>OFJB01000033.1_pt1 | contig 112634 bp, 89 predicted proteins | sample 1775081 | NCBI WGS metagenome assembly OFJB01 (sample SAMN08195771, study PRJEB24354) | sludge metagenome | isolation source: initial sludge from phenol fed wastewater aerobic bioreactor | place: India: Nagpur | collected 2016-06-05 | reverse complement strand
CTCCGCCGGGGCGCCTACAGGGGGGAGGGCGGGGGGGGGGGGGGTGGGGGGGGTTTTCGGGGGGGGGGGGGGGGGGGGGGGGGGTTCCTGAGCCGAGAGTGGGACCAGGGAAAGGATGGAAACGATTGCCGTGAATAAGTACCCCATGCGTTTCATGGGCAGTACCCTAGAAGACCCTGAGAGGGGAAATCCAGATTAATCTCGAGACGCGAGGCGATCGCGGTGTGGAGATGTGGCCTGCTAACTGCGCTTTTTGGTCTTCAGATTGAACTGCACGAGCGAGCGGGCGAGCATGGCCTGCGTGGCTTCGAGTTCTTCGCCGACGAGGGTCTGGGTGCGGAGGGCTTCCTGGGCGCGGGCGATGGCTTCCTTGGTTTTTTGCTCGTCGATGTCGTCGGCTTTGACGGCCATGTCGGTGAGGACGGTGACGACGCCTTGCGAGACTTCGGCAAAGCCTTCACCGATGGCGAGTGTGCTGGTCTTGCCATCGGCGGTGATGCGGAGTTCGCCGGGCTGGACCTCGGTCATGAGCTTGGCGTGATTGGGTAACGCGCCGATTTCACCCTCGCTGCCGGGCAGGAGCACGCCTTCGACGTTGCCGTCGTAGATGCTGCCTTCCGGCGTGACGATCTGGAGATGAAATGTGTTGGCCATGGCTGAGATCCTTTTTAGCTGGAGAACGCGCTGCTATTTCGAGGCGAGCGCCTGATCGATGCTGCCCTTCATGTAGAAGGCGGTTTCGGGCACGTCGTCGTGTTTGCCTTCGAGGATTTCCTTGAAGCCGCGGATCGTTTCCTTGAGCGGAACCTGTTCGCCCTTGGTGCCGGTGAAGATTTCGGCGACGGTGAACGGCTGGCTGAGGAAACGCTGGATTTTGCGCGCGCGATAAACGGTGAGTTTATCCTCGGGCGAAAGTTCGTCCATGCCCAGGATGGCGATGATGTCCTGCAGGTCCTTGTAGCGCTGCAGCACTTTCTGCACGCCACGGGCGACGGCGTAGTGTTCCTCGCCGACGATTTCCGGGGCGAGCGCCTTCGAGGTGGAGGCGAGGGGATCGACCGCAGGATAGATGCCGAGTTCCGCGATGGAGCGTTCGAGCACGATGGTGGAATCCAAGTGCGCGAAGGTGTTCGCCGGAGCCGGATCGGTCAAGTCGTCCGCAGGCACGTAGACGGCCTGGAACGAGGTGATGGAACCGTTCTTGGTGGAGGTGATGCGTTCCTGCAAGTCGCCCATTTCGGCGGCGAGAGTCGGCTGGTAACCGACGGCGCTCGGGGTGCGGCCGAGCAAGGCGGACACTTCGGAACCGGCCTGCGAGAAGCGGAAGATGTTATCGATGAACAGGAGCACGTCCTGGTTCTTTTCGTCGCGGAAATATTCCGTCATGGCGAGCGCCGAGAGAGCGACGCGCAGACGGGCTCCGGGGGGTTCGTTCATCTGGCCGTAGACGAGCGCGACCTTGGACTTGGAGAGATCCTTCTGGTCGATAACGCCCGATTCGGACATTTCGTTGTAGAGATCGTTACCTTCACGGGTACGCTCACCGACGCCGGCGAACACGGAGTAGCCACCGTGCACTTTGGCAATGTTGTTGATGAGCTCCATGATGACGACGGTCTTGCCGACGCCCGCACCACCGAACGCGCCGACTTTACCGCCCTTGGTGAAGGGGCAGATCAGATCGATGACCTTGATGCCGGTTTCGAGGATGGTGGCCTTGGTGTCTTGATCGAGGAGTGAGGGGGCCTTGCGGTGAATCGGGTAGCGCTTGGTGAAGTTGATGGGGCCGCGTTCGTCGGCGGGTTCGCCAAGGACGTTGAAGATGCGGCCCAGGACGCCTTCGCCCACGGGAACGGAGATGGGGGCGCCGGTGTCGGTAACGGCCATGCCGCGTTTGAGACCTTCGGAAGAAGACATCGCGATGGAGCGGACCCAGCCTTCACCGAGGTGCTGTTGCACTTCGAGGGTGAGCGTGTTCGGTTTGCCGAGCACATCATAGGTGACGGTGAGGGCGTGGTAGATTTCCGGCACGTGGCCGTCGGCGAATTCCACGTCGACTACGGGGCCGATCACTTGGACGATTTTTCCTGTGTTCATGGGGCTGGGTTTCTTTTTTTGGGTGATTTCTGAAAGGGGTTGGTGACTAGCCGAGGGCGGCCTGCGCGGTGCTGATTTCGAGCAGTTCGGTCGTGATCATGGCTTGGCGCGCCTTGTTGTATTCAAGGGTCAGGTCTTTCACGAGCTGCTTGGCGTTGTCGGTGGCGTTCTTCATGGCGACCATGCGGGCGCTGTGTTCGGAGGCCTTGGAGTCGAGCAGGGTTTGATAGGTCTCGTAGTGAACGTAGAACGGCAGCAATTTCGCGAGCAATTCCGGGCCGCTGGGTTCAAAGAGATAATCGCCTGGCGTGATGTTGGTGATGGCCGCCTTGGCATCGAGCTTGTGTGCGCCGATGGGAAGGATTTCCACCACGGTTGGTTTCTGGTTGATCGTGTTGATGAAGCGGGTGTAGTGAATTTCCACCGCGTCAAAGTCGCGCTTGATGAAGCCGTCGATCAGGAATGAGCTGATGCGCTTGCTGTCGCGGAAGGTGAAGTTGTCGCGGATCTCGAAGTCGGCCAGCAACGTCTTGCCCGAGCGGGCGAGGAATTGGCGGCCTTTGCGACCGGCGGTGACGTACACCTTGTTGCCTTTGTCCTGCTTGATCACGTCGCGCAGCAAGTTGGTGTTCAGTGCGCCGCAGAGCCCCTTGTCGGTGGTGACGACGAGCGCGCAGACTTTCTTCACTTGGCGCTCTTCGAGGAGTGGGTGGGTGAAGTCGCCACCCGCGTCGTGCAGGTGTGCACCGAGTTCGTCCAGGCGCAAGGCGTAGGGGCGGCCGGCAATGGCTGCCTGTTGCGCTTTGCGCATGCGGGAGGCGGCCACCATCTGCATGGCTTTGGTGATCTGCGCCGTGTTTTTGATCGACTTGATCCGGCGTCTGATGTCGCGCAAGTTGGCCATAGGTTCCTATTCGGTGAAAGCTGCGAAGCTCGATTAACCCTGATAGCTGTCGGCGAAGGCGCCCACGGCTTTTTTGAGTTCGGCGGAAATCGTGTCGTCGATGGCACCCTTTTCACGCAGCGCGGTCAGCACGCCTTCGGCGCGGGTGGTGAGGTATTCGGTGAGCTTGGTCTGGAAGTCCTTCACCTTTTCGACGGCGACCTTGTCGAAGAAGTTATTCTGCATGGCCCACATGACGGCGGCCTGCACTTCGACGGGGATCGGGTTGTACTGGGGTTGCTTGAAGAGTTCGACGATGCGCGCGCCGCGATCGAGACGGGCCTTGGTGGCGGCGTCGAGATCGGAGCCGAACTGGGCAAAGGCGGCGAGTTCGCGGAACTGGGCGAGTTCGCCCTTGATCTTGCCTGCGACCTGTTTGATGGCCTTGATCTGCGCGGCGGAACCGACGCGCGAGACGGAGAGACCGACCGAGATGGCGGGGCGGATGCCTTGGTAGAAGAGATCGGTTTCGAGGTAGATCTGACCGTCGGTGATGGAGATCACGTTCGTGGGGATGTACGCCGAGACGTCGCCGGCCTGCGTTTCGATGATCGGCAGCGCGGTGAGGGAACCGCCACCGGCCGCTTCGCTGAGACGCGCGGAGCGCTCGAGCAAACGGGAGTGGAGATAGAACACGTCGCCGGGATACGCTTCACGACCGGAGGGGCGTTTCAGAATCAGCGAGACCTGGCGGTAGGCGACGGCGTGCTTGGACAAATCGTCGAACACGATGAGCGCGTCCTGATTGTTGTCCATGAACCATTCGCCAATCGCGGCTCCGGCGAACGGCGCGAGGTATTGGGTGGCGGCGCTGTCGGAGGCGGTGGCGGAGACGATGACGGTGTAGCGCAGCGCATCCGTGGCGGTGAGGGTGTCAATGACGCGGGCGACGTTGGAGTTTTTCTGGCCGACGGCGACGTAGATGGAGTAGAGGGGGCGGAAGCCGGGCTTGCCTTCGTTGGCCTTGTTGATGCGGGCCTGGTTGATGATGGCGTCGATCGCGATCGTGGTCTTGCCGGTGGCGCGGTCGCCGATGATCAATTCGCGCTGGCCGCGGCCGATGGGGATCATGGCGTCGATGGGCATGATGCCGGTCTGCACGGGCTGGCTGACGGATTTACGCTTGATGATGCCGGGGGCGATTTTTTCGACGGGATAATAGGTGTCGGTGACGATCGGGCCTTTGCCGTCGATGGGCTGGCCGAGGGTGTTGACGACGCGGCCGAGGAGCGCCTTTCCGACGGGGACCTGGAGGAGGCGGCCCGTGGTTTTGACTTCGTCGCCTTCCTTGATCGCGAGGTAGTCGCCGAGGATGACGGCGCCGACTTCGGTTTCTTCGAGATTGAGGGCGAGGCCGAAGGTGCCATTCGGGAACTCGATCATTTCGTTGAGGGCGACGTCGGTGAGACCTTCGATCTTGGCCACGCCGTCGGAGATTTCACGCACGGTACCGACGTTGGTACGCGAGACCCCGGTTTTGAGGTTCGCGATCTGGTCTTTGATGTCTTGGACGAGGTTGCTCATGGCTTTTTAGTGGTGTGGAGTTGTTGGGAAAAAGGGTTATTGCAGGTTCTGGCGCAGGGTGTTGAGGCGACCGCGGATGGAGTCATCCCAGACATCGCTGCCGCGCTGGACGCGCAGGCCGCCGATGAGGGCGGGGTTGATCGTGTAGTTCTTTTGCAGGGCGGGGCCAAATTTGCGTTCGAGCGCGGCGAAGGCGGCAGCGCCCTGGTCGGGCAGGGCGACGGCGGAGGTGACGCTGACGCTGTTTTGCTCGACTTCGATTTCCACGAGCTTGAGGAGCCGGGTGGCGATGGCGAGGTAGTTGCGCGGCTTCTGCGTGCAGAGCGCGTCGACGGTCTCGCGCACGCGGGATTCGTCGAGCTGTCCGTTGACGACGGAAAGCTTGAAGAGCTTCTTGGCGGTCTGTCGGGCTTCCCTATTAATTTTCATCTCCTAGCGGAGGGCAGTAGCTGGCTTGTTGCACAAGCCGCGTTTGCTTCCTCACTCCTCGATATATTGGTTTGTTTGTAAAGCGGATGCAGCATCGGGCTGCTAATTCTGGTTGGCGATCTGGCGGACGGTTTCTTCGTTCAGGCGGGTCTGGTCGTCGGCGGTGAGGACCTTGCCGCTGACCTTGGCGGTGGTCTCGATGACGAGCTTGGCCACTTCCTGTTTCAATTCGGTGAGCATGCGTTCGCGGTCGAGCGCGGTGGCTTCATGCGCCTTGGCGATGAGCTGCTCGGCCTGCGCGACGGCTTCCTGCAGGCGGCGTTCGCCCTGCACGGCGGCGGCTTTCTGCGCGTCGTTGATAAGGGTGGTGGCCTGTTCGTTGGCTTTCTGGATGATTTCCTTGCGGGTGGCTTCGGCGGCGGCGAGTTCGGCCTTGATCTTCTCGGCGTTGTCGAGGCTGTTCTTGATCGTGTTGCGACGTTCGTCGAGCACGGTGATGATGGGATTGAAGGCGTATTTCTTCAGCACCCAGGCGAGGACGCTGAAAACCACGAGCTGCGAAATAAAGTGGGGGAGGCTAAAGCCAAATTTCTCGGCCAAGCCCACATCTTCCGCCACGGCGGAGTGCGTTTCGGCGGCGGCCAAAATCAGGGTGTTCAGGGTGATCATAGGAAGCAGTGTGGTCTGGTTTTCGTTTTTCGGTAAGCTCCGGCCCTGAGGCATTCACCGCAAGGCCGGAACAGAAACAGCTAAGCCGTCAATTACTTGGCGAGGAAGATCGCGAAGAAGACGATACCTTCCGCGAACGCCATGGCCAAGATGCTCTGCACGAGGATCGGGGTGGCGGCACCGGGGTTACGGCCGACCGCTTCCGACGCCTTCGCGCCAATGAAACCGACGCCGAGGGCCGAGCCGATGGCGGCAAAGCCGATATGGAAGCTGCCCGAGAGGTCTGCGAGTAGATGCAACATGATGTGATTCTCCGTTTTGTTTGAGTTGTGTTGTTGTTCTGCTCTGCCCCCGCGATTGAACACGGTCGGACAAAGCAAAGTGTTTAGTGCTTGGACTCTCCGTGATCGTCGTGCTTGATCATCATCCCGGTGAAGGCCGCCGTGAGCAGGCAGAACACCAAGGCCTGGACAATCGCGACCAGCAATTCAAAGAAGTAGAAGGGAATCAGCGCGAAGCAGGCGCCGATCGGGCCCGCCGTCTCGTACATCGATTCGAGCATGTACTCGCCGCCATAGATATTGCCGAAAAGACGGAAGCTGAGCGATACCGGGCGAAACGCGATGGAGACCACTTCGATCAAACCTGCGCCAAAGAAGATCAGGCCAAACAAGATCGAAACGACGAGGCCGACCCACCCTTTGAGGCCGAGTTCGGCCTTGGAACCGAAGATGTGCTGGTAAAAGCCTTTGAGGCCGAGTGCTTGAAAGGACCAGATAAGCCAGAGCACGGCAAACAGAACGGCCATGGCGGCGGTCATGTTCAAGTCGGCATTCACGCCACGCAAGAGCGGCTTGGTGATTTCGAAATGACCGTGCTCGGTGACCCCCCAACCAATGCTGCCGACGCCGGGGATGAGCGCGAACAGGTTCATCGAGACGATGAAGATGAAAATCGTGGCGAAGAACCAGAAGGTCTTCTTCGCGCCCTCGTAGCCGAGGATGGGTTCCAAAATACCGAAAAGCTTTTCAATGACGACTTCCAGAAAACCCTGTCCGCGATCGGGCACAGCCTGCAGGCGGCGCGTGGCGAGACGAACCAAGACGATGACCGCGAGAGCCGCGGCCCACAGCACGACCATCGAGTTGGTGATGGGGAAGGGTCCGATGCGGAACACCTCGACTGGTCCCATGGGCAAGGAGGCAAAAAATGCCGTATTTGTCGCGATTGGTAGCATAAGGAAAGAGCTGAGTATGATTGTCAGATTTAGATTTTAGGCAAGACTAAGTTGTGAAAAATTTCACAATCTCTTCTAATGGTTAAAGTTCAAGGACTTATACTAATACGGTTAAGTAGAAGTAATAATGGGCGGGTAAGTGTCTTTAGACGAAATAATTACACTTTATGAAAAAGTGCCAGTGCCGACCTGTTTTCGTCTCGAAACCAAGTGTCCACACATTTCCTCCCTTCTGTAGACCGGTGTTTTGGTGGGTCAAACCCTTCTTAAAAAGACCTTTTTAGGTTCGGTCGCCACAGGGGTATCGGTAGCGATCTTCGAAAAGTTTGGCAAAAAATACCATTAAATTGCGAGAGAGGCACAGCGTAACTCCTTATATTTATGGCATTAACATTGGATTAATAAGGTATATACCCGTGCTCTATTCCATTCCGTGTATCGAAGTATGAAAACCATCTCTCGACCGGTCCATGCTCCAATCCTGACCTCCGATAACGAAAGTCGATTACCGGCTTCCCGGAAATATCAACCTCCACACGCTGCCGCGAGTGAAGCCTTGGAATAAAAGACGGTTCCTCACTAAGAACTCCTGTAATGCGATCGCCCTTCCATCCGGTAATCTGAACCCAAATCCATTCGTAACTGTGTTTGGAGCGATTCAACGGCACCTTAAGTTCAATGAATTCTCTATCGCCAAGACCCTTTTGAACCGCAGCACGTAGAATTGGGAGCTTTTGGTTGACCAATCGGCTTGTCAGCGGCCGATCATCGCTTGGCTGAATATCCGAACGCCCGAAAAACTGACCTAATGCCTCTCGGCATTGGGCAGCCATATTCTTCTCACTAAAATCATCAAAATGCACCCTCCGCTGCTCAAGCGGACAATCGCCATTTCTCGGCTTGTCTATATACAGAGTAAGATTCATCTCTCCAGTAGCTCCTGGCTTAAGTCCTGCAAGTTGCTCCTCACGAAACACGGCGTTGCGAAGTTCTTTCACACTAATTTTCCGTTTTCCGTACTCATCCAATGAACTGTTTTCCACGATGCTCTGACAGATTATCTGCATGAAATTTTCGATCTCTTGGTTTTCAGTCCATGAATAAAACTCGACTGCGATATCAGGCAATCCAAACTTTTGCATACCCAAGGTCACCGCCCGCATAGCGGTTTCATCCTCCATATAAGAACGAATCGCCACATGCCGAGCCACGACAGGGACTTCCTCTGTCCAACTTTGAATGCGACGGAGACGCCATTCGTCTGGCGTGAAGATCTCGCGCGTCGACTCATCCCAGATCAACCCACCGGTTTGCCGAGCCAGCGATTCAAGCGCTGTCGTAATGGACCGCAGCCCCTTGACTCTCTCGGCTGGCGGGTAGAAAAAATCAATGACGTAGGCCAATTCACACTTCTGCAATTGCTCAGCCTGTTCTGGGGTGAAGCCATGTCCGAAATAGTTGAGAGCAGCTATATCAGGTGGTCGATATTGATTGGCGACGTCGTTGATAGCTTTGGCTCGATAGACAAATCCAACCCTGTCGGCCTTGTATCCCTTGATCTGTCTCCAGAACGGAGCGGACCCTTCGAGGATTTTCTGGAAGGTGGATTCTACCGACTGCGTCGTCTGAGGTAGATAGACCGCATACTGACATCTGATGGGTTCTTTTTTAACGAGATTGCCAATTGGCCTATCCTTTAATTGCTCGCTTGGGCGGGAACAACCTACCACAGTCGTGAAGAGACCGATGAGGAGCAACCCAGCGATACCGCGCCCTAAAAATAAGCATAGCCGCATGAAAACCCCCGGTTTTACAGATCCCCGACCTCGCCACCGTATCTTTTTTGGCCACGCACGGCAAGGTCGTAGTCAGGTGCCTTACAACTACTTTCTACCGCATAAAAAATCGGGTAAACTGCTTGTTGAAAAGTGAATACGCTTGATGCTTAAGGAGCTAAACGACCTGACTTTTTGGAAATTCTGATTGCATCTTGTGGCAGAACCCGTAACTTGCTCGCTCAAGAAAGGATACGAATGAGGATTTACCTCGCCGAGGCCATCGGCACCTTCGCTCTCATCTTTATTGGTGTGGGAGTGATGCAAAACACGGATAATCTGTTAACCATCGCTTTAGCGCATGGGTTAACCATCGCCGTCATGGTCTCAGCAGTTGGCAGCATCTCTGGAGGTCATCTTAATCCCGCCGTCACATTTGGCGCGTGGGTGGGAGGCAAAATTTCCACGGCGGAAGCCGGGAAGTACTGGGTGGCGCAATTATTGGGCGCGACCTTGGCCGGGGTGTTAGTCACCATCCTCTTCGGCAAAGGGGTCGTGATCCTGGGTACACCCGGATTATCGGCCAAGACAACCTATCTTCAAGCCATCGCTATTGAGGCGGTCACAACGTTCTTCCTGGTGTTTGTCGTTTACGGCACGGGAATTGACCGCCGCGGTCCCAAAATCGGGGGCCTGGCCATCGGCTTGACGGTAACCATTGGAATTTTGGTGGCAGCTCCGTTTACAGGTGGCGCATTGAATCCAGCCCGGGCTTTTGGTCCGGCCCTGGCCTCGGGCGATCTTCTGCTCAACGGCTGGTCCTACTTCGGGAACCACCTGGTTTACTGGTTTGGCCCTCTTTTGGGCGGTGCCTTGGCCGGTCTCATTTACGGCCGTTATTTGCTGAAAGATTAAGCAACGCACTCGAACACTCCTCGTTCGTTCACAACCCGCAACATGAATACAGATACACGGCCGCGTAATGGTGGCTCGGGCCGCCGCCGTCGCGGTGGACGCAATCGTCGCAATGATACCCGCAGCAGCAGCGGTCAGGGCTATACCCCTCGTCGCAAGGAAGAAACCAGCCTCTTGAAAAAGATCCTGGGTTGGTTCGGCATCAAGTCGAAACCCGCCAGTGGTTCGGGCAGCAGCTACAGCTCGTCCAAGCCTGTCAGTGAAAAAGCAGAACGTGCGGAACGCCCCGCGCGCAAGGAACTCCAGGCCGAACCGCCGGTTCCGCAGGAAATCACCAGCACCAAGCTCTACATCGGCAACCTGTCCTATGACGCGGCCGAAAGCGACTTGTTCGACCTGTTCTCCAAGGTCGGTGCCGTGAAAAACGTGGAAGTGGTCATGGACCGCCAAAGCAGCCGCTCGAAGGGCTTCGGCTTTGTGGAAATGGAAGAACTCGAAACGGCCAAGCTCGCCGTGGAGAAGCTCAACCGTACCGACTTCATGGGCCGCCAGATCGTCGTGAGCGGTGCCAAGACCGACCGCCGGGCAGCCTAATTTCTGGCCACTCGCAAAAAAGGCGCACTCGCAAGGGTGCGCCTTTTTTCGTGTCGTGGGGGCTCCGCCCCCTCACCCCCGCTCAAGGAGCAACGTGACGTTGCATCCAGATACGCTGACGCCGGAACTGAATATCCTTTCGGCAACGAGCTGGGTCCAGCATCACGCTGGCCTTGAGAATCCTCCCTTTTTTGGCGGGATTTTAGGGGCAGAGCCTCTAAAAGAACAGGACGCACACGGTCGTGCCGACGGTGGCGGACTGATCGGTGAGCGAGAGTTTACCGGTGGCGGGATCGATGCGGAGCACGGCGACTTTGCCGTCCTTTTGGCCCGTGGCGAGAATCCACTGACCGCTCGGATCGATGGAGAAATCGCGCGGCACTTGCACTCCGGCGGGGGCGTTGTCCACGTAGGTCAGTTTGCCATCGGTGCCCACGGCGTAGAGCGTGATCGAGTCGTGGCCGCGATTCGAGGCGTAGAGCCAGCGACCGTTCGGGTGTAACTTGATTGCGGCGGTCGAGGTGCCTTCGCGCGAGACGCCTTCCGGCATCGTGGAGATTGTCTGCACTTCTGTCAGCGCGCCGGTTTTTTCGTCGCGCGCGAGCACGCTCACGGTCAGCGCCATCTCGTTGATCAGGTAATAGAATTTGTCATTGGGAGCGAGCGCGAGATGCCGCGGTCCCGCGCCGGGCGTGCCCTTGAACGCGGCGGGTTCATTTGGCGTCAAGGTGCCGCGCGCCGGATCGAATTGAAAGATCCAGACCGAGTCGGTGCCGAGGTCGCACGAGTAGACGCGGCGATTATCCGCATCCGCGTAGATGGAGTGCGCGTGTGGCTTCGATTGCCTTTGGGCGTTCACGCTCGAACCGGTGTAGGCGATCATCGCCGTGCGTGCGCCGAGCGAGCCGTCGGCCTCGACGGGGAAGCTGATCACGTTGCCGCCGTTGTAATTCGCGACGAGGACATTCTTGCCCGTGGCATCGACGCTGAGGTGACACGGGGCCGCGCCCTCGGCGGAGCGCGTGTTGAGGAAGGTCAGCTTGCCATCCGCTTCTACGCGGAACGAGCTCACGGCCCCCTCGGGGGCCTCCGTCACGGCGTAGAGAAAGCGGCGATTGGGAGAGAGCGCGATGTAGCTGGGATTCTTCGCGGGCGCGGCGAGGGTGATGGGGCCGAGCTGGCCGGTCTCGGTGTTGAAGACGCCGAGGTAGATGCCCTGGCTGGGCGGGGTGTTGGTGTAGGTGCCGAGGTAAAAACGAACGTCGGTAGCAGTTGCAGTCATGGTCAATAAAGTGGTGAGAATCGAAAGAAGTGGGGTGAAGAGTTTCATCCGATTTCTCCGCACCCTAGAAGTCCGCCTGTTGGTTGGCAAGCCGCCCGTCTTTCTCATTTGAAGCTGCGCGCCGCCTTCTCTGCCGTCACGGGTGAATCATTCATCGATGTTCTCAAGCTTTCTAATATCGTACTTCGGTCCTTCCTGATTCGCTTGTCAGCGGCCAAAGGAGAGCTATAGATTGACCTCACTGTGATACCGTTCGCCTTTATCGTTGATTGGTGGTCGGACCAAACGCTTTCGTTGCAGATTTTCTGGGGCATCGGTTTGGTGTCGTTGGGATTGATCGTTTTGCAGGCCGTGCTCGGTCTCTTTGCCGGACACGATGGGGATGTCTCCGTCGATGTGGCGACCGATCATGAACTGAGCGGTTATCTCTCGCTGAAATCGATTTCCGCGCTGATGCTCGGTCTCGGCTTCGGCGGCGTGATGGCGCTCCAGCACAACTATTCCATCCCGGTGGCGTCGGCTTTTGGCCTGCTCATCGGTCTCGTCATCATGGCGAGCTACGTGTTGCTTATGAAGTTTGTCTACAGCCTGCGTTCCGACGGTACGGCGATTTTGAAGGAAGCCATCGGCTGCAATGGCACGGTCTATATGCGCATTCCGGGAGAGAATGCGGGCGCGGGCGAAGTTCAGGTGTCATTCAGCGGTCGGCGGCAGAACGTGAAGGCCTACACGACGGGGCCGGAACTCGCCACCGGCACGGATGTGAAGGTCACGGCATTGCGGGGGGAAAGCGCCCTGGTCGTCGAAAAGCTTTCGTAGGATTCACGGGTCGGTTTTTTTGTCACAACCACAAATAAGAAGGAAAAAGGGATTATGCCGGAGTTGTTTCTCATAGCTGGAATCGCGGTTCTCGTTTTTGCCGTCATCATGACGTTGCTCACCCGCTACAAGCGGTGTCCGTCCGACCGCGTGCTCGTCGTCTACGGGTGCGTCGGCACGGGCCGCAGCGCGAAATGTCTGCACGGCGGCGCGGCGTTCATCTGGCCGGTCTTTCAGGACTACCAGTTCCTCGACCTGCACCCGATGTCGATCGATATTCAGCTCAACAACGCGCTCTCGAAGCAGAACATCCGCGTCAGCGTGCCGTCCACTTTCACCATCGGCGTCACCACCGACCCGCAGATGATGGGCAACGCTGCCGAGCGGTTGCTCGGGTTGAACAACGTGCAGATCATCCAGCTCGCGCAGGAAATTATCTTTGGTCAGATGCGTCTCGTCGTCGCCACGATGCGGATTGAGGAAATCAACGCCGACCGCGACAAGCTGATCGAAGCGATCACCACCAACGTCAGCACCGAATTGGAGAAGGTCGGCCTGCGCCTCATCAACGTCAACATTCAGGACGTGATGGACGAATCTGGCTACATCGAGGCGCTCGGCAAGGAAGCGTCCGCCAAGGCCATCGCCGATGCGAAGATCAAAGTGGCCGAGGCCGAGCGCGATTCCGAAATCGGTAAAGCCGAAGCGGACAAGGAAATGACCGTCAGCGTTTCCAACGCGCAAGCCCTCGCCACGCAGGGCCGCAATGAAGCGCAAAAAGCCATCGCCCAATCGAACGCCGATCTGCGCGTGAAGCAGGCCGAAGCGGCGCGCCAGGCACAGGCGGCGGAAAACATCGCCAAGGCCGATGTCGAACGCCAGACCTTCGAAGCCGAAGCCGTCGCGCAACAGGCCCGTGCCGAGATGACGCGCAAGGAACAATACGCCGTGCAGGTCGTTCCGGCGGAAATTGCCAAGGAAGCGGCCATCGTCAACGCCGAGGCGGATGCGAAACGCGTCACCATCGCGGCGGAAGCGGAAGGTACGAAGATCTTCACGATCAAGCAGGCCGAGGGTCTCGGCATCAAGGCGGTGCTCGAAGGCCGCGCGAACGGTTTCCGCGAACTGGTCAGTGCGGCGGGGGGCAACGCCAACGAAGCGGTCGTCGTCCTGCTCGCCGATCAACTCCCGAGCCTCGTCGAATCGCAGATGAAGGGCATCTCCAACCTGAAGATCGACAAGGTCGTCGTCTGGGGTGGCGGCGAGGGCGGCGCGAGCGGTGGTGTCTCCGGTTTGCTGAAGGATCTCATCACCGGTCTCCCGCCCGTGACCGATCTGGCGAAGGCTGCCGGGATCGAACTCCCGCCTGTGCTCGGCAAAGTCGGCGCGGAAGCCGCGAAACCTTCCGCTCCAGTTCCCGCGCAACCGGTTGTCCTGCCGCCCGCCACGCCGAATCAACCAGCGTGACGCTGGATCCATGAGGCGCTCGTTATGGTTCAGGGGATGTTGCTATTCCCTGATACAGCCCAATGTCATCGGATTTGAAATAACTTTTGGCCGTAATCGTATAGGGAACGGGGGAAAGGGATCAGTCCCCTCAGACGAAAAGAGCTAAAAGGGAGAGCTAAAAGGGGACTGTCCCCTTTTCCGCTCCCTTTTCCGCTTTTCTCCGCAAGATGCATATAATAAAGGGTATTTATAATATTCGCCATGTCAGTATATAGAGGTTCTTTTGCATCTCTAGTGATAGCGGTGCTTGTTTTTTGCTGTTCGTCGCTGAGCCTTTACTCAGATGCGAGCGGAGATATTACAGTGCTAATAATCGATTATAAAAAACAAGATCAGATTTCCTATGCCTTGTTAATGATTATTAACGAGTCTAAGGAACGTTATAAATTTCGCTCGCTGCAAGTTAAGCAGAAAAATATAAATACAGAGAATATTGATGGAGTTGCAGTGGGTCTCGACTATTTGAAAGATGATCTGGCAATTAAAAAATATGTAAGGAAAACGGTCACGCAAAATGTTTTCTTAAATTCAGAGAATTCATCAAAAGATGGTGGAGCCTATGTGCTAAATGAATCTGGTGGATCATTTATCGGAAAGATTGCTTATCCAACTCTCTGTTATAATAACTTAAAATTTGAAATATCTTTTCGAGTATATAATTATACGGATGAGGGTGGTAGCTATAAAATAGTCAAAAATATGGAGATATTAAATCCTATCTTCATTAATGATCCTGGATTTATTGAGAGAAAATTAGGCTTTGATCAGGTGGTGGTTTTAACGCGAGTTATCGAGAATCCTGAGGTAAGGCAGACAGCGAAATAGAGGCCGAAATAGAAATAGGGGACAGGCATCTTTTATTAGAAATAGAAATAGAATAAATAGGGGACAGGCATCTTTTATTAGAGGGTGAAGAATAAAGGGGACTGTCCCTTTTCTCTTAAAATGCAAATAATCTCAAAAATTTTATTAATTCTCTTAGGAATGCTTATTTCTGTTGGAATAGGGTTATTTTTTATAATAGGAGAGAGAAAATTAGGGAAATAGGGGACAGGCATATTTTATAGATAAAGGGGGCTGTCCCCTTTTCCTCCCTTTTCCCTTTTCTTCTCGAGGAGGATGCCCGAGGCAACCCACGTTGGGGTTGAGGAGAGATGTGGTGTGGATGTCGGTTCTCAGGGTAGGGCTGCGCCCAGCCCTGAACTATCGGAGGAAACGGCGTTGCCGTTTTTCTGAGAGGCGGCTTCAATTTTTGTTCCGCCACAACAGGCGCATAAGCCAACCGACAAGAAGAATCAGGATGGCATAACCCGAAAATCCCTCCAGCAGACCCAACAGACGTTTGGGTGTCGAGCCCATGGCCGCCATGTATTGCACGAGCCGGGCAAAGCCGATGGTGAGAAAGCAAAAGGGAAAGAAGTAGAGGAGCGGAGTGACGATGGTAAAAAACAAACGTGTGGAATTGGACGCCCAACGACTGATCCACCCAATCCAAAAAAGATAGGGAATGGAGATGACCATAAAACCACCAAACAAAAAAAAGCCGCGATAAACTCCCTCGATGTAGCGCGGCTCAAAAAGTCCCAAAGATTCCCTGCCGGTGATCAGGGCCAAAACAAAAAGCACCAGTTGGTCACAGTGCCCTCCCAACCACACCAGTGTAGCCAAAAGTAAACCACCCACTATGACTGCCAGAATTCTCCGAATGAAAGCCCCCTGCATGATCATTACCATTCCTTCTCCCCCTTGCTTTTACTTTTTTTAGGCAGAACAGTGGCGCGATGCAATCACGCCCTACAGGAAGACAAAACCACCCCTTGCCCGATCCCTCGACTGCGCTCGGGATGACGAGGGTGAAGTGAAGGTTGTGGATGAAAGGATCACACACCACGGCACTGCGCACTAGCAGCGTGACGGAAATCTCTCGAGAGTTATCTCCGCTTGTAGGACGGGACTGCGTCCCGTGGCGGCGGTTCACAGAGCCGCCCTACAGAAAGGCATCGGCTGCTCGCGTCCAGATCGGGCGGGGCGTTACGGGGTGCAGGGCTCAGCCCTGCCGTCACGCTGGCTATTCGACGGTGACGGACTTGGCGAGGTTGCGGGGTTTGTCGACGTCGCGGTTGAGGGCGGTGGCGGTGTAGTAGCTGAGGAGCTGGAGCGGGATGGAGCTGAGGACCGGAAGCGTATAGTCGCTGGCTTTGGGGAGCCAGATGACGTCGTCGGCGATGGACTCCACCGTGGTGTCGCCTTCGGTGGCGAGGGCGATGACGGGTCCTTTGCGGGCTTTGATTTCCTGCAGGGTGCTCATGTTCTTTTCGTGCACGGAGTCCTGCGGGCAGATGAAGATGCTGGGGGTGTTTTTGTCGATGAGGGCGATGATGCCGTGCTTCAACTCAGCGGCGGGATAGCCGGAGGCGTTGATGTAGGTGATTTCCTTGAGCTTGAGCGCACCTTCAAGGGCGATGCCGTATTGGAGGAGGCGGCCAAAGAAGAGCATGCTGTGGGCCTGGCAATATTTGGCGGCGATGGTTTTGATGCGCTCGGTCTGGCCGAGGATTTTCTCGATCTGGGCGGGGAGCTTCTCGATGTCTTCGATGATCTGACGGCCCTGCGAGGCGGAGAGGTGGCGCATGCGGCCAAAGAGGAGGGCGAGGAGGGCGAAGATGGTGACTTGCGAGGTGAAGGATTTGGTCGCGGCGACGCCGATCTCGGGTCCGGCGTGCATGTAGACGCCGCCGTCGCTTTCGCGGGCGATGGTGCTGCCGACGTTGTTACAAATGCCGAGGACGCGGAAGCCTTTGCGGCGGGCTTCGCGTAGCGCGCCGAGGGTGTCGGCGGTTTCGCCGGACTGGCTGACGACGAAGACGAGGGTGCGGCGGTCGAGGGGACAGTTGCGGTAGCGGAATTCACTGGCGAAGTCGACTTCGACAGGAATCTGGGCGATGGATTCGATGAGGTGTTCGCCAACCATGCCAGCGTGGAGCGCGGTGCCGCAACCGGTGATCAAGATACGGTCGACGTCGCGCAGTTCCTGCGGGCTCAAATTCAATCCGCCAAGGACGGCGGTGGCTTCTTCATGGCTCAGGCGGCCACGGATGGCGTTCTGGATGGCTTGGGGTTGCTCAAAGATTTCCTTGAGCATGTAGTGGGGGAAGTCGCCCTTTTCGGCGTCGGCTTGCTGGAAGTCGATATCGCTGATCTCGAACCCGGCGCTGCGCTTGGTGAGGGAGCTGACGCGGAAGGCATTGCGGTCGATGGTGACGACATCGTAGTCGTTCAGGTAAACGACCTTTTGCGTGTAGGCGACGATGGCGGAGACGTCGCTGGCGAGGAAGTGTTCCCCCGTGCCGATGCCGAGGACGAGCGGGCTACCGCGGCGGGCGCCGACGAGGATGCCGGGCTCGTCCTGATGGACGACGGCAATGCCGTAGGTGCCTTGGACTTCGCGCAGGGCGGCGATGACGGCGCGTTCGAGGCGGGACGTGGTGCCAGCGGGGAGTTTGACGAAGTGATCGCCAACGAGGTGGGCGAGGACTTCGGTGTCGGTATCGGAGGTGAAGGTGTGGCCTTCGCTGATGAGGCGCTTTTTGAGCGAGTTATAGTTTTCGATGACGCCGTTGTGGACGAGGGCGAGTTTGCCGGTGGCGTCGACATGGGGGTGGGCGTTGCGGTCGCTGGGTTCGCCATGGGTGGCCCAGCGGGTGTGGCTGATGCCCAGATTACCGTGGAGCGGGGTTTGCTCGGCAAGTGCGGAAAGGGCCTGGATGCGACCGACCTTTTTGAGCAGGTGAAGACCGGTTCCATTGAGGACCGCCATGCCGCTGGAATCGTATCCACGATATTCCAAACGGCGTAAACCTTCCAAAAGGAGCGGTTGCGCTTCCTTTTCACCTAAATAAGCAACGATGCCACACATTCTCCTTGTTGTAGCGCCACAGGTGTTTTAGCGTCAAGCCAAGCTATGGACAATTCGGCTCGCCTCACCGTGTCGGGGCGCGATGTAGTTGCGGTGATTATGGGTGGTGGCGCGGGTACTCGCCTCTTCCCCCTCACCAAGGATCGCGCCAAACCTGCTGTACCTCTCGCCTCCAAATATCGCCTGGTCGACATCCCGATCAGTAACTGCATCAACTCGGATTTGAAACGAATCTTCGTTTTGACCCAGTTTAACAGTACGTCGCTGAACCGGCACATTCAGCAGAGTTATCGCTTCGACGATTTTTCGCAGGGCTTCGTGGAAATCATGGCCGCCCAGCAAACGACGACGAACAAGGAGGGCTGGTATCAAGGCACTGCCGATGCCGTTCGCCAGAATCTGGTCCACTTCCGCAGTCACCAGCACGACTACGTACTGATTCTCTCCGGTGATCAACTCTACCGCATGAACCTGCGTAAGTTGCTGGAGCAGCATGTGGCGAGCTACGCCGATGTGACGGTAGCCACGATTCCGGTGCGTCGCGATTCCGCGAAGGGCTTCGGCATCATGCATGTCGACGACGAAAAGCGGATCGTGCGATTCGTTGAGAAGCCGACGGACGATGCGTTGTTGGACAGCCTGAAGTTGGAGGACCCGGTTCTCTCGACGCTGAATGTGCACACGAGCGATGATTTGTTCCTCGCGTCGATGGGTATCTATGTTTTCAACCGCAAGGTATTGTCTGCCTCGCTGGATAATGATCTGACCGACTTCGGCAAGCACATCATTCCGGGACTGATCAAGTCGCACCGGGTGTTCTCCTACATCTATCAGGGATATTGGGAAGACATCGGTACGATCAAGGCCTTCTACGAGGCGAACCTCGACCTGTGCAAGCCGGTGCCGCAATTCAATTTCTACGATGTGGCCGCGCCGATTTATTCCCGCGCCCGCTTCCTGCCAGGTAGCAAGATCGAGAACAGTCTGGTGGAAAAAGCTGTGATTGCAGACGGGTGCATCATCACCGCGTCAAAGATCGAAAACTCGCTGATCGGGATTCGCGCCCGCATCAATGAAGGCACGACGATCAAGGATTGTATCCTGATGGGCTCGGATTATTACGAGACGGATCAACACCTGCTCATTGCCGAGGGCAAAGGTATTCCGCGCATCGGGGTTGGCAAGAATTGCAAACTCGAACGCGTGATTGTGGATAAGAACGCGCGCATCGGGGACAATGTAACGATCACTCCCGAAGGCAAACCGACCAACATGGACGGTCCGAACTTCTACATCCGTGACGGCATCGTGTGTATTCCCAAGAATGCGCAAGTCGCCAGCGGCACCGTGATCTAGCCTTATGACCCGAAACTCGCGCCAAGCGAGTTTCGGGTGCGAAAGACTTTACCAAAACGCCACAGGTTAACACCTGTGGCGTTTTGGTTGTTGTGACTAGAATCGCCCCGTTTGGTTCGTGCGACAGCGGATGGGGCGAATATTCGGCAATCATTACCTATTTATAGGTATCCCATCGGAAATAATTGACCAATAACATCTACCGACTTGGTAGCATATGTAAAAAAGTTCACTCGGGATTCCCTCTTATTATTTTACCTACTAACTTACTCAGGAGGGGGGCTGGCATGTACCCTGCTACACTCTAAAGCCGTATGGATTACAATCCCATCGCACCGGCTGTACGGGATGTCCTCACAGCCATACGTCACCGCAAGCGGGTGGATGAAATCGTCGAACTCATTCTGGATCGTTCCTGCCAACTTTGTAACGCGGTTCACGGCTCCTTTATCACACTGGATGAAGCCAACGGGCGGTTGACCGTCACCTCGACGCACGGCTCGGATTGGACGCTGGAAAAACAGGCGTGCATGCTGAAGATCGGCCAGGGCATCACGGGCCGCGTGGCGCAAACGGGCATCCCCTATTTGTGCCGCGATGTGACGAAGGACAGCCACTACTACCCGCTCTTCGACTACGTGCGCAGCGAACTCGCGGTGCCCGTCATCGTGACGGACAAGATCTGGGGCATCATCAATATCGACGGGCTGATGCCGTATGCGTTCGATGACAACACGCTGGCAACGCTGACCGTCTTCGCGGAACTCGCCGCGTTCGCGATCACCCTGCGCATCGAGTTGAACGAGCAGGAGCGGTTGCAACGGCATTTGATTCAATCAGAAAAACTGGCGTCGCTGGGAGAGATCATCGCCGGCATTGCGCACGAGATCAATAATCCGCTGACATCGATTCTGTCCAATGCGTCGCTGCTGACGCTGAACCGCGGAGGCCAGCGCGATGCGTCTTCCGTGCGCGCGATCCTCGAGGAATCGCGCCGTTGCGCGGAGTTGGTGCGCAATCTTCTCTCCTTCAGCCGACAGGAAGCGGGCGACAAGGAGATCATCGGCATCAACGAGATCATCAGCCAGATCTGCTCGATCAAGAAGTATCAGCTCAAGGTGAACAACATCCGGTTACTCACTGAAACGGATCCGATTTCGTACCCGATCTTCGTCATCCCGGCGCAGATCCAGCAGATTCTACTCAATCTCGTAAACAACGCGGAGCATGCCATTCCACCGAGCCGTCTGGATGGCATGGTGCAGCTTTCCGTCAAACGCGATGGCGAGAAGATCAAGATCCGCGTGATGGACAATGGCGGCGGCATCGCGCCGGAAGTGCAGCAATACATCTTTGATCCGTTCTTCACGACAAAGCCTGTCGGTGAAGGCACGGGGCTGGGTCTTTCCATCGCGCGCTCCATTGCGGAGGCGCACGGGGGCAATCTGTCGATCGAATCGAGCTCGCCCGCTGGAACGATTTTCTGCCTGGAACTGCCGCTGGCGATGAGCCCGGAGACGCCCAAGCCGACGGCGGTAAATGACCCGCCCCTCGTGGTGGCCAACGCGCAGGCTCATGCGACATCGAGTACCGATGCCACCACGCCAGCGGGCCGGGCAATATTGATCGATGACGAACCGCTGATTCTGGAGGCGCTCTCGGATTATCTGGAAATGCAGAACATCACGGTGACAACGATGCAGGATAGTCGCGCGGCGCTGGATCTACTGCGGCGGGAACAATTCGACGTGATCGTGAGCGATATCCGCATGCCGGGCATGGACGGTCTGCAGCTCTATGAACACGCACGCAGCATCGACAAGCGGTATGCAAAACAATTCATCTTCATGAGCGGCGATCTGGTGCGCGAAACGACGAAGTCGTTCGTCGTGGCGACGGGTTGTACGTGCCTGAAAAAGCCATTCACGATGGATGCGCTCTACAAGAATATCCTGCCGTACCTGAAGCCAGCGTGACGCTGGACCCAATGGGTTGCCGAAAAGAACATCCAGATGCCGCGATAGCGTAGTGGATGCCATGTCACGTTGTCAGCATGACGCTGGACCCATTCGCTGATTTGCTGCGCAAATCGCTTTCAAGACAATCATTTTCTGATTCCGTCATCCCGAGCGCAGTCGAGGGATCGGGCAAAGGGGTGGGGTGTGATTTTGGAATTTTGAGACTTGTCAGTCTTCTGCCCGCTGTCATCGTTTCTCCATACGCCCCACAACGGGACGCGGGAATCATCTACCACGGGAGTTGGCATGAAATGGATCACCTTGTTGGGTTGTCTCACACTGAGTTTCTCCACCCTGACGACGCATGCGGATTACGTTTTGCGGATCCTCTATTTTCCCAATCTCACGGAAGAGTCCCAGCCTTACGATTTCAACAAACTCGCGCAAGACCCGGCAGTCACCCGGATTTTCTATCCGGAGCTGACTGTGATTTACGGCAAGGAAACGTCCATCAAGGATGGCCGCACAATTCAAATCCCCACCGATTACGATAAGGACGGGAAAGTGACCAAAACTGAGCCCAAGTTTTGTGGGCAGGAAATTCGCGCGACGCTAAAAGAGACTCCCACTCCGCGCAATTTCGAACTCACGTTTGATCTTTCCACAGTCACCGATGCTGGTTTTCAAGAGATCGTCGCCACCAACGGGACGAAAATTCAGCAACCGACTTTTCTAACCAAACGAATAAATACGACCTGCTTTCTGCGCGAAGGTATGTGGCTGCCTCTCGGACTTTTCGCCGGACCGGACAAGGGCTTCTACGCCGTCCAGCTCATCAAAAAGTAAATACTAAGCATCTCTGAAAATCGCCAAAATCATTGGCTATTTTTGCTCCTTTTTGTTCCCAACGTCATCGGGGTCATCCTCTTTTCTCAAGAAATTTCATTTGCCATGTGCTGGAACTCGCAACCCACGAGTTTTCACAACAATTGACACGCAGAATTGTTGGCGGCGACGGACCTAGCCTTAATCTTTCTCAGCATCATAGCCCGGCTGATTCTGCAACGGCTAAGTCTTCGGCAGATGAGTGGCGTAGAGACCCTCGAGGTATTCGCCCATGGCGTCGAGACTATGGTGGGTGCGGATGCGTTCGAGCGCGCGCTGGCCGACGGCTTGTGCGGCTTCGGGATTTTGCAGGACGCGAGCGATGGCGACGGCCAGAGCGGCGGGATTCTTCGGCGGGACGAGCCAGCCGGTATCGCCTTCGCGGATGACTTCGGGAATGCCGCCGACTTTCGTGCCGATGACGGGTCGGCCCATTGCTTGGGCTTGAAGAATGATTTGCGGCACGCCCTCATGGGCGGTGGAGGGCAGGACGAGGGCGGTGAGTGAGGCAAGTACTTCGGGGACGTCGGCCCGGAAGCCGAGCAGGCGAATCCGGTCGGTGAGTCCCACGGAAGCGATTTTCTTTTCGATATCGCCACGGCCGGGACCTTCCCCCGCGATGATGAAGTGCGTGCCCGCGGCGCTGGATTGTTCGAGCACGAGCTTGGCGGCGTCGATGAAATCGCTGTGCCCCTTCCAACTGCGGAGGACGGAAATCATGCCGATAAGAGGGGTCTTTTCGGGTAGGCCGAGTTCACGCTGAATGCGGCCGGGAGCCCGCGTGGAAAAACGGGTCATGTCAACTCCGGTGGGGAGGCATTCGATGCGCGAGGGATTGATTCCCTGCTCCCTGACGAGGCGGTCGACGATTTTTTGGCTCGTCGTCAGGACGTGGTGGGGCAGGTATTCAAACGCCACACGAGCGAGGAAAGGATTGCGGTATTCCACTTCTATGTGACGTGAGCGGACGATGAACGGCACATTGGCCAACCGGGCGGCCACGCCGCCGAGCCAGCCATCGCGCGAGCTGTGCGTGTTCACGATCTGGATGTGTTCACTACGGAAAAAAGAAATAAGCTGTAGCAGGCCGAGGGTCCAGTCGACGCGGCGAAAGCCAAAGGCGTAGACAGGGATACCCGCTTGTCGGCATTCCTGATAGATGCGGCTGTTCTCGGGGGCGACAAGCCAGACGCGGTGGCCGTGCTCGGCCATCCAGCGGAGTTCGACGAAGACGCGGAGTTCCTGCCCCCCCCAGCCGAGGGAACTTTCGGTATGCACAATCTGAAATTGCCGCTTCATGGAAAGTGTCTACTATGAGCGGTCTTGAGCCCGATGGAAATCCAAAATACGCCGCCAACTCCACAACGTCTGCTCGTCATCCGCCGCAATCGCATGGGCGACATGATCTGCACGGTACCGCTGCTGCATGCCTTGCGCCGCCGCTTCCCCTTGACCCACATCGCCGTGGCGTGCGACCGCGAGGGAGCGCCGATCGCGCGGGCCTGCCCGGCGGTGAATCACGTGCATGTGCTGACGCGGGGGTGGCTGAGCCTGGCGGTGAATGTGCTCCATCTGCGCGGCTACGACGCGGTGATCGCGGTGAAAGGCGGGTTCGACCGCCGTCTCGGCATGTTGGCGCGGCTGACGGATACGCCCATGCGGATCGGGTTTCATCACGCGGCGGGTCAACGGCCCTCCAAACTTTATTCGCATCCGGTGCCATTGCCACCCGCGCAGGAGCATCAAGTCGACACCTGTCTGCGGTTGCTCGCGCCGCTCGGTGTGACCGATTTGGCCGCCGACTTCACCCTGCGGTTACCGGATGAAACGACCGCCTTCGCGCTGGAAACGATCCGCGCCCATCGCCAGCCGCAGCATCGCTTCGTGGTGGTGGTCAATGCCAGCTCCAATCGCGAGTTTCCCCTGCCGGAAAAACAACTCGCCGCACTGATCCATCGGTTGGCGGAGGAACTGCACGCCCTGGTGGCGATCTCGAGCCTGCCCTCCGAAGGGGAACGCGCGAAGGCGCAACATCTGGCCCGCGCGGCGAAATCGAATTCCGTCTTTGTGCTCGAAACACCGAGCCCGCTGCATCTTTCTGCCGTGCTAGCGCAATCGGGATTGGTGATCACGCCGGAGGGCGGAGTGGGTCATCTCGCCGCCGCGATGGGAACTCCTGCGGTCATTTTGTGGTCGGAAGGCCCATTTGAAAAATGGCGCACGCGCGCGGAGAATCACCGGTTCGTGCGACTCGACGGCAAGGAAGCCAAGCCGTCGCCGGAGGCGATCTGGCAGACCGTGCTCGAAACGGTGAAGGGTGCGTGAAAAAGAATTGATCTTCATGAAAATCCGTTTTCTCCACGAACTGCATGCGGGAAGTTACCGCGCTCTCTTTGGCTGGTTGGCGAAGCGTCGGCCGCCGATCCCCGCGCACATCAAATTGGGGCCCGGCAGCAGCGTGCTCGTCTTCACCTGCGCGGGCATTGGCGATACACTGACGGACTCGGTCGTGTTCAAGGCGCTGGCGGAATCGTTCCCCGGCATTCGACTCGCCGCCGTGGTGCACAAACGCCGCCGCTCGTTGCTGGAACACAATCCCTACGTGCAGCAGGTGTTCACTATTGAAAAAGGACCGTTCGCGTTTTTCCGGCTGCATCGGGAGTTGAAAGCAGCCGCCCCGTGGGATGCGATTCTGCATCTGCGCGGGAATGACCCCGAGCCTCGCTGTCAGAGTTTTCTCCTGAACCCGGATGTCACCGTCAGCGTGCCAAACATGACACAGCTCAGCCGTCTCTGCGGTCATCACGTGCACCAACCCGATTGGGACGACACGCATGGCGTCGAACAAACGCTGCGCATCGCCCGTTACCTCGGTGCGGATACGAAGGAGCCGACGCTGGTCTACGCCGTCAAGCCGGAGGAGAAAACCGCGCTCGAAGTCAAATTGCCGACCTTGGGCGTTCAGCCTGGTCCGCGCCTTGTCCTGCAGATTGGTGGCGGTCGCCGTGCCTCATGGCGGGACTGGCCCGAGCCGCGCTGGGCCGAATTGGTGGGGCTGTTGAAAAAGAAGCTTCCACCCAATGCGCAAATTCTGCTCCTCGGTGGTCGCGACAACGCCGACCGCAGCGAAACCATTCAAGCCCTGTTACCCACGAGCGAGGAGGGAGCGCCGGTCATCGATCTCGTTGGCAAGCTCTCGTTGACCGAATCCGCCGCATTACTCGCCTCAGCGCGGGCCGTGATCTCGACTGATACCGGCATCATGCACCTGAGCTTCGCTGTGGGCGCGCGCGTCGTGGCGCTCATCCATTGCAATAATCCCGCCCACCGGGTCGGCCCCTACGGGTATGGCGACCGGCATCGCGTGGTCCAATTGGCGCGGCCCGAAAATTATCGCTCGCCCGCCGACGCAAACATGGCCAACATCACGCCCGAAATGGTTTGGAAGAATTTAGAGGAAATTTGGAACGGATAATCGCTGACCTATGAACTTCCCTGGGCTTGATCCCGCTTGGTGCGGCATCCATCGTGCATTGTACAAAAGCTACGTCCTGCGGCCGTGGACGCTCTCGCATTGCCGCGCGGCCCTCGCTGCGGGCGATTCCGTGCTCGTCGTGGCTACGACCGCGCTTGGCGATACACTGCTCTGCACGCCGCTGCTGCAGACGCTCGCGGAGGCGCTCGGACCGGAACGGGTCGGTTTCCTCGTGCGCACGCCATACGCCAAGCTTTACGAAAACGATCCGCGTCTTGGCGGCCTGTACACCGTCGGCGGCAAGTATCGCGGTTTCTGCCAGCTCAAGCACAAGCTCAACAAGACGGGCCGTCCGCCGCGCATCGCACTGATCGCGAATTGCACCGAGCCCGACCTGATCCCGATGCTGTGGCATTGCGGTATCCGCGGTTTCCTGCGCTATCGCTCGCGCTGGAGCGAGTGGGCCGAATGGTTCGCGAACCAAGACGAGATGCGCCGCCCCACGGCAAAAGACTACGCCTCGCACCACGCGATCGAGAACAATCTCGCCATGGCGGCCTCCCTCGGATTGCCGACGATCCATCGCCTGCTCAAGACCTATCCGCCCGGCGTGCCGGCGGAAACGTGCCCGCTGGCCGAGCGCGAGAATGTGGTCTTGATCCACCCCGGCGCGTCGCGTCCGCAAAAGCGGTGGCCGCTGGAGAGCTGGACCGCCACGCTTTACCGCCTGAACCGCGATTTCGGCTGCCGCGTGGAAATCACCGGCACGGCCTCCGAACATGACGACGCGGAGAAGCTGCGCAAGCGACTGGTCCCCGGCGTGCCGACGGAAAATCTCGCGGGCAAGCTCACGCTGGAACAACTCGCGGCGCATCAGCATCGCGCCTCGCTGTTTCTCTCGGGCGACACCGGTCCGTACCATCTCGCGGTCAGCGTGGGTTGCCCGACGGTGACGCTTTTCGCGCCCGTCGATCGCGGTTCCTCCACCGAGGCATGCGGCCCTCACCAGGCGGATCCGCGATTCCATCGTGCGTTGCAGACGCAGCGGTTCAATATGCGCCCCGGCGAGATCTTTCCAGAGCCGGTTATCGAAGAAGCGAGCCAGATCCTGAAATTGATCGCCGCGGCACGGACACCGGTCGTCGAACCCGCGCCCGCGCCGGTTGAAACTGAAGTCGTCGCTCCCGTTAAAAAAACCGTCAAGTAGCTGCACCGCGCTGCATGAGAATCGGCATCTTCCTCCCGAACGCCACCTTCGACCAACCGGGCACGCCGGAAGTCGGCGGCATCGAGACGTTCGCCTTCACGGTGGGCGAGGCGATGCAACGGCTCGGTCATGAAGTGATTCTTTACGGCGGCCAACCGAAAGCAGGCTGCACCCATCGCGAAACCACGCTGGCCCTGCGGCTCTTTCCGTACTGGGAAACGAAATCGATTCCCGACATCGGCACCCGCTTCCAACGCCTCGTGCAGCGGCTCCACTTCGGCTGGGTCTCGCGCCGGGAGTGGCAGGCGGATCACTTCGATGTGGCATTGCTGGCGAAACCGTTCGATTGGCCGGTGGCGTGGTGCTGGAAAAAAAAGCAGCCCGCGCTGAAGGTGATCATGGGCTGGCACGGAACCGATTTCTTCGCTGGAGACCGCTGTTTTTATCGCGCCGTGGATCGCGCGTTTGCGGTGAGCCCGCCCGTGGCGGACCTCGCGGAAAAACATGTCGGTTCGCGGCCGGAGCTCATTCCGAATCCGACCGATGTCGATTTCTTCTGCCCCGGCGAGATCGCGCCTCGCCCGACGACCGCGACACTACAAATTGCCGCCAGCGGTCGACTCGTCGGTTGGAAGGGATTTCATCTGCTGCTCGCGGCACTCGATGCGCTGCATAAGCGCAGCGTGCCGTTTCAATGCACGATCGCGGGCGATGGTCCCGAGCGCAATGCGCTGCAGGAATACATCACGCGACATAAGCTGGCGGGCAAGATCACGCTGTGCGGACGGCTCGACCGGTCGGCATTGCGCACGCTGCTGCGCACCTCGGATGTTTACGTGGCCCCGTCCATTGGCATGGAGGCGTTTTCCATCGCGGCGCTCGAAGCGGCGAGCGTGGGGCTGCCGCTCCTGCTTTCCAACCGCATCGGATTGAGCGGCTATTTGCAGGCAACCGATTTCATGTCCTATCCGGCCGAAGATGTCACCGCGCTGGCGGACAGTCTCGTGGCCATCGCGGCGCGGCGCACAGAAACGGCGTGGGTGGATCGCGCGGCGCGTCATGCACGGATGCGGGAATTGTTCAGCCCGGAAGTGGTCGCGCAAAAGATCATTGCATTAGTTCAATCGCCTAAATAAGTTTGATCATGCCTCGTCTGCTGTATCTCTACCCGGAAGAGTGGACGGGCCGCCGCGCCCGCGAAGTGCACACTCTGGAAACGTGTCTCTCGATGGCCGATGCTGGCATCAGCGTTACATTGGTCACAGCGGGACGGTTCGATCAGCAACGCGCCCTGAGCGCCCTGAAACGTGACGAAGCACCAGCGGGATTTTCCGTCGTCAATCTCTCGCGCAAAATCGGTCCGATCCGCAGTGCGGCAATCTTCGGCTGGCAATTCTCGCTCTGGTTGCGCACGCAGCAGCCGTTCGATATCGGTTTCATTATTCATCTCAAGGCCGCGCCCATCCTGCAACGTGCCGCGATTCCCTATGTGTGGGAAGCACATGAGATCTTCGCCGAGACGCCCGAGCCGGGCAGCCGCGCCGCGAACGAGATTCATCAACGCGAACACGCCACGTTGCGCCATGCGGTGAAGTTGATCGCGACGAGTCAGGCGCTGGCCGATGCGCTCAATCAGCGCTATTTCCCCACCGCGCCGCAGCCGTTCTTCATCGTGCCGCATGGCTGCGCGCCACCCATCATCGAATCGCTGGCCGATCCGCGCGGCCCCTTCGTTTATGCCGGATCGATCGCCGCGTGGAAGGGACTTCCCCTCGCGCTGGAAGCCGCCGTGCGCGTGGAGGTGCTGGTCAATATCATTGGCGGTACGAGCGAGGAATGGGTGCGACTCCAAGCGCAACTTTCCCAGGCTGCCCGGGAGAACATCAAGTGGCTGCCACGCGTGACGCCGGGAAAGTTGCTCGAGCTGATGCGCGGCGCGCGGGCGGGACTGTGCCCGACGCTGCCGGAAACCGGCTCGGGCCGGTACTCGTTGCCGATGAAAATTTTTGATTACGCGCGGTGCGGCCTACCGGTGGCAACGACCGATCTGCCGTCGTTGCGTTCTCTAGATGTGGGTGACTGGTGCCGACGCGTGGCGCGACCGGACGCGTCCGCGTGGGAGGAGGCGCTGAAACAGCCCTTCCCGAAAGGCGAAGAAGCGCGTGATTGGGCCATTCTGCATACCTGGCGCAAACGCGGCGAGAAGCTCCGCGAAATTTTAAGTTAAAGCGCGGGAGATTTGTCAGTGGGGGACGAATGTCTCTGGCTTCCAGTCGCTACTTATAATTTTTTGGTAATTTCCACCGCTGCCTCGCGACACAGGCGGGTCATGAGTTTTCGGGAGCGGACTGGTTCATTCGCTGGAAGAAATCCACCGATTGCGGCCAGTACATCACCGCCGGGAGCGAAAATCGGGACCGCCACACGAAACCAGTAACCATCCCAGCTATCATCTGGAAAATCCGGCTGTGAAAAACCAAGGTGACGTACCTTGGTGAGAAACTCCTCCAATCGTTCGCGTGAATGCCAGAGCGGCTTTCCCAGAAGATCGAAATTATGCGCGCGGAAATACCCCTGCACTTCGTCTGGATGCGCATAGGCCAGAAAGAGCAGCGAACTGGCCTTGATGTACGGCTCCACGTGATACTCCCGGCGACGGATCAGCACGCCGGGACGGCGCGACTGCACGCAGAGTCGCTGATAGGTATGGGGGTGTTCGTACTCCAATAGATTGAAGTTGCCGTCCGGCATTTGTGCTTGGGTGCGCACCATCACCTTGCCTGCCACAGAGAGTAAATGACGGCCATCGTCGAGGGTCTTAAGCTCGGTGAGCGCATGGCCGAGCGAAAAGCGAATCGGATGTTTACGACGGATGAGAAAGTGCTCCGCTTCGAGCGTGCGGATGAATTTGTAAACCGTATTGGGCTTGGCGCCCACCGCCTCGGCGATTTGGTTGAGAGTACGGCCGTCTTCCACGCCGGCGACCGCGTAGAGGATTCGGGCCACGCGTTGGACCGATTGAAGTGGATTTCCAGCGGGCATAAAATTCCGGATCTATGATCCAGTGTTTTCGCTCTTTTGGCAAGTTTTCGATTTCGGGAAATTGTTGCCAGTGAAACAATGATCGCATGAAAACGATCCGAGCTTGTTCCATTGCTCTTCTGCCATGTCTGGCCTTTTTCGTTCTGGCCTTCGGTGCTTTTTCGGTGCAGGGCGCTCTCTATTCAGAAACCTTTGACAATACCACGGCGTCGAATAAAGCGGCCGGGTACTTGGGTTGGTCGGCCTTTGTAGGATCGTCCGCCACCGACTTGACCAGCATTGCGGGAGTGGCTGGTACCGACTACGTGGCAGTGGCTTCGGCTGCTGGTAATCCCGGTACGCCGAACGGTTTTATTTTTGCCAATAACGGCGCGACGGCGAATCAGACCTTTGCCTTGGTGGACACGACATTCAGTGCGGTAACCCTCGCCAATGGCGATTCCATTACCTGGACGATGGGAAATAATGCCAACACCGCCACCGCCCAGATTCTCATCCAAATTGGGGGCAACGGTTCGGTGGGCAGTGGTTCTTGGTATGTATCGACCGCTACCAAAACTTCCAGCTCCCTCACGACGTCGACGTTCCAGAGTGCAAGCGAGAGTGCTGTGACTGCGACACTCACTTTTTCCACCAGCATGAGCGCCTGGAAAGAGTTCACCTTGGTGGGCGGTAACAGCATGGCGGTGGGAAATACACTGACGGCTGATTTGAGTTCCACGACCATTACCGGCATTGGCTTTTATCTCGTTGATCTGGCTGGTGCGGGCAATTCCATGCGACTCGATACGTTGCAAATTGTTCCTGAACCCGGGTCGCTGGCCTTGGCGCTGGCTGGTGGCTTGGTGAGTGTGATGTACGCCCGCCGTCGGCGGAGTTAGCGCCTCTTCTTTTTTGTGCGGGCGCTTTTCGCCGGTGCTGATGCCGGCGGATTGCGCAGGGCGCGTGGGGGTTGTCCGAACTTTTTTTTCACCCACAGCGAAAAGTGCGACAGGCTCTTAAAGCCGAGATCGTAGGCGATTGATTTGGAGCTGCGCCGGGATTCCAGCAAAGCGACGCGCGCACTGTGCTCCTTCTTGCGTTCCCAATATTCATTCGGTGTTTTGCCGAGGGTGGAAAAGAACAGTTTGTTGAGATGGCTGACGCAGAGGCCGACTTTTTTGGCCAATTCGCGCTCACGCAACGGTTGATTCAGCGGACGGGTTTCCAGGATGTGGACGGCTTGACGCACGCGCGGATCAAGTTGTCCAATGGTGTGGGGAATCAGTCCCTGCTCTTCCATCGCATCGGCGTAACAGAGAATCCAGCCACAGAGCAGGCGCTGGATTTCGAAATGATTGCGCAAGGATCCCGAGCGCGTGGGGAGTTCGTTTTGCACTCCGGGAAATTCCCGGCCTACCATCCGCGCCATGCGTTCCGCGATGCGCGTCAACTTGGGAACCTTGGCCACGGGGATGGCGTGGGTGCGCGTCCGATCGAAGAGCGGTTCGCCGGTTGGCCACTCGGCGACAAAACGCACAGAGAGAATTTCCGCGTTGGGGCTGAAATGTTGCCGCCCATTTTCTTTGCACGGGAAAATCCAGTAGCCGCTCGTATACGTCTCTTTGCGTGACGCAAAGGTGAGGGTAACCGTGCCTCGGCGCAAGAGCCAGGCTGGGCTGGGGGTGCCCCAATACCGGTTCAATCCGGGGCGGGGAGGCCCCTCATACACCCAAGTCAACTGGGCGCGCAGGTCATTCCAATTTTGCACGGGCTCACTGGGCGGCGAGAGGTAGGGAGAGTGATTGGGCACAAGTAAATTATATAACTAATTGAGGATTTAAGCACGTCAATCCCCGAGCCGGCCAAGCGGCAGATTATGTAAATTTATAGAGGAAAAGTGCAACTGGCTGCAATTGTTACCAATAAACCACAAGGATACATTGAATGGGAGGAAATCTTTCCGGTAAAAACTATGAAAAAAGTACTCTCCTTAATGGTAACGGCGATCCTGATCCTGTTCCCGTGTACGATGAGGGCTCAGACGACGTTGGTAAGCGACAATTTTGAAAGCTTGATCAACGGGGGGGCACGCGATGCTAATGGAAAGTATTCCACCGGCTCAACCGCCTCGACCTGGTGGTATCTCACGGCCACAGGACCGATTGCCACCGTCACGAACACGTATACCGGTTCGGCTCCGGTGGGGAATTTCTCCGGCAACTGGCTGCAGACGAATTACAACTACAGCAGTTCCAGTGTGACGGGTGGGACAGCGAATGGAACTTATAACTGGGCTGTGTCTCCCTTTGCGGCGACGACTCTTGCCACAGTGGGTTCTTCCCTGACGGTGCAGTTTGATTTTCGCTACTATACTTCGACGAGTGGTGGCTGGGATCGGTCGCCGCAGTTTGGTTTCTTCAAAAGTTCCGGTGGACAGATCAGTGGGGACAGTACCACCGCTTTGTCGTTAGTCTCGGGCGGATACGGAGTCAACACGAGCTACACCACGTCCGGCACTATCACTTCAACGGCCATGCTGTTTGAAAGCGCGGGTTGGTTTGCCTCCGGGGAAACGACCTTGGCTAGCATCAACAGCACAGCTAATCCCGCTTTGTTGCCGGTCTCGGAATTTGCCCTGCCCTATACCGAGAATTATAAGCTCGTGCTCACAGTGGTGGCCACGGGCATGCAACTGCAGCTTTACTTGGATGATGTGCTGACTCTCACAACAATAGACACCACTGTCTCCAACACTACCTTTGACGAATTTGCTATCCGTGCCCGCGCCACGGGCCAGATCGACAATTTTAGCATCGTTACTGCTGTCCCCGAGCCAGAGACGTATGCACTGATGATCATGGCGTTCGGCGTATTGATGATTTCCGTGCGTCGTCGCACCCTGCGGGTTGGTTTCTGATTGGACTTCTTTCAAAAAGACGACGAGCGACTCGGCAAGGCGGTACTTTCGGTACCGCCTTTTTTGGTGCCCGAAAGGATTAATGAGAACGTGGCGATTTTCGTTTTCATACAGGATAGTGCGTGATACAAGACAGTTTGAGGCGATTAATCCCGCTGATAACCACATGAGCTCTGATACTAAGCGTTTTCGCATTCTTTCTCTCGACGGCGGACAGCGAGGCGTCCTGATGGCGCGTATGTTGATGCGGTTACAGGAACGGCTGCCGGGTTTCTTGGATCAGGTTGATCTCTTTGCCGGCACCTCGGCAGGAGCGATGACGGCTGCCATAGCTTTGACGAGTCCCTCGTGGAAAGTCGGGCTCAAGCGCGCTCACGATTTTTGGAGTGAAGCGAAGTTCGCGAAGATTAATCCGCTGCAAAATATCCTGTCTCTCACCGGGAAGTTTCCGTTGACGTCGAATGCCGCCATGCTCGAGCAGCTGGAGATTCATCTGGGGGATATTACCCTTGAGAAGCTCTCGCGCAAATTGGTCATTCCCGCCTTTCAATTGGACAACGGCGCCAAAGATCCGGCTTTCCGCAACTGGACGCCGCGACTGTTTCATAACCTACCGCTCGAGGGTTCCGGTTCCACTGAGCTGTTGCGCGATGTGGTCATGCGCTCCGGTTCCGCGCCGATTGTTTCACCCGCTTATCAGGGCTACGTGGACGGAGGACTCTACGCGAATAATCCCAGCCTGTGCGCTTTGGCCTTGGCGAAAGACTACACGGGTCTGCCCGTGGAGCAGATCGAAATTTTCTCCGTCGGCATGGGGCAGAATCCGATCTACTTGAACAAGTCGACGGACAATCTCGGCTACATGGACTGGTTTCTGGATAGCGGTCACGCGATGGCCATGCTCAATGCCGTGGCCGAGTCGAATTTAAAGGCAATCAGCTATCAATGCGGGCGTTTGCTGGAGAGTGGTTTCTATCGTCTGGATCCCCGCTTGCCGCGCGCCTTCTACCGCAAAAACGAACAGCAGGTGCGTGCTGATATGGACGCGTGGGAGGGCATTGGTGCGGAGGTGAATTTGGTCTCAGCGGAAACCTGGCTGGTCAATCATGGCTGGCATAAGCCGGTGAAAGCCAAGACTTCGGCCAAAGCCAAAACGAATGCGTTGCAGCGAAACAAAGTAAAGGCCGTGCGCCGTCCTGCCCGACAGACCAAACCCAAAGCGGATCGGGTCGTGAAAGTGGCGGCGGCTGAGACCCCGGTGGTCCCGTCTGAAGCGCCCATTAAGGAGTAGTACTGTGATTACTGTTAATATTGAAAAAAGTGGCCATGTGGTCATCGTTGTGGTCAAGGGACGGCTGGATGCGAGTACGAGCCCAGAGCTTGAGAAAAAACTGGCCGAGGCGGGCGGTGCGGCCAAAACGCCGCTGGTGCTTGATTTTCAGGCGCTGGAATACATCAGCAGCGCCGGCCTGCGTGTCTTGATTTCCCTCTGCCAATCAAAACAGAAGGCGGTCATTTGCTCCATGCCGGAACTTGTCGCCGAAGTGTTCGACATTTCCGGTCTGAGCTCGATGTTTGAGCGCTACGATGATCGCGCCAGCGCGATCAAGGCACTGGCGTAGAAACGACCGCCTTTTTGGCAGGTCGCAGACAGGTAAAAGCGGAGGCGATGGCGGCGATCAACGCCAGCACCACCGCTCCGCTCATCGCGGCGGAAAAACCAATGGCCATGGCGAGCCGGTTCTCCTCGGGTGTATCGGGAAGTCCCTGGAAATGGGAACGGGCGATGATATAGGCGAAGGAGCCCAGCACGCTGATGCCCAGCAGCATTCCAATATTCTTGAACATGTTGTAGGTGCTCGCCGTTATGCTGCGCAATTCACGCGTGGCCAGTCCCATCACATAGCTTGAATTCGGAGGGAAGAACAACCCGATCGACAGGCCCAGCAGCGAAAAGACCGCGGTAATATGGAGGATGGAACTGCTGGCATTCAGCATTGCCATCAGCAGGCAACTGATACTAAGCAGTCCAGCCGCCAGTGCGCTCAGACGCTCGGCTCCCATCCGGTCGGCAATGAGACCGGAAATCGGTGCCGCCATCAGCATGATCAGACCCGGCATGGTCATCACGAGCCCCACTTTGCCTGGAGGCAGGTCGTGGACGCGCTGCAGATAGAAAGGGCCGAGGATTGTCAGGCAGCCGAGAATCATCATCACCGTAATGGCGCTGGTAATGGCCAGAATCACCCGAAAATCACCGAAGACCGCGCCAGGAATAATGGGCGCACGTGCGCGTCGTTCCTGCCAGATAAAGAGACAGGTGAAGAGAACGCTGCCACTGAGGAACAGGAGTCCTTCCGGATTTCCCCATCCATCCAGATCGACCCGGTTGAGCCCATGATTGATGCCCACCAGGGCAAGCGTAACAAAGAGAAGTCCCAGCCAATCGAACGGAGCCGATTTTTCTGCCTCGTTAATGGGCGGATCATGAGGGAGATAGTGCCAACAAAAAAAGAGCGCGATGACGCACAGTGGAATATTAATCAGAAAAATCGAGCTCCAGCCCCATGCCTGCGTCATGAAGCCGCCGACAGGTGGACCGACGATGGAAGCTATCGAGGCGCTCGCTCCCAAGAGACCCATGGCGGTGCCCCGGCGATCTGGAGGCAGATGTTCAGCCACCAACACATAGCCCGTCGCCAGAAGAGCTGCTGCTCCCACGGATTGCAAAATGCGAGCTGCGACCAAAAGATCGAGTGTGCGGGAAAGACCGCAGATGAGAGAGCCGATGCCAAAAAGCAGGAAACCGCTGAGGAAAAGTCGCTTGGCTCCGAAAATGGAGCCGAGTTTTCCAACCAGCGGCAGACTGGCGGTCATGAACAAAATGTACGAGACCATCACCTGCGAGGTTGTCGTGATCGGGACATTCAGATCGCGGGCCAGATCAGGCAGCGCGATGGAAACAATACTGCCGTCCAGGGAGCTGACGAACGCCGCGAAGGCTACGCTGGCGATCAACCACCGTTGGCGCTTGGGATCTACAAGATAAGTTTCCATATGAAGAGGAATCTGCAAAAGCTCGGAGGTCGGGCGTCTACAAGGCGGCTGATGATGTGGCAGGCGTCGGAAAGAACGTCAAGGACAAATCCGATGCCTCACAGAATCAACAGGTTAATGATTGGATAAATTTGATGGTAAAAGCGACGTATTAAATTTGGTGTTGACTATCAAGCTCTCAGAATAATACTCACGACATAAGTTTACAACTTAGTAGTAGTCTTCCAACTAATAATTTGGCAACGCTTTAAACGGAGATCAGAACTATGAGTGACAATGGTAACGGGGCTTTACGCGACACAATTCTTGAACTCGGTTCCGGGCTATGGGAAGGCCTGCAACCCAAGCGCGAGAGCATGGCCATTTTGCAGAAACATTTCCTTCTGGCGCAGGCCGAGATGCTCAAAGGCTTTGCCAAAGTCGTTGAGCTCGAGCTTGAAAATCTCGACAAGCCCGCGAAAAAGGCGACGGCACGTCGCGAGAAGATTTCCGTTAAATAATTCACCCTGTAGGGGCGGAAGGAGTCCGGAACGGGCTCGACATTAACACGTAAGAACAACCCTGGACGGGAGACCGATACTCATGTCTGAAAGTGCCGACAACAAGCGTTACCGCGTCGTAATCAATCACGAAGAGCAATACTCCATTTGGGCGGAAGGCCAGCCGCTACCATTGGGTTGGAATGCCGAGGGCAAGGAAGGTACCAAGGACGAGTGTCTTGCGTATATCAAGACGGTATGGGTGGATATGCGTCCCCTCAGTTTGCGTCAGGTCATGGCCCGTGAGTCATCCTCGACTGTACCTGCGGTGTAAGGTCCTCTTCATTTTCACTCCAATCTCGATCCTTTTTTAGATCCCTCCATTATGCCCCGAATCATTCTCCACTCCGGTAAAGGTGGCGTCGGCAAGACGACGACCTCTGCCGCCACTGCCCTCGCTTGTGCCAAGTACGGCCACCGCACCATCGTTTTGTCCTTTGACCTCGCGCACAGCTTGTCGGACTCCTTTGATATTGATCGCGATCTTTTCGACCAGAACAAGGGTTTGCCTTTCAACGTTACGCCGAATCTCGACATTCAGGAAATCGATGTACAGGAGGAGCTCGAACGTCACTGGGGTGACGTCTACAAATACTTTGCCATGTTGCTGACCTCGTCCGGGGTCAAAGATGTTGTGGCCGAGGAAGTGGCTGTAATGCCCGGCATGGAAGATGTCATCTGTCTTCTCTATCTCAACCAGTATGTGAAGGAGGGCAAGTACGACGTCGTGGTGGTCGATTGCCCGCCCACGAGCGAGTCGATCCGTTTTGTCAGCATGACCTCCACCATTGAGTGGTACATGGGCAAACGTTTCGGCATGGATCGCAATTTGCTCAAGCTCGCGCGCCCCCTCGCCAAGCTCGCCGATTACGGCGCATTGCCAGAGGACAGTTATTTCGAAGCGATCAAGAATCTCTTTCACCGCATCGAAGGGGTGGAAACCATCCTCGTCAATCCCGAGATCACCACCGTTCGTCTCGTCACCAATGCCGAGAAAATGGTCGTGCGCGAGACGCAGCGCGCGTTCATGTACTTCAGCATGTACGGACTCACCACCGATGGCGTTGTGGTGAATCGACTGTTGCCGCAGGGCGACGAGTACTTCAAACAATGGGTTGTCACGCAGACCAAGCACCTCGGTGAAATCGAGGAATACTTCAATCCCGTGCCCGTCACCAAGGTGCCGCTTTTCCGTGACCAGGTGATCGGTCTCAAGCGGCTCGAAGAAGTGGGCGAAGTGCTCTTTGGCAAAAAGGACCCTGCGGAAATCCGCGTCAAGGGTTCCACCTTCCAATTCGAAAAGAAGGGCGCGAAGTACGTCTTGCGTCTTCCCATGCCGTTCGTGAACAAGGAAGCCATCGATCTTTCCCGACAGCATGACGACCTTTTTATCCGTATCGGCAGTTTTAAGCGGCACGTACCACTCCCCCGTGCCGTGGCCCGGCTCTCTGCAGAGGGTGCCGAGATGAAGAATGGGGAATTGCATGTAACCTTCGCTAAGGAGAAATAACCATGGCCACCGCTGAAAAAAAGGCACCCACGCCTGAAGAGATCAAGACGTATTGCAAGGAAGCCTCGGAAAAGCTCGCCGCCCACCTCAAGGAAGGCGTCAAAGTCGGTTCGGAAGTCGGTCACATCATTCACCGGAATGTCCTGACCGCGCAGAAGGAATTGCTCGAACACCACATCGGTCGTCTCGAGGCGCATCTGAAGAAATTGGATGCGGAATTGGAATCGGAAGCGCCTCGCGCCAAAAAGCGCTAAGCCTCCGAAAGCCAGTCATTTCTCCGCCCGGTTTCCCTCACATTGATTTCCTCTTCCACTCTGGTGGGAGGGGAAGTCCGGGCGAGGAGGCGCGCGTCTCTCCTTCTTTTCTTCTCCACCATGCGTTTATCCATCGGCCAGGAAGCGCTCTATTTTGAGCATCAGGCCAATCCGCATTCCTTTGCTCTCAATGAGTGTACGTTGATGCGGTTGCGGTCGGAGGTCAACGTGACAGCGCTGCACCGCGCGCTGCAGCATCTCGTCGACCGGCACGAAAGTTTGCGCACCCATTTTCGCCTTACGGGGAAGGGTGTGGAAGCGATCGTCTCCCCGCGCGCGGAGGTCGATTTCCGTGCCATCGATGCCCGCGTCGGGGGCGAATCGGCTGTCGATGCCGATTTGGTGGCGCTTCAGAACCGGCAATTCGATTTGGAGCGGGACTCCCTCTTTTGCGCGCGGTTGTGGAGTCTTTCACCGACCGATCACCGGCTGCTCTTTCTCTACCATCATCTTATCATCGATGGTTGGTCGTACTGGCTGTTTTTGGAAGAGTTGCGCGAACTCTATCGAAGTGAGTGCAGGGGTGAACCCCATCGACTGCCTCCGGTGGAGGAGCAGTACGAAAACTACGTTCACGCGCAGGAGGAATTTCTTGCGAGCCCCAAGATTGCCGCGTTGGCCGCCTATTGGGAAAAGAAACTGGCCGACGCTCCCCTGCAACTGAACCTGCCAACAGATCATCCCCGGTCCATGGATACGGATCACCGGGGCGATAGCGTGGGGGTCACCCTGTCGCCGGAACTCAGTGCCGCGTTGAGTGGACTCGCTGCCAGTCGCCGTACCAGTCTTTACACGCTCTTGCTGGCTGCCTACCAGTCGCTGATCCATCGCTACACGGGCCAGACAGACATGGCGATAACGTCGCCCGTCCACGGACGAAACGACAAGCGGTGGAATCAACTCGTGGGTTATTTCGTCAACCAGATCGTCCTGCGCGGACAACCTTCTGCGACGATATCATTCGAGGAATTCTGGACGCAGATCCGGACAACGGTTTTTGGCGCTTACAAGCATGCCGCCTATCCGTTTCCGCTAATGGTTCGCCGGGCGGCGCAACAGCAACGATCACGCTCCGCCATGGCGCAGATTTCCTTCGTGTATCAAAAAAGCCAGTTTCGGGATGAAGATCTGTTGCTCGTTTATCCCGGTGCAACGACGGATGACCGCGTTGATTTTGCCGGGCTGAATGCCTCGGGCATTATTCCACCGCAAAAGCCCTGCCAGTCGGAAATCGGTCTCATCGTTTCTGAAGCAAGACAGTCGTTGCGGCTACAGTTTACTTACCAGACGGCACTTTTCGAAGCGGTCACGATCCGCCGTTTCGCTGCGCATTTTCAAGAGATGCTGGAGGCGATTGTCCGCGATCCCTCGCAGCCTCTCGGAAAGTTGGGCGAGCTGGCCGATCTGCCGCGCCGGTCTCCGAAAGCAATGCCTGCAGTGATGCCGTCGTCCAAGTCGAGGACGGTCACCACGATGCTCGATCTCTTCGCGACGGCATGCGAACACCACGCGGCGCGGGTTGCGGTGGAATGCGATGGCGCTGTTCTCACCTATAAGGAACTCGATGCGTACAGCACCCGGCTTGCGCGATACTTGCGCACGGTGGGGGTGACTCGCGACGTCGTGGTCGGCTTGCTCGTCGAACGATCGCTGGAGGCAATTGTCGCCATGCTTGCCATTCAAAAAGCAGGCGGGGCCTATGTGCCACTCTCCCCGGATTATCCCAAGGACCGGCTGGAATATCTAGTGCAGGATGCGGGCGTGCGCGTGATTGTGACCACACCTGCAGACCGGCGACCTCTCGATCTTCCGGTTTGCTGGGTGGATCTGACGACGATCCCGGAGACGGTTCCGTCCAGCGTGGAGCTGCCCATACCCCACTCCTTGCAGGCGGCTTATGTCATCTACACTTCCGGCTCCACTGGAAAACCAAAGGGCGTCGTGGTGTCGCAAGGAAGCCTTGCGGCGTTGACTCATTCCATGATGCAGGGGCAGCGTCTTCATGCCGACTCGCGTATGTTGCAGATGACTTCGCTGACATTCGATGTGGTGGGTGCGGAACTCTATCCCACACTGCATAGTGGCGGGCGGCTTGTCATCCCGTCCCGCAGTGAGCTGCTGCCGGGACTGCCCACTGTGCAATTAATGGAGAGGGCAAAGATCACGCACTTTGTATGCACGCCTTCCGCGCTGTCACTTCTGCCCTATCGCGATCTGCCTTCGCTGGAAGTAGTCATCGTGGGTGGCGAAGTCATTTCGCCTGCCTTGAAAGAACGCTGGAGCGCGCGCCATTGTCTTATCAACGCCTATGGTCCCACGGAAACGACCATCATCGCCACAGCCGCGGAGGCCCCGCCCTCCGGAGAATTGCCGCCGATTGGCAAGCCGCTCGAAGAGGTGACTGTTTATGTGCTCGATGAAAATCTTCTGCCGCTGCCGCCCGGTGAACGCGGGGAAATTTGCATTGGCGGGGCGGGCGTTGCGCGCGGTTACTGTAATCGTTCCGATGTCACGGCTGCACATTTCGTGCCCGATCCTTTCAGTCCACTGCCCGGGGCGCGGATGTATCGTTCCGGCGATCTGGGGTACTGGCGGGAAGATGGCCAGCTTGAATTCCTGGGCCGTATTGATCAGCAGGTAAAGATCCACGGTCATCGCATTGAGCTGGGAGAAATCGAAGCCATCCTGCTTGAGCACGAGGCCATCACGGCGGCTGCAGTTGTTGTCCGCAAAAACCAGCGCGACGAAAACGAACTGGTTGCTTTTCTTTGCGCGACGCATGCGGAGGACTGGCGCGCGTATCTCGAGACACGACTTCCTTTTTACATGGTCCCCGCTGCCTTTACAGAGTTGGAGATCATGCCGATCACCAGCCATGGCAAGATCGACCGTCAGAAATTACAGGAGATGCCGGTGTCGGACAGGCCGCCGGTTGCCAAGACTCCTCCGGAAACCGCGATGGAGAAACGCATCGCGGCGGTTTGGTCAGAAATGTTGCAGGTGGAGAATATCGGGCGGCACGATCATTTTTTTGCGCTGGGCGGCCACTCCCTGCTGGCCATTCGCGTAGCGGGACGAATTGGAGCGGATCTTTCGCTCGATATTCCCCGGACGTTGCGTGAATTTCTGGCTAATCCTGTCCTCTCGGAATGGGCTCGGCGGTTGGAGACGCTGCAAGCACCGGAGTCTGCCACGCCGAACGAGGTGCCGCTCGTGCATGAGGCGAACCGCGCCCACACGCCACTCTCGTTTGTTCAGGAGCAGCTTTGGTTTGTCAATCAACTCGACCCCGGCAATACGGCATACAACACGCCGTTTGCCCTGCGTTTACAGGGATCTCTTGATATCGACGCCCTTGCGCGCTCGGTCGATACGCTTGCGCAGCGACACGCCTCGTTGCGCACCTGTTTTCAGGCGAGTGGTACCGAACTGCAGCAGAAGGTTGTCGATTTGCACCTCCCGCTTGAGCAGGTTGCGTTGAGCGGGGAAACGGTTGAAGCGCGTCTTGCCGAAGCAACGGCCCATGTGCGCACGGTGCTCCAGCGACCGTTTGATCTGCGCACCGCGCCGCTGCATCGTGCGGTTCTCTATCCGTTGGCCCTGGATGATCATCTCTTGTTGGCGGAATTTCATCATATCATTGCGGATGGCTGGTCTTTCGGGATTTATCAGCGCGAACTCGCTGCGCTCTATGCCGATTTTTCCGCAGGCCGCACGCCAGAGCTGCCATCTCTGCCGGTGCAATACAGCGATTTCGCTGCCTGGCAGCGCGAACGCCTTTCCAGCGAGCGATTGCAACAGCTCAACGACTACTGGCTGAAGCAGCTGGCGGACACCACGCCAACAGAATTGCCGTGGGACTATGCCCGTCCCGCGGTGCAGACATTTCAGGGCGCCATGTACCGCGGTCGTATCGAGCCCGCGTTGCTGGTGCGTTTGAAGCAGCTTGCGCGCGAGGAAAATGCCAGTCTCTATATGGCCTTGCTCGCGGCGTTCAACATTCTGTTGCATCGCTACAGTGGGCAGGAGGATATCCTGGTCGGCTCGCCGCATGCCAACCGTCTGAGGCCTGAGGTGGAAGGGGTGATTGGTGCTTTTGCCAATGTGCTGGTCCTGCGTTCGCGTCCGACGCCGGACGAGTCGTACCGGCGCTTGCTCGCGGCCACGCGCGACACGGCCAATGCCGCATTTGCGCATCAGGAATTGCCGTTTGAAAAGCTGGTCAACCAACTCGGTCTCGAACGCGATCTCAGCCGCAATCCGCTCATTCAGGTCGTATTCGCCCTGCAGAATGCCGGCGGACAGGAGGCGTTGTGGCCGGGGTTGACGGTTCAGGAATTTGACGTTCCCGTTGACTCCACCCGTGTCGATCTGGAATGTCACGTTTGTGAGAAGGACGATGCAGCGGAAATAATATTCGTCTACAACACAGCCTTGTTTGCTCCGGCTACGATCGAGCGCCTCACCCGTTACTGGCTCTCTTTGATGGAGTCCATTGCAGAGACTCCCGACCGGCCTATTAAACAACTGGCCATGATGGATGCCGCTGAACGGCAGCGGGCGCTGGACTGGTCGCGTGGGGTGAAGGTGCGCGAGCGCGCGGGTGCGGGGCAGACGCTGACGGCACTGCTGGAATATGCCGTGTTGGAGCACCCGCTCCAGAGCGCAGTGGAGTGCGATGGTGTCGCAATGAATTATCAGGATTTGCACATCGAAGCCAACAAGCTGGCGCGTTATCTCGTCGAGACACACGGGATCAAATCCGAACGCCGCGTGGGTGTGCTCATGGGACGTTCGATCGAATCGGTGCTGGCGTTTCTGTCCATTCAAAAAGCGGGTGGTGTCTATGTGCCGCTCGATCCAGATTATCCGGTCGCGCGATTGGAATTCCTGATCGCGGATGCCGGACTCGATTTGATTCTGACCGGAGAAAATAGCTCGCCGAAATTGACTCTTCCGTCACAGGTGACCTGTCTTGCGCTGAGCGAAGCACGCGCACAGTGTGCGGATGAAACCGGCATGCCTCTGCCGCTGCGTTGCCAGGGAGAAAATGCAGCGTACATGATCTATACCTCTGGCACGACAGGGCAACCGAAGGGCGTCGTCGTCCCGCATGCTGGCATTGTCAACACGGTTCTGGCGATGGTGCGGGATTTCGGGCTCAAGCCCGGCATGCGTTTCTACCATTTTTGCTCGCTCAGCTTTGACCCTTCCCTGGTGGAGATCGCGGGTTCCCTCGCTTCAGGAGCGACGTTGGTGATTGGTCGGAAGGACGAGACTGCGCCCGGTGAACCGCTCTGGCGTTTCCTCAGCCAACAGCGCGTCACGCATTTACAAATCACTCCCTCGGCGCTCGCCTTTGTGCCGTGCCGGAAATGGCCGGAGTTGAAATTGGTGATCACGGGCGGAGAAAGTCTCCCGCAAGCTCTGGCGCTGCGCTGGCGCGAGCACGCGCGGATGATTAATGCATATGGCCCCACCGAGGTGTCCGTCTGTGCGACCCTCACGGATGCGTGGAAAAGTGCCACGCCTCCGATTGGTTTCCCACTGCCTAATACGCAGGTGTACATTCTCGATGCGACGTTGCAACCGGTTCCATCTGGTGTGCGTGGCGAGATTTACATTGGTGGCGCTGGAGTGGCTCGCGGGTATCATCAGCGGCCCGAGTTGACCGCCGAACGTTTTATTCCCGATCCGTTTTCCACCCAACCCGGTGCACGTCTCTACCGCACGGGCGATCAGGGACGTTGGCTCACGGACGGGCAAATTGAATTTCTCGGTCGCATTGACACTCAGGTGAAACTGCGCGGATTCCGCATCGAGCTTGGCGAAATTGAAGCGATATTGCTCGATCTGCCGGAAGTGCAGGATGCCGCCGTGATAGTGGCCACCGGCGCTCATTCGGAAAGCCTGGTGGGCTTCATTGCGGTGGGAGATCTCACTGGCAAGGATCAACTGCCGGACGAATACCTGCGACATCTGCGCGCGCTCTTGCCAACCCATTTGGTGCCTAACGCACTTTATCTGATCGAGACGCTGCCCAGCACCCCAAATGGCAAGGTGGATCGAGCACGACTCATCCGCATGGCGGCGACACGCATGGCGGCGAAATCATTCTCCGCGCCGTCGACTCCGATGGAACAGCGTGTCGCGGCGATCTGGAGCGAGGCGTTGGGTGTTGCACGTGTGGGCCGCGAGGACAGCTTCTTCGCGTTGGGCGGTCACTCGTTGCTCGCCACCCGCGTACTGGCCCGCTTGCAGGAAGACATTCCGCTGGATGTAGCGTCGGCATTGAAGAACTTTTTCCGGTATCCAACGCTGGCGGAATTTTCCGCCGCATTGGAAACGAATGCGGAGACGGCGGACGATATTCCCTGCGAGCCGGGCCGGACCACCGCACCGCTGTCCTTCGCGCAACAACGGTTGTGGTTCCTGCATCAACTCTTCCCGCTCGACGTTTCGTACAACGTGCCGATTCAGTTCCGTCTGCGCGGGGCGATTTCGGACGAGGCGCTGACAGCGGCGGTGCAGGAGCTGATCGATCGGCACAGTATCCTTCGCACACGTTTTCGTCCCGATGGGCGCGGCGGCGCGATCCAGGAAATTGCGCCTTCCATGCGCGCTCGCATTGAGAAACTGACCTTCTCCAAGAACGGTTTCACCGATGCGGGAGAGTGGGCGAATCATCATGCTTCCGCGTTTATTCAGGTCCCCTTCGATCTGGAGAAGGGGCCGCTGTTCCGCATGCAGTGCCTGCATCTTGGTGAAGGGGAATATCGTTTCGTTTGCTGCCTGCACCACATCATCTTCGACGGCTGGTCGGCTCCAATTTTCATCAACGAACTCTTTGACAATCTCGATCTGAAGCTGGGATTCAAACTCGTTACGCGTCCTCCGTTGCCCGTGCAATACGCGGACTTTGCCGCATGGGAACGTCAACCTGCACAAGAATCGCGCTGGCTCTCGGCGCTCGAATACTGGCGGCAACAGTTGCGGGATCTTCCCGCGCTCGAGTTGCCGGGGGATCACCCGCGTCAGGCAGCTCCGAGTGGTCGCGCCGGTCGTCTCTACTTCGAAATTCCGGCGGAAGTGCTGACAAAGCTTGAAATGCTGACTCGTCAGTCCGAGGCGACCACTTATATGGGATTCTTGGCCGCGTTCCAATTTCTGCTCGGACGTTGGAGTGGGCAGGATGATTTTTCAGTCGGCACGGCGGTGGCCAATCGTAACCAGAAGGAATTGCAGAATCTGGTCGGCTTCTTTGTGAACAGTCTCGTGTTGCGGGCTGATCTGCGGGGGGCGGTGTCCTTCACGGAACTTCTGGCTCGCGTCCGCACCACGGCGCGCGATGCCTTTGCGCATCAGGAAATGCCATTCGAGCGGTTGGTGGAAGAACTGCATCCGAACCGGGAACTGTTCAATCCGCTTTTTCAGGTGGTCTGTGTCTTGCAGCAACCCCAGCAGGTGCATTACGAACGGACGCATTTCCTGGCAGACTGGGTGGCTCCGGAAGTCCCGCTGGCCCGCGTTGATATTGAACTTCACCTCTTCGCGCACGACAACGGTTTTTCCGGCGGGCTGGTCTATGATCGTGCCTTATTCGAACCTGAAACGATCGAACAACTGGCGGCGCAATATGTCCGCTTGCTGGAAAAAATTGTTGCGGCACCGAACCGGCCCTTGCGGGAATTTGATCTGCGCACCGAAAAGGAAATTCGCAATGGAAGCCCGTCGTCCCCTGCGGCGGCGGAGCCCGTATCCAGCGACTTTACCCAGCGCTTCTCCCTCGTCGCAGCCATCCATCCGGACCGCGTGGCACTTGAGGATAAGGATCGGTGCCTCTCCTATGGCGAGCTCGATGTGTTGACCGACCGTGTCGCCCGACGCCTGCAACAACGTGGCGTAGGTCCCGAGACAATCGTCGGCGTGATGATGGATCGCAGCATCGAAGTGGTAGCCGCCATACTCGCCATCATGAAAGCGGGGGGTGCCTATGTGCCGCTCGACCGGAATTATCCACCCGACCGGCTTGCGTTCATTGTGCGCGATATCGACCTGCAATACATCGTGACGGAGGGGCGTTCCCTGCCGGTGGAAGGTCGAATGATGGAATGGCTCGATTGGTCTTCACTTGCGGCGCCAGATGGTGGGAGGGGATCGGATAAAGGGTTTGCAGCGGCGGTGCTGCATCCTCAACAGGCGGCCTACCTGATTTATACTTCCGGTTCCACCGGGTTGCCCAAGGGCGTTGTGGCAACCCAGGCGAGTCTGTGCGCTTCCATGGCGGCGCAAGCCGATGCGTACCGGATGGGGCCGGAATCGCGCATGCTACAAAATGCCTCACTCAATTTTGATGCGTCGGTTTTGGAAATTTTCAGTGCACTCTGGTCTGGCGCACGATTGGTCATCCCGGAAAAGAACGCGCGAATTCCCGGCCCGGAAATGATTCGGACCCTCCGACGGCATGCCGTGACGCACTTGGTCATTACGCCATCCGCGCTGGTTTCGCTTCCGGAAGCGGAGTTGCCCGAACTCCAGGTCATCGTCTGTGGTGGCGAGGCCTTACCGCAATCGGTCATCACCACGTGGAAACCGGGTCGCCTCCTGATCAACGGCTATGGGCCCACCGAGACGACAGTTTGCGTATCGATCGCCTCCGAATGGGAATGGAATCGCCGCGCTCCGATCGGTCGTCCACTGCCCACTACGCAACTTTATATTCTCGACGAGGAATTGCGGCCCGTGCCGGTCGGCGCACGCGGAGAGTTATACATCGGCGGGGCTCTCGTCACGCGGGGCTATCTGAATCGTCCGGATGTCACCGCCGAGTACTTCATTCCCGATCCCTTCAGCGGTGAGCCGGGCGCGCGCCTGTACCGTAGTGGCGATTTGGGGCGCTGGCGTGCAGATGGGCAGATTGATTTTCTAGGACGCCGCGACGATCAGGTCAAGGTGCGCGGATTTCGTATCGAGCTCAGTGAAATCGAAGCTGCATTGCACGAGCATCCGAGCGTCAAGGAAGCCATCGTACTCCTGCGTGACAATGCACGGCAGGAACGCGAAATCGCCGCCTATGTCGTGGCCAAACCCGACGGGGAGCGATTGCAATCCGAGCGCGTGGGTGCGTGGCGACAACTGTACGACGACGTCATCGACAAGACGAGCCAAGCCGCCGATCCGGAACTCGATATTGTCGGCTGGAACAGTAGCTATGACGGTCGTCCGCTGCCCGCCGTCGAGATGCGCGAATGGCGCGACCGCACCGTCGCGCAGATTCTCGCGTTGCAACCGCGGCGCGTGCTGGAAATCGGTTGCGGCACCGGTCTGCTGCTTTTGCCCACCGCTCCGCATGTCGAGGCCTATTGGGGTGTCGATTTTTCTGCTGCCTCACTGAAACGTGTGGGAGCGTCCGTGGAGCGCAAGGGCTGGAAGCACGTCCACTTGCTGAACCGTCGTGCGGACGAACTGGAAGATCTCACAGCGGAACACTTCGATCTCGTTGTCATCAATTCCGTCATTCAATATTTCCCGAGCAACGACTACATGCTCAAGGTGCTTGAGCGGCTCATTGCCATGCTGCCGGACGGTGCGCGTTTGTTCCTCGGCGACGTGCGTAATCTCGAGTTGCTTGCCACCATGCAGGCCTCGGTGGAATGGAGTCATGCGGCGGACGATTGCACACGCGAGGAACTGGCGCGTCGGGTGCGTCGCAAGGTGGAGGCGGAGACGGAGCTCTCCTTCAGTCCCGGCTGGATGCTGGCTCTGCCGGAACAGATCGAGCGCATTCATTCGGTCGATTTGCGCTGGCGGCGCATGCCGTTCGCCAATGAACTTTCCAAGTTCCGCTACGATGCGGTCCTGCAGATTGGTCCTGCCACAGGCAGCCCTGTGCGGTCGTGGGAAACACTGGAGGTCGTTGCACCTGTGACGAGTCAGGCCCTCGCGCAGGATTTGGAAATCGCCGCTTGGGTGGAAGGCCGTAGCGAATGGGGAACCGCCGCGAGGACCGTGGGCGAATTCCGCAAGCTGCTCACAGCACACACACGTGCGCTGCAGTCGGACGATCTTGCGATCATCACCGGAACACGTTCACATGAAACCGCTCGCGAGCTGACGAACAATCCGCTCCGAGCGCATATCACGCGGCAAGCGCAGGCCGATCTGCGCCGCTATCTGGAAGAGCGTTTGCCCGCGCACATGATCCCGTCGACGCTATGCGTGCTTGATCATTTTCCCGTGAACCGCAGTGGCAAGGTGGATCGCGCCATGCTGCGCCAGATCGATGAGGACCGCCACGATGGCACGGTGATCGAACCGCCCGCCACGGAGATGGAACGTCTCGTCGCCAAGGTATGGTCGGAACTTTTGCAAATCGAGGCGATCGGTCGTCACGACAATTTCTTTTCACTCGGCGGACACTCCTTGCTCGCGATGCGGGTCATTGGTCGCTTGCAGGATTTGATCGATGTCGACGTTTCGACGGTGCTGCAGAGTTTCTTCGCCCGGCCCACGCTGGCCGAGTTTGCCCGCGAGCTGGAGCCCACCGCGCAGACCCGCGCCGTGTCGCGCATTCTTCCCGGCACGGCGTCGGGCGACATCCCGCTATCGTATGCGCAACAACGGTTATGGTTCCTGGAAAAATTATTCCCGGGACAGACCGCGTATCAATCGCCTTTCGGTCTGCGCATGACGGGCGCTATTCCCGCTGACTGTGTCCGGCAGGCCATGCAGGCGGTTTTGGATCGCCACAGTGCGTTGCGGACCATTTTTGCGACGCGACAAGGCCGCGCTGTGCAACTCGTGCAGGAGAACGTGGTCCTGCCCTTTTCCTTCGAGAGCTGGAATGGACAAGGCGACGCGCAAGCGTGGTTGCAAGCGCAGGCGAATGTGTTCATCCGCAAGCCGATCAATCTCGAGCGCGATCCGCTGATCAAGACGAAGTGGTTCCAGCTTCACGAAGGAGAACAGGTGTTGCTCTGCTCGATCCATCACATTGCCTTCGATGGGTGGTCGGCCCCGATTTTATTGAACGAATTTTTAAGCAATCTCGATGGTCTCCTCAGCGGGGCATTGCCGTTGCGTCCGCCCCTGGCCGTTCAATACAGCGACTATGCCGCCTGGGAGCGTTCACCGGAGCAAGAGAAGCGCTGGGGCGAATCGGCAACTCATTGGCGCGAAGCGCTCGCCGGTTGCGAGCCGTTGCGATTGCCGCAGGAAGGCGAACCTGCTGGCGAAGCTGGGCTGGTAAAAATTAAAATTTCCCGCGAAGTGTCCACGGCGCTGCGCGAGCTTGGCCAGCGGCACGGCGCTTCGCTTTTCATGACATTGCTTGCCGCGTTCGACGTACTTCTGTCCCGTTGGAGCGGGCAGGAACGATTCCTCATCGGTACCGGCATTGCCAATCGGCACCAGAAAGAGTTGCAGGAACTGGTCGGCTTTTTCGTGAACAGTCTGCCGTTGCCCGCAGATCTGTCCGGCCAGCCGACGTTCAACGAATTGCTCACCCGCACGCGCGATACGGTGCGCACCGCTTTTGCGCATCAGGAAATTCCCTTTGAGCGGCTCGTGCAGGAATTGCAACCCGAGCGCACACTGCGCAATCCGCTCTTCCAAGTCGTCTTCCTTTTGCAAGATACACCGCCCGATCGCTGGCCGATCTCCCATTTCCAGATCGAGCCGTACGCGCTCGAATGGACGACTACGCGCATGGATTTGGAGTTGCATCTGAGCGATGCCGAAGAGGGGATTCACGGCGTCATGTATTACGACCGCTCGCTTTTTTCCAGCGGAACAATGGAACGCGTGGCACATCAGTTGGAGCGGATTTTACAACAGGTCGCGGTTGCGCCTGATCAACCGCTTTCGGAGATTCGTCTCATCGACGATCAGGAGCGAGACCGCTTGCTCCAACAGGGTAGTCAGAACGAAACGGCCACCAGCGTCCGCTCCATTTTGGAAGTGTGGAATGAGACAATCCGACTTCATTCCGACCATGTCAGCGTGCATTGCGGCGAACGTATTCTCACTTATGCGGAATTTGACGCGCAGGCCAATCGTCTCGCCCGGCTTCTCTGCGCGAAAGGCGTGCGGCCCGAATCACGCGTAGCGCTCTTGATGGGACGACGGCCGGAAACTATCGTGGCGATGATCGCCGTGCTCAAGGCGGGCGGCGCTTACGTGCCGCTCGATCCGGAGCACCCGGCGGAACGCTTGCAATGGATGATCGATGATGCGGCGCCCCTGTTCGTTCTGACCGATGGCGCTTATTTCGAGATGGATCACCTCGTGTTGGATTGGGACGAGGCGATGCGTGAGGCTGCCGCGCTCGATGCCACGCCGTTACCGGTGGTGGCGCGTGGGGACAATCTGGCTTACCTGATTTATACATCTGGCTCCACCGGCTTGCCCAAGGGTGCGGCGATCACACACGGCAATCTCGGTCACGCCGCGGACGCGTTGGCCAAGGCCTACACTGTGCGACCCGATTCGAGCGTCATGCAACTGGCGACGTTCACTTTCGACGCCTCGGTGGCCGAGCTCTTCATGGCCTTCGCGGTCGGGGCACGGCTGTTGATGCCTGCGACCAAGGATGAGTTGGTGGGCCAATCACTCTGGCAGTTGCTGAAAAAAGAGCAGGTTTCGCATCTGCAAATCACGCCGTCCGCGCTTGCGTTGCTGCCGGTGCAACCCTGGCCCGGATTGGAAGCGTTGATCGTCGTCGGCGAAGCGTTTCCGAAAGAACTTGCTGAAACGTGGCGCGCGCATGCGCGATTGATCAATGGCTATGGCCCGACCGAGGGAACGATTTGCGCAACGTGCGCCACCGAATGGGCGGTCAATACGCAACCACCGATCGGCCGCCCGATCGAGCGCGTGACGGTTTATCTACTCGATAATGCGATGCAGCCGGTGCCTGTCGGTGCACCGGGCGAAATCTATATTGGCGGCGCAGGCGTGGCGCGTGGGTATTGGGAGCGAGTGGAATTGACCGCAGCGCGTTTCGTGCCAGATCCGTTCCATCCGCAGGAGGGGAAGCGATTGTATCGCACTGGTGATCGCGGTCGTTGGCGCGCGGATGGACAAGTCGAATTCCTCGGTCGAGTGGACGACCAGGTGAAGATTCGCGGGCAGCGCATCGAGTTGGGTGAAATTACAGCGGCTCTGTTGTCGCACTCCGGCGTGCGCGAAGCCGCCGTGCGCGTGGTGGAAGGCGAAGGCCGCGAAGCCACCTTGGTCGGCTATGTTGTGGCGGCGGAAGACGGCGAAGCCTTGAGCTATGGTCACGTTGCGGACTGGCAGCGACTGTACGATGGCCTGATGACGCAGCCGCACGCGGAAGCCACTTCGACTTTCAATATCAATGGGTGGAACAGTCTTTATACAGGTGGACCGCTTCCGGCGGAGACCATGCGCGTCTGGCAGCAGTCGATCACCCGGCAGATTCTGGCGTTGCAACCGCGCCGCGTTCTCGAAATTGGTTGCGGCAGCGGCCTGATGCTTTTCCCTGTCGCGCCGCATTGCGAAAGCTACTGGGGCACCGACCTCTCGCAAGCCACGTTGCAGCGGCTCGAGCGCGTCGTGCAGGAGCAGGGACTCAAGCAGGTCAAGCTCTGGCATCGTCCCGCCGACCAGTGGGATGATTTTGTCGGGACGAGTGTCGATACCGTGGTGTTGAACTCGGTCGTGCAATATTTCCCCACACTCGATTACCTGCGGCAGGTGCTAGTGCAGGCCTTGCGCGTGGTGGCGCCGGGCGGACGCATTTTCCTTGGCGATGTGCGGCATCTCGAATTGCTGGAAGCTTTGTATGCCTCCGTGGAATTGGCTCGCGCCGGGGAGAGTGCCAGTCGCGAGGAATTGCGCCGTCGCGTCGCGTCGCGTCTGGAACGCGAGGAAGAGCTGGCGATCAGTCCCGCCTTCTTCCGCAACTTGACGGAGTTCAGCTCACGCCTGAAGCGGATTGAAATCCGGCCGCGCGGGGGAGTGGCCAACGAGCTTTCCAAATTTCGCTACGATGTCGTCCTGCATGTGGATGATGCGGCGGAAACGATGGAATCATTCGGCTGGTCCGTCGAGGTGGAGAAGGCGCTCGTCCGTGATTGGCAGACATTGCTGTGGATACGCGATGAATTGATCGCTCCCGAGGTACGGACCGCAGGCGAGTGGCGCTCTCGAATCGAGCAGATACCAGAGCGCTTCACGGCGGAAGAACGGGTGGCCTTGCTCGCGGAGAAGATGGTGGAAGGCCGAGCGTTTTCCAATCATCCGCTGCACCACCGCTCCCGCGAACAACTCATTGTCGCCTTGCGCACCCACTTGCGCCGCACCTTGCCTTCGGTGATGGTGCCATCGCACCTTCAGGTGCTGGATCGGATGCCGCTCACCGTGGGCGGGAAAATTGATTTACGCCGCCTGCCCGTGCCGGTCACGCAGGCGAACCGGGTGGACCGCGCCCCGGTGCAGCCGCGTCATCCGATGGAAGATCTCGTCGCCTCGGCCTACGCGGAAGTGCTCGGCCTGGAGCGGGTGGGCCCGACGGATAATTTCTTCGAGCTCGGCGGTCACTCGTTACTCGCGTACAGTCTCATGGAGAAGTTGCGGCAGCGCACAGGCCGCGAACTTTCGCTCACACGTTTCTTTACCGGCCCCACGGTGGAACAGGTCGCGGCGAATTTGTTGGAACAGACGCGCGAGGTGGCGTGGTCGCCGCTGGTGCCGATTCAGACCTCGGGGCAGGAGCCGCCTTTCTTTTGCGTGGCGCCGATTTTGGGCACGGTCTTTCCGTACTTCGAACTCGCCCGTCAGCTCGGTCCAAATCAGCCATTCTATGGATTGCAACCGCGCGGCCTCGACGGCAAACAGGCTCCGCATGATTCCATCGAAGCGATGGCCAAAGAATTCGCCGAGGCGATTCGTTCCGTCCAGCCGCAAGGGCCGTACCGGGTCGGCGGCTGGTCGTTCGGTTCGCCAGTCGCGTTTGAAACGGCGCATCAACTGGAAGCAATGGGGCAAAGCGTGTCGGTGGTCATCAGTCTCGACGGCGCCTTGCCCACACCGCGACAAATCATGCCGCGGAGCAGTCTGGCCAAAGGTGTGTGGTGGGGAATGACCGCCTTGTTCCGTCAAACGCTTCCCTATCTCGGCGATTACCTGTATCTCGCCGCGCAGTCGTCGCGGCTGCTGCGTCCGGAATCCGCTGCTTCGCGTCAGCCGTGGTCTTTCACCGCATGGATTGGTGAACAGCTGGGCCGCCTCGGTGGCGCTCCGGTTGTATCCAAGCAGTCGCGACTCTTGCTCGTGGAGCAACCGCTGTGGCGTGGCATGTTTGCGGTGTTCCGCGCCAATCTGCGCGCCTTGCGGGGCTATCGTCCGCAGCCGATTCACGCGCCGCTGATTCTGTTCTATAGCGAGGCCAGCCCCGTGGGCCGTCAGCCGCTGGATACCTGGCGCGGGATGTCGCCAGCCATTGAAGAAGTGCCCGCTTCGGGCGAGCACATGACCATGCTGCGGTCGCCCCATGTTGAAGGCCTCGCGAAAGTGTTGCGCCTGAAATTCGATGCGGCCGTTACAGTCCGCTCCACGACCGGGTCGTGACGGTCCAGTCCAGTCCTTCGACCGCCAGCGCGGCGGCGTATTCGGGTGCGCAGGGGAGATCACTCACGCGCCAACGCGTCACTTCAGCCTGGGCGAAGCGCGTGGCGAGCAGGACTGAGGTGCAACCCGATTCCAGCGACACATCAAACTCTGCCAGAGGGAGCGAAAGCCCGTTGCCGCGCGCTTTCAAAAAGGCTTCCTTGCGCGTCCAGATTCGGAAGAATGCCGGGGTTTGTTCTGCAGCGGGAAGTTGAAAGAGAGCGTTCGATTCGCTCTTGGAAAAAAAACGCGTCGCGACCGTGGCGAGATCGGGCAGGGTTTTGATTTGCTCCACATCGACGCCCACTTCGTAATCGGGGCTGATCGCCACCAGCGCGAGATCACCGGAGTGCGAGAGATTGAAGTGCACACCGCCATGCGGTGGTTCCAGTTGCGGTTTTTCCCAGCCGTTTTGCCGAATCATGATGTCACCAGGAGCAAGCGAAACATGTTGTGTCAGCAAAGATCGTAACGCCGCGTGACTGATCACGTAGCGTTGCCGGTCCCGCTCGAAATGAAAGGCGTCCGCCTTCGTGCGTTCGGCGGTGGAGAGGAGCGCGCGGCAGTCTTCGATCTGCGCGAGGTGCTTGGTCCAGGAGATGCACCAGACTTCCACCGTGCTGGGGCTAGTCATGGACCGCCGCGGTCGAGTGCCGCACGATGAGCGGAATTGGCAGCGGGGTTGTCGTGTAGGCCTCTGCGGAATCCGATTCGTCCTTCTTTTCGTCGATCTGGCGCAGGAGCAGTTTCAAGCCTTCCGCGCCGCACGCATAGAGCGGACTTTGCATCACTGTGAGTGCGGGTTCGGATAGGGAGAGCGTCGTGGCGCTTTCAAACGCGATAACGGATAGATCGCGCGGAATGGAGAGGCCCATGTTCTTGCTCTCGGAGATGAAGCCCGCAGCGAGGTTATCGTTGCTGATGACCACTCCCGTGGGCCGTTCGTGCGGCGAGAGGAGTTGCAGCGCGGCGGAGCGGCCCGAGTCGGTCAGGTCATTGCTGAATTGCACGTGCTTGGCATTCTCGGTCAGTCCGGCCTTGCGCATGGCTTCCATGTAACCGCTGTGGATTTCGTGATGGCTGCGATCGGTGATGTCAAAGGAGACCAGCGCGATGCGGCGATGGCCGAGGGCGAGAAGATATTCCGTCGCGTCCATGCCGCCTTGATACGCATTCGTGAGAATCTGGCGTACGCCATCGTCCTGCAACTTGCGGCCCACCACCACATGCGGTTGACCAAGCTGATGCAGGTCCGAGGGCGGCAGATAGGCTTCATTCTGCGAAATGAGCAGGCAGCCGACGGCGCTTTTTTGGGCCACGAGTTGGCGCAATTCACGGCAGGAACATTGTTGATTGTCGAACGGGTGAATCGTCAGATCGTACTTCAATCGAAAGGCCATGTCGGCGATGCCGCTGAGGATGACGGAGACGTAGCCGCTCTTGAAAACACCCGGATAGGAGGGGACGAGAATCAGAATGTTATTGCGATCCGCCGCCGACCAGCGCGGCTGGAATTTCATTTCATCCATCGCGAGGCGGATGCGTTGTGCGGTCTCGGGTTTGACACCGGGGCGGCCATTGAGCACGCGGGAAACGGTGGCGGGAGAAGTGCCGCAAGCTTGGGCGATGTCGTAGATGGAAGGCATGGAAGTGAAAGGGAGGAAACTTTTTTGGCTTGCGGAACGATACCGAGGGAAGCCGCAAAAGAGAAACAAATTAAATTAATATTGAAATTAATTGAAACGTTTCACATAGTACCAGAATGCGTCCCGTTTCACTTTTATCCTGGGGTTTATCCCTTCTTGTCCTTTCTTCCGCATTGGGGCTTCGCCTCGTTGCTGCAGTCGAAAAAGCACCGCAACCGGGCGACGAATATCGCGGGGTCAACATCAAGGAAAGCGCCTGGCGCTCCGGCAATCCGGGAACGGTCGTACCTGCCAATGTGCGCATCGATGAAACCGTCGTGATCAAACCGTTCGGCAAACAACTCTTCGGTTACAACTTTGACTGGGAGGGGAATAGTCACATTCTGCCTGACCCGAAGACGGGCGGAATCGATCCCCGCGCGGCCGAACTCCTGCAGGGCGTACCGTTTCCGCTCAATCGTTTTGCCGGGGGCGAGTCGCAACGTTTTGCCTGGAAAGGGACCATCGGGCCGGTGGATCAACGTCCAGAACAGTTGTTGTGGAAATGGGCCAAGCCACATCGCGTCCTGCCGGGCTTGCTCGAAACCTGGCAATGGATTCATCGTCTCGATCCAAAGGCGGAACTGACCTGGGTGCCGAACCTCGATCAGGAACTCGACAGCAACTATGCCGAACTCGCCGCGTTTCTCACCGGCCAGCCGGACAGCGTGCCGCCCGAAGTGAAGGCGTGGGCGCAGCGTCGTATCGATCTCGGCGTGAAGGACCCGATCCCGGTTGCGATCTGGGAAATCGGTAATGAGATGGACATCGTCGGCCAGCCGCGCTGGACGATTGCCCGTTACCTCGCGGCCTGCAAAAAAGCGATTCGCGAAATCCGCACCGTCGACAAGCATGGCAAGATCGCGGTCACCGCTGCTTCCGCCCCATGGAATCCCGGTTACGCCGTGCCCGGCCAGCCGTGGCAACAGTGGCATCGCGAGCTGTTGCGCGAGCTTGGTCCGCAACTCGACTACATTGTTTTTCATCCCTACTACAGCGGCTATCCGACCGCCATGATGGAGCGTTGTCTCGACGAAATTCGCGATGACATCAAGAAAATCACCGGCTCGGATCGCATCAAGCTCTACATATCCGAGCATGCCCGCTGGCCCGATCTGGAAAAGAAACGGTACTATCAATCGCACAGTCTAGAAGGTTGTCTCGCCGCGTCGCAATTTCTCTTACGTTGCTTAAACCGGCCCGATGTCGGCCCGGCGAATTATCATAGCTTCAGTTCGTTCCCGTGGGGCATGATTTATCGCGACAAAAATTCCGGCCAGTTGTACGCCACCGGCCTTGCGGATCTATTCCGCCTTTATGGCAAGATCCCCGGCGGTGACGTCGTTCAGGTGGCGCTCGATGGTGCCATGACGGACCCGACGAAAGACGATCTATCACTGACAGCGGGAGCGGTACGCGATGGCAAGACTCTCTATGTGGCGGTCACGAACATGGGCCCGGCGCGCGCCGTGACTCTGTCGACAAAACGACCGCTAAAACTGGCTGAAGCGTGGATCTTCACCGGGGCGGGACCCGATGCGTACAATCGTTACGGGCAACAGGAGATTACGCTTGCGCCGTGGACCGCTCTCAAAAAGGGAATCGTTGTCGACAAACTCGACGTTCCCTCCGGGGCGCTCCTGTTATTGAAACTGGAGTAGTCGCGGAATAGCGCCGCCTGTATATTTCGATTCCGTCACGGCGCGGAACCGGTATCGTGTCCGCATGACTGATGGATCGACTGGCGCGGACCACTGGATCGTCACCCGTCGCCGGGTGGCGGCTGGCATGGCGCTGTTCTATTTCACCAATTCCGCGTTGATTGCACCCGGCGGCTGGCCTGTATTCGGCGAAGTCGCCTTCGCGCTCGTCACCATCGGCTTGTGGTTCACTCCCTGGATTTGGGCGCGAGCCTGGTGGCTCTGGTGGCCCAGTTATCTGCTCTCCACCCTCATCAGCGTTGCTCTTGTGAAAGTGATTGTCGCCGCGTGGGTCATGCAATTCACGCATCCCGATGCGCCACTTTTCAACTGGCCGGTAGGGCTGCTCTATCTTTTTCTCAGTGCCAGTGTCTTCGGCCTTTTTTGTATCTGGCAAACTAGTGCGCTTTTTGTTCACCGGGTGCAGCCGTGGTTCCGCAGCCTCCGGGGGCGAAGAAACAAAAAGTAATTCCGCGGGGCGGACTTGCGCGAAGGCTCAAACTGGGGAATCTTGAACCGTCTCATCGAGACACCATGATTATGTCCCATGTGTATTCGAAACTTCTGGGGTTTTACGAGCGGCACCGCTTTCTGGTGATTCTCAGCGGAGTGGTCGCGGTCTATTTTCTCGTCGCGTGGACCACCGGCCTGTGCACCGTGTGCGGCGTGATTTCCCGCGTGGCCGGAGCCTCAGGTGGAGCAAGTTGCGCGCCGTGAGCGCGTTCCTTACGCATGCACGGGACTTGAAGTTTGGCCGTGGCATGTCACTTTGAATCGTCCATGCGTAATACATTCGTTTACTTTCTCAGTCTCATTCTGGGTTGTTACACGCTCGCGAATTTCTATGTGATCTGGCGAAGCTGGGTCATGTTGCCCGGTATTGGGGTTTGGCGTTGGCTGATTGCCCTGGCGATTATTTTTCTGGCCATGGCCTATCCGCTGTCGCGTATCGCGGAATATCACCGGATGGTATGGTTCAGCTCTGTAAGCGTGTGGCTGGGAGTTTTCTGGATTGCGGCCATTCTCTACTTCTTTTTGATTTTTCTCGGCCTGCATTTTTTCGACGCCCTGGTGTGGATCTTTGCCAAGGACGCCTGGGTGGAACGGTGGTTTGCGTGCCGCCCTCAGGTTTGGACTGGAGTGGTTGTGTTTGTCGCTGGGTTGCTGGCGTATGGTGCGTGGAATGCGAGTCATCCCCGCGTGGTGCGGCTGGAATGGACCTTGCCGCGCCTGCCTGCCGCTGCAACGCCGCTGAAGGTCGTCGCGCTTTCCGATCTTCACTGCGGTGTGATCATCGGTCGTGAGCAGGTGCAAAAAATCGTCACGATGATCAACGCGGAAAAGCCGGATGTGATTCTGCTGGCGGGCGATGTCATCGACGGGGACCTGGCTCCGGTTCAGGAACGAAAAATCGGTGAGGTGCTGCAGCAACTGCACGCCACGTACGGCGTCTATGCAGTGACGGGCAATCATGAATTCTTTGGCGGCGTGCAGCCATCAGTCGATTATCTCGAAGCGCATGGCATTCGCGTGCTGCGTGACGAAGTGGTGCCGGTGGGCAACGCTTTCTTTCTGGTGGGCCGCGAGGACATCAGCGTGGTCCGCTACAAGCCGGAAGGGCGCGCCTCCCTCTCGGCTTTGCTGGGCCGGACGGATCGTTCCCTCCCGATCTTTGTGATGGATCACCAACCCGTGGCGCTCGACGAAGCGGAGCAGGCGGGGGCGGACGCGCAACTCTCCGGTCACACCCACGACGGTCAGTTCTGGCCGGTCAACTACATCCCGAAGTCACTTTTCAAACTGAGCTACGGCTACAAAAAATTCGGTCCCCTCAACGCGTATGTGTCGTGCGGAGTGGGGACGTGGGGACCACCCGTGCGGATTGGGAATCACCCCGAGATTGTCGTCTTCACGCTCAAACCTGCCAAGTGACGGCGGCGCAGCATCAGGAAGATCGCGGGCGTGACGATCAGGATGTGCAGCAAGCTGCTGATCATACCGCCGATGACCGGCACGGCGATTGGTCGCATGATTTCAATGCCGGTGCGTTCGCCGGAGAAAATCGGAATCATGATCACCGCCAAGCTCGCCACGACGGTGCTCACCGTCATCACCTTGGGGCGGAGACGTAATTCCGCGCCTTCGATCACAGCCGCTTTCAAATCGTCCGCGTTGAACGCATCGCCGCGTTCCAGCATCTTGTTGCGTACAGCTTCCTCGAGATAGATCACCATCACCACGCCGGTTTGCACCGCCGTGCCGAACAACGCGATGTAACCGACCCACACGGCCACGCTGAAATTATACCCGAGTAGATATTGCAGGAAGATGCCGCCCGTGAGCGCGAACGGTACGGCGAGCAGGACGTGCGCCGCCTCGAGCGCGGAGTTGTACGTGATATAGAGCAGGATGAAGATGATGAAAATCACGGTGGGCAAGACGAGCTTGAGTGTCTTCTCCGCGCGAATCAGATTCTCGTATTGGCCGCCCCACGCGATGTAGTAGCCCGGCGGGAGCTTCAGTTTTTCCGCCAGCACCCGCTTCGCCTCCACCACGAAACCGCCCAGATCGCGGTCGCGCACGTTCGTCTGCACAAAAACGCGGAGCATCCCGTTCTCGCTCGAGATCATCGCCGGTCCCATCACCAGTCGGATGTCGCACACTTGCGAGAGCGGCACATGCTGGCCGTTCATTGAGGCCACGAGAACGTTGCGCAGCGCGTCGGGCGTGTCGCGCAATTCGCGGGCGTAGCGCACGCGGATCGGAAAGCGGCGACGGCCCTCGATCGTGGTGGTGAGCGTCTTGCCGCCGACGGCGGTTTCAATCGTGTTCAGGATTTCATCGACCGGCACGCCGTAACGCGCGGCATCGTCGCGGCGCACATCCATTTCGAGGTAAGGCGCGCCCGTGACGCGCTCGCCGTAGACATCCGCTGCGCCGGGGATCTGGCGCAATTCGGCTTCCACTTCGAGTGCCAGTTTTTCCAGCGTTTTCAAATCGCTGCCGAAAAGTTTCACCGCCACCTGACCGCGAATGCCGGTGTTCAGCATCAGCACGCGGTTCTCAATCGGCTGGAGAAAAGCCGGTTGAAATCCGGTGTACTGCATCACCGCGTTGAGCATCTCCTGCCGCAGTTTGTCCATCGTCATGCCTTTACGCCATTGGTCGGTGGGCTTTAACATGATCGTGGTTTCAATCATCGAGATCGGCGCGGGATCGGTCGCGCTCTCGGCGCGGCCCAGCTTGCCCGCCACACTCAGCACTTCGGGAAATGCGGAGAGCGCCTTGTCCTGCGCGGCCATCACGCGATTCACCTCCGGCAGCGACGCGCCCGGCAGCGTGGTCGGCATGAACAACAGTGCGCGTTCGTTCAGGGGCGGCATGAATTCGTAACCGATGCGCGAAGCGAGCGCGAGGGCGGAGAGCAGGACGGCCACCGCTGCCGCGATGACGACCCAGCGATGCTCCAGCGCCCAGCGTAGCACGGGCTTATAGAGAGCGAGCAGGACGCGCATGACGATGTTGTCATTCTCGTCGTGGATTTTTCCGCGCACGAAAAACGACGCGAGCACGGGAATCAATGTCACGGCAAGCAATGTTGCGCCTGCCATGGCGAAGGTCTTGGTGAACGCGAGCGGGTGGAACAATTTACCTTCCTGACCGGTCAATGCGAACACGGGAATAAACGCGAGGATGATAATGGCCATCGCGAAGAAAATCGGACGAGCGACGAGATTAGTTGCCCGCAATACGATTTGCGCCATGTCCTGCGGATAGCGCAGGCCGGGGACTTTGCCTTGCTGCACATTGTGCGCCTCGCGCATGACCGCCTCCGTCACGACCACGCCCGCATCAACCAATACGCCGATGGCAATCGCGATGCCGGAGAGCGACATGATGTTCGACGTGATGCCGAACTGCCGCATCAGGATGAATGAAATCAGAATCGAGAGCGGCAACGGCACCGTCACAATCACGATACTGCGAAAGTGAGCGAGGAAGATGATGTGCGCGAGCGTCACGAGAATCATTTCCTCGATCAACGTGATGCGCAGGGTATTCACCGCTCGTTCGATCAGCTCACTGCGGTCGTAGAACGATTTGATTTCCACTCCCGGCGGCAGGCCGGGCGAGAGCTCGGTGATCTTCTCTTTCACCGCCTTGATCACATCGACCGTCGACGCGCCGTAGCGCATGACGATGATGCCACCCACCACTTCGCGTCCGCCCAGATCGAGTGCGCCGCGCCGCGTGTCGGGACCGAGTTGCACATTCGCCACCTGCGAGAGGAAAATCGGTTGACCCTGAAAATAGCCGACCTGCGTGCGCTTGAGATCGTCGAGATTTTGTACGAGACCGAGACCGCGCAGCGTGTACTCGCGGCCCGACACTTCGATATTGCCTCCGCCCACGTTGCGGTTGCTGCCCTGCACGGCATTGATCACCGTCGTCAGCGTCAGGTTGAACGCGTGCAATTTCTCCGGATCAATATCGATCTGGTATTGCCGCACGAACCCGCCGAGGCTCGCCACTTCCGCCACGCCGGGAACGGAATTCAACTGATAGCGAATGTACCAATCCTGCAACGCGCGCAACTCGCCGAGATCAAGCGCGTGACCTTTCTCGCGGGCCTGCGTGTCGTCGAGATAATATTGATACACCCAGCCGAGACCAGTGGCGTCCGGCCCAAGCACTGGAATCACGCCCTCGGGCAATTTAAATGGCAGCGAGTTCAGCCGCTCGAGAATGCGGGTGCGGGCAAAGTAGACATCCACGCTGTCCTCAAAAATCACCGTGAGCATGCCGAAGCCGAAAGCCGATTGGGCGCGTACAACCTTCACGCCGGTGAGGCCCTGCAGACTCGCGGAGAGGGGATAGGTGATTTGATCCTCCACCTCTTGCGCCGAGCGACCGGGCCATTCCGCGAGCACGATCACCTGATTTTCGCTCAGATCGGGAATCGCATCGATCGGCGTGCGGTAGATGGAATAAATCCCCCAGCCAGCAATGAAGAAATAAGCGGCCAGAACCAGAAAACGGTTCTTTAGGCACCACGAGATGAGGGAATTAATCATGGCAGCGTGAGGCTTAATGTTGATGACCGGCAGGGGTCGGAGATGGCGTTGGTCCACTATCGCCGCTGCTGCTTGCGCCGCCCTGCAATTGGGCTTCCGCATCGATCAGGAATGCGCCCCCCGTCACCACATTTTCTCCAGCCTTCACGCCGGAACTGATCACGGCGAAGAGCTGGCTGCTGTCGGCCGTCTTGCCTTCGCCGCCAATCTGCACATCGCGCGGCTCGTAGCGATCGGCGCTCGCCTGCACGTAAACAATCTTGCGGCGACCCGTATCGATCACTGCCGAGGCCGGGACGGTCACCGGTGCCGTGCCGAGCTTGATCTCCAGCGTACCGGTTGCGGAGAGCTGCGGTAGTAGTTCGTGTTTGGAATTCTCCACCACGAAGCGGGCGCGGACGGTGCGTTTCTCGGGAATGATGCGGCGATCGATGAAGACCAGCTTGCCTGTGAAGATTTGACCGGGGCGCGCCTTGGAGACGAGTTGAATCCGCTGTCCGAGCTTGAGCGCGGCGTAGTCCTGCTCGAAGACCTCTGCATTGAACCACACATCGCTCAGGTCCGTGATGTGCAGCAGCACTGTCTCCGGCGTGAACCGCTCTCCCGTGTGCGGGATATCGCCCACGATGGAGCCGTTGATCGGCGACCGGACGATAAAAGTGCGACGGATTTGCTTTTTTTCCACCAGCGCTTTCAACGCCGCATCGTCGAACCCCGCTTGACGCAGGCGATCCGCCGCCGCTTCGATTTTTGCGCTCAGCACATCCCGTTCGTAAAAGGTCGAGAGATACCGTTCGCGCAGCGCGGTGAGGTACGCTTCCTGATCGGCGATGGCAGTTTCGGAATAGACCTCAAAGAGCGGTTCCCCTTTTTTCAATTCGGTCGTATTGAAATTCACGAGCACCTTCTCGATGCGTCCACCGTAGTACCACGTGAAGTCCACGTGACGGTCGGAGATATACTGGATCTCGCCGAAGATCTGGATCGTGCGCGTGAGTTCGCGCGGCACCGCGGGCTCGATCTTGATGCTGCTCACCGAACTACGCGCCGCATCGACCGTGACATGTTCGATCGGAGCTAGCGAAGTCGCGGCGATGGCCGGTGTGGCGGTTGTCGTCACTGGCTCGGGCGCGGTTTCGGCGGATTTCGCATCGGACGCCGATGGTGTCGTGGTCAGCAGCGGGGTGAGTGTCATCCCGCAGATCGGGCAATTGCCCGGACCCTTGTGTCTCACCTGCGGATGCATCGAGCACGTGTAGATCTGGTCCTTTGAGTCGGCCCCGTCTTTTTTCGCGGAGCAAGCGGCAGCGATTGCGAGCAATGCGACCAGCAGGAGGAAGGGAAGAAGCGCTTTGAATGGTTTCATAAGTAAATCGAGTCCGGGTTAAAAAGACACCTTCACATTCATGCCCACCACGGGCGATACTATCGAATTCCCATCCGGCATCCACGTGTCGTCGCGCATGCCGAAGAGCTCCACGCTTACGGCCTTGTTGAAGGGATAGAGCAGACCGACCGTGAACCGGTTTTCTGCGAGGTATCCTTCGCGCAGATTCAGAAAATATTCGTTCGAGACGAACGGCGTGATCTTCAGCGGCAGGAAGGGCTTGCGGTATTCGGCCCGCACTAGATGCCGGAACGTATAAATCTCGCCATCCACATCACCGATGCCGCCTTGGAATTGTTGGCGCGAGCTGAAGTACCAATCCTTCAGCGGAATTTTCACCGTCATCGACGCCCAGCCTTGATTCGCCCGGTCGATCGTGTCGTTGCCCATCTCGTCCACGCCGTACGTCTCATCCCGTTCGTAGCCGATGGCGAAATCGTAGCGCGGCGAGTAATGCCAGATCAGTTGCGGCATGATCTCATAGTGCAGAAACGTCGGCTTCGTATCCTGGAACCACTGCTCGCTCTCCACCATCACTTCCAACCCGTAATCGAGCCGCTGGCTCACGCTGTCTACGATGCGACCCATCAGCGGACCCTGGGTTTCGCCCGCCTTCGCCGAAAAGGGGATCGCTGCCGGGCCACCCAGCAGAACTGCGACCAACAGAATGCGAATACGTGCAATCATCATGGAAGCCCCTGATGTTCTGTTTCTTGTAACACAAGACCCTCTTCCATCCCAAGACTTCTCTTATGATACACCAGAAGTTACGAAAACCCTTTTGTCTTTCGAAGCCACGCGACACGCTGGTGCCTTGCCTTTGGCAGAGACTTCCTCTATGCTGACCCTTCCCTTATGACTTCCGCCGAGATCCGCCAGAGCTTTTTAGACTTTTTCAAGGAACAACAGCACACCATCGTGCCGTCGTCGAGCCTGCTGCCCGATTCGCCTAACCTGTTGTTCACCAACGCCGGGATGAACCAATTCGTCCCTATTTTCCTCGGCAATTCCCCCTGTCCCTACACCCCCGGGCGCGCGGCCGACACGCAGAAATGCATTCGCGCCGGTGGCAAGCATAACGATCTGGAGGACGTCGGTTTCGACACCTACCACCACACTTTTTTCGAGATGCTTGGCAATTGGTCCTTCGGCAACTACTTCAAGCAGGAAGCCATTGCCTGGGCGTGGGAGCTGGTCGTCAACCGCTGGAAGTTCCCCGCCAACCGCGTGTACGCCACCGTGTACAAGCCCGACCCGAGCAAAGGCGACCCCGCCGAGTTCGACCAGGAAGCGTATGACGCTTGGGCCAAGATTTTCAAAGCCGCTGGCCTCGATCCCGCTGTTCACATCAAGAACGGCAATAAGAAGGACAATTTCTGGATGATGGGCGAAACCGGCCCGTGCGGTCCGTGCTCCGAGCTCCACATCGATCTCACGCCGAATGGTGACACCAAGGGCTCGCTCGTCAACGCCGGCGACGCGCGCTGCATTGAGATTTGGAATCTCGTGTTCATCCAGTTCAACGCGAACGCGGATGGCACCTTCACCCCGCTCCCGGCGAAGCACGTCGACACCGGCATGGGCTTCGAGCGCGTGACGTCGATCATGCAATGTACGAAGGGCTTCACCACCTTCGAGGCGAACATCAGCAATTACGAGACTGACATTTTCCGGCCGATCTTCGACGCGATTGAAAAGCTCACCGGCAAGAAATACGCCTCCACGCTGCCCGCACCCGGCGCGACCCAGCTCAGCGAGCAGGAGAAGGTTGACGTCGCCTTCCGCGTCATCGCCGATCATATCCGCACGCTCAGCTTCTCGATTGCCGACGGCATCATTCCGAGCAACGAAGGTCGTGGCTATGTTCTCCGTCGCATCCTGCGCCGCGCGGTCCGTTACGGTCGCAATCTCGGTCTGCACGAGCCGTTCCTCTTCAAGCTGGTGGAAGTGCTCGTCGACACGATGAGCTCCATTTTCCCCGAGATCAAAACCCGCCGTGCGGTCGTGGAAAAAACGATCCATGGCGAAGAAGAGAGCTTCATCAAGACGCTCGAACACGGCATTGCGCTTTTCGAGGATGCGGCCAAGCGTGCGAAGGATTCCCGCATTTCGGGTGATGATGCCTTCAAGCTGTACGACACCTACGGGTTCCCGCTCGATTTGACGCAGCTCATGGCGCGTGAACGCGGACTCGCGGTGGATGGCGACGGCTTTGACAAATTGATGGAAGCCCAGCGCGCCCGTTCGCAGGCTGCGCAGAAACGCGAAGTCATCACCGTCAGCATCGACAGCGGTGGCAAGGCCACCGAGTTCGTCGGCTACGACAAGCTCGAGCTGCAGGCCAACGTGGTGGCTGTCGATAGCGACGTCCTCATCGCGGAGAAGAGTCCCTTCTACGCCACCTTGGGCGGTCAGGTCGGCGATACGGGTAGCGTTGAATTTTTCGGCAATACGTTTGCCGTCGTCGACACGCAGAAATCGCCCGAAGGCGCGATCTTGCACAAGCTCGACAAGTCGGCCTCCATCCCGAAGGACGCGCCGGTTGTCCTCAAGGTCGATACCGTCCGCCGTGCGCGCATCGAAGCGCACCACTCCGGCACGCACCTCATGCACTGGGCGTTGCGCAAGGTGCTCGGCACCAGCGTCGGCCAGAAGGGTTCCTATGTCGGTCCGGATCGTCTGCGTTTCGACTTCTCTTATTCCGAAGCGATGACGCCGGATCAGATCGCGGAAGTCGAGCGTCTCGTCAATGAACGCGTGGATGCGAACGACGCCGTGAAGTGGGAAGAGCGCCCTTACAAGGAAGTGAAGGGCGACACCAGCATCATGCAATTCTTCGGCGACAAATACGGCGACTCTGTCCGCGTTGTCTCCATCGGCGATTACTCCAAGGAACTCTGCGGCGGCACTCACGTGCGCGAGACTGGCAAGATCGGTTTCTTCAAGCTCCTCTCCGAAGGCGCGATCGCGGCGGGCATCCGTCGTATCGAGGCCGTCACGGGCCGCGCGCTCATCGATCACGTGCATGGCGAACTGCGCAAGCAGGAGGAGCGTCACTCGCTCCTGAAAAAGCGCCGCATCGATCTCGCCATGCTCAAGTCCTTTGAGGACTCTGCCTCGCCGCTCGCGGCGTGGAAATCCTTCTCCGCGCGCCAGAGCGAACTCGAAAAACTCGAGAGCGACGTGCGCGAATGGGAAAAGCAACAGGCCAAGGACCAGGCCGCCAACTGGCAGAAGGACGCCTCCGCTCAAGCCGCGGAACTCATCGCTGCCGCCAAGGAAAAGAACGGCGTGCCGTATCTTGCTCTCGCGCTCAATGAAGGGCCCGGTGCCTATCTTCCCGTGCTGGTCGACGCGATCAAGGCGCAGTGGCAGGGCGTGCTCGTTCTCGGTCGTCGCGACGGCGAAAAGGCCGCGCTCATCGCCAGCGTGGCTCCCGCTTTCACGAAAAAAGTTCAGGCTGGCAAGTTGATCCAGGCCATCGCCCCCATCATCGGTGGCAAGGGCGGCGGTCGTCCCGAGCTCGCGCAGGGTGGCGGCACGCATCCGGAAAAGCTGGCCGAAGCCCTCGCCAAAGTGGAGGGGTTGATTGGGTAACGAAAGCGGCCTATGCTTTCGGACCTGACGCCGCCGCGCTTCTGACGAGTCGTGGCGGACGTTGGTCGATCTCCCGACGAATTGACTGCCATGAAAAAGAAGAAGTCTCTCGCTCCCGTTTCCAAGACCACGCGCGGATTTAATTCCATTCCCGAGGTGCTGGCCGACCTCAAGCGCGGTCGCATGATCATCGTTGTCGACGATGAAGACCGCGAGAACGAAGGCGATCTCATCATGGCCGCCAGCAAGGCCACGCCGAAGGCGATCAATTTCATGACCAAGTTCGGTCGTGGCCTCGTCTGCGCCCCGGTCACGCAGGAACGCGCCAAGCAGCTCGGTTTGAATCGCATGGTCGCGGAAAATCGCGAGAGCTTCAAAACCGACTTCACCGTTTCCGTCGACGGCGCGCCGAAGCACGGCGTCACCACCGGTATCAGTGCGTCCGATCGCGCCAAGGCGATCCAACTCTGCGCCAGTTCCAAGACCGATCCCACCGATCTCGTTCAGCCCGGCCACATTTTCCCGCTGCAAGCCAAGCCCGGCGGCGTGCTCCAGCGCGCGGGTCATACGGAAGCGGCGGTCGACCTCGCCCGTCTCGCGGGCCTCGATCCCTCCGGCGTGCTCTGCGAGATTCTGAACGAAGACGGCACCATGGCCCGCGTGCCGGATCTTCACAAATTCCGCAAGCAGCACAAGCTGAAGATGTGCACCATCCTCGATCTCATCGAGTACCGCCGTCGCAGCGAGAAGTTAATTGAGCTTGAGCAGCGCGTGAAATTGCCCACTGACTACGGCGATTTCGACCTCTGCATGTACCACTCCAACGTGGACGGCCAGCACCACTTCGCGCTCGTGAAGGGCGACATTGCCGGGGACAAGCCCGTCCTCGTGCGCGTCCACAGCGAATGCTTCACCGGCGACATCTTCGGCTCGCAACGCTGCGACTGCGGTCCGCAACTCCACGCCGCCTTGCGCGCGATTGAAAAAGCGGGCGCGGGCGTGCTCGTCTACATGCGGCAGGAAGGTCGCGGCATCGGCATCGTCGCGAAGATTCACGCCTACAAGCTGCAGGAAAAGGGGCTCGATACCGTCGAAGCGAATTTGAAACTCGGTTTCGGTTCCGACCTCCGCGAGTACGGTCACGGCGCGCAGATTTTGTTCGACCTCGGTGTCCGCAAGATTCGCCTGCTCACGAACAACCCGAAGAAGGTTGTCGGCCTCGCCGGGTACGGACTCAAGATCACCGAGACCGTGCCGATTCGCGTCGCGCCGAATGCGCACAATCAGAAATATCTCAGCACGAAAAAACTCAAGATGGGGCACCTCTTGTAGAGGAAAATCCGAATTTCGAATCTCCGATCTGAAATTTGAAATCTTAAATCTGAAATGTCTTTCCTCCCTGCCTTTCACTGAAAACTGAAAACATCGAACTGAAAACTCTCATGTCTTACCGCATTGGCATCGTCGTCAGTCGCTTCAACGAAGAATACACCGAAGCATTGCTCCAGTCCGCGCTGAAGGAGCTCACCAAGCAGACCGTGTCCGTTGTGCGCGTACCTGGCGCGTACGAAATTCCGCTTCAGGTCCAACGTCTTGCCAAGTCAAAGAAGTTCGACGTCGTGATCGCCCTTGGTGTCATCTGGCAAGGACAGACCTCGCATGCGGCGGAGATCGGTCGCGCTGTCACCGATGCCCTCATGCGCATCACGCTCGATACCGGCGTGCCGATCATTCACCAGGTGCTTGGACTCAAAACCGACGCCGAAGCGCGCGCGCGTTGCATGGGTAAAAAATTAAACCGCGGCATTGAGGCCGCTCACGCTGCCATCGAAATGGCGGGCGTCAATCAATCGAAAATCACGTTCCAGAAGGGAAGCTAGTATGGGAGTCCGCCGAGCCGGGCGCGAATGCGCCGTTCAATTTTTGTATCAACTCGATCTTTGTCCCGAGAAAAACTGGGAGAAGGTGTTGCTCGCTCATTGGAAACTGAGCGAGCCGTCCAAGTCCACCCAGGATTTTGCCGAGGGACTCATCCGTGGCGTAATGGAAAAACTTCCCGAGCTCGATGCGAAGATCAAGACCCTCGCCGACAACTGGGACTTTAACCGTCTCGCCGCCGTCGACCGCAATATCCTGCGCCTTGCGATTTACGAGATGCTCTACCGCCAGGAAATTCCTCCCGTTGTCTCCATCAACGAAGCCATTGAAATCGCCAAGCGCTTCAGCACCGAGGAATCCGGCAAATTCGTCAACGGCCTCCTCGACCGCGTGAAGAAGGAACTCCTCCGCCCCGCGCGCCACGCCTCCGGCGGTAACGAATCCTGATCGCTTTCTACCACCCATGAGCTTCTGGCGTAAACTCGTCACCAAATTCGTTCCGAAGTTCGGCGAACGCGTCGACTGGGAAGCTCTCCTGCTGGAGGCTGATCTTGGCCTGCCGCTCACGCTCAAGATCGTCGCGCAGCTCGAAGAGCAGGGGATCGAACGCGATTTCGAAAAGGGCCAGCAATGGCTCCGCACCTACTTAAAGGAACTGCTCAAGCCCGCTCCGCAGCCGAAAATCACCGACAAGCCTGAGGTCATCCTCATGATCGGCGTCAATGGCAGCGGCAAGACCACCACCACGGCCAAGCTCGCGCACAGCGCGCACAAGCACGGCCGGAAAGTCATGTTCGGCGCGGCAGATACTTTCCGAGCGGCGGCGGTCGATCAATTGCAAGTCTGGGCAGATCGCCTTCACGTTCCGGTCATCAGTGGCAAGTCTGGCGCCGATCCCGCCAGCGTCGCGTACCAATCGATTGATGCCGCGCATGCGCAGGGCATCGATCTCCTCATCGTCGACACCGCCGGCCGTCAGGCGAATAAAAACAATCTCCTGCAGGAACTCGCCAAGGTGAAGCGTGCGTTGCAAAAACGCGCCGCCAACGCCCCGCACCATAGCTGGCTCGTCGTCGATGCCACCACCGGAAATAATATTATCAATCAGGCCCGCGAATTTCATCAGACCGTCGGCCTCACCGGTCTCATCATGACCAAGCTCGACGGCTCCGCCAAGGGCGGTATGGTCGCGGCGGTGCGCGAGGAAATCGGCTTGCCCACGCTTTATCTCGGTCGCGGGGAAAAGCCCGAAGACCTCGAGCTGTTCGATGCCGCGAAGTTCGTCGACGAATTCTTCCAAGCTGCGTGACCAGCGTGACGCTGGTGCTGGTGTGCAACGCCGGGGTGTGTTAAATATCAGACATCACATGTCCACCACTCGCGATCTCCTCTTCATGTCGCGCGCGCTCGAACTCGCGCAACGTGGCATTGGCCTGACCAATCCCAACCCGCGAGTCGGCGCCGTCATCGTCCGTGCGGGCAAGATCATTGGCGAGGGCTATCACCAAAAAGCGGGTCAACCGCATGCCGAGATCAATGCGATTGCCGACGCCAAAACGCGCGGTGAGAAAATTTCCGGCGCGACGATGTACGTCACGCTCGAACCTTGCTGCACCCACGGTCGCACCCCGCCTTGCACCGACGCCATTAAACGCGAAAAGTTGAAGCACGTCGTTATCGGCGCGGTCGATCCCAATCCGCAGCATGCCGGGCATGGGCTCACGATCCTGCGTCGCGCCGGGATCTCCGTTACAAGCGGTGTCCTCGCGAAAGAATCAGCGGAACTCAATCGCGATTTCAACAACTGGATTACCACCGGTACGCCGTGGGTCGTTGCCAAGATTGCGATGAGTCTCGATGGCCGCATCATGCCGCGCGAAGGGCGTTGGCTCACGGGACCGAAAGCGCGTCGCGTCGCGCATGAACTCCGCTGGCAGTCCGATGCAATTCTCGTCGGCGCGGAAACGGTTCGCGTCGATAACCCGCAACTCACCGTTCGACTCCCCGGTCGCAAAGGAAAGGTGCAACCGTGGCGCGTGGTGCTGACCCGCAGCGGCAAACTTCCACGCACGGCGCATCTTTTCACCGATGAATTCAAAGAGCGCACGCTTGTCTTTCACAACACGCCGATCCCGAATGTATTGCGGCAACTCGGCAAACGCGGTGTGACGAATCTCCTTCTCGAGGGCGGTGGCAAGGTATTGGGGGCCGCTTTTGCCGCAGGTGTGGTTAACGAGATCGCCTTTTTCGTCGCTCCACAGTTGGTTGGACGAGGCCCCGCAGCCATCGTCCTGCCGCACGGAAAAACATGGGGATGGTCCATAGTTGCCGGTACATTGACAGTAGAAAAGGTGGGAGTGGATTACCTGGTGCGAGGCCGGGTGTGCCGCCCGGACTCGCCCTGAAGCGTCTTTAGAATTTCACCCCGGCTCCGAGAATGAAGCCATTGCCTTCATAGGTCGGATTATCGGGCGATTTACCGCCACCGTTGCCGATGAAGAGCCGGCGATAGCCGACGATCACATCAATGGAGTCATCCACGGCGATCTTCATTCCCGCGCCATACCGGGCCAGGAAATTGACGTTGCTGCCGTTACGGGGAAACGCCACGGTGCTGGCGATCACCCCCGGCGAACCTTCCAGGTAGAAGCTGAACCGGTCAAGTTCCCAGACATACACGCGGCCGATCACCGCCAGACTGAAGCCGGTGGTTTCCGTTTCAATAGGCTCCGGCTCAAACAAGTATTGGCTGGTGCCGTAGGCATAGTGGATACCCGCCGAAGCCGCCAGGGAAAAGTACTTGCTCCACTTGCCATCGAACCGGCGTTCCGCCTCAATGTTGAGGCCGGTGATACTGTAGTCCCGGTCTTGCGAAGCCGAGAAGTACTGTTCTCCATAGGCACTGAAGTTCCACAGTTTTTGATTCGCAGCAAAGTGATCCACTTCGATGGACTGCATTCCCTTCACCTCATCCTTCGAATCGGTGGAAGGCCGCAAGCTCGCACTGGTGAGTGGCGGTGACGAAGTGGAGCTCGACGGCGGTTCGCTCGCGAAGGTGCGCAAAAAGGTTAAATAGATTGCCAGCGCCACGAGCGCGGCCGTCCATCTGAAAATAAATCTTGGAATAATCATCGTTTTCTCCTAATTGAATTTATATTAATTGGCTATAAATTAATGTAAAACATAAATTTAATATCGAAACAAGATAAATTATGTCGAGTGCCAATAATTCCACTGTACCCGTTCGCTTGCATGCCATTACCGTCCGGGCAGAAATTGTGATCTGTGGTACGATCCTGGTTTATCTGACCCTGCCGTTCGTGATTTGGCTTGTGCCAGGCCTGGCCGAGCACCTGATCCAAAATCGAATGGGAGCGGTGGTCGCTCCACAGCAGATCACCTGGCTGGGCCGATTGGAGGGCTGCGCGGCCAGTATGCTCTACGCCCTGCCGCTGGCGTTTGGCCTTTCCCGCATCGCACTCCTTTTTCGTACGATTCGACTGGGCAATCCCTTTCAAATGCAGACCGTGCGGTGCGTGCGACAGCTGGGGTTCTCCTTGATTGCGGCGGCGCTCGCCTTGCCAATGGCGCGGTTATTGGTTCTGCATGCCGTGGGCGCGCCAGCGCAGTTGAAGCAATTGCTGGGGATTTTTTCCCCGGGCTTTGCGGTTCTCTCGTATCTGATTCTGGGCTTTGCCTTGACTGTGCTCGCCTCCGTGCTGAAGGAAGCAGTCCGGTTGTCTGAGGAAAACGCGCGCTTTATCTAAACCACCATGCGCATCAATATCACGTTGGATGTCATGCTGGCCCGGCGCAAAATGCGCTCCAAGGAATTAGCCGAGCGTATCGGCATCTCCGAGGTCAATCTCTCGCTGCTGAAATCGGGCAAGGTGAAAGGCATCCGGTTTTCGACGCTGGAGAAAATTTGTGAAGTGCTGGAATGCCAACCGGGAGACTTGCTGGAGTTCCAAAAAGATGCCCCGTCCAGCGAGGATGACGGGGAAGAGAGCTAGCGAGCTTTCTCTACTTTCACGCCGAGTTCGCCTTTGGCCAGGCGCACGACCGCACTTTTCCCCACTAGCTTTGCGTTTGCCTCGCGGATGATCTTGCCCTTCTCGTCCAGCACGAGCGCGTAACCGCGCTGCAACGTCGCGGTGGGTCCCAGCGCGCGCAGCCGCGCTTCCCATTGTGTGAGTTGTTCCTTGCGGTGCGCAATCGTCTGGCGCGGATCGACCGCCGACCAGCGCAGTAACACCTTGTCGAGTTGATGTCGCCGGTCCTCTACATTGCGGCGCAGATTCGAGCGGAGCAAATCGGTGAGGTCATCCACGCGCTGCTGCATCTGTCCGATCACACGGCGCGGTTCGCGAAAGACGTAGCTTTGGCGCAATTGTTCCCATCGGGCGCGACGTTCGCGCAGCATCCCTTGCACCGCGCGCTCCATCCGCTGACGCAGCGCCGCGATTTCGTCCCGCCACTCCTGCCATTCGCGCGAGACCAGTTCGGCCGCTGCGGACGGCGTTGGCGCACGCAAGTCGGCGACGAAATCCGCAATCGTGAAATCCGTTTCGTGGCCCACGGCTGAAATCGTCGGCAACTCCGATGCCGCAATCGCGCGCGCCACGGTTTCCGTATTGAACTGCCACAGATCTTCCAGACTGCCTCCGCCGCGAGCGACCACGATCACTTCCACATTCTGTTCGCGGTTGAACGCCGCAATCGCTTCCGCGATTTCCGCTGCCGCGCCGTCGCCTTGCACGCGTACGCCATGGACAAGAATACGAATGCCCGGAGCGCGTCGCTTGAGGATCTTGGTGAAGTCCTGCAACACCGCGCCCTGCAGGGACGTCACAATGCCAATCGTCTCTGGAAAAAACGGCAACGCACGTTTGCGGTCCGATTCGAAAAGTCCCTCTGCTGCGAGCTTCCGCTTCAACGCTTCGAATTCTTCCTGCAGCGAGCCCTGCCCGCGCGGGCGCAGTTGCAGCACCTGAATTTGATATTGGCCGCGCGCCTCGTAGACCGTGATCCGACCGCGCGCCAACACGGCGAGTCCGTCTTTCAGCGCGAAACCCACGCGCGACGCATCGCCCCGGAACATCACCGCGCTCAGCGTCGCGGTCAGGTCCTTCAGCGTGAAATAGAGATGGCCCGAACCCGGATTGCGGAAATTCGAAATCTCACCCGTCACCCACACTTCACCGACGTTCTCCTCCAGAATCTCGCGGATGTAACCCGTGAGATCCGCGATCGTGTACGCGCTCTCCGCTGTCGAGCCGGGAGAGGCCGGTGTGTCGTCAGCGGTGAGGGAGAAGTCCATAGGCGAAGTCAAATTGCAAAGGTCAAAAGTCAAAACGACAATTCAAAACTCAAATATAAAACGTTCAGTGAGGATGGCAACTTCCCATCTGATTGCGGACACTCTCACGAAATCGGTGATGGTAAAACTTTTGAATTTTAAGCTGACGTTTTGACTTTTGAGATTTGAAATTTGATTTTCCTACGCATTTTCGTAGGGACTATTCATCTTCCACTGGATGCGCTCGATCTTCGTCGCATGGCCCGTGTTCTCATCGATCTCCACATACACCCCATCGGCTTGCAGGCCGCGACGTGCGATGTAGAAACGGCCCGGCAGGAGCGTACGGTATTTCAAAAGAACACTGTCGATATCGCGACCGATCACCGACTCGTGCGGTCCGGTGAAACCCGCGTCCGTCAGGTAGGCTGTGCCGCCGGGGAAGATTTGATCATCGGCGGTTTGCACGTGGGTGTGCGTGCCCACCACGAGCGAGACCTTGCCATCGAGCGCGCGGCCCATCGCGATTTTTTCCGAGGTCGCTTCGCAATGGAAATCGACCAGGATGCACGGCGTTTCCGTCCGCAGCTTCGAGACTTCCTGTTCCACGATCAGAAAGGGATTATCCGTTTGCGGTCCCATGAAGGTGCGCCCCAGCGCATTGATCACGCCGAGTTTCTTGCCGTTGCCGCTGACTACGACGGAGCCGCAACCCGGCGTTCCCGGCGGGTAATTAATGGGGCGCAGCAAACGCGGTTCGGTATCGAAGTAGGCGTTGATTTCCTTTTGGTCCCACGTGTGATCGCCGAGCGTCACCACATCGGCTCCGGCTCGCATCAGGTCGATGCTCAGCTTCGGGGTGATGCCGTTGCCGCCGGCCGAATTTTCGCCGTTCACGACGAAGAAGTCGGGGGAGTACTGCTGTTTCAGGGCGGGAATGGCGGCATGCACGACGTCGCGGCCCGGTTCACCCACGACATCACCGAGGAAAATCACTTTCATTACAGCGTCCACACTGTGGCATGGAGGAACAGGCGGCAATCTCGAATTTCACCGATGAATCGTGATGGAAAAAGCGCGTTTTTCCAATTTGAGATTTGCCGGGATCTCCGTAGAGTCGTTCCATGGAATGGCGGCATGCGTTGGCGGTGGGGTTCTGGTTGACCACGGCAGGAGTCGGGTTTGCCCAGGAAACGCCACCTGAGACCCCGGCTATCACGGCCGAAAAAGTCAATCAGGCGCTACAGGCCGAACTCTTTCCCGCCACCGGTTCCGTTTGGGAGGAAGACGCCGACACCGTGGCCCAGCGATTGCAATGGCCCCGGGAATCCAAGACCTCCACGCAAGGCAGTTACCGCCTCTACGCCAAGGACTCCGTTCGCCTGCTCGGGGCCCGGCCCTACTCCTGCGCACTCTATGCCGAGGAGGGCAAGCCCACGCAACTCTCCCTTGTTTTTGCCAACAAGGGGGATTACGGAAATCTCACGAACCTCACGTCGGAGGTGAGCAACGATGGCCGCCGCTCCCGTAGCGACGTACAAAAGCAGGAGCGCGAACAAAAGCGCGCGCTCAAGGACGAAGTGCGCAATTTCGATCTCGCCTTGAAAGCCGATGCCGACGCGATCGAGAAAGCTCTCACCGAGGTCCTCGGCCCCGCCAACGACAAAGCCACCTTTGGCCAATCGCGCGACATGCGCGAGCGCGTCACCCGCTGGAACTGGAACGACACCGCCATTCTCCTCGCCACCCCGCGCGGGGAATACGTCGTCGTGCGCATCATGCCCACCGCCACTGCCGATGCGGGCGGTCGCGTCGCCCGGCTCTCCGATTCCGAATTGCGCCAGCTCCTCCTCAAGCGCGTGGAGAAACGTGACAACGGCGACGTGGTGATCGCTGACATCCCCATGGTGGACCAGGGGCCCAAAGGCTTCTGCGTTCCCGCCACGTGGGAACGCTACCTGCGCTACCTCAATATCCCCGCCGACATGTACGTCCTCGCCATGGCGGGCGGCACCAGCCTCGGCGGCGGCACCTACATCACGGCCATGGCGCAAAATGTCGACGACCTCTGCCGCCAGTACGGACGCCGCACCGAAGGCATCAGCGGCGCCATCGATATTCGCAACCTCTCCAAATACCTCGACGAGGGGCTTCCCATCATGTGGGCCTGCTTCGTCGTCGAACCGCTCGAAATCGCAATCACCAAACGCACCCGCGAACGCCGCAACGTCACCGACTGGACGCAATGGAAGAAATCGCTCGACCCCATACGCTCCGAAGCTAGGTCCATCCAGATCGACACCCACAATGGCCACGTCCGCATGATCATCGGCTACAACGCCGCTACCAAGGAAATCGCCATCTCCGATTCCTGGGGCGAACGCGCCGCCGAACGCTGGATGACCGTGGAAGAAGCGGCCGCCACCTCACAAGGTTTTCTCACTATTATCAAGTGGTGATCAGGCACGCGAAAGGCGCTTTTCTTAAAAGTTCCTCTGCTGCAATCAATAACGGAGAGAGGCTATTTAGCGGCTGAATCATTATTAGATTGGCTATCAACTTAGCTAATTCATTAATGAACAAATCTTTAAGACTAAGAACTTTCCTTTCCGCAAAACTGGCGGATAGTATCCGTTGGAATACGTATGGACAACTCCTCCAAAAAAGAGACGATGATGTTTGTTGCCTTGCCGGGAACCGACCCGTATGCCGAGGTACCCAAGAAGCAAGTCAAAGAACAGCTCGACAAAGGACTGCTCAAGCAGTCCGCCCTCATTTGGAGCCAGAAACACAATAGCTGGAAACAAGCCCGCCACATCACGCAGCTGATCGCCTCCAAACTGCAGCCGCGTCCCGCTCAAGCTCCGCTTGCCGGACAGGCACAGCCGCGAGTCAATATCCAACCCGCTGCCGCTGCCCAGCCCAAAGCTCAAGCCGCCAAACCCGCCGCACCGATTAAAGTAGCCTCTGTCCCGAAAAATGCCGGCGCCAAGCCTGCAGCCTCCCACGTCGCCCCGGCTCCGGCGGCAGCCAAGCCGGTTGCCCCCGCCACACCGGCGGCGAACGAGCACCACCTCGAAGGCGAAGGCCCGCACCGCACGCCCATGTGGCTCAAAGCCGTTTGCGCTGCCCTCGTCGTTATTATTTTTGGCCTCATGGCCCTGAACTGGTACTACGTGGACCACGCCATCAAGGCGAATCTCGTTGAAGACAACACCCCCTTCAAGGAAGTTCCCCTCTACGCGCACCTTGGCGGCTTCTTCCAAGCCAGCAGCCTCATCATCCACCTCCGGCCGACTGACACGGTGACGCGCGAGAACTTCCTCCAGTACCTCTCCGCCGTCGCCAACGCCACGCCCGATCGCCCCATGAGCACGCGCGCCTTCGACGTCGTCAGTCTCTCCAGTGGTTGGTCCGCCGACTACCACATGTCCGGCCGCAACTGGCGCCGTTTGGCCAAGCCCGACCTCAGTGACGACGATCGCCGCGCCATCCTGCTCGAAAGCGTCTACATCGCCGGTGGTGAGAAACTCATCCCCCGCAGTAATCTCGACGCCAGCGGACAGCTCGCCCTCGAAACGAAACGTTGGAACGAATTCGTCAGCACTTTCGTTCGGAAATAGCGCGGAACTGCGCCAGACTATCTAGGCCCGCAAAAGGAATTTCGATAGGAGTCAAACGCTTCGTCAACTGGAGCCATGCGCCGCTCTGGCGGTGAAAGAGTGGAGGCGGGGGGAGTCGAACCCCCGTCCAAAAACCAGGCCCTGACCGCGTCTACAAGTTTGTTTGGGCGTTAGATTTTCGAGAAGGCGGTTGTGGTCCAACTCACCCACCTTCCTTAGCCTCCACGTTAGTTCGTCATATCAGGTCGGTGACTCACCTGACATACCGTCCGGCTAATGTCGCCGTTGTCCCTTAGCCGAAATCCGGGCAACGACGTCTGCGGCGCTAATTAGGCCGCGAGAGCCAACTCTTCGTTAGCATTTATTGTTTGAGCAGGCTTTTTTACGAGGAAGACCCACTCAATCCTCGACTTGCGGCGGGCATCACCGAGCTTCTGTCGAAACCAATGCGCCCCCTTACTTCCTACAAGTTAGCATGAAAGTGGGCGCTGGCAAGCGGTCACTCTTCGCCTGCCTGCGGACCTTTGATCTTCTCCCGCGCCTTCTCGATGAAATAATTGCACGCTTCGGGGCAGAGCAGGGGAAGTTCGCCCGTGGCGGCGGTGACCCGTGCCGGGTTCGGACCCCAGAGTCGTTGCTTCAGACAACCGCTGGCGCAAACGGCTGTAGTCAATTCCTCGAGGGCTGCCGCAGGCAGCGCGCGGACAATGCGGTAGCGTCCGGTCTGGCGGTCGGCGGTTTCGAGATACGGGATGACGGGGAGCTGCCCCTGTTCCCACAAATGCCAATTTGCGAGTGCGGCGGGATAGAGAAACTGCAGGGCGAGCGTGACGTCGGCTTCGCTGGCGAGGGGAAAGCGCCACCCGCGCGGCAGATTCGGTGCGGCTTTCAGCGGGCGGAATTCGCCATGCATGTCGGTGCGGAGCAGTTCGCGCCACGCCGCCCAGTCGGTGATCACGTGCAGCGATGCGGCTTCGACCGCGACATCGTTGCGGTGGCGTAGTTCGTAATTTTCGCTGATAATCACCTGTCCGACGCGGCGCAGGGGGAGTCCGAGGGGCGATGAGGTGGGGGCGGGAGTATCGGAGGAATTCGGAATCGCATGATCCGCGTTGAATTTCTCCACCTGCGCCAGGATCACATCGGCCATCATTGGCTCCGTGCCGATGGCGGTAGCGTACCAGAGACGGCGGCCCTCCTCCGCGTGCGGATTCTGCACGCCCTGCACGCGCACATTCTCGGTGATGCCGAGCAGCACGGGAATGTCCTCGAAGGAATGGAGTCCGTCCGAGATGAAATAGGGAACGACGATCACATCGCGGCAATTCGTGTGCGAGCGCCAGTCTTTCACGAACGGCTTTTGCTCCATGAGCACCATCTGGCAATCGGCGTAGAGACCGCGGGCGCGGATTTCCTCGACGCGCTGCTGGATGATCTTCGTGGAATTATCATTGAGCGAGGTGCCATGACCGCAGATCAACAAGCACGCCGACTCACGCGGATTCTCGATGGGAACGCCCGCCTTCGCGACGACCTCCGCCGCGCGATGCAACAGCGTTTCCGTCATCACCGGATGCAGTCCGACCGGATCGCAGTAATAGAGTTCGCATCCCTCCTCCGTGCGCGTGATGGGCCCGCTCAGTCCAAACTCACGCGGAATGACTTGTTCCGTGAAATAGCCGGAGCTGATGAAATTCGGTACCAGATAAATGCGCTTGGCGCTGACGCTACGCAATGTCTGCCGGAAGTTCGGTTCCTCTTTCCAGAAACATTCCACCACTTCGGAGAAGAGCCCACGCTGGCGAATCGTCTCGGCATGCTGATACGTCGGCGCGCTCGAATCGGCGTTGAGCGTCGAACCGTGACCGATCAGAACGAGGGCGGCAGGGGAAGAATTCATGGCTGACGAAAAGGTAATCGGAAAACGGTTTTACTCAAATCGTGCATTTTTCGAAGGCATGGTGGGTGGCAGGGGAGAACTCAGTGAGGCCGAAGGACCGATCGAGAGCGGTAGCCCCAGTTCCGTTTCGACCGCGTTCTCGAATTGATAATCATTGAGCGACTCTGAAACGATTTTGCCGTCCTTGCCGACCAGGACGACCACGGGCAGCGCGAAGACGCCCCATTCCTTGACCACGCCGCCGTCAAAACCTTGGCCGTCGAAATGTTGCGGCCAGGGGATTTTCTTGGTGGCGACGAATTTGTCGAGCGCGAGTTTATCCGGTTCCAAGCTGACGCCGAGAATCTCGAGCCCCTTGTCGTGATACTTTTGGTAAAGAGCGATCAGGGGCGCGATGGGCTCCACATACGGCGTGAATTGGCTATCCCAGAAGACCACGAGAACGGCTTTGCCCCGCCAATCGGAGAGTTTGATCTGGCGTCCGTTGAGATACTGGGCGGTGATGTCCGGGGCCATGTCGCCAGCATCGAGTTCGAGCAGCAGTCCGAGCGAGCTGGAGACCAGGAAGCGACCTTTGGCATCGACGAGGGACTGGCTGGGAACCTTGTTGAGAAAGACGTTTTTCATTTTTCCGGCCTTGTCGCGCGCTTGAATGCGGATGGGATTTCTCTCCTGGATCAGGCGGTTGATCTTGGCGAGTTCCATCCCTTCCACCGATTGGTCGTCGACCTGAAGGACCACATCTCCGCCCCGCAATCCCGCTTTTTCGGCGGGGCTATCTTTGTAGATGAAACGAATCTTGCATCCGCTCCGGGTCTGAATCAGCGTCGCGCCGATGATCGGGACGTCCGCACGTTTGGCCGGTGCAGGCTCTTCGCTCTGAAGCGTGACAAGCGGCACCAGCATCAAAGAGAGCGTGAGGAGGATTCCCAAAGGGCGGTGCATGCGTGAAGAGAGGTTAGGGGCTGGACGGGAGACGGCGCACGAAAAAAACGCGTCGACAAAGCGCTACAATAATCGACCGACTCTGTTGGAGTGGGTGGGTTGTCGCCATGGATTTTAATTCCCAATGGACGTTCCTCACGAGAAATAACGCATGCATGCGTGCATTTAAGCACAAATCCCGAAAAGGCGTTTGCGTTAGATTGGCTACGTTTGTTAGGTGTACGAAAAAAGTGCCTTGAAAGGGAACTCCCGGCCATTATTTCAATCGATCCTGGCACAGGGGAAGAAAGTGAAAGGTCATTTTTTGTCGGGTTTTTGACGATACTTATTTCATCAAGATCACCATCTCCACTGGGAAGTGATCGCTCACGCCTTTTATTGGCAGGACGCGCGCGGCGGGATCGCCGAGACCGAAGGTGAAGAAGTGGTCGAAGGAGACCGGCGGGAGTGGGCTATGCTTCGAACCGGGGATGGTGATGCGGTCCATGTAGGAGGCATTGGCGAAACCCCACGTGTAGCCGTCCTTCGTGAACGCGCGCAACGTCTGCTCGTCTTTGAATCGTTCGTCGTCAAGCGAGGTATTGAAATCGCCGCCGACCAGCACGCCGATATGTTCGTAAGCTTTACTGTAGATCGCGCGCATTTTTTTGATGTGGCCGCGCAGAATTGTCGAGGACTCCTCGCGCATGGCGGCGTTGTCATCCTGATCGCGGTCCGCGCCCCGATGGTTGCTCTTGAGATGGACCGAGTAGACAAGCAGTAGGGAATTCTTTGCGGGCATCTCGATAGCGGCGAAAGCAAAGCCACGCGGTAGCGGATATTTCGTGCGACCGTCCGCATTCCAGGTCTGAGCCCAACCGGAAATGACTGGCAGCTTTGTGGCGATGGCGACATTCTGCGGCGGAGCGCCCTCCGCTGCGGGACCGAAATCGCTCACTACCGCGGGCTTCAGTCCCGGAACAACCGAGGTGAGCTCCTCGACTGCTTGCCACGAGGCAACTTCCTGGCACAGGAAAATATCCGGTGCGATCTGCTGGAGTGCGGTTTGCGCACGCTTCATCTGCACCTTCTTTTCTTCCAGTGCCGCCGTCGGGAACCGACCGGGAAACCAGCAGAGATTCCACGTCACGGCTTTGAGGTTGTCTGCGGCTACGGACGAGACGAGCGTCAGGCAGAAAAAGACAAAAAGACAGGCGCGTAGCGCCGGGGGGTGTGGTGTCATATTACGCGCGGAAGAGTCGTCCCATCTTTTGGCCCAACAATTTCGAAGCGAGGATCAATCCCACCGCCAGTACCGCCATGGCGAGTACACCGAGAGCGCAGGCGACGGACGGCGCGGTCGGCGTGATGCGGCCCATCACGGCGTAGATCGCCTTGGTCAGCGGATAGAATTGCGTTTCGAGCGTGAGGATCATGCCGTTGCTCACATCGAGCATGGCGAAGATGAAGGTGAGCAACGCACCCGCGATCAGGTTCGCGCCGATGAGTGGAAGCGTGATCCGCCACATTGTGCGCAATGGACCCGCGCCGAGATTTGCGGAGGCTTCCTCCAGCGTCACGGAAGTTTGCTGCAAGCCCGCATAGCCGGCGCGCACCATGAAGGGGATGCGGTGGACCGCGTAGGCGATGACAAGCACCAGGGTCGGATTCTTGCGCGGGTCAAACGCATCGAGCCACGCCTGATTGAACCATTTCGTCGTGCCCGTGCCGAGCCACTCGCTCCACAGCGGACCGAGAGGCGCCTTGCTGAACGTGACGAAGTACGCGAACGCGAGGACCAATCCCGGCAACGCGAGCGGCAGCATGGCCAGCACATCGAGCAGCGTGCGGCCCACGAATTTCTCGCGGACGAGCAGCCACGCAATCACCATGCCGAGGAATACGTCGACCACTGCGGAGCTGGTTGCATAGACGAGCGAATTGCGGATGCTGGTGACGGTGATCTTCAGGTTGAAGATTTCGCTGTAGAATTCCGGTGACCATTCCGTCGGCAGGATGGTCATGAACCAGCGCGCGGCGAACGATTGGATCACCACTCCGATGTGCGGCAGTAGCGAAATGAAAATTAGCAAGCCGACCGCACCCGCCGCGAGCAGTCCCTTCGTGCCGCGCAGGGTCGTGACCTCCAGTTGCGAGGACGAGCGGCCCATCATGGCGTAGTCGCCTTCGCCGAGTTTCTTGCCGAGGACGAAGAGCAGCGAGACGACAACGAGCGTCAGTACCACGAGCGCGTAGCCGACCGGATTATCGATTTGGGTGACGAGGTTGAAGATCTGCGTCGGCACCGTCGCTTGGAAGTCGAACATCAACGGCACGCCGAGATCGGTAAACGCGGCCACAAACACGAGGGAGGACCCGGCGAAGATACCCGGCATGGCGAGCGGCAGGGTGATCGTGCGGAAAGTATGGAAACCGCTCGCGCCGAGATTGCGTGCGGCGTCACGCAGGCTGGGATCGATGTTTGCGAGCGCGGCCTGCGTGCTCAGCATCATGATCGGGTAGAGATGCAGCACTTGGAGAATGATGATGCCGACAAAACCGCCTGCTCCGAGCCAGTCGATGGGATGGCTCATATCGACGAAGCCGAGGTTCGAGAGGAGGAGATTCAGGCTGCCGAAACGGGAGAGGAATTGTTTCAGCCCGATCGCGCCGACGAACGGTGGCAGGACGAGAATCGTGAGCAGGAGGACATTGAGCGCTTTCTTCGCGGGAAATTCGTAGCGCAGGAACAGCATCGCGAGCGGCAGCGACAGCGCGATGGTCAGTGTGGTGGTGATCACCGCGATGATGAAGCTATTCGTGAAGCACTCGCGGTAAAACGAGTTCTCAAAGATCAGTCTGAAATAGTCGAGACTGAACGACGTGACTGCGTGGCCGTTGACGACTTTCTCCACCATGAATGCGCCGCCCAGCAGCGTGATGAGCGGATAGACCAGAAACAGCGCAAAGAAAATCGCCAGCGGTGGCAGAAAGAGTTTTTTCATTCTCCCTCCGGGAATTGTAGCAGATGCTTCGCGTCGACATCGAAGTGGACTTGGTCGCCTTCCTTCACATAATCCTGCAGCCATGCCTTGAGGCGCGTGCCGTCGGTGGTTTCGAGCGTCACCTCGTTCTTGCTGCCGAGGTAGGCGGAAAAGATGACCTTGGCCGCGATGCCGTTATCGGCGCTGGTCAGCTTCACTCGCTCAGGGCGAAACCCGACCGTGCCCTTGCCGCCACCCGCGTCGCAGTGAATCTTTTGCGCGAGGAGCGAGCTTTCCGGCAGGAGATTGATTTCGCCGATGAACGATGCGACGAATTTCGTAGCCGGTTTATTATAGATGTCGTACGGCAGGCCGACCTGTTCCAGCACGCCCTTGTTCATCACGCCGATACGGCTTGCGAGGCTGAGTGCTTCTTCCTGGTCGTGCGTGACGTAGAGACTCGTGATTTTCGTTTCGGCTTGCAGGCGTTTGATCTCGTCCCGCATTTCCAGTCGCAACCGCGCATCGAGATTCGAAAGCGGCTCATCAAAAAGCAGGACGTCCGGGTTCACCACCATCGCACGCGCGAGCGCCACGCGCTGTTGCTGTCCGCCGGAGAGTGACGCGGGTCGGCGGTCCGCGTAGGCGTCCATTTTCACTTGTTGCAGCGCCTTCAGGACGCGTGATTTCAATTCCGATTCCGCGACTTTGCGCACACGCAGACCGTACGCGACATTTTCAAAAACGGTGAGGTGCGGCCAGATCGCGTAGTTTTGAAAAACCAGCGCCGTGTTGCGCTCATGCGGCGGAATGCCATTCATGTGGCGCGTGTCGAAGAGCACTTCGCCGCCGTCCGGCTCATAAAATCCTGCGAGGGTACGTAGCACGGTTGTCTTACCGCAACCGGAAGGGCCGAGCAGGAAGAAGAGTTCGCCGGATTGGATCTCGAGCGAAACGCCGCCGATGACGCGGTTCGTGCCGAAATTTTTAACGAGGTTCTGGATGGCGATTTTCATGGGGCAGTCAGTTTTTTTAATCGGGCTTTCGCTTCCTGTTCGAGGGCGCTGTAGCGGCGCACGGCATCGGCCATCCACTGGTTGCGGATGGTGCCGGAGCGGACCTTGTCCTTGCGCCAGAAGGTGCCGTACTCGGTTGCCTGCGCTTCGGTGATGAGTGGTTGACCAAAGCGGGTGATCAGATCGGCGCGTTGCTCTTCCGGCAGCGCGATGATGGCTTTCCACGCGGCACGCAGGCTGGTTTGCACATCGATGATGCCCTGACCGATCATGTCATCGACTACGGCCCAGCGCGAGGAGGCGAGTTTGCTTTGGTATTGGAACGGCTGCTTCAGCTTGAACGGGTCGAGCGGCACGTAGAGCTGGGAGAGATCACCTTGATAAAACTCCGGCAACACACTCATGCGCGAGATGCCGTACTTGACCGGACCGCCAGGCGTGCCGAGCGGTTTCATCCAGAGCGATTGGCCGCGTGGCGACATGATAAACGTGACGAATTCCTGCGCGACGTCGAGATTCGGCGCGCCCTTGAGAATCGCGATGCTGTCCGGGTTGATGATCGAGATGCCTTCCGGCACGAAGAAGCGGACGTTTTCCCTGCCGTTGAAGGCTTGCTGTACCATGCCGTTCACATCGATGGTGACCGCATACGCCACATCGCCGGCCGCGACCTCCTTCGTCGGCGCGGAACTGCTCTGCAAAAACGCACGGACATTCGCGCCCATGCGGATGAGCGTCGACCAGCCTTTTTCCCAACCGTAGGCTTGGAGGATGATCTCGTAGATCATATGCACGCTGCCGCTTTTGCGCGGATCGCCGGAGCTAACCCAGCCGAAGAGGCGCGGATCGCCGAGCCCTTCCCAGGTGTCGATGGTGGGGAGATGCAGTTTGTCGACGACGCGGACATTTTCCAGAATGCCGAACGAGGCCAGCGCTGCGCCGTAGAACATGTAGTCCGGATCGACCAGATGAAAGCCGAGTACATCGCGCGGGATGCGATTGAGAATATCGTCGGGCAGCTTGAACGCTTGCAGATGGCCCTTCGCTTTTTGCCGGTCGAACGGATCGTAGCCGCCACCGAACAGGAGATCCATGCCGCACGAATCCGGTGTAGCGAGGTAGGCGGCGTCGATCGCCTTTTCAATCTGTGTGCCGCCGCCGCCCTGATCGCGCCAGCGGACTCGGACGTCGTTGCCGGTCTTTTCCTTGTAATATTTTTTAAAGGCGTGCTCGCATTCGTACTGCACGCCTTCCCAGTGGGGCGACGCGAGGATGAGCTCGCGTTCCGCCGCGCGCAATGTCGACGGGAGGGCGGCTGCGAGGCATAGCAGCACCAAGAGGGACGAAGAGAGACAAAACCGGAGCCGGTTCATGATCGGGCCAAATCGTTGCGCGTTGGGGCGGCGCTGGCAACGTCTTTTCGTCGCGTCAGATGGCTGCCTGCCCGTGCCCTAAGGCACCGGATTTCGCTCAGAGCAGGTTTTTCCGTTTCATTGTCGCACCGCAAACCCGCTCACGCCATCCTGAGCTTGTCAAAGGGGGCGGCGTGGAATGTGCTTGAGCTATCGCCTTACAGAAAAGTCACATTACGCAATCTAGAATTATTAGTCTTTCCTCACTGAAAACTCGGCGTATGGTAAAAAACTTATGGGACACCTCCCGGTTCAGCAATACGAAGACACCGACCGACCGCAGACGTTGGGTGAGGAAATCGCCAATGCGATCAGTCACGGCGTCGGTTTGCTGGCGGCACTGGTGGCGGCCCCCTTCCTGATCTACGCCGCGGTGCAACGGGGCGAAATGATCGGTATCGTGGGGGCGTCCGTTTTTGCGGCCACGGTCATTCTGCTTTATTTGTCCTCGACGATTTATCACTCGCTGCCGCGCAATCGGGCGAAGCGGCTCTTCCAGATTTTTGATCATATTTCCATCTTCCTGCTGATCGCGGGGACGTATACGCCGTTCACCTTCGGCGTGCTGCGGGGGACGATGGGCTGGACGGTGTTTGGCCTGATCTGGGGCACGGCGGTCTTTGGCATCGTGACGAAGCTGGTGCCGCGCCTGCGTCATTCGAAACTTTCGCTCCTGCTCTATCTGGGCATGGGCTGGATGGTGGTGCTGGTGATTCGCCCGCTGTGGCAGCATTTGCCGTTGACGACGTTCCTGTGGCTGGTCGCGGGCGGTCTGGCGTATACGGGCGGCGTGGTTTTCTATGCGGCGGATAAAATGCGCTACGGCCATTTCGTCTGGCATTTGTTCACCATCGCTGGCACGGGGTGCCATTTCGTGGCGATCCTGCTGTGCTTTCAGCCTGCGTGACCGCACAGCCATTCTCTCCAAAATCGTGACGTCGGTGCGTTAGTCTTGCGGATCATATTTGCCAATCCGCCACGCCTTGCAGCGTTCGCTGTCTTCCCGAAACGCGCGGCAGCGCAGGGGACGGTACTCGTAGATCTGGCAATGGCCGGTGGTTTCGTTGAGGGCGATGCAACTGCGGTGATGATCGTGCCGCTGGCGCAAGTGGGGACGGCCATGGGTGTAGTCGATCCACTCCTGCTTGATGTGGAGAAAATCGTCGGGAACGAGGTACACGGTGAGCCCTTTGCAACAAGCGTTGCACGCCAGACAATGGCTCGGTGTTTCCACGGATGGACTCTCCGCTTTTCGATATGAACTTTTCCGGCGGAAAATCAATGGGAAACTGGCTTGCGGCCCAGTGGAAAACCCGTTATGGATGGGGGAAACCATCAAGGGGAAAATGATGCCAAGCTCACTGGAGAGGCCCACGCCGCGCCGGATTCTTACACTCGTACAAATCAGTCTGTTGGGCTTCGTCCTGACCGGTGCCGTGACCGGTTGCGCGGGTCGCCGGGAACCGGGCTATGCCGACAAGGATGGCGCCACGGCAGTGACGCGGGACAAGGATGCCCCGGCCAATTATGGTTCCAGTGGCGGTGGGCTGGATCGTCAGGCGGACGATAACAAAGTCGACCTGATGAAGTATAAGAAGAGTTTTTAGGACTCTTTCACCCCGAATTCGAAGATAGCGAAGGGCTCGGTTCGGGCTGGACACCACACACGTGTTAGGTATAGTAGGCCTTGTGAACCGAATTAATGCCTTCCTGCTGGATAACCACCTGCGCATCGCGCACAACCCCTGCGTCAGCCCGGACTTTTGCCTGGATTGGGCCGCGCTCCAAACCTCTCTTCGCTCGGGCAGCGAGATTATGGAATATCCCCGCAGTCATTTTGCTGTGGCGGACGGCACGGTTCGGCTCGTCTCCAACGCGGCGGGCGATCACGCGTGGATCGTGGAAGGCAGCCTGCCGCTGGACTCGGGCGTGGAAGTGCGCCCCGGCACGAAGGCGTATCCGGCCACGTTCGCGAATTTGTTGAAGTTGAAGAATCTCGTGCTGGAGCATGATCCGAAGTCGACGATCTTCCCGACGGCAACCGGCACGCTCGCGCAGACCAGCATTGGCGTGGGAGCGCGTTTCACGACGCTGCATTGGCCGGCGGTGGAGTGGGCGATGGCGCATCTGGGTCTCAGCATGACGGCGAACCAGAACAGCATTCCGCGCGAGCTGGTTTATGATGTGGATGAGATGCTCGCGGGACGGCTGGATTCGGTGCCGTTCCCGTTCATCGGCGCGAATGTGCCGGAGGGTCACCAAGGCCAGAGCGTGCAGGGCATGAGCCACGGCGCGATTTTGTCGAAGTTGAAAAACGGCTTTCATCTGCGCCGGATTGCGTGGGGCTTCAATGCCGACCACCAGCCGATCGGCGGGAAGTTCGACAGCCGGGAGGATCAACTCGTCGAGGGTTGCGCGTTGGCCAGCTACATTACTTTTGATCTTTCGCCCGAGCTGGCGCAGACGAAGCCGCTCGACACGGCGGAAGCGCGCGCGGCCTACGTGGCGAAGGAAGTTCCGGCGGCGCTGATCGCGCGACTGGAAAAAGAATTGCAGGAGATCGGCCTTTCCGTCACGGCGGACAAGCGTAACGAGTTGCTGGCCTATGTGTGGCCGTCGATGGTGAAGATGCAGCGTCGCGACGCGAAGTATCGCGCGATCCGCGAGAAGTTGTTCAGCACGCCGGTGGGCCGCGCGTATTACCGCGAGTTGTCGATCGATGAATTGCCGGGCCTGACCGCGCCGGAGACGACGGCGGTGATGTTGCTGCTGTGCCGCGCGTTGGAGATGCCGGTGAATTACATCGCCCCGGCGTTTGGCTTCCAGAAGAATTTCCCTTACCCGGATAACACCAAGTTGCGCGAATTGATCGGCGCGACATGGAAGGTCTGCCGCGATCTCGGCGTGAGCATCGGCTTCCATTCGGGCTCGGGCAAGTCGGCGGAAAATTATCGCGTGATGGGCGAAGTCACGGGCGGTCGTTTCGAGATCAAGACGAGTGGCCGTTACACCTACGAAATGGGTGTCGCGCTCGCAGCATCGAAAAATCCGGCCGATCAAAAGTTGTGGGCCGACTGGTATCAATTCACGCGCGAGATGGCGCTGGCGGGCGCGTTCAGCGCGGACGCGACGGAGCAGAAGATGGCGCGGTCCTTCATCGTGGATGCGCTCACGTTCGAGAAAAAGCCGGTCGACGTATTCGCCTCCCCGGCGAGTTGCGAAGCGGCGCTGACAGCGCTCGCACCGAACCCGGATCACATGTACTGGTTCGAATACAATTTCCTCTACGTGCTGGCGGCGGGTGGAAAATCGCAAAAGTCCGCACTGGGCGATCACACGCCCGCCGGGTACCGGCAGCGCGAACGGTTCTATTCGATCAGCGACGAAGCGCGGTTGAAGTACGCGCAGCGCGTGGCGGAATACCTGATTTTCCTCGCGGAAAGTTCTGCGCTGGTGACCCCGGCCAAGGCGGCAGTGGCGCGGCAGGAACTTCAGGCGTATCGTACGCTCAGCGACCTTGAGGCCGCGATCAGCACCCAATAATATCACTCTTATGTCTGACCTTCTCCAGATCCATCCCCAAGATGACGTGGCCGTGTGCGTGCATCCCGTGACGGCGGGCACGACGCTCGGCAGCCTGCGCGTGGTGAACGACATTCCGGTCGGTCACAAAGTCGCGTTGCATCCGATTGCCGCCGGAACGCTGGTGCGCAAATACGGTTTCCCGATTGGCCGTGCGACCACCGCCATCGCGGCGGGTGAACATGTGCACAGTCACAACCTCGCCAGCGCGCTGGAAGAAAACGGCGATGCCGCCGCAACCGGCGCCAATGCGACTCCGGCCACAGCGGTGACGGGTCAGTCCTCCGGCGCGACGTTCCAGGGCTACCGCCGTCCCGATGGCCGCGTGGGGATTCGTAACGAAATCTGGATCATCAACACGGTCCACTGCATCAATATCGCCAGCGAAAAAATCGCACAGGCCGCGCACAAGCGTTTCGTCGCGCCGGGCGGACTCGTCGACGGCATCTATGCGTTCACCCATCCATACGGCTGCTCGCAGCTCGGGGATGATTTGCAGCACACGAAGAAAATCCTCGCCGGCCTGGTGCGCCACCCGAACGCGGCGGGCGTGCTGATCCTCGGCCTCGGCTGCGAGAACAACCAGATCAAGTCGTTCCTCGAGGAGGTCGGCCAATACGATCCGCACCGCATCCGCTTTTTCAACGCGCAGGAAGTGGACGACGAAATCGAATCCGGTCTCGCGGCCGTGGAGGAACTCGTCGCGTATGCATCCCGGTTCCAGCGCGAAACGATTCCCGCCAGCGAGCTGGTGCTGGGCATGAAATGTGGCGGCAGCGATGGTTTCAGCGGCCTCACCGCGAACCCGCTGGTGGGTCGCGTCGCGGACTGGCTCACCGCCGAGGGCGGCACGACGTTACTCACAGAAGTGCCGGAAATGTTTGGCGCGGAGCAAGTGCTCTATGCCCGCGCGCGCAACGAAAAAACATTGGGCGCGATGACGCGCATGATCGGTGATTTCAAGAACTACTTTCATCGCCACAACGAACCGGTGAATGAGAATCCCTCGCCCGGCAACAAGGCGGGCGGTATCACGACGCTGGAAGAAAAATCGCTGGGCTGCATTCAAAAGGGCGGCCAGGCGCCCATCGCCGAAGTGCTCGATTACGGTTCGCCCGCGACGCCGCGCCAAGGCGGCATCTCGCTCATCTACGCGCCGGGAAATGACGGCGTGTCCGCGACGGCGCTGACGGCAGCGGGTGCGCATCTGATTCTCTTCACCACGGGCCGCGGCACGCCGCTGGGCCTGCCGGTGCCGACGATCAAGATCGCGTCGAACTCCGCGCTCGCCGGGCGCAAGGGATCGTGGATCGACTTCAACGCGGGTCAATTGCTCGAGGGCCGGGACCGCGAAGAGGTGAAGCAGGAGTTGGTGCAGAAGATTCTCGCGGTGGCGAGCGGCACGCAGCTCACGCGCAATGAAATCAACGGCTATCGCGAAATCACCATCTGGAAAGAAGGCGTCACTTTATGAGTTCTGTATCCATCGAAAAACTTCCTGAAACCATTCTGCAATTTGGCGCGGGCAATTTCCTGCGCGGCTTTGCAGATTTCTTTGTCGACCAGGCGAACCGCGCCGGTCAGAACGTGGGCCGCATTGTCGTGGTGCAATCGACCGCGTCGAATCGCGCCGACGCGCTCAACGCGCAGAAGTGCGTCTACCACGTGGCCATTCGCGGCCTCGAGGGCGGCCAAGTCGTCGACCGCGTGGAAGAGGTGCGCTCGATCAGTCGTTCCGTCGTGGCGGACAAGGAATGGGACCAGGTGCTCGACGTGGCGAAGAGCCCGGCGTTGCGCTGGATCGTTTCCAATACGACCGAGGCGGGCTTCGCGCTGGTCGACGGGGAGCCGCTCGGTGCGGGCGCGCCGCGTTCCTTCCCCGGCAAACTGGTGCGCGTGCTGCAGGCCCGTTGGGAAGCGAAGGGCTCGCCGCTGACAATCATTCCGTGCGAGTTGATCGAGGGCAACGGATCGAAGCTGCTCGCGCTCGCGCAGGAACAGGCCAAGCGTTGGAACCTGCCCGCGGATTTCGTGACGTGGATGAGCGTCTCGTGCCGCTGGATCAATAATCTCGTCGACCGCATCGTGACGGGTCGCCCGGACAAGAATCCGCCAGCCGTGAATGATCCGCTGCTGGTCGTGGTGGAACCGTTCGCCAGTTGGGTTCTGGAATCAGCAGACGGCGTGTCGCCCTTTCTCACGCATCCGGCCATCACGGTGACGAAGGATGTGCAGTCGTATCAATTGCGCAAAGTGAGAATTTTGAACGGCTGTCATACCGCGCTCGTCATCAAGGCACTCCCGCTCGGCATTCCGACCGTGCGCGAGGCGGTGGAGAATCCTGAAGTCGGCGCGTGGCTGCGCCGCTTGCTCGACGAGGAAATCCTCCCCACGATCGAAGGCCGGGTGGAAGGCGAACGTGAGTTCGCGAAGGAAACCCTCACCCGCTTCGCCAATCCCTTTGTGGAGCACCAGCTCTCCAGCATCGCGCTCAATCACGAGGCGAAGGTGGGCACGCGGTTGCGTCCGACGCTGGACGACTACACGAAGCGGTTCGGCAAGCAGCCGCCGCTGCTGTCAGCGATTCTGGCGAAGTAGTTTCCTCTGGATTTGCCAGTTGGCATGCCTGTGTCATACTCCGCAGGCATGCAGTTGCAGCGCATTACGATTTTTCCGATCAAGACTCTCGACGGCGTAGAGGTGCGCGAAGCGCGCGTCACGGCGGGCGGGATTCTGGAGCATGACCGCATCTATGCCATCGCCGACCGGGAGGGCAAGGTGGTCAACGGCAAGCGCACGCCGCGCGTGCACGCGTTGCGCAGCGAGTTCAGCGCCGATTTCCGCGAAGTGGCCTTGTGGGAAGAGGGCGTGCCCTCGACACGAGCGCAATTCGCCTTCACCGAAGCTGATCCGTTGCAGCGCTGGTTGAGCGCATTCTTTGGTTTCGAAGTGGAACTGTGGAGCGAGCCGCAGAGTGGATTTCCCGACGATCGCGCCGCATTCGGTCCCACCGTGGTGAGCGAGGCGAGTCTGCGCGAGGTGACGAATTGGTTTCCCGATGTGACGCTGGAAAGCGCCCGTCGCCGGTTCCGCGCGAATCTGGAAATCGGCGGCGACGAGGCCGTCCCATTTTGGGAAGACCGTCTTTATGGGCAGCCGGAAACGTTGACGCCGTTTCGGATTGGTTCCGTGTCCTTTTTCGGGCACAACCCGTGCCAGCGTTGCGCCGTGCCGCCGCGCGATCAGTCGACGGGCGAAGCAATCACCGGTTTCCAAAAGACGTTTATGGAGCGACGCAAGGCGACGTTGCCACCGTGGGCGACGGTCTCGCGGTTCAATCATTATTACCGGTTCGCGGTAAATACGTCCGTGCCGCCGAGCGAAGCGGGGAAGACGTTGCGGGTGGGCGAAGAGTTGAGACTGGGGTAGGACGGGACTGCGTCCCGTCGCGGCGGTTCACAGAACCGCCCTACAATAAGGCATCGGCATCCGTCCTTTTATTGGGCAAGCTCCGCTCGATTGCGACGCTGGGGCTTAGCCCTGCGCGGTGGTGGGGAGCAATTCCGCGACGCGGTAGCCGACGCCGCGCACGGTCTCGATATAGTTCGCGCAGTGGCCAAGTTTTTCGCGCAGACGGCGCACATGGGTGTCGACGGTGCGGGTGTCGATGACGCTTTCGTAACCCCAGACGTCGTTGAGCAGACGGTCGCGGCCTTGCACGCGGCCCCGGCGTTCCATGAGGAGCGCGAGGAGCTTGAACTCGGTGGCGGTGAGTTCAATGCGTTGGCCGGAAATGAGCACTTCGTGTTTGGCGTGATCGACGAGCAATTCGCCGATCTGCAGCTTCTCCACGGTGGGACCCTTTTCCTTGCCGCGACGCAGGACGGATTTCACACGCAGGATGAGTTCGCGCGGGCTGAAAGGCTTCGTCACGTAATCGTCCGCGCCGAGTTCGAGGCCGACGATCTTGTCGACCTCCTCCGCCTTGGCGGTGAGCATGATGATGGGAATCTGGCTGGTGGGGGCGTCTTTCTTCAGCGCCTTGCACACTTCCAGACCCGACATCTGCGGCAACATCAGATCCAAAATAATCAGGGAGGGAAGCTCTGCGCGGGCTTTAACGAGCGCCGCCGCTCCGTTCTCCGCCGCGAGGACCGTAAACCCGGCGGCGCGTAGCCCGATGGAGAGCATGTCGATCACATCGGCCTCGTCGTCAACGACCAGAATTTTCTGACTCATATAAATAGTTCTTGGGGTAAATAATACCCGTTATTGGTCTAGTCGTCTGCAGGAATTGCGGCAAGCGAAACGCTGTTACAATTAGGTGACGGACTTCATGCAGCGCGGCGCTTGGCAACGCTAATTGCACAAGGGGAAGCAGATAGAACCGAAGAAAGCGCAAGCGGCGAGCCCCCGGCTACTCGCCCTCGGCTTTCGCGTCGTCCATTTTTTTGACGGCTTGCTCCATCAGTTGCGCCATGGAGTCTTGCCAGCGATTCAATTCCTTCAACTGCTCCGGCATGAGGACGGTGCCGAGCCGGGCATTGATCCGCTGGTTGAGCGCGCGTTGATTCTGCATGATATCCGGCTTCCCGTTATCTCCTTTTGACTCCGCGCCCATTTTCTCGCGCTCCTCCGTCATGACCTGGATGAGCTGCTTTTTCTGGTCTGGCGCGAGAGGCGTTTGCGACATGGCAATCTGGCTCTCGAATTGTTTCACCATCATGCGTTCGCCGATCTGGCCCTTGTACGTCTTATATTGGGCCAACCGCTGATCGCCGAGGAGAGTCTGCACCTTGGCCTCGGTTTCTTTTTGGCGGTCGGAGTAAAAGGACGCCTTGAGCTTCGGGTCGGTGATGGCCTTGTACTCGTCCGCGCTGCGCTGCGAGGCCATGGTTTCCTCGACGAGAATCTTGTGAAACGCCTCGCGCTCTTGCGGAGTGAGGACCATTTCCTTGAGCAAGTCGCCGTACATCATGTTGACGGTCTGCTTGCTGATCATCTCGCCAAAGGGCCCCTTCATCATCTCGGAGAACTTCTTCTTTGAGTCCACGGGTTCGCCTTCTGCGGCAGCGGGCGCCGGAGCGGTGGCCACCTCGGTGGCACTTTCGGGCGCGGCAGTCCCAACGGCAGCTTCTGCCTTCGCTGCGGCCACGGCGGCCTCGGACTTCTTCAACTTGGCTTCCAGAGCGCGGATCTGTGCCTGAGCCTGCTCGAGAGCGGATTGTTTGCCGACCAGTTCGGTGCGCAGTCCGGCCCCTTGATAATAGGTCCAACCGCCGAACGCGCCGAATAAAAGGCAGCCTGCTCCCAACCCCGCACTTAAGATCGTTGATTTATCCATATCCCCTTCCCTTTCAAGGCCAACACGCGCCATCGAAACACATTGCGCCACATCCGGCAAGCGCCGCGCCGCCATAAACTCCTTGCTCTAGCAAGTGCGGTGCGCTACTTTCCCCGCTCCCTGTAACCGTTCATTCGTTTTAGAGGATCTATGGAAAAAATTCGTAATATTGCAATTATCGCGCACGTCGACCACGGCAAGACGACCCTCGTCGATCAGCTTCTGCGCCAATCGGGCACCTTTCGTTCCAATCAGGCTGTTGTCGAGCGCGTCATGGATTCCATGGATTTGGAACGTGAAAAAGGCATCACCATCAAGGCCAAGAATGCCGCGTATCAATACAATGGCTACCACGTGAATATCGTGGACACCCCCGGCCACGCCGATTTCGGCGGCGAGGTGGAACGCATTTTGAAGATGATCGATGGCGTGTTGCTCGTGGTAGATGCGTTTGACGGCCCGCAGGCCCAGACGAAGTTCGTGCTGCGCAAGGCGCTCGAAGCAGGTGCCCGCCCGGTCGTGGTGATCAACAAGATCGACCGCGAAAACGCGCGCCCGCACAAGGTGCTGGACATGGTGTTCGAGCTCTTCCTCGAACTCAACGCCACGGACGAACAGCTCGATTTCCCCGTCGTGTACGCCTCTGCGAAACTCGGTTTCGCCGTGAAGGAATGGGCCGGTTCCGTCGATGAAGCCACGCGCAACGCGGGCATGACCGCCCTGTACGACACGATCATTGAGAAGATTCCCGCCCCCGAAGCCGATCCGACGAAACACTTTGAAATGGTCGTCGCCAATCTGGACTATAGCGACTACTACGGCCGCATCTCCATCGGCAAGATCTACGGCGGCACGGTCCGTCTCGGCGACAAGATCGTCTGCCTGCGCAAGGACGGTACCAAGTCCAAGGGCACCGTCACGAAGGTGCTCTCCCACCAGGGCCTCCAGCGCATCGAAATCGAGGAAGCACACGCGGGCGACATCGTCGGCGTGGCCGGTGTTGAAGAAGTGTTTATCGGCGAAACGCTCGCGGACAGCGAAGACCGCCAGCCGCTGCCGTTCGTCGACATCGATCCGCCCACCATCAAGATGCAGTTCGTGGTGAATGACTCGCCCCTGGCCGGTCGCGAAGGCAAGTTCCTCACCGCACGCCACATTCGCGATCGCTTGATCCGCGAGACCCGCACCAACGTCAGCATCCAGGTGGCAGACACCAATCAGGCGGGTGTGTTCGAGGTCAGCGCCCGTGGTGAAATGCAGATCGCGATTCTCGTCGAGCAAATGCGCCGCGAAGGTTTCGAAGTCATGGTTTCCCGCCCCGAGGTAATCTTCCACAAAGCGGACAACGGCGACACGCTCGAGCCGATTGAAACCCTTTATGTAGACGTTCCGACCGACAAGCTCGGCGACATCCTGCAAAATCTCGCCAACCGCAAGGGCGAAATCGTCAACATGGTGCACAACCCGACGACGGTCGCAGTCGAAGCGAACATCCCGACCCGTGGCTTGATCGGATTTGAAACCGACCTCGTCAATTTGACTCGTGGCGAAGGCATCATGTCCCACCTCTTCAAGGAATACGGCCCGATGCGTGGCGAAATCGCCACCCGCTTGAACGGCGTACTGGTCTCGATGGAGACCGGTGAGGCGACGGCCTTCGCACTGAATAACATTCAGGTGCGCGGCACGCTCTTCGTAAAGCCGGGCGACGCGATCTATGCCGGCATGGTGGTGGGCGAAAACGCCCGCCCCGACGACATGGCGGTCAATCCCTGCAAGGAAAAGCATCTGACAAACATGCGTTCACAGGGCGACGGCAAAGGCATTCAGCTCGATACGCCGATGACGCTGAGCCTGGAGCGCGCGCTGGAGTACATTGCGAACGACGAATACGTCGAAGCGACGCCGCTGAGCCTCCGTTTGCGCAAGCGCATCCTCGACGAAAACAAACGTCGCCGCGCCGAAAGCAAGCAACCCGCGTAAGCAGCGTGCCAGCGTGACGCTGGACCCAGTAAGACTTCGCTCCGTGTGAAGCTCTGGTAGCACAAAAAAGGCGACACTCCGGTGTCGCCTTTTTTTGTGGCAGCATGCCGTGGATCCCTGTTGCAGGCTCCCTGGGTTCGCGATTTTCAATTAATCGATCGCAGTCTCACAGATCACGAGGCTGCCAAGCCGATCGTGAGCATGTCGAAGAATTGACCTGCATGCTCACAAAAGAGCGCGCCAAAACCAATGGATTGCGGTGGCTCGTATAAGACCATTTTTCTCACGCCTCATCCAGCTCATTGAAACCAAACCGCCGCTCTTGTCCCTGCATCTTCCACCGCACCGGCACCGCGTTTTCCATCCAGTCCAACGGCTCCGCCAGTGGCAACGGTTGCGCCGCAACCGCCATCGCGGCTTTCATCGCCGCGTATTGTTGCGGACCGCACGCGGACGGATCGATCGATAGGAACAGCGGCGTTCCGCTGCCCGCCGCGAGATCGAGCCACGCCCGCGTCAGCGACCACGGGATCTGCGACGAGAACGGCACGCAATCCGCATCGATGGCGTAGAATGTCCCGTGTTGCGGCGCGCGAAACGCCAGCGTGTTCACCCCCATCCGCCGGATGCGATCCCAGTCCAGCGTATTCGTCATCCAATCCAGGATCGTCGTGTCATCGCCCGTGCGCTGGATTTCCACCAGCCCCGCTGCGAGGTGACTGATCGTGTTGCAACCGATGATCGTCGTCTCCGGTCCCGCCGCCTCGCGAATCGCGCGATACAGGCCGAGCACAATCTCCGCCGTCGTGCGCGAACGATCGGCGAAGGACCAACCATTCGCGGTCACCCCTTCCTGCGATGCCGTCATCTCGCAACCCCAACGCCCCGTCACATCGAACGTGCTGAAATCGTGTTTGATCAATTCATAGCCCCACCCGCGCAAGCGGCCGATGTCCGCGCGCACGAGGTCCAGCACCTCCGGCACGCTCGGATCCAGTGCGTAACCGCCCGCCGCGTAGGACGGCTTCGGCGTTCGCACCTGCCACGATTCCGGCACCGGTTCATGCGTCAGCAGCGGTCGCATCCAGATGCCCGGACGTGCGCCGAGCACTTTGATTTTTTGCGCCAACCCCGGCAGATCGGGGAAGAACTCCGTGCCCGTTTTCCACGGTCCACCGTGACAGATCGGATGCACGCCCGGCTCCGCCGCCTGCCAGCCATCATCGATCACCGACCACGGACGCGGCACGCCGTTGCCCGTTGGGTAGAGATCGAGAAAACGTTGCGTCGCTTCGAGAATCAGTGCCGTCGAATTCTTGCCGTACAACCAATACCAGTCATTGTGGCCTACCACCGGCTCCGATGGCAGGAGCGGTTGCGGACACAGCGCCGCACACAAACCGCGCGTCGCGGCGAAGGGCGTTTCGTTCGCCACGGGGGCGCGGTGAATGATCGTCGCCGCGCGCAACGTCCGCTCGCCCAATTGCACGCCCCGGCCGCCACAACGCACATCGAGTTCGAGCGTGATCCCGTCCGCATCCGTGCGCCAACTCGCGAGGCTTGCCGTTCCTGTTTCCACACCGAGACCGGTGGTCTGCGTGCCGTCGGTGAAGAGAAAATACCACGGCAGCGTTCGGTGCGGCACCTGACCCCGCCATTCCAGATCGCCGTAACTGCGCTCCCACGCATCACCGAGGATTCGCGTTTCAGCGGGAAAAGGATAACTCCATCGCAGCACCACGCGCTGCAAGGCTTTGGTCGGAGCCGTCACCGAGACCGACATTCGCGAGGCGGTCGGCATGGCCAGCGTCACCTCAGCGCCCGGAATTTCCCACCGCAATCGACTGCCTTCCATGGCGCGGGCCGATTGCGGCGACGGGTTCGATTCATCGAGGATAAAGACGCGATTCGGTGGAGTCAGAGCGAACAGGGAGTTCATGGATATGCGAGTAGTCAATCACGCCGCCGCCGCGCATAAAGCGTCCGTCCGATTTACATAACCCAGCCTTTGACTGTGAGCATGCTTCGTACTTTTGCCGCTTCCGCGGCAAAAATGTCGCACACCTAGCCAACGTAGCCAACCTAACGCAAACGCTTTTCCCGGATTTGTGCTGAAATACCCTTAAGCCAGAACTCCTTTTTCACTCAACAAGCCAAAATCGAACGATGCCAAACCGCTCGCTATTCCACGCTCTCTGTGCATGCGCTTTCTCCTCTCAGATTGGGGTTCAACACCATCGGAAAAGTGGAGACGTTGGGAGCGGTTCGGAGCGCGGTCCCGATTTTTGGTGCTTGCGTCCCCCGGCGTTTCCGGTACTGTCACGGCAGTTAGATGAGCTTGGCTCATCGGTTTATTCGGCCTTCCGGCCGCAAATCGCTCCCTTAGTGGTCTTCGATGAGAGATTCTTCAGGGCAATAATACTCATCGAAAAACCCATTGATCGGGTCGCTTGGATTGATTCCGCCCCCGATCGGAGAAAGTAAGTTCCGTTATGTCACACAGTCATACTATGCCTATGCCCATGTCCACCGCGCCCCAGGCGCCGGTAGCCCCGGCCACATCGGCCATCACCTTTGCCAGTCTCGCGCTGAACGAACCGCTGCAACACGCCCTCGCGGCGAAAAACTACATCGAACCTTCGCCCATTCAGGCGCAGTCGATTCCCCATTTGCTCGAAGGCCGCGACCTCATCGGTTGCGCCCAGACTGGCACCGGCAAGACCGCCGCGTTCGCGTTGCCGATCCTGCAGCACCTCACCACGAATCATAAACCGCACAACCCGCGCCGCCCCCGCGTGCTCGTTCTCGCTCCCACGCGTGAACTCGCCGCGCAGATCGGCCAGAGCTTTGCGGACTACGGTCGCAATTTGAAGATCACCCACACCACCGTCTTTGGTGGCGTCGGCATGGCCCCGCAAGTGCGCGCCCTGTCGCGTGGCGTGGATGTCGTTGTCGCCACTCCCGGTCGCCTTGCCGATCTGGAAAAGCAACGCCACATCGTGCTTGATGCCATCGAAGTGTTCGTCCTCGATGAGGCCGACCGCATGCTCGATCAAGGCTTCATCCACGAGATTCGCCGCATCATCAAGAAGCTGCCCGAGAAGCGCCAGTCGCTCCTCTTCTCCGCCACCATGCCGCGCGAGATCGAGGAACTGGCCAGCACCATCGTGCGCAATCCCGTGCGCGTTGCCGTTGTGCCCGAGTCCACCACTGCCGAGCGCATCGACCAGCATGTCTGCTTCGTCGACGCGACGGACAAGACCAAGCTCCTCGTTCACACGATCAAGAAGCACCAGGAAGGCCTCGTCCTCGTCTTTGTGCGCATGAAGCACATGGCCAATCGCATTGCCGAGCAGCTCGAAAAGAACGGCCTTCCCGCCGAAGCCATTCACGGAAACAAGTCGCAGGGCGCGCGTCAGCGTGCGCTGGAAAACTTCCGCACCGGCCGCAAACGCGTCATGGTCGCCACCGACATCGCCGCGCGCGGTATCGACGTGAAGGGCATCTCGCTCGTCATCAATTACAATCTGCCGGAAGAACCCGAAGCGTACGTGCACCGCATCGGCCGCACCGCCCGCGCGGGCAAGGATGGCAAAGCCCTCTCCTTCTGCGACCGCACCGAACGCTCGCTTTTGCGTGCGATCGAGCGGATCATCCGCCAGCCGGTTCCCGTGCTGCGCGATCAACCGTTTGCTCCGACCGCCCACACGCCCGAGCAACACGACGCGCTCGTCGACCGTCGTCCGAATTTTCGCGCGCAGGATAACAGCGGCGAATTCGCCCGTCCTCCTCGCAGCGGAGGATTCGGTGGCCGCCGTCCGTCGCAAGGTCATGGTGGTCGTCCCTCCCAGGGCCGTCCTTCGCACCCCGGTGCCCGTCCGGCCTCGTCCGCTCATCGTGGACCCCGCCCGGAGAGCAGCGCCCGTCCGGCGTTCAAACCCGATGGCACGCAGGACTACCGTCCTTCTGCCGGGGCGGCACGATCTGCTGGTTTTCGTGGGGGGCGTTCGCGTTTTGCCCTTCGCGCCCATCGCTAACCGCGATTGGATGATTCAGGGACTCTCGGCAACGAGGAGTCCCGCTTGCCGAAAGCCTCTCATGATCGAGGGGCTTTTGCTTTGGATCCATACTGTCGGGACTTTCAGCTGCCGAACTCGTTATCGAACAGCGTGATCTTGCCGATCCACCGTTTGAACACCTGCGTGCGCGACTTCACCGTCGTCCAGTGCAACGCGCACGAGATCAGCGCGCATAAAGCGATCACGCTCCCCATCGCATGCAGCGATGTGCCCACCCACGACCACAGCACCATGTGCGCGGCAGCGGCACCTGCGAGCGCGGCGAATAGAAATTGCATCGTCCCGATCAATGCCGACGCGCTGCCCGCTCGCTTGCCTTGATTTGCCAACGCGCAGGCTGTGCCGTTCGCGCCGACAAATCCCAGCGCCGTGAGCAAAACGAAAAGCGATCCCGCCAAGCCCCACAGTCCGCCCCAGCCCGTCCACGCCATCACCGCCACGAGCGTTCCCGCCGCCGCCGCGGCGAGGGTGGAAACGTGCAGGATGCTATACGGCGCATGCGTTTTCAAAAGCGCGCGATTCACCTGTGACGCCCCGATCAACCCGAGTGCATTCGCTCCGAAGAAAAAACCGAAATGCTCCGGCGTCACGCCGTAGTCTTGGATGAACACATTCGGTGACGCCATGATGTACGTGAACATCGACGCTTGCGAAAACGCGACTGTCAGCGCTGGGATCAGAAAACTCCAGTCGCTCAGCACACCGCCGAAGGTGCGCACCACCGTGATCGGATGCGCCGCACCGCGCGTGCCGACCCAGCTTTCTTTCAGCCGAAACGCGGAGGCAAAAAAACACGCCACGCCGAATGCGGTGAGTAACCAGAAGATCGAACGCCAGCCGAACAGCGTCAGCAATTGACCGCCCAGAAACGGCGCGAGGATCGGCGCGATGCCCATCACCAGCGTGAGCTGCGACAACACCCGCGCCGCATTCGTCGCATCGAAGCGGTCGCGCACGATGGCCCGCGCCATCACAATGCCCGAGCAACCGCCCAGCCCTTGCAGCAAGCGCCAGAATGTCAGACTCGCCGCCGTGCTTGCGATCGCGCAACCGATGGACGCCACCACATAGAGCAGTAGTCCCGCGAGCAGCGGTTTGATCCGGCCAAAGCGGTCGGAGAGCGGGCCGTAGAGCAATTGACCTCCCGCCATGCCCACGAAAAAGAGTGCCAACGTTTGCTGGATCGCCGCGCTCGGAACGCGCAGGTCAGTCGCGATCGCCGGAAACGCCGGCAGGTACATGTCCGTCGTCAGCGGCGAGAACGCGGTCAGCGCGCCCAGGATCAGAATCAACTCCACGCCCGGCTTCGCCACGGCATGATCCCGGGACGAGGCGTGCGGAGAAGACGAGGACGAGTGCGACATGAAGTCACCAGCCTAGAACTGATGACCTCCATTTGAAAAGAAATACACAGGCCCGACTGCGGGCCTTACTTCAGTGGCGGCAGGAAACGAATCCGCGTCACTTCGAGCGGAAACATTTCGCCCGGCAGATAGCGCAATTCCACCCGGCTGCCCACCTTCAGATATTCCAGCGTCGAGATATGGAAGAACTTCACCTGTCCATTGGCATCCACCGCGGTGAAGGAATGACCCGGACGATTCCCGTTGCTATTCACCGCCGTCACCGTGCCCTGCCACGCCACCGGCTCGGCAGCCTGTGCGGTCGAAACCGATTGCAAACCCAGAACAGCGCTCAACACCAACGCGAACAGAAGGCTCTTGATCATGCCTGACATGTTACGATCCGCCGTACGGACCAACAACCCCGCAAAGGTTACATTTCCGTGACAGGGCACCCCGCCTCCAGCCCCTGCCATCTTCCAAGCTCCTTGTGATTAACCCGATCTGGCGCGTTTAATTTGCTTGCCCGAAACAAATGCCAATGCAAAATGGCCTCCCAGATGTAGCTCAGGCTGGTTCCCGGCCCGAGTGGACATCACACCGATTTTCAGGAGCTGTGGCCGAGTGGCTGAAGGCGATGGTTTGCTAAACCACATCTACTTTTGTAAGTATTGAAGCTACAATTATTTATAAAAGTCAAATTATAATAAATAATCTGTAGATTTGTAGACTTCTGTAGACGGATTCCTACGGTTATTTTCGTGTTTTAGCCATTTGAACTGATGGAAAGACACACGAATAGTCAAAAGCGCCTATAAACGATCCTGAGAAGATCTGGAGGGGGTTTAGAACCTTACGATAGTAGGTACAAAACCCGTGATTAGGCACTCATGGACTAGAGATGACGTATATCTTCTCTCTCTAATTTTTCCAAAATAGCTCGAGCAATAGGATCAACTTGACTAAACGTTCCGGGAACAAAATCCAATGCCCCTGCTCCAGCTACGTCTTCTGGTCGAAACCGTGTGGTGACATTGCTTTCCGCCCTCAATGCTTGAATGTGGTCATTCGATGCTGGCGGCTGCGTCTTCATTGGATCTTGAAGACATTCTATTATGTGGTTTTTCCAAATCTCGTCTCCTTCACGAGAGGGAGGCCAAGTTTCAAAATCTAAAAGATTTATTCCAGCTATTTGAAAAACCGCCATTACAAAAGTAGCGCAGGTTAATCCGTACCGATTTGGACCAAATAAATAAGCGCCTGTCGTTGAATCTAAGCAGTCATTTGGTGAACTGAATGCGTATGTTAATCTTCCCCTATTTTCTCCGAATACTTGCCGACAACGAGCCGCTACTTGTCTAGCCCGCAATGGATGAATCGGAAGTTCAATCCAAGCATAATAGGGATCTGGCTTTTCATTATTTATTAGTTGATGGTGCCAAGCAAAATGGAGCAAAGAAACCTGTTTTTGATCTTCGCTTTTGTGAAAAATCCCTACATGTCTTTGCCCTTTGGATACAATAGTTATGGCAATTGCAACCTTGGGGATTTCAGAATACGAGCGTTCCTTATAACTATAAACCCGCATACTAGTTTATTGCCGCCCTAACTTTCTAATCCTACTAGCAAATTATCTTCCCAAATACCTCTATCTTTTAGTGAAGTTTCAACTTTTTCGAAAAAGACCGTTCGAGAAGGCAGTTTACTTTTTGCCGGCAAGCTGGCGGTAAGGATACCAAGCAGCAAATCAGGAGAAAGATCATCAACATCAATGTTTGATAAAAGTTGATCTACCTCATCAAATCGTTCACTTCTTAGCAGACCATCAATTTTATCATACAAAATATCAAGAGCTGCATCGTGATTTCCTAAAGTATCTAATCTAGCAACATGGTCCAAAAAGCTATTCTGCAAAAGATGGATTCCACCAAATTCAACATTTCCTTTCAAAGGCCATCTACCTTCAGAAAAGGATTCGAAGAAATGCGTCCAAACATGTCTTCTGGTTGATTGAAGAAAATCTTCTATGTTGCTGAATTCAGCCAAATTAAAAGCAACAGAATTATCTACCCAGTAAACGATCATAAACCCCATTTTTTCAACTTCAATGGGTTCGTTCCACTCCCGCTTCAAACCGTCGGTTCTGAGATATTCTTTCTTTCCCGCTTGTTGTTGGCGACCTGCATTTGGATATACCCGAGTGCTATTTAGGTACGTTTCTCTATGCAATGTCTTCGCATCCAATCCCCATTCTTCAGCTTGGTTCATTCGTCACCTTTCCCTGGAATAATAGTGGCTATCTCTGCTTTATTTTCCAGAAGAGCTTTAGCTGTTCCTGACTTTTTGAGACTTCGTTCGCATTGCTTTATTAAAGATTTAATGTCGTCTTCATCTAATGCCAAATTCAAGACATGAGTACCCTCAAGATTATCATACCGTAAAAGGAGCGAATGCGAAATCACAGTTCCGCAAATTACGCTGGCATCGTCATTAAATACAGGACGTATATCCGTGAGAATTCGTGCTCTTTGAAGCAATTCGGAATGTTCGTAAGAAAGGTCAAGGGCTTTTGCAGAAAGCCGGATAATTTCTAAATCAAACAGTTCTCTTACCAATTTGGAAACAGAGTTCCAGCGGTTCCATTCTTCTTCCGACCACGATGCTTCAGCACGAAGACTCGCAGAAAGCCCTGTAAATACTTGTTCGGTAGAAAGGCGAAGCTGCCTGACTAAACCGTGTAACGAAAGAAGTTGGCGTAGTAACGACTCGCTACCCCCTTTGGCATCCAATGACGTTGAAAGCTTTTTACCAATTTCAATCGGTAAAACCGGTACAGACTTAGTTTTTTTGAGCTCTTCGATTCCATGACGAAGTGCAGCTTCGTCTAAATCTCGAATTATTTGCCAGTCGGTTATTTGATGCTTGGAGAGGCGAAATTGAGGTGTCATGGTAACCACATCTCAAGGTTCATCATGCTCATAAATGTCAACAATACAGTTTGGACTTATAAGTGCAAGAAATAGCTCCGGGGGATTATTGGGCTAAAACAGGGTTCAGAATACGCTACCATACTACCCATCAAGTCTCTTATGCGTGGCCCTAAATTCGGCAACAGCATTCATTTGCTGTTGGAGGAGGGGCATTGGTATCATGCATTTTGGAGTATCAGTGGGTTCCCACGGATGAACAGTATCGGTTACTGCCAACAGATTCGAACACCCTTGTTCTTCCAAAAATATTTTTTCGTCTTTACACCATTTCATTAACAATAAAATTGTTTTGAAATAAGAACTTCCAACAAAACAGTAATTTCCCAATACCTTAGGTCTTGGAAAACCAAAGTCATGGTCGGATTGACGAATAGATTGGATCATTTTCGGGTCCATTAACTCCCTGTCTAAGGTATGGACATAAGAGTATGCTTTCGGGTCCAAAATACCGTTGTGTCGTTCAAGTATTCTATTACTCCTCTCCTTAAAATCGGAAAAGTTTGTGAAAACCCAACTCCAACACGGTACTTTGGGTGTAACTTGAGCCATACTATCGAGATGCAAGCAACTTGCTATTTTTCCCGTCCATTCTTCGGATAACAATACATCAATATTCTCTGGAGGCGGTCCCGGTACCGAAACACGTGCAGCGTCGATCCAAAAGGATAGAATTCGAGATGTCAAAAGCCGAACGTCCTCATACGCACTTGTTCTTTGTGGAAGATTTCTTTTTAGCTCGAGACGCTGAATGAGATAATCGATAACAAAAACAGTCGCTGCAATTCCAAGAGTTTCTGTAAAGGCATTTAGACCAAAGTCACTAATAGAATTTTCTCCAAAAATCCAAAGTGAAAAACAAAATGCAGCTACGATACTCAGAATTCCAGCAATGAGTATTTTCTCGTTAATTTTCACGATAAAAGAAGTGTTTTGTTACTTTTAATTGCGGTCAAGATTTGTTCATTTGATTAAAAAAGAAACTTTGCCGAATATGGTAGATTCAATCAACCGCTTTTACGATGTTATTGGTATAACTGGACCCTGTATTAAGCCGCCTTTATAAGGCTTCAATTCTATGTTTTTCAAGAACGTAAAGTCTGAATAATCGGCAAGCCTGTCTCCTGCATTCATCAAATACTCCTCAATATACTTCTTCCCATTAGTTCCTTTTTCTATCAAGACTTCTCCATCTTGTCGCTTTACAAGCTTCAATTCTATTTCTTTTCCATAAAATCGAGAATATGCGCATTCTAGAAGTCCGATAATCTCTTGCCGCTGATCCTCAGGTATTTGACGAATCCATGTAGTCATCCAATCCATTCGTTCTACCGCATGATCTTCCGGACGTACGGGGCATTTATCCCAAAAACATTCCAATTTTTTAACTCGTACCTCTCGTCCTAATTGAGTCAGTGCACGCAAACATGCTGACGCTACTTTCATGTTTCGGTGCTTTACCGCTGAACATCCCAACCAACCAAAGGCATCAAGACAACGGTAAAGAAATTCGGTATCGCCTTTTTCAATAGCAAAACTACCAAGATTCATTATAAAATTAGTTAAGTTAGGGAGGCACCAATGAAACTCCAGAATTTCGATTGGTTTATCTCCTTCCTCAGGCGCCTTAGGAGGATCATCCATGCCCTTTTGAACAATTTGACGTGCTATAATAATTGGCACCCTGATTTCCAACCTCGATCCACTTTCATAACAGTGCTTTGAAAGCGTTTCGATTAACTTCATCCACGAAAACACTACATCATCCGTTTGCTGTCTTTCCTTCGTTTTTGCAACAATAAATTCAGCCAGTATATTAATCGTTACACTAGCAAGACTGACCGTGCTTTTATTGTGTTGCAGCCCGAGAACTAATCTCTGTAAATCTCCATACATACGATCACTAAGAGTTTTACGAATTTTATATGATGCATTTACTGTCTTTTGCGGTGAAAATTTTCTCACCAACTCTGATGCTTCAAGCGAACGTCTGATCACGCTTCCAAAGGCATGTAAATCATCTTGTTTAATTGCCAGAAGACCTAGCGTTATCAAATTGGTCATTGGATCATCTCTCTGCGTTGGCACCGGTAAATGCCAATCAGATTCATGCATGGGCCTGTCACTGACTCTACTCAATTCAAGCACATCTGTTTCATTGATCTTAGCGTCAATCTTTGGCACGAGTACCCGCAAATGCCGTTCTAATATTGGAAGGGAACAAAGCCTATCTAGTAAGACAATTGGATCAGTCTCCTGCCTTCCTATTTCCTGTAAATATGCTCCTAAAACAACAAGAGTCGGCAAGAGAAAGAGACTAGTTGGAATGTAAATACTGGGGCACGAAACTAAAATTATCAAAGGTATAAATGCAATAAATAACAACGCAACTGATGACCACAACAAGCGAGGCGGAAAGGTCAAATGAAATTGACGATATGCCGACGCATTGAACGCACCCATTGAAAACGTTACGGAAAATGTGGTAATTGCAAATACTATCGTGAGCAAACTTGATCGAAAAGGCTCAAGGCTTTTTGAATCCTCAAAGAGCCCCAAAAGAACACCTATTAAGATGCTAAAGAAAAGAAGTAGAAACCACTTTTTCATCTAATTTATCACAAATTATCAACCTAGGAAATGCATCCCAATCAAGTATAATGACGTCGACTTATTTGGTAAACCAATAGAGCACTAAACCGCCAATAACAGTAGCAACAATTCCCATAAACCATGATAATATTGGTGGGCCGTATCGAGAAATCCAACTCGGTTCCTTTTCATTCATACTGATGTACGCATTTGGAATGAACCTTGTATGAAATTGAAATAATCCAAATATTAAAAGTAAAATAATAAATGCAAAAGTGGCTCTATAAGTCAGTGATACAATACTGGGCATGACTACGATCATGACCAATAAAACGATTTGATTAAAAGTTACTCCATGTTTTTTAATCGTCGTAAAAGTAGCACTTTCGTACCTACGTAAAAGATTGGCCAACCCTTCTGCCTTTCCAATTACCCAGGATTCCTGAACACCTTGAACCCTAATATCATTTGTGCCGTAAGCACGTAATTCGAGGACGACCACTCGATTTATTTGGTGTGCCTCTGGTTCTTGAATGTTAATTTTGAGATATTTTAAAACAGGAAGACTCTTTGCAATTTTTAAAAAATCTTCCGAATACTTAGTTATTTCGCTTCCGTGTGCATCATACGTGATTATAAGCCGTCCCGTACCAAAATCTTGCTTGATATAATTAATCAGTTGAACAACATCTTCAGCAAACAAACGAACTGATCCAACTGCGATATGTTTTAGGTAGACCTGTTCAGGAAGAGATGATTCTTTTTCCTCCTCACTGGTCGGGTCGAAATCATGAGGATACGCTTCAAAGGTTCCGGCGGTCCCTATCGCAGTTTCCCATTTTCCCTTTAAGTGCCCTTTGGGAGTAAGAATGGCCTCAGCCGTCAGATCGCCAAGTACCACTCCTTCACGACATTGGACAGGAACTCCTTTGATTCTTAATTTATCCGTATACGTTCCGGAAATATTAAATACTGCCACACCAAAATTTGCATCGGCAATTCGAAGTGTACCCACGAGCTCAGGTTCGGTCTGGGTTAATTCGATAAATAAGTTTCCGGTGTTCGTACCGAATACCCTACCCGCCCATAATTTTCCAATACTGGACATATTTCCCCCTTTTCGAGATTAGATTGAACTAGCTATTTTATGATTTCCATCAAAAACTTCGGTTCTGGTAGAAATGTAAGTGAATTAAGGGCAAATAAAAAAAGTCAAATGACTTCTTATAACTCGATATGCCCTTTGAAATTCGGTATAATATTCAAATAAATCGGATATTATAATGAACGACAGAACGTTAAAAATAAGGACTCAAAAAGAGTTAAAAAAACTGGAAACTGAAAAGCGACAAATGGAATTAGAAATCTCCAACGGAGTCGATTACTGGAAAGACGAGTACCGTGTCTACCAGTTCACCTCGTTGTACGACTCGTATATTCGTCAATGTCAAGTGACCTTGGCAGAGATCGAACGACGGGAACAACTCGTAAGCTATCCTGAAACAGAAATGCTTCAGTCGTAACGATCACTTTCGTATACTCTGCCAGAGGATGTTTCCTTTTCCGTATCTGGCGTGGATTATTTTCTTAGCTTGCTCTTGGTTTGGAGCATTGATGACCTCAACGGTTCGAATCGACGAACCACCGGTTTTAAGAAAGAAATGACAGTTGTACTTAGGCTGGTTTGAATTCATGCCAGCAGGGCTTACCACTGGCTGCATTCCTGTCAACTAGACAGGACTGACATTGCCTTGGCATTATTTCTTCTTTTCTTTTGCAAAATCCGCATAAGACTCGGTTGAAGATACCAAGCTTCACAACTTAACTCAAAAAATACCATGGCAAAACCATCGCTAGCACAATACACCATTGCTGAATTGGAAGATTACATTAAGGCTCGTAAAATTGTTGAACAATACGAGAACTCTGCAACGGCTAAACAGTCTGCCCCAAAACCCACCAAGGTAAAGGGAGAGAAACCTCAGCGGAAAAGACGTGGTTCCATCAATGCAGCCGACGTGTTAAATGAAGTTAAAAATTCCATGCCTAAAGGCATTAATGGAGCGAAGCTTCAGAAGAAACTTGGCACATCCTATCCAACATTAAAAAATTGGCTTGAGAAGAATGCTTCCGATAATCACATCGTGCGTGAAAAGGCCGAAAAAGGAGCCGGTTTCGTTTATAAGCTAAAAGCCTAACCCAAACATTCCATCGAAAAGAGCCGTCTTGTTCTCACTGTTCAAGACGGCTCTTTTCTTTCCGCCATGATCATCAAATCTACTCTTGATAATGTTCTCGATTGCTATTCCAAACTAAAAAGAAAAGCGAAAACGAAGGACGTCTTCCTTGCATCGGCGTTGCTCGCTTGCGAAGAGAATCGAGATAATGCCCTATTCGAGGAGGGATTAAGGTATCAAGGCAGCTTCTTCTGGTTTGCCTCCATACCCATGATGATTGCGTGCCTAAACCATCATGCCAATCAGAAGAAACTAAGTGGTCATCTCACGACATCTCAATTGAAGGCATTTCTAGCTATCTTCAAAGACAGTGGTGAAAAGAGCCTCTGTGCCGAATACCGCCGACTTTACGCTGTTAAACATTCGTTTCGGGACCAAATTACCAAAAATGGCGAATTGATTCTAACGGCTGAGGATTGGTGCAAGAAATGGTTTAGGGGACAAGCTCGAGGAATTGGAACATCTCGAGCGGTCGAAATACGGAACCAGCAGCTTAGCAGTGATGAAATATGGCAGTGGATGCGGGCGGTGTACCATAAAGAGGGCGGCATAAGTCTTCGCACCCTTGTTGATGCAAGGAATAATCCGGATTTTCATTTAGTAAACGAATGGACAGATGCTCGGCCTTGCCTGTGGCTAGATAAGCTTGTGCCAGAAGATCATTTTCTTGCCTCCCATTTGGGTAAATGGGCTCGGTTTACCATTCCTCGAAACAACTTGGGATACCAGCAATACCCATACCGTCTCGTCTATTTGCAGTACGATGAAGATGGCACCGTTGTTTACCACGGTGAGAATCAACTAACCTTGCCAGAGGGAGTTCGAATTCATCCCAGTAAAGTTTCAATCATTCCTGAGGAGCAAGCCAAAGTTCAATATCTGAACGCCATCAAGGAGTACCCTTATAATAATGCGACATGGGGTGGAGTGGCTTATACTAAACTTTGGAATCCGAAGGAGATTGATTTCACCTCGGAGTTTCATCCCAATTTAACCGAAGCAACATGGTACGATTTCACCAAGTGCAATGAGTACACAATGGTGGAAGGGAAGAAAACCTATGGCGTGAGCACGAATGGATATAATGCCCCTCTCATGAATGGGGCCGGTGAATTGTTTTCCTCCCACATGAACTACCTGCGTTCACTAAAGGTGGAGGAGTACGTTTTTCACAAGAAGTACAGAGAAATTTCTGAAGATGAAACATCAGCATTAGAATTGAGACGTCGTAAGGACAAAATCTGGCATCCTCGAAATATCAACAATGAGGCAACGACAATCCGGGAGATTGAAAATCTGGAGCCAGAAATTATCCACGTCACCAAAAGTGATCCCGTTTTATGGGAGGATTGGCGGATACTTCGAGTTTACAGCCACAGTATGGATTTCGATGTTACACCGGCTCGAATGCTTCGGTTTCTAATCAGAGACAAAGTGAGCGGTAAGTATCTGGGAGTTACTTCAATCGGCAGTGATGTTTTGGGTTTAGGTCCCAGAGACGAATACATTGGAAGCATCAAAAAGCGCCCGAATCATTCCTGTATTGGCTCCTGCATCATGGCCACTCAACCGTTCGGATATAATTTTCTGGGAGGCAAGCTCGTAGCCAGCTTGCTTACCACAAAATCAGTTCGAGCTGTTTGGAAAAAGAAGTATGGCGATGTGTTGGTTGGATTCACCACTACGAGTCTTTACGGTACGAACAGCATGTACAACAGCATTCCGTGGTGGCATAAGTGCGGCGCTTCAGAGGGGAAAATAACGTTGAATCCTGATGATGATTATCTCATCCCATGGCGTGAACGTCTCAAAAAGGAATTGGGGGCTGATTATAAAAGAATGTTTGTAAGAGAAGATGGTTCACCCGTCACCTCAGCCAAACAGAAGCTTATCAAACTTATTCTAAACAAACTCAAATTGAATCCATCTGATTACGAACATGGATATCAACGAGGTGTTTACTACGCCTCTGTTTATGAAAATGGGAAGGCATTCTTTGCGGGTGAAGTTGACGAACCGCTATTGACAATGAATCCCAAATTCTCCACCGATGTATCTGGGGTACTCGACTGGTGGAAGCCTAAAGCTATAGCTCATTATCAAAAGAAATTGAAAGAAGGTCGAATTAAAAACGATAGTTTGTTTTATTACGGAATAAAAAAGGCTCCCTCTATTTCAGTAAGCTATGAGCAAGCACGAGCTTATTACTTTGCCGAAATTGGAAGATAATCTCTTCTTAAGCCTTTGTTCATATGCAATGTCGATTTTTAATTCCACGCATCGATCTAGGTCTTGGCGATCAAAGAAGCATAAATCCTCGAGGAGGATTTTTTCTAGATAAGATATTGCTCTGTAGAATAGATTTTCGGTCACACGGTGGCCCTAACGTCTGAGGGCGTAGGTGAGGACTTTGAAGGCAGCTT
>OFJB01000032.1_pt1 | contig 112693 bp, 104 predicted proteins | sample 1775081 | NCBI WGS metagenome assembly OFJB01 (sample SAMN08195771, study PRJEB24354) | sludge metagenome | isolation source: initial sludge from phenol fed wastewater aerobic bioreactor | place: India: Nagpur | collected 2016-06-05 | reverse complement strand
GCCGATCTCTGCAGCTTCTACGTGTTCGAAAGAGACGGTGACAAGATCCGAATTCGAGAGCGACCACAACAGAGCAAGGACAAGGCACTGAGTGAGTACGCCCCCGGGCGGCTACTCGTGATCAACAAGCAAACGTACCGGGTCGGCGGTATCTACGACGAAATGCAGAATTCGCCGACTCAGGGCGAGGCGCTTTTTGCGCTTCCCCCGCGGTCCTATGTCTACTGCCCCACTTGCACCTATGTCCGGAATGAGTCGCTGCTGCTGGGCGGCTCGTCGTGCCCCGTGTGTGACACTGACCTAGAAGAGCGGGAAATGCTCGACCCTCCGGGTTTTTCCCCGGAGCGAGGCTATCCTCTTCGCGAACGAGACCGCGATCAGGAGATCAGCTACGCCACGTCGGCCCAGTTCCCAACGCCGCTGGAGCCAGATCGCTTCACTTGGCGCGGTGACGTTGGTCGCCACCTACGCTACGCCCATGAGCGGGACAAGCAACTCGTAATCGTGAACAAGGGACCCAGAGAAGAGGGGTTTCGCATCTGCGAATCGTGCGGCGCAGCGTGGCCCCAGTCTGACGTGCCTGTCGATCCAACTCACCGACGGCCGTTCCTGATCGAGAGCTACCTTCTGAATCGAGCCCGCCTTACCATGAACTGCGACGGTCCCTTGCACCCGACGGCTGTGTACCTTGGGCATTCGTTCCACACCGATCTTATGCTCCTGCGGCTGGCGCTTCACGCGCCGCTTTCCTGTGGGCCACGAGATCCGTGGCTCCACGATGCTTTGCGTACGACTGCCGAGGCGTTGTCGCTCGCAGCCAGTCGACGGCTCGACATTGATCCAGGAGAGCTGAGCGCGGGGTATCGCCTGATGCCGCCCACAGGAGAGGGTGCTTCGGCACTCCTGATTGCCGACGTGTATCTCTTCGACGAGCCGAATTCGGCGCTGACGGAGGAGGAATCCGAGGCGCTGTTCGCGACGCGCCCGATCGCGGCCTCGGCGGAAGCGATGCAGCGCATCGCCGACAGTCTCGACCACGGCCTGATCCTGATGATCACGCTGACGGTTGTCGCCTTGAGCTGGAATTTGCTGCAGATTCTCTACATCCGTTACCTGATCCTGCGCCCGGTCCGCATGATCGCCCAGATCTTCGACGAGATCGCCCGCGGCGAGGGGGATTTCTCGCGCAACCTGCCGACCATCACGCACGATGAATTGCGCACGCTGGCCGAGGCTTACAACCGCTTCGCCGACAAGATGCGCGAAATCATCAGCGAGGTGCGCAAGATGAGCGTCAACATTGCTCGCGAGGCGGTGGTGGTGAAACGCTCGGTGGCGTCTACCGCCGAGCGCGCCAACCAGCAGGGTGAAATCGCCAACTCGGTGTTCGGCGCGAGCAGCGAGGCGGTGCAGGCAATCCAGGAGGTGTCGAGTTCGGCCGATCTGATTTCGCATTCGACCGACAGCAACCTGGCGACCGCCCGCCATTCGCTGGCCGAAATGCAGGAAATCGTCGCCAAGGTGCAGGGGGTCAGCGATCAGCTCAACAATTTCAACAATACCGTCGGCCATCTTGCCGAGCGTTCCGACAGCATCCGGCAGATTGCCGGGCTGATCAAGGAGATTGCCGACCAGACCAACCTGCTGGCGCTCAACGCGGCGATCGAGGCGGCGCGGGCCGGCGAGATGGGGCGGGGGTTCGCGGTGGTGGCCGACGAGGTGCGCAAGCTGGCGGAGCGCGTGAACAAGGCGACCGAGGAAATTTCCAGCAACATCGGCGGCATGATCGATCTGGTTCGGGATACCCAGCGCGAGAACGAGGTGATCAACGGCGACATCCGTCAGGCGCGCGAAGTGGTCGAACGCTCGTCCGGCGATTTCCAGCAGATGGTCGGCAATTTCGAGCGTACCGGCGACCAGTTGACGCAGATTGCGGCGGCGATGGAGGAGTTGTCGGCGACCAATTCCCTGGTTCATGACTCGGTCCGCCAAGTGCATGACCTGTCGGTCGAAGTGGTCGGCAGCATGAAGGATTCGGAACAGACCTCGCAGATGCTGAGCAAGGCGACCGAGAGCGTCCAGGAGCTGGTGTCGCGCTTCAAGATCGGGCGTGGCGCCTTCGATTTCAACGTGGACAAGGCACGCCTGTTCCGCGACCGGGTCCAGGATAAGCTTGCCCAGTTGGCCGCGTCCGGCGTCAATGTCTGGGATCAGGACTACCGGCCGCAGCCGGAGACCAATCCGCAGAAGTATCTGGTGAGTTATTGCACTGTATTCGAACAACAGATGCAGCCGCTGTTCGAGGAGGCATTGGGCAGCCTGCGTGGCGGAGTCTACGCGCTGATCGTCGATGCGCGCGGTTACGGGGCGATCCACAATCGCAAGTATTCGCAGCCGCTGACCGGTAACTATCAGAACGATCTGGTCGGCAACCGCACCCGTCGCATCTGGGACGACGTGACCGGCCAGCGCGGGGCGAAAAACACCTTGCCGCTGCTGGTTCAGACCTATGCCCGCGATACCGGGGAAATTCTCTCCGAAATCAACCTGCCGATTCTGGTCGGCGGCCGTCACTGGGGTGGGGTGCGGGTCGGTTGCGACAGCGCGGTGCTGCTCGAGACCTGATTCCGGTCGCGGGCCGGCCTGTGCTCAGTGCTCGAGCAGGCTGGCTCCCTGGCTGGCGCCGTGTCGGGTGCGACGGTCCATCTCACGTTCGGCGTCCTTTGCCTCCTGCAGCAGGCGTTCGGCAAGATCATTGGCGGTGCGTTCCAGTTGCTGGCAGCTACGCATTGTCGGCAGCCCGAGGATGCCGTGGTCGATCCGCTGCGCGTAATCGCGGGCGATGCGGACGTGTTCCATTTCGTGGTTTTTCAGCGCTGCCAGGTAACTGTCGAAACGTTGCCGGATTGCCGGGTCGGCGGTGCTCAGGCGCGGCAGCGTGATTTCCGCCGCCAGCCGGGTCTGGTTGCCGGTGATGCGGCAGCGCCCGTCGGCTTCTTTCCACCAGCGGTAATGCCAGTTCGCGCGCCATGCCGTGTAGCCATGGAAAACCGCGCCATCCTGACGAATCGGCGTTGCCGCATTGATGGCGGCGAGCAAGGTCATGCCCGGTCGATGCGTGCTGTCGTAGTACCTGAAGACGAGGGTTTCTTCGAACTCGGCGGCGGCCGGCAGCGCGGCCAGCGCGAGCAGGCCGGCGGCGAGTCGGTGGCGGAGCTTCAGAGCAGCGGCCGGGCGGCGACCAGGACGCCGTCCTCGTCGGCGTACAGCCATTCGCCCGGATGGAAGGTGACGCCGCCGAAGGTCAGCGCCAGGTTACGGTCGCCGATACCCTTCTTGACCGTCTTTTGCGGGTGCGTGTTGAGCGCGCGAACGCCGATGTCGATGCCGTTGATGTCGCCGGAGTCGCGGATGCAACCGTAGACGACGACGCCTTCCCAGCCGTTCTTGTGGGCGAGGATTGCCAGTTGGTCGCCGACCAGCGCGCAACGCAGCGAGCCGCCGCCGTCGATGACCAGCACTTTGCCCGAGCCCGGCTCGTTGAAGATCTCGCGCACCAGCGTGTTGTCCTCGAAAATCTTCAGCGTGACGATCTCGCCGCAAAAGGCTGCGCGCGCGCCGTAGCGCTGGAACATCGGGGCGACGACGCGGACGGTCTTGCCCAGCTCGGCCTCGTACTGGTCGCAAAGGTCGGGGGTCTTGAAGCTCATGTTGGGGTCTCCGAAATAGAAAAAGCCGTGCAATCTTGCACGGCTTTCACGAGGGAACGCAATCGTCAGGCGACGGCTTCGGCTTTTTCTTCCTCGAAATCGAGCTTGATCCTGCCGTCCGTGCCGAGGTCAACATTGACCTTGCCGCCGTTGGCCAGGCGGCCAAACAGCAGCTCGTCGGCGAGCGCCGAGCGGATCGTGTCCTGAATCAGCCGGGACATCGGCCGGGCACCCATCAGCGGATCGAAGCCCTTGTCGGCGAGCATTTCCTTGACCGCGTCGCTGAAGTGGGCCTCGACCTTCTTCTCGTGCAACTGCTCTTCGAGTTGCATCAGGAACTTGTCGACAACACGCAGGATGATCGCGTGGTCGAGTGCCCGGAAGGAGATGGTTGCGTCCAGTCGGTTGCGGAACTCCGGCGTGAACAAGCGCTTGATCTCGGCCATTTCGTCTCCGGCTTCCTTGGTTGCGGTGAAGCCCATCGACGCCTTCTGCAGGTCGGCGGCGCCGGCATTGGTCGTCATGATGATGACGACGTTGCGGAAATCCGCCTTGCGGCCGTTGTTGTCGGTCAGCGTGCCATGGTCCATGACCTGCAGCAGGATGTTGAAGATGTCCGGGTGCGCCTTCTCGATTTCGTCGAGCAGCAGCACGCAGTACGGCTTCTTGGTCACCGCTTCGGTCAGCAGGCCGCCCTGGTCGAAGCCGACGTAGCCCGGCGGGGCGCCGATCAGCCGCGAGACGGCGTGACGCTCCATGTATTCCGACATGTCGAAGCGGACCAGTTCGATGCCCAGGCAATAGGCCAGTTGGCGGGCGACTTCCGTCTTGCCGACGCCGGTCGGCCCGGAGAAGAGGAAGGAGCCGATCGGCTTGCCCGGATTGCCGAGGCCGGAACGGGTCATCTTGATCGCCTGCGCCAGCGCGTCGATCGCCTTGTCCTGACCGAAAACGACGTTCTTCAGGTCGCGGTCGAGATTCTTCAGCGCGCTGCGGTCGTCCATCGAGACGTGCTGCGACGGGATGCGGGCAATCTTGGCGACGATTTCCTCGATGTCGGTCTTGCCGATTGTCTTCTTCTGCTTCGACTTGGGCAGGATACGCTGCGCCGCGCCGGCCTCGTCGATGACGTCGATCGCCTTGTCCGGCAGGTGACGGTCGGTGATGTAGCGGGCCGACAGTTCGACCGCGGAGGTCAGCGCGGTAGCCGAATACTTGATGCCGTGGTGCGCCTCGAAGCGCGCCTTCAGACCCTTGAGGATGTCGATCGTCTCGGCCACCGAGGGCTCATTGACGTCGATCTTCTGGAAGCGGCGCGACAGGGCGCTGTCCTTCTCGAAGATGCCGCGGAACTCGGTGTAGGTGGTGGCACCGATGCACTTCAGTTGCCCAGACGAGAGCGCCGGCTTGAGCAGGTTCGAGGCGTCGAGCGTGCCGCCCGAGGCCGAGCCGGCGCCGATCAGGGTATGGATCTCGTCGATGAAGAGGATCGCGTTCGGATTGTCCTGCAGCGACTTCAGCACTGCCTTCAGGCGCTGCTCGAAATCGCCCCGGTACTTGGTCCCGGCCAGCAGGGCGCCCATGTCCAGGGCGTAGACATTGGCGTGCGCGAGAATCTCCGGCACTTCGCCCTCGACCACCTTGCGCGCCAGACCTTCGGCGATCGCCGTCTTGCCGACGCCGGCTTCGCCGACCAGCAGCGGGTTGTTCTTGCGCCGCCGACAGAGCGTCTGGACGACGCGCTCCAGTTCCTTGTCGCGGCCGATCAGCGGGTCGATCTTGCCCTGCAGCGCCAGCGCGTTGAGGTTGATCGTGTATTGCTCGAGCGGCCCGGCATCGGCCTTTTCATTTTCGGTTTCGATTTCGCCTTCCGGGGCGGCCTTCTGCTGTGGCACCTTGCTGATGCCGTGGGAAATGTAATTGACCACGTCGAGCCGGGTGACCCCCTGCTTCTGCAGGAAATACACCGCGTGCGAGTCTTTCTCGCCGTAGATCGCCACCAGCACGTTGGCGCCATTCACTTCCTTCTTGCCGGAAGACTGCACGTGCAGGATGGCGCGCTGGATCACGCGCTGGAAACCGAGCGTCGGCTGGGTGTCGATATCGTCCTCGCCACCGACCACCGGCGTGTGTTCATTGATGAAGTTGGTCAGATCCTTGCGCAGCGCATCAGGCTTCGCTCCACACGAACGCAAGGCGTCCGCTGCCGATGGGTTGTCGATCAGGGCGAGCAGGAGGTGTTCGACGGTGATGAACTCGTGGCGCTTCTGGCGCGCCTCGACAAAGGCCATGTGCAGGCTGACTTCGAGTTCCTGGGCAATCATCAGTTTTCCTCCATGATACAGGCGAGCGGGTGTTGATGCAGGCGGGCATGCTTGCTCACCTGATCAACCTTGGTGGCCGCGATGTCCCGCGGAAATACCCCGCAGGTGCCACGACCTTCGTTGTGAACTTTGAGCATGATTCGCGTCGCTTGTTCAGTATCCAACGAAAAAAAACGCTGCAGAACTTCAATGACGAACTCCATCGGCGTGTAGTCGTCGTTCAGCAACACTACCTTGTACATCCGTGGCGGTTGCAGCTTGCTGCGCAGTGCAGCAAGCTGACCGCCTTCCTGAATTTTGGTGGCCATGCGCTCGATTCTATACAGTCCGCTCCAATCTGCAACCTCCCGGGGCGCGAGATCACGACATCTTCGAAGACGTTGCATGCAATTTTCCTGCCTGCTCGATTGTTGCGCTGCCGCATGGAAAATTGTTGACGGAAAAATTCAAACGGCGTAAAAAATCGCTGTTTGGATTCAAACCGTCTTACGGCTGCCGCGTGTGCCAGGTTGTTGAGCTCAAACAGGGAGACGGGGAGACCCGGAAATTTTCAGGCTTTTTGTAGGGATGTAGCAGACATGGCAATCGGTACTGTCAAGTGGTTCAATGATTCGAAGGGCTTCGGCTTCATTACGCCGGATGATGGCAGCGAAGACCTCTTCGCCCATTTTTCCGCCATCAACATGAATGGCTTCAAGACCCTGAAGGAAGGCGAAAAGGTTTCCTTCGAGGTCGTGCAGGGCCCGAAGGGCAAGCAGGCTTCCAATATCCAGCGCGCCTGAACGGGCTCGATCACGAAGCAGCCGCCTGATTTCAGGCGGTTTTTTTCTGTCGTTGTCGCGTCAACTGACGTCGATTTCGTCGCGCCTTTCCTTGCCCATGTTGTCGGTCCAGCGTACTGCCAGGCGATCGCCTGCCTTGAGGTTGCGGGTCTTGAATGTAAACAACGGGTTGGTGGCGATCGAAGTGTTCAGCTGACCATCGACCAAGCGTTGTCCATTCAGTTGGACGGTGAAGTGCTGGATGAAGTGCGCGGGAATCATCTTGCCCGTTTCGTCGCGAGCTTGTCCGCTTTCCATCGGGTGCTGCATGAGGATGCGGACGAGGGCGATGTCGCCCTGAAGTTGTGCGCGAATCTTGATTTCCGCACTCATTTCAACCACCACAGCCGCCGAGTGTGACTTTGATTTCCCGGATGGCGATGTGCGTTCTGCCGTCGCTGGTTCGGATCAGAGCCCTGACCTGTGTGCTTTCCGCCAGCTTGATCTGCAGCTTGGCGTAGGGCAGGGCGTTACCGGCAAAATTGATCTCGGCGCACAAGGGCATGGGATTCCGGTCTGCCAGCAGCAGCAGGCTGCGTGCGCCGGGCAGATTGCTGGTGATCTCGACGTCGACCTTGGCGCCGTTTTCGGCTATCTCGGGTGCGATGATGGTGATGTCGCGGCTTTCTGTGGCGTTGCTGACGGCAAGTTGTCGCAGGGCTTCTGCCGTGCTGCGGGCGGTGAAGGCGCGGGACTTCCATTCGCTGGCGAGGACGCGCCCAGGTTGCAGTAGTCCGCTTCCGAGCAAGGGCAGGAGAAGGCTGCTGCGGATTCCTTCCCGCAGAAATTTTCGGCGCAGTTCCGAGATGTTTCCCACGGCCGCTTTCAGGTGGCTTGCCAGTGTCCGGATTTGCCGCCCATTTTTTCCAGCAGGCGGACGTTGTCGATGCGCATGCCGCGATCAACCGCCTTGCACATGTCGTAGATGGTCAGCAGGCCGACCGTTGCGGCGGTCAGAGCCTCCATTTCGACGCCGGTGCGGCCGCTGCATTCGGCGGTGACTTCGCAATGCACGACGGGGGCGTCGGCGTCGATGGTGAATTCGACGCTGACCCGGGTCAGCGCGATCGGGTGGCAGAGCGGGATCAGTTCGCCGGTGCGTTTGGCCGCCTGGATGGCGGCGATCCGGGCAACGCCCAGGACGTCGCCTTTTTTGGCCGAGCCGTCGCGGATCAGCGCCAGCGTTTCCGCCTGCATGCTGATGCTGCCGGCGGCGCGAGCAAGGCGGGAGCTTTCCGCCTTGGCGCCGACATCAACCATGTGGGCCTGGCCGGCGCTGTCAAAATGGGTCAGAGGGGAGTCGCTCACGGTAGCTTACGTTTGGTTACCAGGCGCCGGTCAGGGCGGAAAGAAGGCTGCGCTATCATAGCACCATGTTTTCGCCGCGCCGCCCTCTTGCCCTTCTCCTTGCTGCCTTGCTGGCGGTGCCGCCGGCGGCCGCGCAAAATCTGCCGGAACTGGGCGAGGTCGCCAGCGAGGAATTGCCGGTGGCGCTGGAAAAGCGCATTGGCCTGCAGATCATGCAGGAAATCCGCCAGCGCGAGATCAGCTATCTCGACGATTACGACATCGAGTCCTACCTCAACCAACTGGCCGGACGCCTCGCCGGTGTCAGCAGCGATCCGGGCTTCGGCTTCGAGATCTTTGCGCTGACCGATCCGTCGATCAACGCCTTTGCCATGCCCGGCGGCTACATCGGCGTCCATAGCGGACTGATCCTGGTCGCCCAGAGTGAATCGGAACTGGCCGGGGTGCTGGCGCACGAGTTGTCGCATGTGACGCAGCGCCACATCGCGCGGCAGATCTTCCAGTCCAAGCGCATCGGTATCGCCTCGATGCTGGCGATGGGCCTTGGCTTGCTGGCGGCGCGTTCGAATTCCCAGGTGGCGGGGGCAGCGATCGCCACTTCGCAGGCCGGCGCCATTTCCGCGCAACTGGCGTATTCCCGCGATTTCGAGCGCGAAGCCGACCGCATCGCCTTCGACATGCTGGGTCGCGCCGGTTTCGACGAACGCGGCATGGCCGGCTTTTTCGGCCGCTTGCAGCAGTCGGTGCGGCTCTACGAGAACAATGCCGTCGCCTATCTGCGCACCCATCCGCTGACCGGCGAACGTCTTGCCGACATGCAGAACCGCGAGATCGGGCTTAACTACCGGCAGGTCCCCGACAGCCTCGATTTTCACCTGGTGCGCGCCCGCCTGCGCGCTCAGCAGGGTCGGCCGAGCGATGCGGTGAAGGAGTTTTCCGAACAGCTGACGGCGCGCAAGTTCGCCAGCGAAGCGGCGGCGCGCTACGGGCTGGCCTTGGCTTATTACCGTAGCCGCGCCTGGGCCGAGGCGCAACGCGAGGTCGATGCCGCCCGGGCGCTGGGCGAGACATCGCCGATCCTCGAGCATCTGGCGGCCGACGTGCGGGTGGCTGCTGGTCACGGCGAGGAAGGGCTGCGCATCTACCGGGCGGCGATCAGTCGCTTTCCACGAAACATGGCGTTGGTCTACGGCTATGGTGCCGCCTTGACCGAGCTACGGCGTTTCGGCGACGCCCTGAATCTGGCCGACGAACAGCTGCGGGTGCGGGCCGACGATCTGCGCCTGCATCGCCTGCGCGCCGCCAGTTATGCCGGGATGGGCCGGGCCGGGGCGCAGCATCGGGCGCTGGCCGAGGTTTTCGCGCTGCAGGGGCAGACGGCCGGGGCGATCGAGCAGCTTGAGCTGGCGCGCAAGGCGGGCGGTGATTTCTACGAGATGTCGGCGATCGACTCGCGGCTGCGCGAACTCAAATTGCGGCGTCTCGAGGAACTGAAGGAAAAGAACAATTGAGAGTAGAATTCCCGGCTTGATCCAACTACACGACGACCATGGAATTTGATCGCGAACTCGACGTCAAGGGGCTGAACTGCCCGCTGCCCATCCTGCGCACCAAGAAGACCCTGGCCGAAATGGAATCCGGCCAGGTGCTGCGCGTTCTCGCCACCGATCCGGGCTCCCTCAAGGACTTCCCCGCCTTTGCCCGGCAGACCGGCAACGAGCTGGTTGCCAAACGGGAAGCGGACGGCGTCTTCGAGTATCTGCTGAAGCGCAAATAAGCCCCGGATTTGCCGCGTTTTTCGAGGATCGGCGGGCGCCTGCGGGCGAACCCGCCGCTTGGCGTTTCGCCGATTGTTTCGAGTATCTCTCCGCGACCGGTATTGATGACCTGTATGCCGTTCTGGCGCGGATCGAAACGCAGCCTGCGTGGACCGTCGTCGCCCTCGACTATGAACTCGGCTATCTGCTCGAGCCGCGCTCGGCGCCGCCAGGCTGGCGGCCCGGTGCGAAGCCGCTGGCGCGCTTCTGGCGCTTTCGCGACTGCCATCGCCTGATGGCAGAGGCCGCCGGGCACTGGTTGGCGGCGCAGACGAGCGGCGCCGCGGCGGGCGTTGGCGACTTGCGTGAGGCGCTTGGTGAAGCCGACTATCACGCCGCGCTGCAGCGCATCCAGCAATGGATCGCCGCCGGCGACTGCTATCAGGTCAATTTCACCTTTCCGTTCGAATTCGACTGGTTCGGCAAGCCACTCGACCTCTACGTCCGACTGCGCCAGCGTCAGCCGGTGCGCTACGGCGGCTTCGTTGGCGACGAGCGGCAGGGCATCGTCTCGTTGTCGCCGGAGCTGTTCGTCGAACGCCACGGCGATTACCTGCTGACCCGGCCGATGAAGGGGACGGCGCCGCTCGACTCGCCGCCGGAAGCGCTGCGCGATTCGCTCAAGGATCGCGCCGAAAACCTGATGATCGTCGATCTCCTGCGCAACGACCTCGGGCGCATCGCCGCCAACGGCAGCGTGCGCGTCGAGCGCCTGTTCGATATCGAGGATTATCCGAGCGTGCGGCAGATGGTCTCGGAAATCTCGGCGACGGTGGCCGGGCGCAGCTTCGGCGACATCCTGTCGGCGCTGTTTCCCTGCGGTTCGATCACCGGCGCGCCGAAGATCCGCGCCATGCAGATCATCGGTGAGCTGGAGCCGGCGCCGCGCGGCATCTACACCGGCGCTTTCGGCTGGCTGGCGCCGGACGGCGACTGCCGCCTCAACGTCGCCATCCGGACGCTCGAACTAGGCGCCGATCGGCGCGGGAAGATGGGCATCGGCAGCGGCGTCGTCGCCGATTCGGAGGCTACCGCCGAATGGGCCGAGTGCCGCCTGAAAGCATCCTTCCTGCGTGATTGCGATCCCGGCCTGCAACTGATCGAGACCTTGCGCCGCGACAACGGCGTTTATCCGATGTGGGCCGGTCATTACGAACGCCTGCGCCGTTCCGCCGCGTGGTTTGGCTTCCCGGTCGACGAACAGGCGCTGTTGCGCGCGCTTGCCGAACAGCCGACCGCCGGCACCTGGCGGGTCCGGCTGACGCTGGACAAGGCGGGGAAGATCGAGGTGCAGTCTTTCCCGCTGGCGGCCACGCCACCGCAAACGCAGGGCGCCTGGCTGGCCGAAACTCCTATCGACGCCGACGAACCGCTGCGTCGCCACAAGACGACCGCGCGCGCCGTGTACGACGCGGCGCTGGCCGGCCTGTCGGCGGACGTGTTCGATGTGGTCTTTCTCAACCAGCGTGGCGAGGTCGCCGAAGGCGCGCGCAGCAATGTCTTCGTCGAGCGCGATGGCGTGCTGCTGACGCCGCCGCTGAGTAGCGGCGCCTTGCCCGGCGTGTTGCGGGCCAGCCTGCTTGCCCGCGGGCGGGCGCGCGAGGCGGTGCTGCGGCCGGCCGATCTGGCCGACGGCTTCTGGCTGGGTAACGCCCTGCGCGGACTGCTGCCGGTCCGCCTGCAGACTGCGCCCTAAGCGCTGCGGCGGCGCTTGTTCAGGTAGAGCAGGGCGAGCGAGACGAGGGCGCCGAGCAGCGCGTAGAGGAAGACCTTGCCGCCGATTTCCTGGTATTCGACCAGCACCGGCTGTTCGTTTTCGATCCGGTAGCGCACGGTGGTCTGGAAGTTCCACGCCGAGGCCTTGACCTGCATGCCGCCGGGCAGCGTTTTCCACTGCACGGTGATCATCTCGTAAGCCGTTTCGCCGCTTTCCTCGGCGGGAAGCAGCGAGCTCACCCGGCCGTCGGCGCGGGCGGCGGCCAGTTGGCCGACCGGGACGGCGCAGGTCTGGCCGTCGGCGCAGCGCACGGCGAGCGGATAGTCGGGCAGCCATTCGCCGCCCTTCTGCCACGGCCAGAACAGGAACAGCCCGAGCCCCCATAGCCAGACCAGGACGCAGAACACCATCAACGCGCTGAAGATCGCCGAGAAGCGTTGCGTGTGCTGCGGCGCGCTCATCTCAGTTACCCAGCTTGGCCAGTTGCGTTTGCAACTTGCCGAGCGTCGCGCCGAACTCGGCGACCCGCTGCTTTTCCTGCTCGACCACGGCGGCCGGGGCGCGGGCGACGAAGCTCTCGTTGCCGAGCTTGGCCTGGGCGGAAGCGATCTGCTTTTCCAGCTTGTCGATTTCCTTCTTCAGGCGCTCCTTCTCGGCGGCGACGTCGATCTCGACCTTGAGCATCAGGCGCGTTTCGCCAACGACGGCGACCGGTGCCATCGCATCTTCCGGCAGGTCGGCGAGGATCTGCACTTCGGACAGCTTGGCCAGCGCCTGCAGGATAGGCGCGAACTCGGCGATCTCCTCACCGCCGCCGGCGACCAGCAGCGGCGTGCGCTGGGCCGGGGAAATTCCCATCTCGCCGCGCAGGTTGCGGCAGGCATGGGCCAGCGCCTTCAGGCGGTCGACCTTGGCTTCGCTGGCGGCGTCGATCTTGTAGTCCTCGGCGCGCGGGTAGGCGGCGAGCATGATCGAGTCGTGCGTCTTGCGCCCGGCAATCGGCGCCACGGTCTGCCACAGTTCCTCGGTGACGAAGGGAATCAGCGGGTGGGCCAGGCGCAGGATGGCTTCCAGGGTGCGGATCAGGGTTCGGCGGGCGCCGCGCTGCTGGGCCTCGTTGCCGGTCTGGACCTCGACCTTGGCGATTTCCAGGTACCAGTCGCAGAACTCGTCCCAGACGAATTTGTAGATGGCCTGGGCGATCAGGTCGAAACGGTAGTCGACGAAATGGCGTTCGACTTCCTGTTCGACGCGCTGCAGCTGGCTGACGATCCAGCGATCGGCGAAGGAGAACTCCAGCGGTGCGTTGCCGCCGCAGGTCGGGCCGTCCTGCTGGTGGTCGAGCGCCAGGTCGTGGCCTTCGACGTTCATCAGCACGAAGCGGGTGGCGTTCCACAGCTTGTTGCAGAAATTGCGGTAGCCGTCGCAGCGATTCAGATCGAACTTGATGTCGCGGCCGGGCGAGGCGAGCGAGGCGAAGGTGAAGCGCAGCGCGTCGGTGCCAAAGGCTGGGATGCCTTCCGGGAATTCCTTCTTCGTTTTCTTGGCGATGCTCTCGGCCTGCTTCGGGTTCATCAGGCCGAAGGTGCGCTTTTCGACCAGCGCGTCGACGCCGATGCCGTCGATCAGGTCGATCGGGTCGAGCACGTTGCCCTTCGACTTCGACATCTTCTGGCCTTCGCCGTCGCGGATCAGACCATGCACATAGACGTGCTTGAACGGGATCTTGCCGGTGATCTGCTTGGTCATCATGACCATGCGCGCGACCCAGAAGAAGATGATGTCGAAGCCGGTGACCAGCACCGACGACGGCAGATATTGCCTGAGCAGCGGGTTGGCGGCGTCAACGGCTTCGTCACCGGTCCAGTCCAGCGTCGAGAACGGCCACAGGGCGGACGAGAACCAGGTGTCGAGGACGTCCTCGTCACGGTTCAGGGGGCCGGTATAGCCGGCCTTGGCGGCGGCGGCGCGGGCTTCTTCCTCGCTGTGGGCGACGAAGGTCTCGCCGTTCTCGCCGTACCACGCCGGAATCTGGTGGCCCCACCACAGTTGGCGCGAGATGCACCAGTCCTGGATGTTGTTCAGCCACTGGTTGTAGGTGTTCACCCAGTTTTCCGGGTAGAACTTGATCTCGCCGGAATGCACGACTTCCAGCGCCTTTTCGGTGATCGACTTGCCGTCATCCCCAGCCTTGGACATGGCGACGAACCACTGGTCGGTGAGCATCGGCTCGATGACGACGCCGGTACGGTCGCCGCGCGGCACCTTGAGCTTGTGCTTGTCGACCTTGACCAGGATGCCTTCGGCTTCGAGGTCGGCGACGACCGCCTTGCGGGCGTCGAAACGGTCGAGGCCGCGATATTTCTCCGGCGCGTTGTCGTTGATCTTGCCGTCCAGCGTCAGGATCGAGATCATCGGCAGATCGTGGCGCTGGCCGACCGCGTAGTCGTTGAAGTCGTGCGCCGGCGTCACCTTGACGCAGCCGGTGCCGAATTCGAGATCGACGTAGGAGTCGGCGATGATCGGGATTTCGCGGCCGGTCAGCGGCAGCTTCACCATCTTGCCGATCATGTGCTTGTAGCGCTCGTCCTCCGGATGGACCATCACGGCGGTGTCGCCGAGCATGGTTTCTGGCCGCGTCGTGGCGACCACCAGGCTATCCGAGCCGTCAGCCAGCGGATAGCGGATCTGCCACATGAAGCCGTCTTCCTCTTCCTGCACGACTTCCAGGTCGGAAACGGCGGTGTGCAGCTTCGGGTCCCAGTTGACCAGGCGCTTGCCGCGGTAGATCAGGCCTTCGTTGTAGAGGCGGACGAAGGTTTCGGTGACCACCTGGTTGAGGCCGGCGTCCATCGTGAAGCGCTCGCGCGTCCAGTCCGGGCTGGTGCCCATGCGGCGCATCTGCTTGGTGATGGTGTTGCCCGAGTATTCCTTCCATTCCCAGACCTTTTCCAGGAACTTCTCGCGGCCGAGGTCGTGGCGCGAAATGCCCTGCGCGTCGAGCTGGCGCTCGACGACGATCTGGGTGGCGATGCCGGCGTGGTCGGTGCCCGGCTGCCACAGCGTGTTGTGGCCGCGCATCCGGTAGTAGCGGGTCAGCGCGTCCATGATCGTCTGGTTGAAACCGTGGCCCATGTGCAGCGTGCCGGTGACGTTGGGCGGCGGCAGCTGGATGCAGAAGTTGTCCGGCTTGCTGCTATCGACGCCGGCGGCGAAGTAATTGCGCGATTCCCACTCGGGATACCAGCGGCGTTCAATGTCGGCGGGTTCGAAGGCTTTGGCGAGTTCCATGAGCTTGTTGCTAAAGGGGAAAACCCGCGATTATACCGGAGCCGGCAGCTCCCTTTGCCGCCTTCTCAGCGCCGCCGGTGGCGTTTCAGCGTTTCCGGGTCGCCGAGCAGTTCGGCGACCGTCGTCGCGACGATCTTCGGAATTTCGGCGAGCAGCCGGGCTTCGATGCGCCGGCCGAGTTCTTCGGCGAGGGCGGCGCCCCAGTCGGTGTCGAGCGGCGGCACCGGCGTCGTCGCCGGATTGCCGGTTGCGAGGGCTTTCGGGGGCGTCGGGCGCGGTGCGGGTGGGGGCGGTGCGGCAACGGTGGGGGCCACGTCGACCAGCACCGGGATGTCGTTCTCGACATCAATGGCATCGGTGAGCAGCGGGACTTCCTCGCTTTCGCCGCTGCCGTGGCGGCGGTGCATCAGGGCGTCGGCGCGGGCCAGGATGGGGCTGGGCATGGCGTCAGCGGTCCTTGAGGTCGAAATAGCTGACCTCGCAGCCCTGCTCCTTGTAATGGCGGACCCGCTCGCGCGCCGCCAGGCGTTCGGACTCTTCCTGGCCGACTACCTCGATCAGGCTCTGGAAACGTTCGTAGGCGCGCGGTACTTCGTTCGACAGGTTCATCAGCCGCTCGTCCTGGGCGATCCCGTCGAGGCGGTCGGCGATCAGGATCGGCGTTTCCGCGGCCAGCGGCGAATCAGCCCGGCAGTGCGGCACGAAGGACAGTTGATCGCGGGTCCACAGCAGGCGGTCGACGCCGTCAGCGACCGCGCGGTCCGGCGCATAGACCAGGATCGGCTTGCGCTTGGCCCAGGCGCCGGCGATCAGCGCGCAGGCGGCGGCGATCTTGTCGGAGGCGCCGTGGTAGAAGAAGACCTTGGTCAATCGGCCGATCCCGCGCGTTGCAGCAGATACTGGGTGAGCAGGGGAACCGGCCGTCCGGTGGCGCCCTTGTCCTTGCCCGAGGTCCAGGCGGTGCCGGCGATGTCGAGGTGCGCCCAGTCGTACTTCTTGGCGAAGCGCGACAGGAAGCAGGCGGCGCTGATCGCACCGCCCCAGCGGCCACCGATGTTGGCCATGTCGGCGAACGGGCTCTTCAGGAGCTCCTGGTAGTCGTCCCACAGCGGCAGGTGCCAGGCGCGGTCGCCGGTTTCCTCGCCGGCCTCGATCAGGTCTCGGGCGAGGCCGTCCTTGCTGGCGAACAGGCCGCTGGCGACATGGCCGAGGGCGACGACGCAGGCGCCGGTCAGGGTGGCGACGTCGATCACCGTGTCCGGATTGAAGCGCTCGGCGTAGGTCAGCGCATCACAGAGGAGCAAGCGGCCTTCGGCGTCGGTGTTGAGGATCTCGACGGTCTGCCCGGACAGCGTGCTGACGATGTCGCCCGGGCGCGTTGCGTTGCCGTCGGGCATGTTTTCCGCCGCCGGGACGATCACCGTCAGGTTGAGCGGCAGGGCCATCCGGGCGACCGCCTTGATCGTGCCAAGGACGGCCGCGGCGCCGCCCATGTCGTACTTCATCTCGTCCATGTCGGCGCCCGGCTTCAGCGAGATGCCGCCGGAATCGAAGGTGACGCCCTTGCCGACCAGGACGACCGGTTTGTCCGCCGCCTTGGCGCCCTTGTACTGCAGGACGATCAGCCGGGGTTCTGCAGCGGCGCCGCGCGCCACCGCGAGCAGGGCATTCATGCCGAGCGCGGCCATCGCCGGGCGATCGAGGATTTCGCAGCCGAGGCCGAGTTCTTCGGCCAGCGCCTGCGCCTGTTCGGCCAGGTAGGCGGGATTGCAGACATTGGGCGGCTGGTTGCCGAGGTCGCGCGCCCACTGGCAGCCTTCACCGATTGCCTGGCCCTGGCGCAAGGCCTCTTCGGCGGCGGCCAGTTCGCTGCGCCGTTCGACGATCAGGGTCAGCCGGCGCAGGCGGCGCGGCTCGTCGTCCTTGCTGCGGTAGTGGTCGAAACGGTAGCCGGCGGCGAACGAGCAGACCACGGCCTGGCGGATGCGCCAGGCAGCGTCGCGCTTGCGGACGGCGATTTCGGTGAGGAAAAGAGTGGCGTCCTGGGCGCCGGTTTCGCCGACGGTCTTCACCGCCAGGCGCAGGGCGGCGCAGTATTCCTTTTCACGGAAGTCCTTTTCCTTGCCCAGACCGACCAGCAGGATGCGTTCGCACAGGGTGCCGGGGACGTTGTGCAGCAGCAGCGTGCTGCCAGCCTTGCCGTTCATGTCGCCACGGCGGAGGATGTCGCTGATCATGCCGCTGGCGGCGTTGTCGAGCAGTTCGGCCGACAGCGTCAACCGCCGGTGCTCGAAAACGCCGACGACGACGCAGTTGCTTCGCTGCTTTTCCGGGCTTCCGCTTTTTATGCTAAATTCCACGCGCTGCTCCTGTCCCAGGGAAATATCGGCATCCCGTGGATTATCCACGCAATTTTTCGGTTTCGTCAAAGCATGATATTCGAACGCGCCGCGCGGCGCGAATTCGCCCAGGCAGCGGCCGGCATCGTCGTCGTATTGCTGGCAATCGTCACCTCGATACAGTTGATCCGCCTGCTCAAGGATGCGGCCGGCGGCGAGCTTGCGCCGGAAGGCGTGCTGGCCTTGCTCGGCTTCGCGCTGGTCAAGTTCCTGCCGATGCTGCTCAGCCTGACCCTGTTCGTTGCCGTTTTGATGTCGCTGTCACGGATGTACCGCGATTCGGAGATGGTCGTCTGGTTGAACAGTGGCATGTCGTTGATGGCCTGGATCAGGCCGGTGTTGCTTTTTGCGTTGCCGATCATGATTACCGTCGGCGGGCTTTCGCTGGTCCTGGCGCCGTGGGCCAACCAGGCGCAGAGCGAATTCCAGGCCGGTCTTTCCGCCCGCTCCGAACTGTCTTCGGTATCGCCCGGCACTTTCAAGGAGGTGCGCGGCGGCCGTCATGTCTATTTCATCGAGCGTCTCGACGACGTTGCGGGGAAGATCGGCAATGTTTTCGTCGCTTCGCTGCAGGAGGGAAAGCTTGGTGTCGTCATGTCCGATTCCGGAGCCCAGGAAGTCCATGAAAATGGCAGCCGTTTTCTGGTTCTGCAGCGTGGGCGGCGCTATGAAGTCGAACCGGGGAGCGCGGCTTTCCGGATCATGGACTTCGAACGCTACCTGGTGCGCGTCGAGGAGGCCGAGATTCAGCCAAAAGGGCCCGCGCCGCGCCGCATGCCGCTGCTCGCCCTGCTTCAGGAATCGGGTCCGGACATGCGTGGCGAATTGCTGTGGCGGGTTTCGCTGCCGGTGGCGGCGCTGATCCTGGCCTTGCTGGCAATTCCCTTGTCGTATGTCAATCCGCGTGCCGGGCGCTCGGCCAACATGCTGATCGCGATAATTGTCTACGCCATCTATAGCAACCTGATCTCGATTTGCCAGGCCTGGGTGATCGGCGGCAAGCTGCCCTTTGCGATCGGCGTCGTCTTGCCGCACCTGCTGATGCTGTTGCCGCTCGGCTTGCTGTTCTATCGCCGCGTTTTCGGAACATTTTCACGGCGGAGGCGGGCTTCCTGATGTTGCGCGGCATGACTTATCAGCGTTATCTGGTGCGCGAGACGATGCTGGCCATCCTGCTCGTGTTGTTCGCGTTCGTCGCCTTGTTCGGATTTTTCGATTTCGTCGATGAGCTGCGTTGGGTTGGGCGAGGGCGGTACGGTGTCGGCAGCGCCATGCTGATCGTTCTGGCCTCGTTGCCCGGCCTGGTATACGAACTGATTCCGGTGGCTTGCCTGATCGGCACGCTGTATGCCTTGGCCACCCTGGCCCGGCATTCCGAGATAACCGTCCTGCGGGCTTCCGGGCTGACGACCGGGCAATTGCTGCGGACGCTTTACCGGGCGGCTATCCTGCTCGCAGTCGCCACATTCGTTCTTGGCGAGACGGTGGTCCCGTTCGCCGATCGTCTGGGCCAGGAGGTCAAGGCCAGCGCCATGGACAAATCCTTTGCCCAGCAGGGTTTCATCAGCGGTATCTGGGTCAAGGATGGCAAGGATTTCATCAATGTGCGCAATGCGCTGAATGAAAATTACCTTGAGGGCGTGCGCATCTACCGCTTCGATCGGGATAACGCACTACGCTCGGTGACCGAGGCGAACTCCGCTTCCTACGTCGAACGTAGCGGCTGGTTGATGAAGGATGTCGTCAGGACCGAGTTGGCTGGCGATCAGGCGAGTGTCGTCCACCTCGCCAGCGATCTCTGGCAGTCGTCGATCACGCCGACGTTGTTGTCGGTGCTGATGGTCGCTCCGGAGCGGATGTCGTTATACGACCTGTTTGGCTACACCCGTCACCTGTCGGCAAACCGGCAGACTACCGAACGCTACGAAATCGCCATCTGGAAGAAGATCTTCTACCCGTTGGCGTCGCTGGTCATGGTCACGCTGGCCTTGCCTTTCGGCTACTTCCATGACCGGGTCGGTGGTGTCAGCTTGAAGATTTTCGGTGGGGTCATGCTGGGCATCACCTTTTACGCGCTCAACGGTCTCTTTTCCAACCTTGGCGTGATCAATGCTTGGCCACCGTTCGCCAGCGCCGCGGCGCCGTCCGCATTATTTCTTCTGGCTGCCGCGACGATGATCTGGTGGGTCGAGCGGCGCTGAATCGTCGCGGATGATGCGGGTGCCGGCGATCCGGTCGTGCAGGAAGAGACCCTCGCGATCGATGAGCGCCCAGAAGATGCCGATGCCGAGCAGGCAGATGCTGGGCCAAGCCGCCATGTAGCGCAGGATGGCCTGCAACGGACGCGGCGGAGCGCCGCTATGGTCGACCAGGCGCAGTTTCCAGGTTTTCATCGGCAAGGTCTGGCCGCCGTGCAACCAGCACCAACCGAAATAGACCAGCAGCACCAGGAAGACGTGCAGCCATTGCAGCTTGCCGCTGGGCTGGAAGCCGAAGCCCTGCAGCACGATCTGCGGGAAGAGGAAGAAGGCGATCAGGATGGCGAAGACGACCAGGCCTTCATAGACCATGGCGCCAAGTCGGCGACCGAGGCTGGTGGGATCGTGAATCATCGTGGGGCGGCAGGACTACTGCGCCGGCGGCGGTGTTTCCTCGCTGGCGACGGGTTCCGGTGCGGGTGGCGGGGCGAGAAGGATAGCCGATTTGTGGCGCTCGCGGACGCCCTGTTTTTCCTCTTCGGGGAGATTCTTGTAGGCCGACCATTTCTTCTTGATCTGTTCCTGATGCTTGCTGGGCAGCTTGGAGAGGTCGCGATAGTTGTCACGGGCCCGGTTGCGCTGCTCGGGCGTCATCGTCGCCCAGTCGCGCATCCGCTTCTGGACGCGTTCCTGTTCCTTGGTGCCCATCTTCGGGTAGCGGGAAGCGGTGGTCAGCCACTGTTTGCGGCGGATGTGCTCCATCTGGTTCCAGTCGCTGGCGAGCGGCATCAGGATTTTTCGCTGTTCGATCGTCAGCCCGGCCCAGTCCGGCTGCGGCGGGGTGCCGATCACTGCGCTGGTCGGCGGGTTGGCTTGCGCCGGGAGGGTGAAGGCCAGCAGCGCGGCCAGCATCATTCCTCCGAGAACGCTTCTTCCGCCGTATCGTCCGTGTTGTCTATGAGCCATGCGAGAAATTCATTGTCCTGCAGTACATCCGGTGGAAGATCGTCGGCCAGCAGGGCGCTGTCCGTCGCGGCGATTTCGGCGACATACTGTTCGCTGTGCCAGTAAAAAGATATCCACATGCCGAGCAGCAGGCCGATTATTGCCAGTCCTTGCCGGAACCCGGTAGGTAAGGAAGCTCTGCCGAAAGAGGTGGAGAACGAGTGTCCGGTCGTCGTGTTCGCCAGCAACTGGCTTTCCGCCTGCTTCTGACGCGCCAGCGCCAGATGGCGCGCGGCCTCCAGCCGCCGGGTGCTGGCCGGTGAAATGTCCTGCAGGCCATGGTCCAATGCCTGCTTGATGCGGTATGCCTGTCTTTCTTCATTCATAACTTGATCCCCTTCGCCGACAAGGCCGCGGCCAACGTATGCGTGGCCCGCGAGCAATGCGTTTTGACGCTCCCCTCAGAGCAGCCCATCGCACTTGCCGTCTCGGCAACATCCAACTCTTCCCAGTAACGCATGACAAAGGCTTCGCGTTGACGTGGCGGCAACTTTTTTAATTCCTCCTCGATCAGGGCAAGTGTCCTGGCTTGGAACAACTGGCTCTCCGGGGTTTCCGGATGATCGATTTCCTGCGTGGACTGGAGTGTTTCGAGAGGGTCCTGGTCATCGTCGTCGGACGTAAAGGCGGAGAGTGCGGTGGTCCATAGGGCTCTGACCTTGCTGCGCCGGAAATGGTCGCGGATGGCGTTCTGCAGGATGCGCTGGAAAAGCAGGGGGAGTTCCATTTCCGGGCGGTCGCCATATTTTTCGGCGAGCTTCATCATCGCATCCTGAACGATGTCGAGCGCGGCTTCCTCGTCTCGCACCGCATAAACGGCCTGCTTGAAGGCGCGCCGCTCGGTGTTCTCGAGAAAACTTGAGAGCTGGTACGGGGTGGCCAGGGTGGGACTTTCTGACTGGGGTTGGGGTCGGAGGGTCAAGGATTGAATCTTGACCGCACGGGGGGGTGTCGATTAAGGTTATGCCCTTTTAAGTTAACTGCTTTTTGGGCTCGAGTATGATGATCAGCGGTGCGGAAATTGTAATCAGGTGCCTGCAGGAAGAAAAGGTCGATTGCGTGTTCGGATACCCAGGCGGTTCCGTTCTGCACATCTACGATGCCCTTTTCAAGCAGGATGAGGTCAGGCATGTCCTGGTACGCCACGAGCAGGCTGCGGTGCATGCTGCGGATGCCTATTCGCGTTCTTCGCAGCGCGTCGGCGTCGCGCTGGTGACCTCCGGTCCAGGCGTCACCAATACGGTGACCGGCATCGCCACCGCCTACATGGATTCGATCCCGATGGTCGTGCTCTGCGGCCAGGTGCCGACTGCCTACATCGGTCAGGACGCCTTCCAGGAGTGCGATACGGTCGGCATCACCCGCCCCTGCGTGAAGCACAATTTCCTGGTCAAGGACGTCAAGGATCTGGCGATCACGATCAAGAAGGCCTTCCACATCGCCGCGACCGGCCGTCCCGGTCCGGTGGTCGTTGACATCCCGAAGGACGTCACGGCGCAGATGTGCGAGTTCGACTACCCGAAGACGATCCAGATGCGTTCGTACAACCCGGTCGTCAAGGGCCATCTCGGCCAGATCAAGAAGGCCGTGCAGATGCTGCAGGAAGCCAAGCGGCCGATCATCTACACCGGCGGCGGCGTGATCCTGTCCGACGCGGCCGACAAGCTGACTCGCTTGGCGCAGAAGCTCGATTTCCCGGTCACCAACACGCTGATGGGCCTCGGTGGTTACCCGGCGACCGACCGCCAGTTCGTCGGCATGCTCGGCATGCACGGCACCTTCGAAGCCAACAACGCGATGCACTACGCCGATGTGATCCTCGCCGTCGGCGCCCGCTTCGACGACCGCGTGATCGGCAACCCGGAGCATTTCAGCAGCGAGAAGCGCCGCGTCATCCATATCGACATCGATCCGTCGTCGATTTCCAAGCGGGTCAAGGTCGATGTGCCGATCGTCGGCAATGTCGCCGACGTGCTCGACGAGATGCTCAAGCTGCTCGACGGCGGCTGCAAGACCGATCCGGAAGTTGCCGACTGGTGGAAGCAGATCGACGAATGGCGCGGCCGCAAGTCGCTGGCCTATCGCCAGTCGAACCACATCATGCCGCAGTTCGTCGTCGAGAAGCTTTACGAAGTGACCGGTGGCGATGCCTTCATCACTTCCGACGTCGGCCAGCACCAGATGTTCGCCGCGCAGTACTACAAGTTCGACAAGCCGCGGCGCTGGATCAATTCCGGCGGCCTGGGCACGATGGGAGTCGGCCTGCCGTACGGCATGGGTGTGCTGATGGCCAATCCGGATGCGCAGGTTGCCTGCGTCACCGGCGAAGGCTCGATCCAGATGTGCATCCAGGAAATGTCGACCTGCAAGCAGTACGGTCTGCCGGTCAAGATCATCAACCTGAACAACGGCATGCTCGGCATGGTCCGCCAGTGGCAGGAGATGTTCTACTCGAAGCGTTACTCGCAGTCCTACGTCACCTCGCTGCCCGACTTCGTCAAGCTCGCCGAAGCCTACGGTCATGTCGGCATGCGCATCGAGAAGCCGGAAGACGTCGAGCCGGCGTTGCGCAAGGCCTTCACCGAGCACAAGGACGATCTGGTCTTCATGGACTTCATCATCGATCCGGGTGCCAACGTCTTCCCGATGGTCGCCGCCGGCAAGGGCCTGACCGAAATGATCCTGGCCGAAGAACTGTAAGCGGGTAAGGAAAACAACATGCGACACATCATTTCCATCCTGATCGAAAACGAAGCGGGCGCCCTGTCCCGCGTCGCTGGCCTGTTCTCGGCCCGCGGCTACAACATCGAATCGCTGACCGTGGCACCGACGGAAGACCCCTCGCTGTCCCGGATGACCATCCTGACCTCGGGCTCGGACGACGTGCTCGAGCAGATCACCAAGCAGCTCAACAAGCTGGTCGACGTGGTCAAGGTGGTCGATCTCTCGGAAGCCGCGCACGTCGAGCGCGAGCTGATGCTGATCAAGGTCCGTGCCACCGGCAAGGACCGCGAAGAGATGAAGCGGATGGCCGATATCTTCCGCGGCCGCATCATCGACGTCACTGAATCGACCTACGTCATCGAACTGACCGGGGCGAGCAGCAAGCTGGATTCGTTCATCGCCGGGCTGGATGCCGGCCTGATTCTCGAAACCGTCCGCACCGGTGTCTGTGGCATCGGTCGCGGCGATCGCATTCTCAAAGTCTGATTTACCCATAAGAGGATTCCATGAAAGTTTATTACGACAAGGACGCCGACCTCTCCCTGATCAAGGGCAAGAACGTCACCATCGTCGGCTACGGCTCGCAAGGCCATGCCCACGCCCAGAACCTGCGTGATTCGGGCGTCAACGTCACCGTCGGCCTGCGCAAGAGCGGTGCCTCCTGGGCCAAGGCCGAAGGCGCCGGCCTCAAGGTTGCCGAAGTCAAGGATGCCGTCGCTGCCGCCGATCTGGTCATGATCCTGCTGCCGGACGAGAACATTCCCGAGGTCTACAAGAACGACGTCGAGCCGAACATCAAGCAGGGCGCCACCCTGGCTTTCGCCCACGGCTTCAACGTGCATTACAACCAGGTCGTGCCGCGCGCCGACCTCGACGTGATCATGGTTGCCCCGAAGGGCCCGGGCCACACCGTCCGTTCCGAATACCTGAAGGGTGGCGGCGTGCCGTCGCTGATCGCCATCTACCAGGACAAGTCCGGCAAGGCCAAGGACATCGCCCTGTCCTACGCGGCTGCCAACGGCGGCACCAAGGGTGGCGTGATCGAGACCAACTTCCGCGAAGAAACCGAAACCGACCTGTTCGGTGAGCAGGCCGTTCTGTGCGGTGGCGCCGTCGAGCTGGTCAAGATGGGCTTCGAAACCCTGGTCGAAGCCGGCTACGCGCCGGAAATGGCCTACTTCGAGTGCCTGCACGAACTGAAGCTGATCGTCGACCTGATGTACGAAGGCGGCATCGCCAACATGAACTACTCGATCTCGAACAACGCCGAGTACGGCGAGTACGTGACCGGTCCGGAAGTCATCAACGCCCAGTCGCGCGAAGCCATGCGCAACGCCCTGAAGCGCATCCAGACCGGCGAGTACGCCAAGATGTTCATCCTCGAAGGCCGTACCAACTATCCTTCGATGACGGCCCGCCGTCGCCTGAACGCCGTGCATCCGATCGAAACGGTCGGCGGCCAGCTGCGCGACATGATGCCGTGGATCAAGAAGAACAAGCTGGTCGACCAATCCAAGAACTAAGGTTTTGGCGCTGGCTCGGTAGCGCGGCGTTGCTTCCGCTTGCCGTACTGACGTACTGTCTGCGCGGGCGCGCCTAGCGCTACCTTCGCTTTGGGCGGTGTAGGAATCTGCACCGCCCGAATTGTTTGTGGGAAGGGTGTATCCTTGCACCGTTCCAGCTCTTCCTCGCTGCCCATGACCGAACTCAAACCCCGTAAAACCCTGTTCAATCCGGAAGTCAAACGGCGCGGCATCTACCTGCTGCCGAACATGTTCACCACGGCGGCCCTGTTTGCCGGTTTCTTTGCCATCGTCCAGGCCATGCAGGGTGACTTCGAGCGGGCGGCGATGGCGATTTTCATCGCCATGGTGCTCGATGGCCTCGACGGCCGCGTTGCCCGCCTGACCAACACCCAGTCGGCTTTCGGCGCCGAATACGATTCCCTGTCCGACATGGTCAGCTTCGGTGTCGCGCCAGCACTGGTGGCTTATGAATGGGCGCTACGCGACCTTGGGCGCATCGGCTGGATCGCCGCCTTCATCTATTGTGTTGGCGCCGCGCTGCGCCTGGCGCGTTTCAATACGACGCTGGAAGTGATGGACAAGCGTTTCTTCCAGGGCTTGCCTTCCCCGGCGGCGGCGGCGCTGGTCGCCGGCCTGGTCTGGGTGATGATCGTTGCCGGCGTGCCGGGCGGCGACGTGCGCTGGATTGCCTGCCTGCTGACCGTGCTGGCCGGGGTGACGATGATCTCCAACATCCGCTATTACAGCTTCAAGGACGTTAATCTGAAGAAGAGCGTGCCCTTCTTCTCGATTGCGGCGATTGCGCTGGTTTTTGCGCTGGTTGCCTACAGCCCGGAAATCGCGCTGTTCGCCTTCTTCGTCGGCTATTGCCTGTCCGGCTACATCCTGGCCGCCGTCGGCTTGCTGAAGCGCAAGCCGGTCTGAGTCTCACGGAGTACCCATGAAACAACATCTGGTCATTTTCGACACCACCCTGCGCGACGGCGAGCAGAGCCCCGGCGCGTCGATGACGCGCGAGGAGAAGATCCGCGTCGCCCGCCAACTGGAGAAGATGCGCGTCGACGTGATCGAGGCCGGCTTTGCTGCCGCTTCGCCCGGCGACTTCGAATCGATCCAGGCGATCGCCCAGGCGATCAAGGATTCGACGGTCTGCTCGCTGGCCCGCGCCAGCGAGAACGATATCGCCCGCTCCGGCGAGGCGATCCGCCCGGCCAAGTCGGGCCGCATCCATACCTTCATCGCGACCAGCCCGATCCACATGGAGAAGAAGCTGCGCATGAGTCCCGACCAGGTGGTCGAGCAGGCGGTCAAGGCGATCGGCTGGGCACGGCAATATACCGACGACGTCGAGTTCTCGGCCGAGGACGCCGGGCGTTCGGAAATCGACTTCCTGTGCCGCATCTTCGAAGCGGTGATCAAGGCCGGCGCGAAGACGATCAACGTCCCCGACACGGTCGGCTACAACATTCCCTCGCAGTACGCCGAGACCATGCGCCAGTTGATCGAGCGCGTGCCCAACTCGGACAAGGTGATCTGGTCGGTGCACTGTCACAACGATCTCGGGCTGGCCGTCTCCAACTCGCTGGCCGCCGTGCTGGCCGGCGCCCGCCAGGTCGAATGCACGATCAACGGCCTCGGCGAGCGCGCCGGCAACGCCGCGCTGGAAGAAATTGTCATGGCCGTGCGTACCCGCGCCGATGTCTTCCCGGTGGAGACGCGGATCGACACGACGCAGATCGTCGCCGCCTCCAAGCTCGTCTCGCAGATCACCGGCTACCCGGTGCAGCCGAACAAGGCCGTCGTCGGCGCCAACGCCTTCGCGCACGAGTCCGGCATCCATCAGGATGGCGTGCTCAAGCACCGCGAGACCTATGAGATCATGCGTGCCCAGGATGTCGGCTGGACGCAGAACAAGCTGGTGCTCGGCAAGCACTCCGGGCGCAATGCCTTCAAGTCACGCCTGCAGGAACTGGGGATCGAGCTGGATAGCGACGAAACGCTGAACGCCGCCTTCGCCCGCTTCAAGGAACTGGCCGACAAGAAGCACGAGATTTTCGACGAGGACCTGCACGCGCTGGTTTCCGACGAGGTCGTGACGCCGGAGCAGGAGCATTACAAGCTGGTCTATTCGCGGGTCACCTCGGAAACCGGCGAAATGCCGCTGGCGACCGTCATCCTCAACGTCGGTGGCGTCGAGCACAAGGCCGAGGCCAGCGGTGGCGGGCCGGTCGATGCGACGTTCAAGGCGATTGAAAGCATCGCCGCTAGCGGCGCCGAGTTGCTGCTCTATTCGGTCAATGCGATCACCACCGGTACCGACGCCCAGGGCGAGGTGACGACGCGCCTGGCCAAGGGTGGCCGCATCGTCAACGGCAACGGCGCCGACACCGACATTGTCATTGCCTCGGCGCGTTCCTACCTGAATGCGCTGAACAAGCTCGAATCGACCCTCGACAAGGTGCGTGCCCAGGGCGACGACATCTGACCGGTCTGGTTGCAGTTGATTGGAAGGCCGCGCTCATGGGCGCGGCTTTTTTCATTGTGGCCCGGTGTTGCGTGTCGACCGGATGAACATCACCGCGCCGGCAAAAACGACGACGGCGAGCAGTGTCTCGCCGACGGCCAGCCACTGCGACGGGCCGTGGTCGCTGGTGGCCCGGGTCAGGCCCTCGAGCAGGTAGAACTGGATCAGCAGCGACAGCCACTTGTAGGTGTAGCGCTTGCCATGCAGGATGCCGAACAGCGGCGCCAGCAGCAGCACCGCCTTCAGCGTCAGCCAGGAGCCGCCCGGGCGTAGCGGTGCCAGCCAAGCCTCCCAGGCCAGGCAGAGGAAGGTCAAGGCGATCAGGCTGACGATGGTCAGGTTCTGGTAGAAACGCGGGCTCATCGCTGCTCCAGTTGCAGGACGAGGCGCGCCAGCCGCTGTCCCTGGGCAAAAGCCAGGCGGCTTTCGCTGTCGCTCAGTTGGGGATCGCCGCCGGCGCCGGCAACATGGCTGGCGCCGTAAGGCGTGCCGCCGCCGCTGGTCGACGACAGTTCGGGTTCGGTGTACGGTAGGCCCATGAGCAGCATGCCGTGGTGCAGCAGCGGCAGCATCATGCTCAGCAGCGTCGTTTCGTTGCCGCCGTGCTGGCTGGCACTCGACGTGAAGACGCAAGCCGGCTTGCCGGCCAGGCTGCCGTTCTGCCAGGCGGCGATGGTGCCGTCCCAAAAGTACTTCATCGGTGCCGCCATGTTGCCGAAACGGACCGGGCTGCCCAGCGCCAGGCCGGCGCATTCCTCGAGGTCGCGCATCTCGACGTAGGGCGCGCCGCTGTCCGGAATCGCCGGTTCGCCAGTCGCGCACACCGTGGTGACGCGCGGTACCGTGCGCAGCCTGGCGTGGGCACCGGCGACCGAGTCGATACCGCGGGCCAGGCGTTCGGCCAGGGCGCGCACCGAGCCGCGGTGGCTGAAATAGAGAACGAGAATGTCGTGCATGGGGCCGGATTATAGCCGCCGCACTCAGTCCTCGTCGTCGGGCAGCAGGGTGAAGATTTCGACGACGCCGGTCTGCTCGTTGAGATCGCCGGTCCGGACTTCGCGGATCTGCAGGTTGCCCTGCTCGGTCAGCAGTACCATGCGCCGACGATTTTCAGCGAGGCCGCCGGTCGGCGCGATCAGCGACTGCGTCAGCCGTAGCGGCGGAGCCTCCGGGAGCACCAGGACGCTCAACGGACCACTTTTCGGCCAGGCCGGATCAGCGATCTGCGCCGAAAATGCCCGGCTGGCAAGTAGCTGCAAACCGAGTTCGATATGTTCCGGGTTCTCCGAGATCGCCCAGCGCACGATGCAGACATGCCAGTTGTCAGCGCGTGGCGAAAATTCGTCGCGCGGCTGCAAGGCAACGATGTCGCCGACGCGCAGGCTGGCGGTGCTGCCGCTCATGTGCATCAAGGCATAGCCTTCAGGGCTTTCGTTGGTGACCATCCACTCGCTGATGTCTTCGCTGATTTCCTGGCGTTGCAGCAGGCGGTGCAGAGCTTCCAGGCCCAGGCAGACGCGGGCGCGATAGGCATGACGCCGGCGCGGAAACTTGCGTCTGGCGGGAAAGCCCCAGAGCTTTTCCAGGCGCCGCAGGACACCACGTCCGGCGGCGTTGCCCGCCATGTTTGGCAGGCCCAGGCTCTCGGGGGCGGTGCCGGCATCAAGGGCGATGGCGAGCTTGTGGACTTCGGCCGCCAACTCGCCAGCGGCAAAATAAAGCGGTCTGATACCTTCGCCAGGCTGGCGTCGCACCATTGCGTATGCGGGACTGTCGCGCTCGAGATCGATCCAGAAGACATCATCGCCAGCGCCGTCGGGCGGGGTGTCGGTGAGCTTGATCAAATGTCCGAGGCGTTCGGTCAGCGTGCTGATCAGCGCCAGTTCGGTCGAAGAAAAAGAGGCGGGTTGAGCGATCGCTTTCAACAGTATGTCGCTGTACATGCGCTCAATGCTGGCGCTTCCCGTTGTGTTGCTCAGGCGTTCGATGCCAAGTCGGCGGGCGGTACGGTATGCCGCGTTCAGTTGTTGCCAAAGTCCGTTGCCGGGTGGCGCGGCGACCAGATGGTGAATCTGGATCTGTGCGCCAATCGCCTGCACGGCACGCCGCAGCGAGGCCTGCATGCGTTCGTCGGGTAGGGCGTCCTGTGGGTTGTAGTGGGCGGCCAGCGAATTGAAGTATTCCTGAGCCAGGGTTTCCAGTAGTTTCAGCAGCGCCTTGGTTTTCTGGCGGGTTTTCCGGGTGATCGGCAGCGTTGGCTGTTGAAGGCCGGGTAATTCGGCTTGCAGGATGGATTCGGCATGGGCAAACAGCAGGTCGAGGAGTTTGACGTGGGGAAGCGGTCCGATCGCCGCCTCGCGCAAGCTGAGGAGCTGCTGCAGAAGTTCCTCGGCGTCCTCTGAGTGGCCGCGCGCCAAGGCCAGCCATTCCAGGATGCCCTTGACCAGTTCCTCGCTCTCCGGGGGAGCTTCCTTGTTCGCGATTTTTGCCATGATTTGTAAAGAATAGCAAAAACTCGTTCGCTCGGCACCCAGGGGGCGGCCCTGCGGTCGGCGGTCGCTTCTTAAGTGGCTTGTTTTTCATCGACAAACCGCTATAATCTTGCGTCTTTTTCCCCGCTTACGAAAGTATTCACATGGTTGTTATCCGTCTCGCCCGTGGCGGCGCCAAGAAGCGCCCGTTCTACAGCATGGTTGTCACCGATTCCCGTAATCGTCGCGACGGTCGTTTCGTCGAGCGCATCGGCTTCTACAACCCGGTCGCTTCCGGTGCCGCCGAGCAACTGCGCATTGCTGGCGATCGTCTGGCCTACTGGCTGGAGCAAGGTGCGCAGCTGTCGCCGACCGCTGCCCGCCTGGTCAAGCAGAACGCCAAGCAGGCTGCCTGAGTTTCGTAACACCTTGTCCAGCAACGATATTGTCGTTCTCGGCAGGCTTGCCGAGGCGTACGGAATCCAAGGCTGGATCAGGTTGCATCCTTTCGGGGATGAGCCGCTTGGCTGGCGTCGCATTCCGGTCTGGTATCTGGGCCGGGAAGGTGGGCCGTGGCGCGAGGCCGAATTGCATGGCCTGAAAGCGCACGGCGACGGCTTGGTGGTGTCGTTTGTCGGCATTGCCGACCGGACGGCAGCGGAAGGGTTGAAGGGCCAGTTGATCGGCGTGCCGCGTGAGGCCCTGCCGGAAACCGGCGACGGTGAGTTTTACTGGGCCGACCTGCTTGGTCTGGCGGTGGTGAACGAAGAAGGCGCTCTGCTCGGCAAGGTGGCCGCCCTGATCGAGACCGGCGCCAACGATGTGCTGCAGGTAGTGAACGATGCCGGCGAGGAGAGGCTGTTGCCTTTCGTTGACGCAGTTGTTCTGGAGGTGGACAAGCCTGCCGGGGTGATCCGGGTGGCCTGGGGCTGCGATTGGTGATCCGCTTCGACGGCGTGACGCTGTTTCCGGAGATGTTCGCAGCGGTCACGGAAAGCGGGATTACCCGCCGGGCACTGGAAGAAGGTCGTTGGGAGTGGCAGGCGTGGAATCCGCGCGATTACGCGGAAAACGCCTGGCGTCGGGTTGATGACCGGCCTTTCGGTGGCGGTCCGGGCATGCTGATGCAGGCGGCGCCGCTGGAAAAGGCGATCGCGGCGGCGAAGGCGGCCCAGGCTGCGGCAGGTTTTCCGGCGAGCCGGGTGATCTACCTGTCGCCACAAGGCGCGCCGCTGACCCATGAGCGGGTGATGCGGCTGGCGCATGGCGGAGAAGGGGTGATCCTGCTCTGCGGTCGCTATGAAGGTATTGACGAGCGTCTGATCGAGCGCTGCGTCGATGAAGAAATATCGATCGGGGATTTCGTGCTCTCCGGTGGCGAGTTGCCGGCGATGGTGCTGATCGATGCCGTCGTCCGACAGTTGCCGGGGGTGCTTGGTGATGCCGCCTCGGCGGTGGAAGATTCGTTTGTCGATGGTCTGCTGGATTGCCCGCACTACACCCGTCCCGAGGTTTATGAGGGAATGCCGGTGCCGGAAGTGCTGGTCTCCGGCGATCACAAAAAAATTCGTCGCTGGCGGCTGAAACAGTCGCTGGCGCGAACCCGGAAGCGCCGACCGGAGCTGTTTGCCGAATGGCTGGCGCAACGCAGTCTGACTGCGGAAGAGACGCAACTCCTCACGGAAATTTCCGGCGCGGAGCAATGCGGTGAGTAATGTTTTACAAAAAGGATCTCACATGAACCTGATTCAACAGCTGGAACAAGAAGAAATCGCCCGCCTGGGCAAGACCATTCCCGAATTTGCCCCGGGCGACACCGTCGTCGTTCAGGTCAAGGTCAAGGAAGGTAACCGCGAGCGTCTGCAGGCTTACGAAGGCGTCGTCATCGCCAAGCGTAACCGCGGCCTGAACTCGTCCTTCATCGTTCGCAAGATTTCTTCGGGCGAAGGCGTCGAGCGTACCTTCCAGACCTATTCGCCGCTGGTCGCCTCGATCGAACTGAAGCGTCGTGGCGATGTCCGTCGCGCCAAGCTGTACTACCTGCGCGAGCGTTCCGGCAAGTCGGCCCGCATCAAGGAAAAGCTGCCGGCGAAGAAGGCTTCCGCCTGATCGACGGTTCGCAGCAATATCTGAAAAGGGGCTTCGGCCCCTTTTTTTGTTTACGCTGATATATAAAAAGGCGCCGTAGCGCCTCTGGGGGGGCGTTACCGGATGGTTCAGCCAGTTCGCTTGTCGCGCTCGATCAGGGCGTAGGCCGAGTGATTGTGGATCGACTCGAAGTTCTCGGACTCGACCACGTAGCTGTCGATGCGCGGCTCGGCGTTGAGGCGGGCGGCGACGTCGCGGACCATGTCCTCGACGAATTTCGGGTTGTCGTAGGCGCGCTCGGTGACGTACTTCTCGTCCGGGCGCTTCAACAGGCCGTAGAGTTCGCAGGAGGCTTCCGACTCGACCAGCTGGACCAGTTCCTCGACCCACATGAAGTCGTTGGTACGGGCGGTGACGGTGACGTGCGAGCGCTGGTTGTGAGCGCCGCGTTCGGAAATCTTCTTCGAGCACGGGCAGAGGCTGGTCACCGGGACGACGACCTTGACCGAGGTGACGATCTCGCCGCCGCAGATGTCGCCGATGAAGGTGACGTCGTAGTCGAGCAGGCTCTGGACGCCGGAAACCGGTGCCGTCTTGTTGATGAAATACGGGAAATTCATCTCGATGTGGCCGCTTTCCGCTTCCAGGCGGACGACCATGTCGCGCAGCATGGTCGGGAAGTTCTCGACCGAAATCTCGCGTTCGTGCGAGTTCAGGATCTCGACGAAGCGGGACATGTGCGTGCCCTTGAAGTTGTGCGGCAGGCTGACATACATGTTGAAGACGGCGATCGTGTGCTGGATGCCTTCGGCCTTGTCCTGCACCTTGATCGGGTGGCGGATGGCCTTGATGCCGACCTTGTTGATCGCGATCTGGCGCGTGTCGGCGGAGCTTTGGACGTCGGGGATGGGAGTCGGGGTCATGGGGCTGTTCAGTCCGTTAGAGCGGGTTGTCGAGGCGTTCGCGCACGCGGCGCACAATGCCTTCCTTGTCGAGGCCAAGCTCGGCGAGGAGCTGGCCCTGTTCGCCGTGATCCACGAACTGGTCGGGAAGACCGAGGCGCAGCACGGCAGCGTTGCTGCCACGTTCGCCGAGCAGGCGTTCGATTTCCGAGCCGGCGCCGCCGATCACGGCATTCTCTTCGATGCTGACCAGGAGCGAATGGTTCCCGGCGAGTTCGCCGATCAGCGCGTTGTCGAGCGGCTTGATGAAGCGCATGTTCACCACCGTCGCGTCGAGCGCTTCGCCGGCGGCCAGTGCCGCCGGCACCAGGCTGCCGAAGGCGAGCAAGGCGACCCGATTGCCGCGGCGCAGGACCTCGCCCTTGCCCAGTGGCAGCGTGTCCAGCTCGGGAGACGGTAGCTTGCCGGTGCCGCCGCCGCGCGGGTAGCGGACCAGCGTCGGACCGTCGTGGGCGAAGGCGGTCGACAGCATGCGCCGGCATTCGGCTTCGTCGGCCGGGGCCATGATCGTCAAGTTGGGAATGCAGGCGGCGAAGGAAAGGTCGAAGCTGCCGTGGTGGGTCGGCCCGTCGGCGCCGACCAGGCCGCCGCGGTCGATGGCGAAGACGACCGGTAGCTTCTGCAGCGCGACGTCGTGGATCAACTGGTCGTAGGCACGCTGCAGGAAGGTCGAGTAGATGGCGACCACCGGCTTCAGGCCTTCGCAGGCCAGCCCGGCGGCGAAGGTGACGGCGTGCTGTTCGGCGATGCCGACATCGTAGTAGCGGCCGGGGAATTCCTGAGCGAAGCGGACCAGGCCGGAGCCCTCGCGCATCGCCGGGGTGATCGCCACCAGGCGCTGGTCGGCGCGCGCCTGATCGCACAGCCAGTCGCCGAAGACCTGGGTATAGGTCAGCTTGCCGCCGCCCTTGCCGGACTGGATGCCTTCGCCCGGCGCGAACTTGCCGACGCCGTGGTAAAGGATGGGGTCGCTCTCGGCGAGCTTGTAGCCCTGGCCCTTCTTGGTGATCACGTGAAGGAACTTCGGACCCTTGATGCCCTTGAGGTTTTCCAAGGTCGGGATCAGCGCGTCGAGGTCGTGGCCGTCGATCGGTCCGTAGTAGTGAAAGCCGAATTCCTCGAACAGCGTGCCCGGGGCGATCATGCCCTTGACGTGCTCTTCGGCGCGGCGCGCCAGCTCAAGCAGCGGCGGCGCGAAGCCGAGCATGTGGCGGCCGGCCGAGCGGGCGGCGTTGAAGGTCTTGCTCGAGGTCAGGCGGGTCAGGATGTTGTTCAGCGCGCCGACCGGCGGCGAGATCGACATCTCGTTGTCGTTGAGGATGACCAGCATGTCGGCGTCGGCGACGCCCGCGTTGTTCAGCGCCTCGAAGGCCATGCCGGCGGACATCGCGCCGTCGCCGATGACGGCGACCACCTGGCGCGCCTCGCCCTTCTGCTTGGCGGCCAGCGCCATGCCCAGCGCCGCCGAGATCGAGGTCGACGAATGGCCGACGCCGAAGGTGTCGTAATCGCTCTCGCAGCGCTTGGGGAAACCGGCGATGCCGTGGCGCATGCGCAGCTTGTTCATGCCGGCGCGGCGCCCGGTCAACACCTTGTGCGGGTAGCACTGGTGGCCGACGTCCCAGACCAGGCGGTCGTCCGGTGTGTTGAACACGTAGTGCAGGGCGATCGTCAGCTCGACGGTGCCGAGGTTGGACGACAGGTGACCGCCGGTTCCTGACACCGATTCGATCAGGAAATCGCGCAGTTCGCCGGCCACCTGGTCGAGTTGCTTGCGCTCCAGGGCGCGCAGGTCGGCGGGGCGGTCAATGGTTTGCAGCAGCGGGTAAGTCATGTTCAGAATTGCCTGTGGCAGATGAAGTCGGCGAGCTGGATCAGCCGGTCGGCGCGCTGGCCGAAACAGTTCAGCGCTGCCAGCGCCTCGCTGCGCAGTTCGTCGGCGTAGGCGCGGGCGCGTTCGAGGCCGAGCAGGGCGACGTAGGTCGGTTTGTCGGCCGCTTCGTCCTTGCCGGCGGTCTTGCCGAGGGTGGCGGTGCTCGCCGTGCAGTCGAGGATGTCGTCGACGACCTGAAAGAGCAGGCCGGCACGTTTGGCGAAGCGGTCGAGCTGCTGCCGTTCGGTCTCGCTCAGGGGCTCGCCAGCGAGGGCGCCGAGCAGCACGGCGGCGCGGATCAGGGCGCCGGTCTTCAGCGCGTGCATCAGTTCCAGTTCGACCTGTTCGAGCGGCTTGCCGACCGATGCGAGATCGATCGCCTGGCCGCCGGCCATGCCGCGCGAGCCGCTGGCATGGGCGAGCAGGGCGATCATTTCGAGCTGACGTTCGCCGAGCGGCTGGCTGGCCAGCAGTTCGAAGGCCAGCGTCTGCAGGCTGTCGCCGACGAGCAGCGCGGTCGGCTCGTCGTATTCGACGTGGCAGGTCGGCCGGCCGCGGCGCAGCACGTCGTCGTCCATGCACGGCAGGTCGTCGTGCACCAGCGAATAGGCGTGGATCAGCTCGACCGCGCAGGCGGCGACATCGAGGCGGGCGGCGTCGGCGCCGGCCAGTTCGCCGGCGGCGAAGACCAGCAGCGGGCGAACGCGCTTGCCGCCGCCCAGCGTGGCGTAGCGCATGGCGTCGTGCAGGCGTTGCGGAATCGTTTCGGCGGCGGGCAGGCAGCGGGCCAGCGCGGTTTCGGTACGGGCCTGGGTAGCGGCCATCCAGTCGGCAAAGGAAAGGCTCACTGGGCCTCCAGGGTGTTGCGATCGACGTCGCGGGCGACACCGTTCTCGATGATCCGTACTTCTTCTTCGGCTTTTGCCAGCAGGTTCTGGCAATGCTGGATCAGCGCCATGCCGCGCCTATGCGCGGCAATCGATTCCGCCAGTTCGAACTGGCCGTTTTCCATGCTGGCGACGGTGGCTTCCAGTTCGGCCAGGGCGACCTCGAATTTCATCTCGGCTATCGGGGTGGGATCCATGACTTGGTCGTTCAGGAAACGTATGAAAATACTCCATGCGGGGTATTTCGGTCAAATTCAGGATAAAATCGACATCCCTTTTTTTAACCCGCTGGAGGCTAGGAATGTCCGACATGGCGACTTCGTCCCGGTTGGCCCCTGCAGTTTCCCAACTGCCGGTGGACTGGTATTTCGATGAACGGATTCACGCGCTGGAGAAGAAGCTCATCTTCGATGCCGGTCCGGGCTATGCCGGCCACCAGTTGATGGTGCCGGAAGCGGGTGACTACCGTACCCAGGAATGGAAGGACCACGGTCAGATGCTGCTCAACGGCGGCGCGGTCGGGCCGAATGCCGGCATCTGGCAGATGTCCAACGTCTGCCGCCACCGTCAGGCGATCATGCTGCAAGGCGCCGGCAGGCTCGAAGGGCCGGTGGTCTGCCCGATCCACCGCTGGACCTACGAGCAGTCCGGCGAACTGATCGGGGCGCCGCACTTCCCGCAGAATCCCTGCCTGAACCTCGATAAGGTCAAGCTGGAGAACTGGAACGGTCTGCTCTTCAAGGGGCCGCGTTCGGCCAACGTCGACCTGGCCGGCATGCTGACCGCGCGCGATTTCGACTTTTCCGGCTACAAGCTCGACCACGTCGAGATGCACGAGTGCAACTACAACTGGAAGACCTTCATCGAGGTCTATCTGGAGGACTACCACGTCGTGCCCTACCATCCGGGCCTGGGCAACTTCGTCACCTGCGACGACCTGAGCTGGCAGTTCGGCGACTGGTACTCGGTACAGAAGGTCGGCATCACTTCGCTGCTCAAGGAATCCACTTCCGGTGTCTACAACCGCTGGCAGAAGGTGGTCCGCGAGTACTACGGCGACCGCGGGCAGACCCCGCCGCAGGGCGCGGTGTGGCTGACCTACTATCCGAACATCATGGTCGAGTGGTACCCGCACGTGCTGGTCGTGTCGACGCTGATCCCGCAGGGCGTGGACAAGACGATGAACGTCGTCGAGTTCTACTACCCCGAGGAAATCGTCGATTTCGAGCGCGAGTTCATCGAAGCCGAGCGCGCCGCCTACATGGAGACGGCGATCGAGGACGACGACATCGGCGAGCGCATGGACCGCGGCCGCAAGGCGCTGCTGGCTGAAGGCAAGAACGAGGTCGGCCCCTACCAGAGCCCGATGGAGGATGGCATGCAGCACTTCCACGAGTTCTACCGGCGCATCATGCAGAAGGAAATCGAAGGCCGCTGAGCGGATTTTTCAGCCGCTTCCGCGGTCGACCGGGGCGTCGGGGTAGAATCCGACGCCCTTTTCTTTGCCCTTGCCGGTCCGTGGTCCGAAGCCCGGCCGTGCCGCCCGAATCGAGTCACGCATGCAATCCCTGTGGATGATCGCCGCCAGTTTCCTGTTCGCCTGCATGGGTGTTTGCGTCAAGCTGGCGGCGCAGACCCATTCGGCGGTTGAAATCACCTTCTACCGCAGCTTCATCTCCCTGCTGCTGATGTTCGGGCTGGTTCGCCTGCGCGGCGTCCGGCTGGCGACGCCGCACTGGCGCTGGCAGATCAGCCGCGGCCTGGTCGGCTTTGCGGCGCTGTTCGCCTATTTCTACGCGATCACGCTGCTGCCGCTGGCGACCGCGGTGACGCTCAACTACACCTCGGCGATCTTCCTCGCACTCTATCTGGCGCTGGCCGGCTGGCAGGTGCGGCGCGGCATGCTCGGTGCGCTGGCGCTCGGCCTGGCCGGTGTCATCCTCTTGCTCAAGCCGACCTTCCAGGCCGAGCAACTGGTCGGCGGTCTGGTCGGCCTCGCTTCCGGCGTGATGGCCGGAATGGCTTACTTCAGCGTGCGCGAACTAGGCGCCCGCGGCGAATCGGAAATCCGCACCGTCTTCTACTTCTCGCTCGTCGCCAGCGTCTGTGCCGCTGTCTGGCTCGTCTTCGGCGAGATCCACCCGGTCGACGCCGACAGTGGCCTGCTGCTGTTCGGCGTCGCCGGCTTCGCGACGCTCGCTCAACTGGCGATGACGCGCGCCTACGCGCGCGGCAAGACCCTGCTCTCGGCGGCGCTGGCCTACAGCACGGTGATCTTCTCCAGCCTCGCCGGCATGCTGTTCTGGGGCGAGGTGCTGCCGGCGTCGGCGTGGGCGGCGATTGGCCTGATCGTCCTGTCGGGCATCGTGGCGACGCATTTTTCGCGTGCCAGCCCGGTGGAGCAGGATTAAACCTGTCAGTCAGGTATTCTCATGTCAATTCAGGTATAAAAGTGCATCGGTATATCGCTTCGGCGGCACTATTACGAAGAAAGGACAGTGACGAAATGAAGGTTTTTTTGGGCGGTACGTGCAACGAGTCAACGTGGCGTCGTCGGATCATTCCGCTACTCGAAGCTGAATTCTTCAATCCTGTAGTGGATGACTGGACGCCTGATCGCATGGCCGAAGAACTGCGACAGCGGGAAGAGTGCGATGTGTGTTTGTACGTCATCACGCCGAAGATGACCGGTGTTTATTCGATTGCGGAAGTGATCGACGACAGCAACAAGCGACCGGAGAAAACTGTGTTCGTCAGGCTGCGTGATGACGACGACGAGAAGTTTACGGATGGGCAATGGAAGTCGCTGGGGGCGGTTGCGCAAATGGTTGAGCGCAACGGAGGCCGCGCGTTTGACTCCTTGAAAAGTGCGGCGACACACCTCTCGCATTGCTGCCGACCTGAATGCAGCAAGGAGCAGCAATGACTGTTTTGGGGCGACTGGCACGTGTCGATTTGCGCGAGGTTTGGCCGCACGAGGCCTATAACTTCACGCCGTGGATGGCTCAATCCTCTAATTTGGCGGTTTTATCCGAAGAGTTGGGGCTCGATCTGGAACTGGTCGGTCAGGAGGTTGCCGTCGGGCCCTATGCCGCGGATATTGTTTGCAAGGACATTTTCAGCGGTGCCCATGTCCTGATCGAAAATCAGCTGGAAAAAACGGATCACAGCCATCTGGGACAGATACTGACTTACGCCGCGGCGCTGGAGGCGAGAAGTATTGTTTGGATCGCTTCGCGTTTCACTGATGAACACCGTGCGGCGATCGACTGGCTCAACGAGATCACGCACGACGAATGGCAGTTCTTCGGGCTTGAGATTGAATTGTGGCGTATCGGTGATTCGGAGCCGGCGCCAAAATTCAACATGATTTGTCGGCCAAACGACTGGAGTCGGGCGGTGCGCGATGAGGCTGCCAAAGCTGGGAGCGCATCGCCGACGCAAGCCTTGCAGTTGAAATTCTGGTCGGCATTTCGCGATTACATGATGCTCAAGGGGCTCCGCGCGCCGAAGCCGTCGGCACAGTCTTGGCAATCGTTTCGCGTTGGGCGGACGGGGTTCTCCATTGAGGGGGTGATTAAGCGTAACGAACGCCAGATGCTGGTTCGTCTTTACATCAATTGCGACGATCTGCCGCCAAAGGCGGTTTTCAGGTACTTGCGGGATCGTCGAGACAGCGTTGAAGCGAGTATGGCATCGGTGTTGGAATGGAACGAATTGCCAGATAAAAAGGGTTGCGTGATCGCAGTCGTTCGTTCGAATAGTGACCTCGACGACGAAACGGCCTGGCCTCAGTTACATGCCTGGCTGGAAAGCAATGTTGCCCGGATGGAAAAAGTCTTTCGTCCGCTGATCGTCTCTCTTTCCGCTGCTGATCTGGCTTAAACTGGATACAGCCACAACAACAACGGAGCAAACCATGATCGTCATCGACCACAAGGCCCACCGGGTCAATGTTTCGGTGTTCGGCGAATTCACGCTGGCCGACTATCGTGAATTCGAGGAAGTCGTCAATTACAAGATCAAGTTCGAAGGGCCGGTCGACCTGTTCTTCGACCTGACCAAGATGGGCACGCTGACGCTCGACGTCGCCTGGGAGGAAGTCAAGTTCTCGCGCGCCCACGCGAACGATTTCAATCGCGTCGCGGTAATTACCGACAGCGAGTGGGTGACCTGGAGCGCCTGGCTGTCGCAGACCTTCGTCAATGCCGACGTGCAGGTCTTCGACGATCCCGCTGCGGCCGATGAATGGCTGGAAGGCGAGGCTTGAACTTCGGGCCGCTGATCCGGCCGGCGCAGTTGCTGGCGCAGCTCGGCGAGCCCGACTGCTGCATCGTCGATGTCCGCCATCAATTGGCCGATGTCGGTTACGGCGAGCGGGCCTACGGCGAGGCGCACCTGCCCGGTGCTTTCTTCCTGCATTGCGACCGCGACCTGTCGGGTCCGCTGAACGGCCGCAACGGGCGCCATCCCTTGCCCGATCCCAAAGTGCTGGCCGGCAGGCTGGCGGCGCTCGGCATCGACCGGCAGACCCGGGTGGTCGCCTACGACGACGGTAACGGCATGATCGCCAGCCGTCTCTGGTGGCTGTTGCGCTGGCTCGGCCACGATGCCGTCGCCGTGCTCGACGGCGGCTGGGCGGCCTGGTGCCGGGCCGGCGGGGCCTTGAGCCGGGAGCGGCCGAGCGCCGTGCCGGGCGACTTCCAGCCGCACTTGCGCTCGTGGACCGTCGATGTTGACGACGTCCTGGCCGGGCTGGGGTCGGCGGACCGGCGTCTGATCGATGCCAGGGCCGCCGACCGCTTCCGCGGCGAAAACGAAACCATCGATCCGGTGGCCGGCCACATTCCCGGGGCGCGCAACCGTTTCTTCGGCGACAACCTCGCTGCCGACGGTTGCTTCAAGCCGGCGCCCGAACTGGCCGCCGAATGGCGCGCGCAACTCGCTGGCGGGGCGCCGGCCGCGGTCGTCCATTACTGCGGTTCGGGCGTTTCCGCCTGCCAGAACATCCTTGCCATGGAAGTCGCCGGCCTGCCCGGTTCGCGGCTCTACGGCGGCTCGTGGAGCGAGTGGTGCGCCGATCCGGCGCGGCCGGTCGAACGCTGAGCTTTCGCGTTCGGGCTCAGGCCTGCGCGAAGAAATGGTGGCGGACCTTGTCGTCGAGCAGGCGGCGGCAGTCGGCTTCGTCGCAACATTGCAGCCGGGTGTGCAGCGTTTCGGCGATGTTCAGGAAGATGGCGGCGAGCGCCGGGTCGAAATGGCTGCCGCTGTCCTGGCGGATGATCTCGATGGCGGCGGCGAATGGCATCGCCTCCTTGTACGGACGGCGTGAGACCAGAGCATCGAAAACGTCGGCAATGGCGAAGATGCGGGCCGCCAGGGGAATGTTTTCGCCACTCAGAGCGCGCGGGTAACCTTTGCCGTCCCATTTTTCATGGTGGCCGGCAACCACGGCAGCCGCCTCGTCCAGCCAGCCGATACCGGCGACGATGGCTTCGCCCTGCGCGACGTGGGTGCGCATGGTCGCCATTTCCTCGGCGTCCAGCCGCCCGGGTTTGAGCAGGATGGCATCGGGGATGCCGATCTTGCCGACATCGTGCAGGAAGCTGCCGACGATCAATGCCTGCATCGCTGGCCGTTCCAGTCCGAGCGCTTCGCCGATGCAGGCGGCGATCCAGGCCACCCGGTAGTTGTGGGCGCCGGTGTCGGAATCGCGGCGGGCGACGGCGCGGCCCATCGCTTCCATCATCGACAGATGCGATTCGAGCAGCGCTTCCGCCCGCCGCGAGTTTTCCGCCGACAGATGGACGACGAAGGGATAGATGGTCAGGCCGCAGAGCAGTGAAGCGGCGGCGACGATCAACGCCATGGTCAGCGCGCCGCGCATCAGTTCTTCCTTCTGCCATTCCGGGACGATGCGTACGCCCTCGAAAAAGCCGGCCGGACGCTCGGCGTCGCGTCCTTCCAGGGGAACGAAAATGCGCAGTATCCAGCCCTGTTCAGGCAGCTTCAGGCTTTGATAACTGGGGGTCCGGTAATTCGGCCGGCCATGCTTGGGCAGTAGCGATTCGACGGCCTCGCCGGCCGGCGTGCTGGCCTCGGCCAGCTTGCGGCCGTCGGCGTCGTAGATTTCGGCAATGTCGAACAGGCCGCCGGTGATCGCCAGCGCCGCCTCGTCGGCGCGCAGCGGCAATTGTTTCTCGGCGGGAAGGGCGAAGCTGTCGCGGTCGCCCAGGATGTGACGGGATTCCTCCATCGCCAGCGAGACCATGTTCTCCTCGGCGATCTCGCGCGAAATCAGCCAGGCGAGCGGGCCGCTGATCAATGCCAGAAGCATGCTGATGGCGGCGATGCGGCGTGCGGCGCGTTGTTTGAAAGTCTTCATCGGCAGTCGGCGGCTGGCGGTGGTCCGGATCGGTATTCGCCCATTAGAGCAGAACAGGCTGAAAGGAAGATGAACGCGCCCACGTCAGCTAGCGCTGCCAAGGCGTCCGAGGGCCCAGGCGACGTGCTCGCGGACCAGTGCCGACGCATCGTCAGCCCGGGCTCGCAGGGCGCCGATTGCCGCGTTGGTGGCCGGGCCGTTGCCGAGCCCGACGGCGATGTTGCGCAGCCAGCGTTCATGGCCGATGCGGCGGATCGGGTTGCCGGCCAGACGGTCGTTGAACTGCTGTTCGCTCCAAGCGAACAATTCGATCAGCGTCGCCGAATCCAGACCATGGCGTGGCGCGAATTCCGGATCGCCGAGCCGGGCGAAGCGGTTCCACGGGCAGCAGGTCTGGCAGTCGTCGCAGCCGTAGATGCGGTTGCCAAGCAGCGGCCGGAATGCCTCGGGGATGGCGCCGGCGAGTTCGATGGTCAGGTAGGAAATGCAGCGCCGCGCGTCGACCACATAGGGGGCGACGATGGCGCCGGTTGGGCAGGCGTCGAGGCAGGCGCGGCAGGAACCGCAGTGCTCGTCGACCGGCGCGTCGGGCGGCAGCGGTAGGTCGCAGTAGATTTCGCCGAGAAAGCGCCAAGAGCCGTGTTTCGACAGCAGCAGCGTGTGCTTGCCGCGCCAGCCGAGGCCGGCCTGGCGGGCGTATTCGACTTCCATCACCGGCGCCGAATCGGAAAAGACGCGGTAGCCGTAGGGGCCGGCCAGTTCGCCGATGGCGCTGGCCAGCTTCTGCAGTCGGTTGCGCACCACCTTGTGGTAGTCGCGGCCCTGAGCGTAGCGGGAGATCGCCGCCTGACCGGGAGCGTCGGCAGCTTTATCATGAGGCAGGTAGTCGAGGGCCGCGGAAATCACCGTCAGCGTGCCGGCTTCCAGTTGCTGCGGCCGGGCGCGCAGTTCAAGGTGGCGCGCCATATAATCCATCTCCCCGTGCATGCCGGCGGCCAGCCATGCACGCAGCCGATCGACGGCGGCGCCCGGTTCGGCGCGGGCCACGCCGATCTCGGCAAAACCCAGTTCCCGGCCGAGTTCGCGGATGCGCGCCTTGATGGCGACGTGGTCCAGATTGGAGTCCTGATCATGCATAGCCCGGATGTTACCGCCGTTTTCGATCTCCCCGACGAGGCGGCGACCCAGTGCCTCGGTGCCGAACTGGCGCAGGCGTTGCAGCCGGGGCTGGTGATCTACCTCGAAGGCGACCTCGGCGCCGGCAAGACGACGCTGGCACGGGCGATGATCCGGGCGCTTGGATACAGTGGTCCGGTGAAAAGTCCGACCTATGCTTTGGTTGAAGTTTACGTAGTTTCGAGTTTATACTTGTATCACTTTGATTTTTATCGTTTCGAGTCACCCGAGGAATTCCTCGATGCGGGATTTGGTGAATACTTCAACGACGCCTCCGTCTGCCTGGTCGAATGGCCCGACAAGGCGGCCGGCTGCGTGCCAGCGCCCGATCTCCGCATTCTCCTGCGGCACGCCGGTGGCGCGCGTGTTGCCGAACTTGCAGCCATCTCGGAAAGGGGGGCGTCATGCGTAAGGACCACCGCCTCGATCCGCGCCGTCGGCAGCTCCTGCGCTACGCCGGCAGCGCGCTAGTTCTCTCGGTCACGCCGCTCACCGGTCGCGCCGCCAGCCGGCCGGCGATCGTCGCGGTACGCATCTGGCCGGCCGCCGATTACACCCGGGTCACGCTCGAACACGACGCGCCGCTGAAATTCACCCATTTCACCGTCGAAAATCCAGAGCGTCTGGTCGTCGACATCGAAGGTGTCGAGTTCAACAGCGTGCTCGACAGCCTGGCCGGCAAGGTCGGCGATGACGATCCCTACATCAAGCTGTTGCGGGCCGGCCGCTTCAAACCGGGCGTCGTCCGTCTGGTGATGGAACTGAAGACGCGCGTCGTGCCGCAGGTGTTCTCCTTGGTGCCAGTTGGCGAATACGGTCACCGCCTGGTCCTCGACATCTATCCGGAAACCCCGGCCGATCCCCTGATGGCGCTGCTCGAAGGGCGGCGCGACGCGGTCGAGCCGCTCAAGCCGGGGCAGGACCTCGGCGGCGAGGAAGCGAAGCCGGCCAAGGTGCCAGAGCCGCAGGTGGCGAAGCGTTCCGGCAAGGCCGTGGTGGACCGGCTGGTGACGATCATGCTCGATCCCGGGCATGGCGGCGAAGATCCCGGTGCCGTCGGCAAGCGCGGTACCCACGAAAAGGCGGTCACGCTGGCCATCGCTCGTCGCCTGAAAGCGCGCATCGACGCCGAACCGAACATGCGCGCCGTGCTCACCCGCGACGGCGATTTCTTCGTTCCGCTGCAGGTGCGCGTGCAGAAGGCGCGACGCATCCAGTCCGACCTCTTCCTGTCGATCCATGCCGACGCCTGGATCAAGCCCGATGCGCGTGGTTCCTCGGTCTTCGTCCTGTCCGAGAAGGGGGCGTCGAGCACCCAGGCTCGCCTGCTGGCGCAGAAGGAAAACAGCGCCGACCTGATCGGCGGCGTCAATCTGGCCAAGACCAAGGACGTTTTCCTGGCCCGCACCCTGCTCGATCTGTCGCAGACGGCGACCATCAACGACAGCCTCAAACTCGGCAAGTACCTGCTCGGCGAACTCGGCTCGATCAACCACCTGCACAAGACCAGCGTCGAGCAGGCGGGATTCGCCGTCCTCAAGGCGCCGGACATTCCATCGGCACTGATCGAGACCGCCTTCATCTCCAATCCGGAAGAAGAGCTGCGCTTGAAGGACGACGCCTATCAGGAGCAGATGGCCGACGCCATCATGCGCGGCATCCGCCAGTACTTCATCAAGCATCCGCCGGGGCCGAAGGCGAAGATCGCCCAGATCGGCTGATGCAGGCCGCGCCGCTCACTGAACTGCGCCGTCTTTACACGGCTGCCGATATCGCTGGCGATGCCGCGCAACTGCCGCTGCTTGACGCCGCTGGCACGGCCCGCGCCTTGCTCATCGAATTCCCGCAGGCCAGCGACTGGCCGAGCGTTGGTGCAACCCTGAGTTATCTCGCCGACGAGCTGGCCTTGCCGCAGCCAGCGCTGTCGGTGTCCGTCGGCGGCGCGTTCACGCTCTGGCTGGCTTTCGCAACACCGCGGCCACTGCCGCAACTGGCCGCGTTTTACGATGGCCTGCGGGCAGCTTGCCTGAGCGATCTGCCGGCCGAGCGGGTGCGCTGTCATCCGTTGAGCGGGGTTGAAGCAGTGCCGTTGGTGCCAGCGTTCGACGCCGGTGTCGAGCGCTGGTCGGCCTTCATCGACCCCGGCATGGGCAGCATGTTCGTCAGCGAGCCGGGTCTGGAGTTTCCGCCCAATCCGGAACGCCAGGTGGAAATGCTGGCCGGCTTGAGGGCGATCGACGACCGGCAGTTGGCCAAGGCAATGGCCCAACTGCCGACACCGGTTCAGGCGCCGGCTGCAGGTGCTTTGCCCTTGGCCGGACATTTTGCCGATCCGGCGGCTTTCCTGCTGGCGGTGATGAACGACGCTTCCGTGCCGCTCGGCGAGCGGATCAGCGCGGCCAGCGCCTTGCTCGCCGCTGGCCGCCGCTGGCCGCCGCTGAGGCCTCAGAAGAGTTCGACTTCGCCCTTGGCGATTTCGCGGGCGGCCAGCCGCCCGTCTTCGATCAACTGCTCGTAGCAGGCAAGCTGGTTGCGGCCGTTGCGCTTGGCATAGTAAAGCGCCTCGTCGGCGCGTTCGATGACGTCGCTCGGGGTGTCACTGAGCAGCAGGCGGCTGAAGCCGATGCTGACGGTGACGTGGCCGACGCGGCTGAAAACCGTCTGCTCGACGTCGTGGCGGAAGCGCTCCAGGGTTGCCGCGGCCGACTGGCGGTTGGTCGGCTGCAGCAGGGCGATGAATTCCTCGCCGCCGAAGCGGAACAACTGGTCGTCGAAACGAAAACTCTGCCGCATCACCTGCGACACCATGATCAACACCTCGTCACCGATCAGGTGGCCGTAGCTGTCATTGACCCGCTTGAAATGGTCGATGTCGCAGACTGCCAGCCAGTGGTTGCTGTCCGCTTGTTCGTTGCGCCGGGCAGGTTGCGGCGCGTTGCCGAGCATGTGGTCGGAAGCGGCCAGACCGAGCAGTTCGAACAGGTGCTTGTCGAAAGTCTTGCGGCTGGCCAGGCCGGTCAGCGTGTCGGCCTCGCCGTAGTCGAGGAGGCCGATGTGGTTGCCGAAATACTCAACCAGTCCCATCAGGGTGACGCGCAGGTCGGCGGAAAAATCCTCTTCCATCACCAGATCAATGAAGTAGATCGGTTCATCAAGGCGCAATATCGGGAAGATCACCCGATGCGAACCGTCGCCCATGGGTTCGAGGACGGCGGAGAGTTCGCGCCGGCATTGTCGGAGCAGCGGGTCGCGTTCGATCGGCTGGCAGAAGCGTGCTTCGGGCAGGTAGGCGTTGCGCAGGAACTGCCCTTGCGGGCCATAGCCGGCGCAGGCGAAGACAATGGTCTTGCGTTTGCTGGAATAGCAGCGATAAATGGTCAGCCGGCGTGGGGAAAACAGCTCCTTCAGTGCGTCGACCATTGCCGAGTTGATTTCGGTACGGTCGCGGCGCGCCGAAATGCGAAGAACATGGTTGATCAGGCTGAGCATCATGGGATGGCTTGTCGATTTTGCCAGATTATAGCGGCGGCCTCTGCGGCAAGGGGCTGTTTTTTCGTGGATTTGGCCGGAACTTCAGGGCGCCCCGGTATAATCGCGCTTTTTTGCAGCAGCATCCGATGCGCGTTTTTCGCGGTTATTCTCGTCCTGTTCCGGCACCGGTCGCACTGGCCATCGGCAATTTCGATGGCGTGCATCGTGGCCACGCCGCGCTGATCGGCCGTCTGGCCGAGGTGGCCGGAGAGCGCTCGCTGGTGCCGACGGTATTGAGCTTCGAGCCGCATCCGCGCGAGTTCTTCGCGCCCGATTCGGCACCGGCCCGCCTCAGCACCTTCCGCGAAAAGCTCGAACTGCTCGCCGCCAGCGGCGTGGCGCAAGCGATGATCTGCCCCTTCAACCGCGCTTTCGCGGCGCTGGGGGCGCAAGCCTTCATCGACGATGTTCTGGTGCATGCCCTGCGCGTCCGGCATCTCGTGATCGGCGACGATTTCCGTTTCGGCAGGGGGCGTGTCGGCGATTTCGCCTTGCTGCAGGCTGCTGGCGAACGTCATGGCTTTGCCGTCGAAGCGATGGCCAGCGTTGTTGTCGATGCTGAAAGAGTCTCCAGTTCCGGCGTGCGCCGGGCGCTGGCTGCTGGCGACATGGCGCACGCGGCGAAGTTGCTCGGCCGCCCGTACATGATGGACGGCCAGGTGGTTCACGGCCAGAAGCTCGGCCGCCAGCTCGGTTTCGCCACCGCCAACCTGCGCATCAAGCACAACCCGCTGCCGATGACCGGCGTTTTTGCGGTCGAGGTCGGCGGCCTCGGCGAGACGCCGCTGCCCGGCGTTGCCAACCTCGGCATCCGGCCGACGCTCGGTGGCACGCGACCGCTGCTCGAAGTCCATCTGTTCGATTTCGATCGCGACATCTACGGCGCGCATATTTCGGTTCGTTTCGTGCATAAACTGCGCGACGAGCAACGTTTTCCCAATTTCGATGCCCTCAAGGCGCAGATCGCGGCCGATGCCGCGGCGGCGCGGGCCTTCTTCAAGCGGTGAGCAAGCAAATGGCTGATTACAAAGACACCCTGAATCTTCCCGATACCCCGTTCCCGATGCGCGGCGACCTGCCCAAGCGCGAGCCGAAGTGGGTGGCACGCTGGCAAGAGAAGCAGCTTTACCGGCGGATTCGCGAGATTTCTGCCGGGCGGCCGAAGTTCATCCTGCACGACGGCCCGCCGTATGCCAACGGCAGCCTGCATCTGGGCCACGCGCTGAACAAGATTCTCAAGGACATCATCGTCCGTTCGAAGACGCTGGCCGGCTTCGATGCGCCTTACGTGCCCGGCTGGGATTGCCACGGTCTGCCGATCGAGCACAAGGTCGAGGTGACGCACGGCAAGAACCTGCCCGCCGACAAGGTGCGCGAACTGTGCCGTGCCTACGCGGCCGAACAGATCGAAATCCAGAAGGCCGGTTTCATCCGTCTCGGCGTGCTGGGGGAATGGGACAATCCCTACCTGACGATGAACTTTGCCAACGAAGCCGGCGAAATCCGGGCGCTGGCCGAAATCGTCAGGAAAGGCTACGTATTCAAGGGCCTGAAGCCGGTGAACTGGTGTTTTGACTGCGGTTCGGCGCTGGCCGAGGCGGAAGTCGAGTATGCCGACAAGAAATCGCCGACCATCGACGTGGCCTTTCCGGTCGACGCCGCCGACGGGCAAAAACTGGCGGCTGCCTTCGGCCAGCCGGTGTTGACGAAACCGGCGTTCGCGGTGATCTGGACGACGACGCCGTGGACCATTCCGGCCAACCAGGCGCTGAACATCCATCCCGAACATGACTATGCGCTGGTCGATACCGGCGAGCGGCTGCTGGTGCTGGCCGCCGAACTGCTTGAAGCCTCGCTGCAACGCTACGACCTGCAAGGCAGCGTGTTGGCCACCGTGCAGGGCAAGGCGCTGGCAGGGCTGCGCTTCCGCCACCCGCTGTACGATCGCGAGTCGCCGGTCTATCTCGCCGACTACGTCGGGCTGGATGCCGGTACCGGCGTCGTGCATAGCGCGCCGGCGCACGGCGTCGATGACTTCAATACCTGGCTCGCTTACGGGCGCGGCAACGACGAGATTCTTTCCATCGTCAAGGGCGATGGCGTTTATGTAGACGACCTGCCTTTCTTTGGCGGCATGTCGATCTGGAAGGCCAATCAGGCGGTCTGCGACAAGCTGACCGAAGTCGGCTGCCTGCTCTCGCACGGCAATATCAGCCACAGCTACATGCACTGCTGGCGGCACAAGACACCGGTGATCTACCGCGCCACGGCGCAGTGGTTCGTCGGCATGGACAGGGTGGCCAGCCAACCGGCACAAGCCGGGCACGGCGGGGAAGGGGAGACCTTGCGCGAGATCGCTCTGCGCGGCGTCGAGGCGACCGAGTTCTATCCTGGCTGGGGCAAGCCGCGCCTGCACAACATGATCGCCAACCGGCCGGACTGGTGCATCTCGCGCCAGCGCAACTGGGGTGTGCCGATTCCCTTCTTCATGCACCGGGAAACCGGCGAACTGCATCCGCGTACCGTCGAGCTGATGGAAGAAGTGGCCAAGCGCGTGGAAAAGGAAGGCATCGAAGCCTGGTTCAAGCTCGACGCCGCCGAACTGCTGGGGGCGGAAGCCGAGCAGTACGAGAAGATCAGCGATACGCTCGACGTCTGGTTCGATTCCGGCACGACGCACTGGCATGTGCTGCGCGGTTCGCACAACGACGGCCATGCCAGCGGTCCGCGTGCCGACCTCTACCTGGAAGGCTCCGACCAGCATCGCGGCTGGTTCCATTCGTCGCTGCTTACCGGCGCGGCGATCGACGGTCATCCGCCGTACAAGGCGCTGCTGACGCACGGTTTCACCGTCGACCAGCAGGGGCGCAAGATGAGCAAGTCGCTCGGCAACACCATTCTGCCGGAAGAAGTCACCGACAAGATGGGCGCCGATATCCTGCGCCTGTGGGTTGCGTCGACCGATTATTCGGGCGAACTGGCGATGTCCAAGGAAATCCTGGCGCGTGTCGTCGAAGGCTACCGCCGCATCCGCAACACGCTGCGCTTCCTGCTCGCCAATATTTCCGATTTCGACGCGTCGAACGCAATGCTGCCAGTCGATAACTGGCTGGAGATCGACCGCTATGCGCTGGCACTGACTCGCGCTCTGCAGGATGGCGCGCGCGCCGATTATGATCGCTACGAGTTCCACCGCGTGGTCCAGGCGCTGCAGACCTTCTGCTCGGAAGACCTCGGCGGCTTCTACCTCGACATCCTCAAGGATCGCCTATACACGACGGCGCCGCAGTCGCTCGCCCGGCGTTCGGCGCAATCGGCGCTGTGGCACATCACCCAGGCCTTCGTCCGCCTGCTGGCGCCGATCACCTCGTTTACCGCCGAGGAAGTCTGGGCCGTGCTGAGCGGTGACGAGGACGATTCGGTGATGTTCCAGCAGTGGCATGAGCTGCCGGAACAGCCTGGCGAGGCCGAGCTGCTGGCCAAGTGGGCGATCGTTCGCGAAGTGCGCAACGACGTCACCAAGGCGCTGGAGGCCCGTCGCGAGGCCGGCGAGATTGGTGCCGCGCTGCAGGCGGCAGTCGAAATCCGCTGTGCCGGCGACAAGTTCGCGGCGCTGTCGGCGCTGGGCGACGACCTGAAGTTCGTCTTCATCTGCTCGGCGACCACGCTGATCGAATCCGCCGAGGAATCGGTGACTGCCACGCCGCTGGCCCACGCCAAGTGCGAACGCTGCTGGCACGTGCGCGAAGACGTCGGCGCCGATCTGGCGCATCCCGGTCTGTGCGGGCGCTGCGTCAGCAACCTGCACGGCGACGGCGAGGTGCGCACGCATGCCTAAGGCGCAGCACTGGTATGCGCTGGCGGCGCTGATCGTCGTTCTCGATCAGCTCGCCAAGTGGGTCGTGCTCAATACGCTGAGCTTTGGCGAAACGATCTACGTCGCGCCGTTCTGGAACTGGGTGCTGACTTTCAACCCGGGGGCGGCGTTCAGCTTTCTCGCCGACCAGCCGGGTTGGCAGCGCTGGTTCTTCACCGTACTGGCGCTCGGCGTTTCCGGCTGGATCGCCTTTGAGCTGAAGAAACACCCGGAACAAAAACTGATGGCGCTGGCGCTGACCCTGGTGATGGGTGGGGCGCTCGGTAACGTCATCGACCGCGTGCGCTTTGGCGCCGTCGTCGATTTCATCCAATGGCACGCCGCTGGCTACTATTGGCCTGCGTTCAACGTCGCCGATTCGGCAATCAGCGTCGGTGCGCTGCTGCTGATCGTCGCTACGCTGACCCACAAAGAACAGAAAGACAAGGCATGAGCACCACCGTCCGCTCCGACAGCTACCTGACCCTGCATTACCGCGTCACCGCCCTGGATGGCGAGGAATTCCTGTCCACCTTCGACATGAGCCCGGCGACCTTGCAGATGGGCAGCGGCCAGCTCGCCGAGAACCTCGAAAACGTGCTGCTCGGTCTGAACGCCGGCGAGCATTACGTGTTCGAACTGGAGCCGGAACAGGCCTTCGGCGTGCATAACGAACGCCTGGTCGAGCGCATCGCCCGTAACGGACTGCCCGCCGGCATGGAACTCAAGGAGAATTCGGTCGTCGAATTCACCGCGCCCAACGGCGCGACCTTCGCTGGTTTCCTGCGCGAGCTCGACGAAACCAGCGCCCTGTTCGACTTCAATCACCCGATGGCGGGCAAACCGATCCGCTTCGAGGTGAAAATCATCGGAATCATGTAATGCAGGTCATTCTTGCCAATCCTCGCGGCTTCTGTGCCGGCGTCGAACGCGCCATCGCCATCGTCGAGCGCGCGCTGGAGCGCTTCGGCGCGCCGATCTACGTCCGCCACGAGGTCGTGCATAACAAGTTCGTCTGCGACGACTTACGCGCCAAGGGCGCCGTCTTCATCGAGGAACTCGCCGAGGCGCCGGCCGGCAGCACGGTGATCTTCAGCGCCCACGGCGTTTCGCGGGCGGTTCGTGAGGAGGCCGAGCAGCGCGGCTTGAAGGTTTTCGACGCGACCTGCCCGCTGGTGACCAAGGTTCACCTGGAAGTCGGGCGCATGCGCAAGGGCGAGCGCGAGATTGTCATGATCGGCCACAAGGGCCACCCCGAGGTCGAAGGGACGATGGGGCAGAGCGACGGCGGCATGTATCTGGTCGAGACCGTCGACGATGTCGCGCAACTGCAGGTCCGTCTGCCCGAACAACTTTCCTACGTGACCCAGACGACGCTATCGATGGACGACGCCCGTCGCGTCATCGACGCCCTGCGCCAGCGTTTTCCCGCGATTCAGGGGCCGAAGAAGGACGACATCTGCTACGCCACGCAGAACCGCCAGGACGCGGTCAAGGCTTTGGCCGAACAATGCGATCTGGTTGTCGTCGTCGGCAGCCCGAACAGTTCGAACTCCCGACGCCTGAAGGAAGTCGCCGCCGGCCGCGGGATTGACGCCTACCTGATCGACAGCGCTGCAGAAATCCACGAGGCCTGGCTGGTCGGCAAGCAACGCATCGGCGTCACCGCCGGTGCCTCGGCGCCGGAAATCCTGGTCCAGCAGGTGGTTGACCGCCTGGGCGAGCTAACTGGCGCGGCGGTGGGGCAGTTGCAGGGCGTGGAAGAAGGCGTTTCGTTCGCCCTGCCGAAAGAACTTGCCTGAAGGCCCTGAGGGATCAGGAGTATGGACAGACAGTCGTTCAGCGTGCCAGTTTGCCCATGGGACGAGCGCTGACCAGTTGCTCGATCTTGTCGTAAACAGCACCGCATTTCGGGCACTCATAGGCCGGAATGTGGCTTTCCGAAGCGAGCCGGATGTGCTCGCATTTGAGACACTTGCGACCGACGTTCGAGGGATCATGCCGAGAAGCCTGCTTCGGTTGCATGTCCTCGAGCGTCAGTTCGTTGATGTTGAATTTCTTGGTTTGCATGTTGCTTTCCGGTCAGAAAAAAATCCCGGAACATTGTAGCTTCCCCGCTTACCAGCAACCAGTCTTGGCGGCTGTTTTGGTGGCCTGGTTGTTCAGGGTCATCGTGCCGCAAGTGTCCTTGACTTGGTCCCCCGATGGCGTCGCAGTCAGCACATAGCTTCTCGCCTGAATGTTGGCCGTGATCGTGTAGCGCGTGTTCAATCCCCCTTCTGTGGTGCATCCCGTTACAGGCATCGCGCCCGCATAGCTGAGCGCGGTGGAATAGCGTCTTTCCAGTGCCTGGGCAATCTGTGAAACGCATCCCTGAGCCTGGGTACGGACGCTCTGCCGAACATAGGCCTGATAGCTCGGCACCGCAATACTGGCAAGGATGCCGATGACAGCGACGACGATCATGAGTTCAACCAGAGAGAATCCCCCGTCGCCGCGTAGGTGATGGGCCTTGGCTAGCCTGTTCTGTAAGTGAATGGTTTGGTTCATGTTTATTGTCCGATGATTTCACGCCAGGATTGACGTCCCAATACGCCGACCGGAAGTTTGCCACCGATCGATTCGCCGGGGAGATGGACGGAGAATTTTCCATCCTTGCCCACCGTGATGGGAGGCTGTCCGCTGGTGATCGGCGAGAGTCCATCGAGCGCGGACGGGAAAACGCCGTTAACCTTGTCCGAGTCATTGACGACCCCGTCGCCATTGACGTCGAAGATGCCCTGGTTGAGTCGCGCGCCACTGAACGGGTTGATTGCCCACAACGAACTCTTGCCATCAGGGGCGCAAGTGTCGCTGTTGTCCGGTGTGTAGGTCGTGCCGAAGAGCGCACCTCCCAGCAGGCTGTTCGGGGTGATCATGCGTTCGCCGTTGGCGGGGAAGTCAATGTACCAGCCGAGTTGTCCGGCGCTGATGATTTCCGCCTCCGTACCGGATTCCAGTATTCTGGCTGAACGCGCACCAATGGTGCCGGAAGTGCCGATTGCGCGAGCCCGCAACTTGTTGCTGGCGACCTCGCTGCCGTCGTCCATCATGCCGTACCAACTCTGGACATCCAGATTTTCCTGGTCGACCTTGTTGAGATTTTGGCCGGTACCGAAGAAAACCCAGGTCTTGTTGGTTTTCTGATTGCGTACGATCAGCGGCATGGCGGTGATCGGGCGGGCATTGCGGGTGGCGAACAATTTGGCAAAGCTTGGCGTCCCGCCGAGTCCCTTGAAGCGCCACAGGTTCCCCTTCAGGTCGCCGGCATAGGCTGTTTCGAAGAAACCGTCCTTGTCCGCATCCCACAGATTGACGCCGGACAGACCGTTGTTTTCGCCGACGCCGGTATCTACCGTCGATATGCTGCCGTCGGAAAGCTTGATCATGATCAATTGCGCCTTGTCGCCGGTGCTGTTGGGGCCGTTGCCGAGAATGACGCGCCAGTCGCCGCTCGCCACCTGGGCAATGATCGGTTTGCCCAGATTGTTGCCCAAGGCGGTGCTGTCGCTGCTGGTTTTTTCCCAGAGGAACTTGATGTCAGCCGGGTCGGTCACGTCGAGGGCGAATACGCCTGTACCGCCGCGTCCTTGAGTACCGACCAGAATGGTCTTCCAGGCACCGGCGAGATAGACATCGGCCACGGTCAGTTCGCCATCCAGAATATAGCGGTGCTTGTAGGTTTCCCAGTCGGCATCCGCGGAATCGTTCAGGCCGTATTTCGGGTCGGTATAGAGCTTCAGCGTCTTCTGGGTGGCTGAGGCGCTCGGGTGCATTATCGAGAAATTGGGCAGGAAGGCATAGACTTCCGCACCGGTATTGCCGTTGAAAGCGTGCAGCATGCCGTTGTTGCCCGCGACGTAGAGGATCGGGGTGCGACTCTGTTTGCTGGTGGCGTAAGCCGCATACTGGCTGGCGCCGGTGAAGCTGGCATTGCCGAAGTACGCCGTCTGGCTGGGCGGGCCGACATAGACCAGTTGCGAGTTGACGAAGGCGGGCAGGACGCCGGCGCGGGCGCGCAAGCTACCCGAGGGTTGTTCCTGGCTGCGGTCACCGCGCAGGTAGTCGACGACTTGCTGTGACCCCAGTGCCGTTTGCTGCGCGGCGTTCAGATTGCTGTAGCGGAACGGTACCGAAGCGCCGTCCTTGCTGACATAGATGCTGCGCGACCCCCAGGCGGGAAGCTTATTTTCTGCAGTCCAGGCGGGCGCCGTGGTGTCCTGCAGGCCGGTCGTTTCATTGATGTTGTAGGCGAGAAGGTTGCCGTTCCAGGAGCCGGAAGTGTATTGGCTGAAAATGGCCTTGGCGCCAGCCTCGATCCGGGTGGAACTGGAGCCGCCGCTGGCCGCGCTCTTGGTTTCGTTCTTGATCGCGTTCAGCGTATCGCCCAGCGCTTTGGTGAATTCATCCGGGTTGGAGGCGACGATGAATTCGCCGCGTGAATTGACTGCGGCATGCCAGAGGTCGTCAATGTTGGCTTGCCTGTCGATACAACTCCAGCCCGACTGATCGCAACCCGGCGCGGGCCAGGTCTTTGTGCCGGCGGTCAAGGCGGGAAGGTCCGTTTTTGGATCAAGCGTCCCTTTTTCGCCAATGGAAATACCGAAGGTGCGCATGTGCTGCCAGAATGCCGGATTCTTGGCCGTGGTCGGGACGTTGTTGGTCAAGTTCGCTACCAAATCCGTCTTCCAGTAGTACATCGCCACATCGGCCAGCGTATTGGAGCGGCCGTCCTTGTAGGGCAGTCCCGCCACGTATTGGTAGGACTTGCCATTCAAGCCGCTGATTGCACTTCCATTGGTGCTGTCGTTGTCTGCCCGGGCATCCGAGTTGTCTGCCGCGTCACTGTTCCAGTAACCGTCGGTCGTCATGATCGCGAAGTTCTGGCGGCAGGAAACCTGCTGGCTGCCTGTTTCCGGTCCGTATGGGCCGGTGCTGGCGGTATCTGTGAAATACTCCCCGGCACGGCCGAGTGCCTGTCGCAAAGGCGTGCCATTAGTGCTATCGGTATTGAACAGGGAGTCGAACCAATCCTTCTTGTTGTCGCCGCGGAACAGGCCGTTATCCGTTCCGACCGGAATTTTCAGGTCCTGCCGGTTCCAGATCGTGTTGTAGCCAATGCGATAGCCCGTGCCCAGTTTGGCGAAAACCCGGCTGGCCGATGCCTTGGCCATCGTGGCGCGCAGGCGGTAATAGGAGTACCAGTTGGCGTAGTTCTGGATTTCCTGCTGGATTGTGCGTACCGGACCGCCATGTGCCGTCCAGTCGAACTGCGTGAGATTTGTGGTGGCGCTATTGCTGCCGCTGCTGGTCAGCGTCACTTTGCGTGCTTCCCATACATTGTTGTAAGCGACACAGACATTTGTCCAGGTTCTGCAGCTACCGTTTGACCACCAGCGGGTGCATTGAAGCTGGGTTTGGGCGCAGCTTGAGTTATAGCGGAACTCGTAGCGCACGTAATTTTGATCGGCGGTCGCGCTGGCGTTAGGGTTGAGGAGGTAAAAACCGCTGTAGCGCCAACTGCTCGTGTAGCTGCCAGTGTCACTTGTGCTGATCGTTGGCCAGTCGGCGAGCTCGTCCTGAAAATCGAAATTGCCGGAGGCGGATTTTCCCGAGGGGTCGTTGGGGGCAGCGGAAAGCGAAACGTCGCCATAGGAACTGCCGTCGTACTTCAGCCAGGGGGAGTAAGTGATCAGCGGGTTGTACCATTGCGTGTTGACATTGCTGGCGCGCAGGCGAATGTCGTTGGTCAGATCGCTCGAGTAGGGCAGGCCGCTGGGAGGAGCGGCGCTCCATGTTGCCGTCGTTCCGGGCATGTGCTGCCAGGCCATCGATCCCGAATCGTCCATGATGAACATGATGTTCGGCGGTACGGGGTCGGCAACGGATAGCGGTTGCTGCGCGATATCGACGCCGGCTTGAGAGGACAGCGGGGCCAGCGCGATCGTCGCGGAGAGCAGCAAGGACAAAAGGCGATGGCGGACAGGTGTCGGGCGGTGGCTGTGCGGTGTCATGGTTTCACCTGGTCTGGCTGGAATTCGATGAGATAAGCATGGCTCAGTTACCCTTGATCAAACTGCTGACCAGGGCAATCGAGCGGTCGTTGCTAGTCGTGGGCTGGCTGCTGCGGGCGATGACGCGGTAGGTGGCGTTCTGCGGCGAGTCGCTGCCGCTGCCGCCGCCCGTGGCACCGTATTGCAAGGGGATTGCCGACTGGCTGGTGTCGGTGACGGCATTGCTGTTTTTCAGGCCGAGGTACTGAATGAAATACTGCGGGAAAGTATCGGCTTTTAGGCTGGAATTGGTGGTTGTGGCGAGGGCCGTCCAGCCGTTGGCGTCGTTGTTGAATGCATTGGTCGGGATGGGCGGGCAACTCGTGGCGGCCTGGGTGCAGTCGACAATCTTGCTGTCCTTAAGCAGGTTTGCCCGGTCGGTCGAGACAATCCGGAGTTCCGCCGCCTTCAGGGCGGCTTCCGCCGCTTGCAGGGCGATCGCGCGGTCATAGAGGTTGCCGGAAAGCTTTTCCTGTAGCGAACTGCCGCGTATGCCGGCGATGCCGGCCAGGGTGGCGACGATCAGCATGATGATGGCCATGATCAGGGCGATGCCGCCCTGCTGTGCCGGCATGCGATGGGTGCGGGAAGGTGGATTCATATTGCGCATGTCAGAGGGTGTTTCTGATGGCGATGACGTGGGTCACGGTACGCCGGAGGCGGCCGTCGCTGCCGACCAGTTCTGCATCGGCATTGGCCGCTTCGGTGGCAACGCTGCTTTGGGTGGTTTCGGTAACCAGTTCAAGCTCGATGGCGTTGATCAGATCGCTGTCGGCTTCGCTGGTCGGTGGCGTCGCAGCGAAGTTGGCTTGTCCGACGCGGTGGTAACTGATGTTCATGTCGACCACGCCGGGAAGGATTTCCTCGGTCAAGGTGGTTCCAGCGGGCGTTCTACGGACCCGATACAGGGAGCGCCCTCCTTCGGCGGCGCGGCCGTTGTTGCCGATGTACCAGGTGGTCGCCACGTATTGGGCGGCTTGGAACTGGGGGTTGTCCGGGTCGGAGATGACGATGTTCGGCGAGAAGGTGACGTCGGCCCCGGAAACTGCCGTGACGTTGTGCAGGCTGGCGTTGTCCATGTCGCAGATGACGACCGTTCCAGCCCTCAATGAATGGCTGCTGGTCTTCAGCGTGACTTTGTTCAGTCCCGTGAAACTGCCGATCACAACCGCTTCACCCGTGCCTTGCAACTGCAGGGCTTCGGTGCCGGAGACCCGTTGTCCGGTGGCGCTGCCGGTGGTGACGCCAGGGGCGCCGGTGGTGCCGTCAAAGCCGCGGATCGGATACCAGTTTCCCCACCACGTGGTGTCGAGGTCGGTGACCCTGCTGGCGGTAACCGGCCCACAACCGGTATCCCTGGCCTGGCGGACATCGCGGGCGATCAGCTCGAACGCCATGCGGGCATTCTCCTGGGATTCCGAAAGGCCTTCCGTGATGCGCAAATTCTGCTGGTTGACGCCGACGACACCGACCACGCCGAGCGTGATGACCAGTCCGATTGCCACCGTGACCATGACTTCGACCAGCGAAAGGCCGCGCATCCGGCGAGGCAGGGCGATTTTGTGTGCTGGCTTCATAGCTGCACCTCCGTCGTCATCGTCCGCGTCGTGCCGCCTTGGACGTCGGTCCAGCTGATCGTGACGGTGCAGATGTTGCTGATGAAGGGGTCGCCGAGGATCGGTGTCGTTGTTGTCGGGGTGCACTGGATGGTGCCGGTGGCGTCATCGCCGAGATTGCTCTTCAGGTCGCTCAGCCAGTCGGCCTTGCGGCCCGCAGGAAAGGCGTTGGCCATGTTTAGTGCGCCCTGGCTCGACATGTCCGCGCGCATGATGTCGGTAATGCTGTAGATACTCATGATCGCCCGGCTGTTGTCGAACGAACTCTGGTTGTTGCGCAGCGTCGCCATCTGCAAGCTGGCCAATCCGAGCAGGCCGAAAGAGAGAACCAGCATGGCGATCATGACTTCCAGCAGGCTGACGCCTTGCTGCCGGAGGGGCAATGCGGTTTGCCGGGGGTAGATTGAGCGTTTCATTTAGCTGCAGGATCCCGTGGTTTTCGTGACGGAGGTTCTGCCGGCAATGCCGACGGTAATCACTCGGGTGGTGTTGCCACTGCCGGTGGGGGAGCAGGCGGTCAGCGTATCGCTGCCCGCGGTGATCGTACTGGTGCCGTCAGGGAGGAAAGTGATCCGTCCCTGGTTGAAGGTGCTGGACAGTCTCAATTCAGGATTGATGCTGCCTCGACGAAGTACCGTGGCGGTGGTGTTGATTCGGGCGATCCAGAATTCCCAGCTACCGGCGCCAGCGCAATCGGTGCTGGTGGCGCTGGATGTCCTGCAGAAATCAACCCGCAGGTTGCGCTTGATGGCTTCGCCCCGGGCTGCCTGAATGGCGCTGACAAGGTCATTGGCCTGGGCGCTTAGGCGGCTCTGCACGATCATGTCCTGAAAGGCGGGGACCGCGATCACGGCAAGTATGGCGATGATGGCCACGGCAACCATCAATTCCACCAATGAGAAGCCAGCTATAGAAAGGCGGGGGCTGGGCGGGGTTTGCGGATTCCTGATCATTGCGCTGTTCATGGCCTTTACCAATTTTCTGAGTCTAATCTATACGAGATGGATGCGGATTTCTTCTATTGCTGGCTCAGTGGTCGTTCTGCGGCGATGGATGGTTGCAGGAACGGGTGAGGGGGGTGGGCTTGCTTGTCTTCGAGTGTTTTGTTGGGACAGCGCGCTGAATTTTCTTGTGTGCATTGTCTGATTGTGAAATAATGACGGACTTCGGTTTTTTTACAGAGATCAATTCATGGCCAACAGCGCACAAGCCCGCAAGCGCGCCCGTCAAGCTGACAAGCAGCGCGCCCACAATGCAAGTCTGCGTTCGACCCTGCGTACCGCGATCAAGAGCGTGCGCAAGGCGATCGTTGCCGGCGACAAAGCCGCCGCACAAAGCATTTTCCAACAATCCGTTTCGGTCATCGATCGTATCGCTGACAAGCAGATTGTGCACAAGAATATGGTGTCTCGCACCAAGAGCCGTCTGTCTGCACAGATCAAGGCGATGGGCGCTGCCGCTGCCTGATCGAGGCGACTCCCGGAATCATAAAAATGGCGCCTGCGGGCGCCTTTTTTATTGCTTCTAGATTGCTCTATTTTTTGCCGTCCAGCGGGCAGACGCCGTCGATGATCTGCAGATCGTTGTCCTGGGCGAAGTTGAGCATGAAGCGGTAAGCCATCGGCTCGATTTCGCCGAGGCGGCCATCGACGAAAACGGCCTTGTCCCCGTTGTAATCGCCGGGGCCGACGTAGGGCGAGTAGCGCATCTTGCGTTCGGTGCCGAACGCCGACATGACGCCGCACAGGCGTTCGGCCCAGTCGCTGGGCCGGAATTTCCTGCCATCCTTGGTCACGCCGACGATGACGAAGGTGGTCGATTCTTGAGTTGTCATTGTGTACTCTGCTTATAGGGGATGCGACCTTGCGTATCCGCGCATTCTAGCAGAAGCGAGTGGTCTTACCATAACTGCAAGCCCTTGCCGGCAGGCTGCAAAGGCGCCTTGGGCGGCCGTTCGCGCGGGCATTCCAGATGCAAGAAGGCCCATCGAGCTTATGGTCGATGGGCCTTCGGGGGATTACCCGGTGCGAATCTCAGGTCAGCCGCAGGTGCCGACCGCACCGCAGGCGGTACAGAAGTCGCAGCCGTCCTTGCGGATCATCGTGTGGTTGCCGCATTCGCCGCACAGCTTGCCCTGGGTCGGTAGCACCTTGTTGCTGGTGGTGTCTTCCGGCGCCTCGAGGATGCCCATTTGTTGCAGCGGGAAGCCTTCCTCGTCGAGCACGCCGAGCATGGCGTAGCGGTGGATGATCAGCTGGGCGATATAGGCGACGGTAGACGGCCAGGTCTGCTGCTTGCGCGAACCGGGCACGAAGGCCATGAAATCGCCGAGCGGTTCGGAGTAGTCGAGCAGTTTCCTGAGTTTCATGCCGATCCAGGCCGGGTCGATGACGCGCATGTCGAGCGAGAGGAGCTTGCACAGGCCGTCGAGGGCGCGCGGGTAGTTGCCCGAAAGCCACATCGAATAGGGGCGGGTGACGCCGTCGGGCAGGGTGATTTCCTTCAGGCCGAGGACGAAATCCTCGCCGGTCGACGGGTTGTTGACGTCAACCGTCCAGGACAGCGTGCCGTCGGTACCGGTCTTCGGTTCCTTGGTCGAGAACAGTGCATCCTTGACCGGCGTCGCGCCGTCGTGGCCGAGGGCGCCGAGCTGGTTGACGCGCCAGTGAATGACCTGCGCCATCGCCGAGACGACCGACGGCATGCGCTTCTTCTCACCGTGCGGCGGCATGTGCATTTCGAAGGCGTCGCCCGGCGTCTTGGCCAGGGCTTCGAGCTTCATTTCCAGCCAGCCGTGGTCGTTGGCGCGCATGTCCATGGACAGGGTCTTGGCGACGGCGCCCAGACCGCGCGGTTCGGCCGGGCCGTTGGCCCAGACTTCGAACGGCCAGGCGTGGCCTTCCTGTTCGACGTGACCGACGAAGAGGGCGAACTTGCCGATCGGCGAATCGACCATGTAGGTCCAGCACAGGTTGCCTTCCGGCAGGTTCGGGCGGCCCGGCCAGCGCAGGCTGGAGAGGACCGGCGCCGGCAGGTTCTTGATCGACAGGCGGCGGTTGGCGTCGCTGACGAAGTCCTGCGGCGACTTGTCGTCGTCAGCTTCGGTCTTGGCCGGTTCGACCGACAGGACGGAACCGAGCACGCTGTTCGGACGGTAGGTGGCGAGGCCCTTGAGACCGGCCTTCCAGGCCTGCATGTAGAGATCCTGGAAGTCTTCGTAAGGATAGTCGCCCGGCACGTTGACCGTCTTCGAGATCGAGGTGTCGATGAACGGGGCGACGGCGGCGACCATGTCGGCGTGCGCCTTGGCGGAGATTTCCAGCGCCGTGACGAAGTAGTCCGGCAGCTTGCTGACGTCGCCGCCCTGGTGCTTGTACAGGCGCCAGGCGTAGTCCTCGACCGAGTATTCCTTGATCGTGCCGTCCTGCATCCGCTTCTTGCGGTTGTAGGTCCAGGAGAACGGCGGTTCGATGCCGTTCGACGCGTTGTCGGCGAAGGCCAGCGAGATGGTGCCGGTCGGTGCGATCGACAGGAGGTGCGAGTTGCGCAGGCCGTGCTTGCGGATTTCGGCCTTGACGTCGGCCGGCAGGCGCGACGCGAAGTTGCCGCCGGAAAGATAGAGTTCGGCGTTGAACAGCGGGAAGGCGCCGCGTTCCTTGGCCAGTTCGACCGAGGTCAGGTAGGTGGTGTCGCGCATGAACTCGCTGATGCGGGCGGCCATGGCGCGGGCTTCCGCCTTGTCGTAGCGCAGGCGCAGCATGGCCAGCGTATCGCCCAGGCCGGTGAAGCCGAGGCCGACGCGGCGCTTGTTGGCGGCTTCCTGCTGCTGGCGTTCGAGCGGCCAGTGGGTGGCGTCGAGGACGTTGTCGAGCATGCGGGTGGACACGCGGCAGACTTCGGCGAAGGCGTCGAAGTCGAACTCGGCCTTGCTCGAGAAGGCGTCGCGCACGAACAGGGTCAGGTTGATCGAACCCAGGCAGCAGCAGCCGTAGGGCGGCAGCGGCTGTTCGGCGCAGGGGTTTGTGGCCTCGATCACTTCGCAGTAATTGAGGTTGTTGTCCTTGTTCATCCGGTCGAGGAAGAGGATGCCCGGCTCGGCGTGATCGTAGGTGGACTTCATCACCTGATCCCACAGTTCGCGGGCGCGCAGCTTGCGGTAAACCCAGGTGCCGTCATCGCGCTGGTAGGCGCCGGCGGCCTTCATGTCGGCGTTCGGTTCGGCGCGGTGGGCGAGCTCGACGTCGCCGTCGACGTCAACGGCCTGCATGAAGGCGTCGGTGACGCCGATCGAGATGTTGAAGTTGGTCAGGTCGCCCTTGTCCTTGGCGTGGATGAATTCCTCGATGTCCGGATGGTCGCAGCGCAGCACGCCCATCTGGGCGCCACGGCGGGCGCCGGCAGATTCGACGGTCTCGCAGGAGCGGTCGAAGACGCGCATGTAGGAGACCGGGCCGGAAGCGCGCGACTGGGTGCCCTTGACGCGGGCGCCCTGCGGGCGGATCGACGAGAAATCGTAGCCGACACCGCCGCCGCGGCGCATCGTTTCGGCGGCCTGGGCGAGCGCTGTGTAGATGCCGGGGCGGCCTTCGACGTTTTCGACGATGGAGTCGCCGACCGGTTGCACGAAGCAGTTGATCAGCGTCGCCTGGAGATCGGTGCCGGCGGCTGAATTGATCCGCCCGGCCGGGATGAAGCCGTTTTCCTGGGCCCACAGGAAGCGCCCTTCCCAGTGCGCGCGGTCGGCTTCCTGCTCGACCTGGGCGAGGGCCCAGGCAACGCGTTTGCGCACGTCGTGGACGTTGGTTTCCTTGCCCTTGGCGTACTTTTCGATGAGCACCTCGCCGGAGATTTCCTGCTCGGGCAGCGGCGCGAATTGCGGCGGTGCAGGAATGTCGGTCAACGACAACTGCTCGGCGATTTTGCTCATTGAAAGCTCCTCTCGGTAGGTGTTATCTGGTTTGGAATGCCCGGTAATCTACTAGATATAGTGTATGCGGGCAATACGTTGACTAGATGCGGTGTTTTCTGCATCGCCTCGGGGTGCTGCCGTCATCGCCGGAAAAAGCCCGAAAAAACAAGGCGCCGACCGCTTTCACGGTCGGCGCCCAAGGCTGGAAAAATAATTTTCAGAGGGCGAGCAGCGTCTGCGCGTGGTGCGCCATCATCCATTCCTCGTTGGTCGGCACGACCAACACGTCGACGCTGCTGTTGCCGGCGCTGATCACGATGTCGTGACGGGCGTTGGCTTCCGGGTTGACGCGGATGCCCAGCCATTCCGATTGCAGGCAGACGCGGCGGCGGACTTCGGCGGCGTGCTCGCCGATGCCGCCGGTGAACACCAGCGCGTCGAGCCCGCCAGCGGCGGCGGCGAGCGAACCGAGTTCGCGGGCGATGCGGTAGCAGAACAGTTCGACCGCTTCGTGCGCTTCCGGCTTGCTGCTGGCGAGCAGGGTGCGCATGTCCTGGCTGATGCCGGAGACGCCGAGCAGGCCGGATTCCTTGTACAGGATGCGGGTCATGTCCTGGACCGTGAAGCCCTTGGTCTCCATCAGGTGGAGGATCAGGCCGGGGTCGAGGTTGCCGCAACGGGTACCCATCATCAGGCCGTCGATGGTCGAGAAGCCGAGCGTCGTCGCGACGCACTTGCGATTGACCATCGCCGCCATGCTGGCGCCGTTGCCGAGGTGGGCGACGACGACGCGGCCGTTGGCGCGGTGCGAATGCTGCGGCAGGGCACGGGCGATGTATTCGTAGGAGAGGCCGTGGAAGCCGTAGCGCTTGATGCCCTCGGCGGTCAGCGCGCGCGGCAGGCCGAAGAGCTGGGCGACATCTGGCTGGCTGCGGTGGAACGCGGTGTCGAAACAGGCGATCTGCGGCACTTCCGGCAACAGCGCCTGCAGCGCCTTGATCCCGGCGACGTTGTGCGGTTCGTGCAGCGGCGCCAGCGGGATGAAGCTTTCCAGGTGGCCGAGCACCGTGGTGTCGACGATGATCGGCTTCGAGTAGCGCTCGCCGCCGTGGACGACGCGGTGGCCGACGGCGACGATCTGCCAGCCGGTGTAGGTGGCGAGGAACCACTGCAGCATGGCGTCGAGCGCCGCGCTGTGGCTGACCGCGTCGCCGGCGATGGCCTGGTTGGCGATGCGTTCGCCGGCGCGGTCGTGGGCGACCAGCTTGGTGGCATTGGTGCCGATGCCATCGATCTGGCCGGAGACTTCGGCCTGCGGCGAGATCGGATGGGCGAGCGGGAACAGCGCGAACTTGATCGACGACGATCCGGCGTTGATGGTCAGGATGCCTTGCTTCTTTTGGCTCATGCGTTTTCCTTGGCGCGTTTGGCGTGGGCGACCAGAGCGGCTATCACGCAGGACGCGGTGCGCGTCTCCGCCGTGTCGGCGCGGCTGGTCAGGACGATGGGAACCTTGGTGCCGAGCACGATGCCGGCAGTCAGCGCGTTGGCCAGGTATTCGAGCTGCTTGGCCACCATGTTGCCGGATTCGAGATCGGGAACGACGAGGATTTCGGCATGGCCGGCGACCGCCGACTTGATGCCCTTGGTCTTGGCGGCGACGATCGACACTGCGTTGTCGAAAGCCAGCGGACCGTCCAGCAGGCCGCCCTTGATCTGGCCGCGGTCGGCCATCTTGCACAGGGCGGCGGCGTCGAGCGTGGACTGGATCTTCGGATTGACCGTCTCGACCGCCGACAGGATCGCCACCTTGGGTTCCGGGATGTCGAGGACGTGGGCGAGGTCGATGGCGTTCTGGATGATGTCGACCTTTTCCTCCAGCGTCGGCGCGATGTTGATCGCCGCGTCGGTGATCAGCAGCGGCCGGTGGTAGGTCGGCACGTCCATGACGAAGACGTGGCTGATGCGGCGGTTGGTGCGCAGGCCGTTGGCGCGGGCGACCACCTCGCTCATCAGTTCGTCGGTGTGCAGGCTGCCCTTCATCAGCGCCTCGGCGTCGCCGGTCTTGACCAGCGACACGGCGAGCGCCGCCGAATCGTGGCTGTGCGCGGCATTGACGATGCGGATGCCGGACAGGTCGATGGCGAATTCCTCGGCAACGGCGCGGATCTTGGCTTCCGGACCGACCAGGATGGGTTCGATGATGCCGGCCTGGAAGGCGATCACCGGCCCGCGCAGCGACTCCTGGTCGCAGGGGTGGGCGACCGCAGTCGGGATCGGTTCCAGCCCCTTCACCCGCGACAGGAGCTGGGTGTAGCGGGCGTGCTTGTCGTCGATGTAGATTTCCGGCGCCTGCGTTTCCTGCAGGCGCGATATCTTCTCGCTCGGCGCCAGCACCTCCGCCGTGCCCTTGACCACCGGCAGGCCTTCCTGGTTGGTGCACAGGCAGTCGAAGAGGATGTGCCGGTTATGGTCGAACTTGTGCTTGACCGTGACGGTGATGACGATGCGGTCGCCGATCGTCACCGGCCGCGCAAAATGCAGCGCCTGGTCGACCAGGATCGTGCCCGGGCCGGGGAACTGGGTGGCCAGCACGGTCGAAATCAGCGAACCGCTCCACATGCCGTGGGCGATCGCCTCGCGGAACATGCCGCTTTCCGAGTAATTGGGATCGATCGTCGCCGGGTTGAAGTCGCCGGTCAGGATGGCGAACAGCTTGACGTCTTCCGGCATCAGCGTGCGGGTCAGGCTGGCGCTGTCGCCAACGGCGATTTCATCGTAGGTCTTGTTGCTCAGGTAATGGGTTTCGGACATCTGGCGGCTCCGGCAGAAAGGTTCAGGCGCGTGCGCTGGCCCGCCGCTCGCGGGCGGCCAGCGGCGACGGAATGTCGATTTCCATCCCCGGGTGCAACGCCTGCAGGCTGTCGACCACCCAGAGATTGGCTTCGTAGGTGAATTCGCGGGCTTCCAGCGGGGCGCCGGTGGCAGCCTCGACGAACAGCGCGACGGCGGCCGAGCGGCTGACGCCATATTCGCAATGGACCATCATCGACATCTCGAACGGTGCGCCGTGGATTTCGCGCACGAACTCGTCGACGCGGCGCGCCATGGTCCGGTCGAAGAGACCGGGCAGCGGCGGCATGAATTCGTCGGCCGGCACCGCGTCGAAGAAGGAGAGGCGCAGCACGTGGCGGAACAGCGGGTCGAGCCGGGCTTGCGGCGTCGTCGGGTCGGTGATCGAGATCACCGCCATGTAGGGGTTGCCGGAAAGCGATTCGGCGAGCTTGCGCGAGGTGTAGAAAACGCGGTTGATGGTCATCGTGGGCCCGTTCCGGGAAATAAGCGAAAGGTCATTCCATGAAGACGGGGTCGGAGAAGACCAGCGTGCCGTCCTTGCGCATCATCAGGTTGTCGGCCTTGATCAGGTCGGGCAGGGCGCCGTATTCGCCGGAAAAGGTCTCCAGCGCCTGCAGCGACTCGCGCACCGTATCGGCCCAGCCCATCGGCGTCGCCGTCAGGTGGTGCAGGGCGATGCGGCCCATGTCCTGGGCCAGGTTGCGCCACATCATGCAGGCGTCGAAATAGGCGGTCGAGATCTTGGTCGCCACCTCGGCCGTCTCGCCGCTGCCGGGCAGCGGATAGAGCCGTTCGACCTCGACGACGTGGAAGGGGAAGCCGCGGCTCGACTTGCCGGCGGTGCCATGATCGGCGTAGACGATAGGGAAATGGCGACCGGTCGGCCGGTCGGGCGCCGTGTAATAGGCGTAGTCGGTCGGCGAGGAAAGAATCTTGAAGACCCGTTCCTGGCCGTCGACGGTATCGCCTTCGACGACGATGGTGCTTTCGCCGCGACCGATTTCCTTCCTCCCCTTGAGCAGGGGGTGGTCGGGAACGGGGTCGGGAATGATCGGGGTTGTCGGTTCGCTCATGTCGTATCCGCCGCTTGGGGCAGGCGTCAGCATAGCGCAGGACGACACCGGTCGTCCCGCGCCGCTGCGGGGGTCAGGCGACGATGTGGGCGCCGGCGTCGACGTAGATGGTCTGTCCGGTCATGCCCGACGAACCCGGCGTGCACAGGAAGGCGGTCAGGGCGCCGACTTCCTCGATGGTCACGGTGCGGCCGAGCGGCGCCTTCTGGGCGTCGGATTCGAGCAGGTTGTTGAAGTTGGCGATGCCGGAAGCGGCGCGCGTCATGATCGGGCCGGGCGACACGGCGAAGACGCGGATGCCCTTGGGGCCGAGGTCGTAAGCCATGTAGCGGACGGCCGATTCGAGCGCCGCCTTGATGATGCCCATGACGCCGTAGTTGCGCACGACGCGTTCGGCACCGAGGTAGGACATGGTGATCAGCGAACCGCCGTGCGCCATCAGCGGCTCCAGCGCCTTGGCCATGCGCAGGAAGCTGTGGCAGGAAACGTTCATCGCCGAATCGAAGCCGGCTTCGGACGCATCGATGACGCGGCCGTGCAGGTCGTCGGCGTTGCAGAAGGCCATCGAGTGGATGGCGAAGTCGATTTCGCCGAAGGCTTCGCCGCACTGGGCGATGACGCCTTCGAGGCAGCCCGGCTCGGCGACGTCGAGCTTGAGGAAGAGCTTGGCGCCGAGGGCTTCGGCCAGCGGCTGGGTGTATTTGGCGGTCTTCTCGTTCTGGTAGGTGACGGCGATTTCGCCGCCGAGTTCGACGATGGCGCGGGCGACCGCGTAGGCGATCGACTTGTCGTTGGCGATGCCGGTGACGATGCCCTTCTTGCCGGCCAGCGGCAGGGCGGTGGTGGAATTGCTGGAACTCATGGGTTTTCTCGCGGAGGGTTGTCGTGAAAGCGGCAGCGCGCATGCTGCGCTGCACCATGCGGCGCAGATTAGCACGTTTTGCCGCGGGCAATTGTGACGTCCATCCGCTACTTTGTTGCATCAAATGGGTGGCGGTTTCGTCATGTGGCACGGCATCGCCCGGCAAATCTCCTGCAGCGTCGAAAAACGCTGGCTTACTTCTGCCGAGGCGGCTTGTTGCGCTGCGATAAAAAATCCTTTTGTCATTTTCTGTATTGGCTAAAAAACACTTTCCTTATCAGTGTTTTACGAATTTCCGGCAGCTACTTTTCGCTGTTGACCTCGGGTTTATTTGATCCAGCGCAAATTCGCGCCGGGACAAAGCTCTAGAGTGTTGTGGTCTGTTTTCCAGGGGATGCCTACCGTGTCTGTCTCAGCCGAGATTTCCAGTCTGATCGAGCCGATCCTGCAGCGCCACGCCTGGCGAGCGGACCGTCTTGTGCAGATCCTGCGCGAGGTCCAGGAAGCCGTGGACTTCATTTCCGATGAAACCGCGGCCCATCTGGCCGAGGCCTTGAAGATTCCGTATGCCCAGGTGCACAGCACGCGGGACTTCTACGCCTTCTTCTACCGCGAGAACCGGGGCCGCTACCGGGTCCTCTTCTCGGACAACATCACCGACCGCATGGCCGGCAACCAGGCCTTGTTCGAGCACATGGCGAAGCGCCTCAAACTCGAACCGGGCAAGGTCTCGGACGACGGGCTGGTGAGCATCGACTATTGCTCCTGTACCGGCATGTGCGACCAGGGGCCGGCGATCCTGGTCAATAACCGGGCGATCACCCGGATGACGCTGCGCCGGGTCGACGAAATCTGCGACCTGATCCGCGGCCAGGTGCCGCTCGACAAGTGGCCGGCCGAATTCTTCCGCGTCGACGACAACATCCGCCGCGCCGACATGTTGCTCGGCACGCCGCACGAGCCGGGCAAGGCGGTGCGCGCGGCGATCGCCCGCGGCCGCGACGGCATGCTCGCCGAAATGAAGCTGTCCAACCTGCGCGGCCGCGGCGGCGCCGGCTTCACCACCGCCGTCAAGTGGGAAGCCTGCCGCAACGCCCCGGCCACGCCGCGCTACATCGTCTGCAACGCCGACGAGGGCGAGCCGGGCACCTTCAAGGACCGCGTCCTGCTCCAGTCCTACGCCGGCCGGGTGTTCGAGGGCATGGTCATCGCCGCCTACACGGTTGGTGCCAGTCACGGCTTCCTCTACCTGCGCGGCGAATACCTCTACCTGCTGCAGCCGCTCGAAGCCTACCTCGCCGGCATGCGCGCCGCCGGTCTGCTCGGCCGCGACATCGGTGGCGTCGCCGGTTTCGATTTCGACATCGAAATCCATCTCGGTGCCGGGGCTTACGTCTGCGGCGAGGAAACTGCGTTGATCGAATCGCTCGAAGGCAAGGCCGGCCGCCCGCGTGTCCGCCCGCCTTTCCCGGTGACCTCCGGCTACATGGGCAAGCCGACCGTGGTCAACAACGTCGAGACCCTGTGCAAGGTCACCGAGATCGCCCTGCATGGTGGCACCTGGTACGAAGCGATCGGCACCAAGCAGTCGACCGGTACCAAAATCCTGTCGGTTGCCGGCGATTGCGCGCGGCCCGGGCTTTACGAATACGCCTTCGGCGTACGCATCGCCCAGGTACTGGAAGACTGCGGTGCCCAGGACGCGATTGCCGTGCAGGTCAGCGGCGCCTCTGGCGTTTGTTTGTCGGAACGCGAGTTCGGCCGCCGGATCGCCTTCGAGGATGTGCCGACCGCCGGCTCGTTCATGATCTTCGGCAAGCAGCGCGACCTGTTCGAGGTGGCGCGCAACTTCGCCCACTTCTTCGCTCACGAATCCTGCGGCTTCTGCACGCCGTGCCGGGTCGGCACGGTGCTGATGAAGGAGATCATGGACAAGATCGCCGACGGCCGCGGCACGCAGTACGAAATGAACGAGCTGCTGCGCCTGCAGCAGGTCCTGAAACCGGGCAGCCACTGCGGCCTCGGCCAGACCGCCGGCAACGCGGTCGCCGACACGGTGCAGAAATTCCGTCCCGCCTACGAGCGCCGGCTGGCCGAAACCGACTTCGTCCCGGCCTTCGACCTCGACGCCGCCCTGTCCCGCGCCCGCGAACTGGCCGGCCGCGACGATGCCGCCGCCCACCTGGGAGAAGAAGCATGAGCGACACCAGCAACGCCAACAGCTTTTCCATCGACGGCCAGCGCATTCCCTTCACGCCCGGCCAGACCATCCTGCAGGCGGCCCTCGCCGCCGGCGTCTATATCCCGCACCTCTGTCATCACCCGGACCTCAAGCCGCACGGCAGTTGCAAGCTGTGCACGGTGATCGTCAACGGGCGCAACGGCTCGGCCTGTACGCAGAAAGCGATGCCCGGCATCGAGGTCGAGAACAACACGCCGACCTTGAACGACAGGCGCCGGGTGCTGCTGCAGATGCTCTTCGTCGAGGGCAACCACTTCTGCCCGGGCTGCGAGAAGAGCGGCAACTGCCAGTTGCAGGCGCTCGCCTACGATCTGGAAATGGTTTCGCCGCACTTCCGCCACGCTTACCCGGTGCGGCCGATCGATACCACCCATCCCGACGTCTGGCTCGATCTCAACCGCTGCATCATGTGCGAACTGTGCGTGCGCGCCAGCCGCGACATCGACGGCAAGAACGTGTTCATGCTCGCCGGGCGCGGTGCCGAATCGCACATCGTCGTCAATTCGCCGAGCGGCCGGCTCGGCGACAGCGCGCTGAGCATCGACGATGCCGCCGCCCACGTCTGCCCGGTCGGCGCCATCCTGGTCAAGCGCGTCGGCTACGCGGTACCGATCGGCGAACGCCAGTTCGACGAGCAGCCGATCAGCCGTCAGGTCGATTACCTGGCCCGCCGGCACATCGCCATCGTGCCGGCGGCCGAAACCGAGGAGCGCTGAAATGAACGCACCGATGAATCCGCGCAAGCTGCGCGTCACCACCACCTCGCTGTCCGGTTGCTTCGGTTGTCACATGTCCTTCCTCGACATCGACGAACGCCTGCTCGAACTCGCCGCGCTGGTCGAGTTCGACCGCTCGCCGATCACCGACATCAAGCACTGCAGCCAGCATTGCGATCTGGCGCTGGTCGAAGGCGGCGTCTGCAACGCCGAGAACGTCCATGTGTTGCGCGAGTTGCGCGCCAATTCCAAGATCCTGGTCGCCTTCGGCGCCTGCGCGGTCAATGGCGGACTGCCGGCGCAGCGCAATCACCTCGACGTCGGCAAGTGCCTGAGCCAGGTGTACCGCACGCCGGACGGCAGCGCGACGGCGATTCCCGACGATCCGGAACTGCCGCTGCTGCTCGACAAGGTCTATCCGGTCAACGAAGTGGTTCGCGTCGACTACTTCCTGCCCGGTTGTCCGCCGTCCGCCGACACCATCTGGAAATTCCTCACCGACCTGCTGACCGGCCGCACGCCGCGCATCGAGCACCCGCTGCTCAAATTCGATTGATCGGAGTACCTCATGTTTGAACTGGAAACCGCCGCCCATCCCGAAACCCTGCGCCGGGTCGCGATCGACCCGGTGACTCGGGTCGAAGGCCATGGCAAGGTCACCCTGCTGCTCGACCAGGACAACAAGATTCACCAGGTCCGCCTGCACATCGTCGAGTTCCGCGGCTTCGAAGTCTTCATCGAAGGCCGTCCCTACTGGGAAGTGCCGGTCACCGTGCAGCGCCTGTGCGGCATCTGCCCGGTCAGCCACCAGCTCGCCGCGGTCAAGGCGATGGACCAGATCGCCGGCTACGGCCCGCTCACGCCGACCGCCGAAAAGCTGCGCCGGCTGCTGCATTACGGCCAGATCGTGCAGTCGCACGCGGTGCATTTCTTCCACCTCGCGTCGCCCGACCTGCTGCTCGGTTTCGACAGCGATTTCACCCGTCGCAACATCGTCGGCGTCGCCCTCGATTTCCCGGAGATCGCCAAGCAGGGCGTGCTGCTGCGCAAGTATGGCCAGGAAGTGATCCGCCACGTCGCCGGCAAGCGCGTGCATGGCACCGGCGCCATTCCGGGCGGCGTGAACAAGGCGCTCAGCGTCGCCGAGCGCGACGAGATGGCGCGTGACATCGAGCAGATGATCGTCTGGACGCAGGGCGCGATCGACATGGTGCGCCGCCTGCACGAGACCAATCCCGGCTTCTACAACGTGTTCGGCGAATCGCCGGGCAACATGATGGGGCTGATGCGCGCCGACGGTGCGCTGGACTACTATCACGGCACCTTGCGTGCGGTCGACGCGGCCGGCCAGACGATTTTCGACGGTGTCGATTACGCCGATTACCAGCAGGTGCTGCAGGAAGAAATCAAGCCGTGGAGCTACATGAAGTTCCCGCATATCCGCAGCCTGGGTGCCGACGACGGCTGGTACAAGGTCGGCCCGCTGGCCCGCGTCCAGGCCGCCACTTTCCTGTCCACACCGCTGGCCGAGATCGAGCGCCAGAAGATGATGGCGCTGGGCAACGGCAAGCCGGTGCACGGCACGCTGTTCTACCACTGGGCGCGGCTGGTCGAAGTGCTGAACGCCGCCGAGATGATCCGCGACCTGCTGCACGACCCGGACATTCTCGGCAGCGAGCTGATGGCCGACCGGGGCGAGCGCCGTTACGAGGCGGTCGGCGTCATCGAGGCGCCGCGCGGCACGCTCTTCCACCACTACCGCGTCAACGAGGACGACCAAGTTACCTATTGCAACCTGATCGTGTCGACGACCAACAACAACCAGGCGATGAACGAGGCGATCCGCACCGTCGCCCGCCAGTATCTTGATGGCCGCGAACTGACCGAGGGACTGCTCAACCACATCGAGTGCGCGATCCGCGCTTACGATCCCTGTCTGTCCTGCGCCACCCATGCGCTGGGCAAGATGCCGCTGCTGGTCGAACTGGTCGATGCCGGCGGGGCGGTGGTCGATCGTCTGAGTCACGGCCTGTGACGGCACCCGTCGTCGTCTTCGCCATCGGCAACCCGAGCCGGGGCGACGACGCCATCGGGCCGCTGCTCTGCGCCCGGCTCGACAGCTGGCTGCTGGCCCGCGGGCTGGCAGGCGGGGTCGAGCTGATCGAGGATTTTCAGCTCAACATCGAACACGCGATCGACCTGCAGGGACGCGCGCTCGCCTTGTTCATCGACGCCGCAGTCAATCAGGAGGCAGCGGTGGTTTTCCGGCAGATCGGGCCGTCGGCGACGATCAGTCATTCGTCGCACGCCTTGCCGCCGCAAGCGGTGCTCCAGGTCTATCTGCAGACTGAAGGCGTTGCGCCGCCGCCGTCCTTCGTCCTCGCCGTGCGCGGCGTCGCCTTCGCCCTCGGTGAGGCGCCGGGGGCGGCAGCCCGGGCGGCGATGGACGAAGCGATGCAGAAACTCGAGAAACTGTTCGCCAAGCCGGAGCTGGCCGCCTGGCAGGCACTGGCCGGCTGAGTTTCAGGCCGTCGGCCGGGCCTCGGCGACGCGCGGCAGCGTAAACCAGAAGGTCGAGCCCTCACCTTCGACGCTGTCGACGCCGATTTCGCCCCCCATCATCTCGACCAGTTGGCGCGAGATCGACAGGCCCAGGCCGGTGCCGCCATAGCGGCGGACCGCCGAACCATCAAGCTGGGAGAAGGGCTTGAACAGGCGGCCCATCTGCTGCGACGGGATGCCGATGCCGCTGTCGCGAACGACGAAGCGCAGGCGGTCGCCTTCTTGCGGCCGGATTTCGAGTTCGACGCGGCCACTGGCGGTGAACTTGATCGCGTTGCCGATCAGGTTGTTCAGCACCTGACGCAGCCGTCCCGGATCGCCGCGCAGCGTCTGCGGCAAATCCGGCGCCAACTGCCAGGTGAAGGCCAGCGATTTCTCCTGGGCGAGCACCGCCAGCAGCTTGCAGGTCTGGTCTACGAGATCGGCGAGGGAAAATTCGACACATTCGATCGGCAATTTGCCGGCTTCGATGCGGGCAAAGTCGAGGACGTCGTTGATTACCGCCAGCAGCACGTCGGCGCTTTGGCCGATGATGCCCGCGTACTCCTTCTGCTCGGCATCGAGCGGCGTGTCGAGGAGTAGCTGGGTCATGCCGATGATGCCGTTCATCGGCGTGCGCAGTTCGTGGCTCATGTTGGCGAGGAACTCGCTCTTCGCCCGGCTCGCCTCGCCGGCCAGTGCTGCCGCATGGTGTTCGGCGGCGAGCACGCGTTCGTTGGCGATGGCCAGCGCGAACAGGTTGCCGATGTGCTGCAAGGTTTCCTCGCGGGCCGGTGAGCGTTTCGTCTCGGCGGTGCCGTGCAGGCAGAGGATGCCGAGGCAGGTGTCGCCGAGCAGCAGCGGGACGACGCAGCGGCCGTCGCTGGCTTCAAGGTCACCGACGCAGCGTCTGGCGATCATGACCCGGTTGCTGCTGGCCGCCTGCTTGCACAGTCGGCCGTCCTGGTTGCGTCCGCCGTCGCAGGGCGGAATGCTGCCGTCCGGGGCGGGGAGCTGGATGCGTGGCGGTGGTTCGGCGGCCAGGCCGGGCAGCCCCTGCAGCAGCTTCAACGCATCGTTCAGGCGTTCGTCGAGCGGGCGCGGTTGGTGCAGGCTGCGGGCAATGGCGAACTTGACCTCGGCCTCACGCCGGGCTTCGCGTTCGGCCTGCTCGCGCTCGCAGCGCAGGCTGATTTCCGATGAGGCGCCGCGGTAGCCGCGGAAACTGCCGTCACTGGCGAAAACCGGAACGCCGCTGCTGGCGATCCAGACCTGCCGTCCATCCGGTAGCGTCAGGCGATGCTCGAGACGATGGAAGGCGTGGCGTGCCTGCAGATCGGAGGCCAGCGCCTGCGTCCGCGGGTGTCCGGGGTCGTCGTCAAGGACGATGAAGTCGTCGAGCCGGGTGCCGATCAGCGCCGTCTGCGGCAAACCGAGCAGGGACGCAACATTGTCGGTGAGGAAGCTGAAATGCAGGCTGGCATCGGTTTCCCAGAACCACCAGTCGGAACTGGTCGAGAAGATGTCGGCAAAGCGCTGTTCGTTCTCGGCGAGCGAGACCCTGGCGGCTTGCTGGTCGCGTTCGATGGCGCCGGTCAGACGATGCAGGGCGAAGCCGAGCAGGGTGGCCAGCGCGCTGGCTGCGGCCAGGGCGAAGAGCAGCTTGCTGGTGCTGGCGGCGCGTTCGGCGGTGGTGTCGCGCAGCACGGCCAGCGAGGCGACCGCCCGGTGCTGGTAATCGGGTAGTGGCAGCAGCGTCGCCGACCAGCGCTGGTCGCCTTCGCTGACCGAAAATACCTGATCGGGCCAGCCGCCCGGGTGGGCGTTCCATTGCCTGGCCAGGTCAGCGGGCAGGGCGGCGAAATGGGGGTGAAAGAGAGCGATCTGCGGCTGGTCGTCCCAGTTGCCGGCGTAACCCAGCGCCGCCTTGCCGGCGTCGAAGGCGGCGCGTTCGGTGTGGTGTTTGTCGACGCCGCTGATCAGGGTCAGGCCGAGCGTTTTCTCGATCTCGCTGATGAAGCCATCGACTTCCTGTCCCATTTCGACATAGCCGAGCAACTCGCCGGCTTCATACCAGGGATGGACATGGCGCAGGGTGTAGCTGCCGAGCGGCCCCAGTTCGATGCCGCGCGCCACCTTGTCGTAGGTCGCGGCGTCAGCCAGGGTCTGGCGGTCGATGCGATCGCCGCTACGTTGCGGGGCATGGACGCGGAGCAGGACGCGGCGCTCGGGGGTGATGAAATACCAGTGGCTGATGCCGAATTCGTGGGCGATTTCGGCAAAGCGCGGCTCGCTGGCGGCCAGTAGGGCGGCCGCGTCGCGGCGCCGCATCGCCGTTCGCAATTCCGGCCTGGCCATGGCTTCGGTGGCGAACCAGTCGAGATGCTGGCCGCTTTCCGTGAGCCGCAATTGCCAGGAGCGGGCGGCCTGGGCCGCGGCCTGGCGGGTCAGTTGGTTTTCCTGGCCGCGCAGGTGCAGGGCGAAGGCCGCGACGAAAATCGCCACCAGGCCGAGCAGGGCAAGGCTGACCGGGACGAGGATGCGGCGACGAAAAGGGATGCTGGGCTGGAGGGAAGGCATCAACGACCCGCCCGCGGGCGGGGCAACGGTAGCTTGCCGGAAGGCCCGCCGGCACCGACGCGGACGGGCCGGGGAAGGTCAGCGATAGACCAGGACCGGAATCTTGGAATGGGTCAGTACCTTGTTGGTTTCGCTGCCCAGAAGCAGGCCACTGATTCCGCGGCGGCCGTGCGAAGCCATGAAGATCAGGTCGCAGCCGGCCTTCTCGGCGGCTTCGATGATCGCTTCGTAGGGAATGTCGCTGGTCGCCGAGGCGGTGGTGCATTCGACCTTCGCTTCCTGGCACCAGGCAGCGACTTCGTTCAGGTATTCGGCGGCTTGCTGTTCGGCCATCTGGGTGAATTTTTCCGGCGTCGTCGGGTCGATCAAGGCGCCTTCGCCGAAATAGGCGATCGGATATTCAGGCTTGGCGTAGAACGCGGTAACGCGGGCGCCGGCTTCGCTGGCAAAGGCTACCGCGCGCTTGGCGGTGGCACGGGAAAGTTCCGAACCGTCGGTGGGAACCAGAATGTTCTTGAACATGCTATACCTCCTGAAATGGTCTGCTGGCGTTGCTTTCCGCCGTTTATGGGTTCATGCTACGCCAAGTCGGGAGGTTTTCAAACATGCGACTTGGCTTTTTCGGTGCCGCTGGCGAAGTGACCGGTTCCTGCACCCTGGTCGATACCGGGGAAGCGCGTTTTCTGGTCGATTGCGGCATGTTTCAGGGCGGCGCCGAGGCACGCGCCAAGAACGAACGGGCACTGTCCTTCGGTTTCGACGTGCGGCGCCTCGACTTCGTGCTCCTCACCCATGCCCACATCGATCATTCCGGCCTCTTGCCGCGCTTGGCGATGCTCGGCTTCCGCGGCCCGGTGTATACCACGCCGGCGACCATCTCGCTGCTCGAAGTGCTGCTGCCGGACGCGGCGCACATCCAGGAAAAGGAAGCCGAGTGGCAACTGCGCAACCGCCATCGCCGGGGGCGCAGCGAGCGCGGCATCCTGCCGCCGCTATACACGGTGATGCAGGCCCAGGCGGCGCTCAAGCTGCTGCGCCCGGTGCCCTACGATGAAAGCTTCGCGCCGCTGGCCGGCATCGGCGTGCGCTTCCGCGATGCCGGCCACATCCTCGGCTCGGCCTCGCTCGAAGTGACCGTCGCCAGCGGCGGCCGCAGCCGCCGGCTGGTCTTCTCCGGCGACCTCGGCATGCCCGGCCGGCCGGTGCTCAACGACCCGGCGCCAGCGCCGGCAAGCGCCGACGCGCTGCTCATCGAATCGACCTACGGCAACCGCCTGCATCGCTCGCTCGCCGAAACCGAGGAAGAGATCGTCAACGCCTTCGCGCGCACCCGCGCCGCCGGCGGCAACATCGTCATTCCGGCCTTCGCCGTCGGGCGTACCCAGGAGATTCTTTTCATCCTCACCGACCTGGTGCGGCGCGGCCGCTTGCCGGCGATGAAGGTCTTCGTCGATTCGCCGATGGCCAATTCGGCCACCCGCATCACGCTCGAACACAGCCACCTGCTCGATGCCCCGACCCGCGAACTGATCGCCTGGCAGCAGGCGCATCCGCACAAGATGGACATCGAGTTCGTCGCCGACGTCGAACGTTCACGCCAGTTGAACGACATCCGCCACGGCGCGGTGATCATCTCGGCGAGCGGCATGTGCGACGCCGGACGGATCAAGTACCACCTGCGCGAGAACCTGGGCCGTCACGAATCGACGGTGTTGATCGCCGGTTTCCAGGCGGCCGGTACGCTCGGTCGACGCCTGGTCGACGGCGCGAAGCTGGTCCGCATCTTCGGCGAAACGGTGTCGGTCAAGGCGAAGATCTGCACGGTCGGCGGCCTTTCCGCGCATGCCGACCAGGCGGCGCTGCTCGACTGGCTGGCCGGTTTTCACAAGGCGCCCGGCAAGCTGTTCGTGGTGCATGGCGAAAGTTCGGCGTCGCAGGCCTTCGCTGACGCCATCCGCGCCCGTTTCGGCTGGCGGGAGGTGCATCTGCCGCAGGCGAACAGCTTCGTCACGCTGTAAGATCGAATCTGAAGATATCAGGGAGAATCCCATGTCAGGCAATCCGGCAACACAAGAACGCAGTATCGACCTCGACGGGTTGAGCCCGGTCGAGACGGTCGGCAAGGCAGTGAGCAAGGCGATCGATCCCTTCGGGGCGACCACCTCGCTGCTCAACGCGCAGATGGCGTGGCTGATGCATCCGCAGGAACTGACGCGCGCGGTCAACGCGCTCTCCGCCGACCTGTTCGCGTTGCAGGCGCACGTTGCCCGGCGGGCGCTCGGCATTGCGTCCGCCGACGTGATCCAGCCGCATGCCGACGACGCCCGCTTCACGGCGCCGGTATGGAGCGATTCGGCGTCCTGGGACATCGTCAAGGAGTGGTATCTCGCCTTCACCCACCGTCTGCAGGACATGCTCTTCGAAACCCCCGGCATGTCGGACAAGGAACGGCGGCGGGCGGCGTTCTGGTCGCGCAAGTGGCTGAACATGGTGGCGCCGACCAATTTCTTCTGGACCAACCCGGTCGCCATCGAGCGCGCCGTCGCCACTCAGGGCGACAGCCTGCGCCGTGGCTGGGCCAACTTTCAGCGCGACGTCAAGGCGAAGAACATCCAGATGGTCGAGCCCGACGCCTTCACCGTCGGCAAGGACCTGGCGACGACGCCGGGCAAGGTGGTTTTCCGCAACCGTCTGGTCGAGCTGATTCACTACACGCCGACCACCGAGAAGGTGCGGGCGATGCCCATCGTCATCGTCACGCCGTGGATCAACAAGTTCTACATCCTCGACCTGAACGCCAGGAAGAGCCTGGTCAAGTACCTGACCGACCAGGGTTTTTCGGTTTTCATCACCAGCTGGAAGAACCCGGACGCCGAGATGCACGACGTCCGTTTCGACGATTACCTGCTCGAAGGCGTCAATGAAGTGGTGCGCGTCGCCAGCGAATTCTGCAAGGTGCCGCAGGTCCATCTGGTCGGCTACTGCATCGGCGGCACCCTGGTCAGCACCTACATGGCCTGGGCCAACAAGCGTTTCGCCGCCGAGCAGATGCCGGTCGCCCACTGGACGCTGTTCACCACGCTGACCGACTTCGCGCACCCCGGCGACATCGACGTCTTCATCGACGACGCCTGCGTCGGCGCGCTGGAAGAGAAGATGGCCAAGCGCGGCTATCTCGACGGCGCCGAAATGGCCACCTCCTTCCGCCTGCTGCGTTCGAACAGCCTGGTCTGGCAGTACTGGGTCAACAGCTACCTGCTCGGCGAACCGCTGCCGCCTTTCGACGTGCTGTTCTGGAACTGCGATACGACGCGCATGCCGGCGGCGATGCATTCCTACTACTTGCGCGAGATGTACCTCAACAACAACCTGATCAAGCGCGGCAAGCTGAGCATCGCCGGCGAGCCGATCGACCTCGATCGCATCGTCCAGCCGCTCTACGCGGTGACCGCCGAGGACGACCACATCGCGCCGTGGAAGCAGTGCTACCGCATCCGCAAGTACATCAACGTCCAGGCGCCGATGCGCTTCGCGCTGTCCACCTCCGGACACATCCTCGGCATCGTCAATCCGCCGGTCAATCCGCCCAAGCGCGCCTACTGGATCGCCGAACCGGAACGCAACGAGCACTGGGAACACTGGCTTGACCGCGCTGACAAGAAGCCCGGCACCTGGTGGCAGGACTGGACCGCCTGGCTCGGCGAGCGTACCGGCGAACTGGTCGACGCCTACCCGGTGGCCAACCGCAAATTCCCGGCGCTGGCCGACGCGCCCGGCACCTACGTGCTCGAGAAATGACGGCGCTGGTGCGGACGGCCGGTGCCGCAGCCGGCGAAGACCTGCGGCGCATCGTCCGCATCAACGAGGAGGTCAAGGCCGTCGTCGCCGTTGCCTTTCGCATCAACCTGATGGCGCTCAACGCCATCTTCCTGGCCAAGCGCGCCGGCATCAACGCGCGCGGCTTCGGCGTCCTCTCCAACGAGTTGCGCGTCTTCTCGCAGGACCTGCGGACGCAGATGCAGACGCTGACCGCACACATCCACGCCGGCGTGCGCGACGTCTCGGTCGTCCTCCAGGACATCCGCAACACCCGGCTGCTGCGCGCCGCCGTCGCCGCTGTTCCGGCGCGCCAGCTGGATCAACTGGTGAGCCGGCGCGAACGGGCCAACGCCGAACACCAGCAGCATCTGGCGAGCTTGCGCCGACAGTTGCAGCGGGCGCTCGAAGACGCTTTCCAGTTGGTCGAGCTGGGCGGCGTGCTGGCCAAGTCGGCGAAGATCGAGGCGGCTTACGGTCAGGGGTTTGCCGGGGCGCTGACTCAGGTTTCCGGCGAATTCGACGGCGTCGTCGAGGAAATACGCAATTCGCTGCAGGCGCTGCAGCGTTCGGATTTTTTCAAGAACAATTAAGACAGCGGGGGCGGGGTGAAGAAAACCAGTACCATTTTCCAGGATGGTGACCACAAATGGGTGGCCATCGTGCGCGATCCGGAGCGGCCGGGGCATCTGATCGACACCAACGAATACCTGGTCAGCCACGGTGGCCAGGGCATGCTGCTCGATCCCGGTGGCGCCGAAATCTTTCCCGCCGTCTTCTCGGCGCTCGCCGGCGAATTCGATCCTTCCGCGCTGACCGCCGTCTTCGCCTCGCACCAGGACCCCGACATTTGTTCGTCGCTGGCGCTGTGGCTGGAATTCAACCCCGGCATGCGCTGCTATGTCAGTTGGCTGTGGGCTGGCTTCATCCCGCACTTCGGCGGCGCGCCGGAGACCTTCGTGCCGATTCCCGACGCCGGCATGGAAATATCCCTCGGCGGTCTGCCGCTGCAGGCGGTACCGGCGCATTACCTGCATGCCTCCGGCAACTTCCATCTCTACGACCGCAAGGCGAAGATCCTGTTCTCCGGCGACGTCGGTGCGGCGCTCCTGCCGGCCGGCCAGGACGGGCTCTTCGTCGAGGATTTCGATGCCCATATCCGCTACGCCGAAGCCTTTCACCAGCGCTGGATGGGGTCCAACGAGGCCAAGCGCCGCTGGTGCGAACGCGTCGCCGGGCTCGACATCGACTTCCTCTGCCCGCAGCACGGCGCCATCTACCGCGGCGCCGACGTGCAGCGCTTCATCCACTGGTTCGACGCCTTGCCGGTCGGCGTGATCGGCGGCTGAGTCCTGGCTCACCGCTGGCGTCGCCCGCAGAAATTGCTGCGGGCATTCTTCATTCGATGCGTAAATCCGTCTAACATGGCGTAACGCAAGCGCATCGACCGGAGATGCGCCGCCAGACATGGGGGTAGGGCGGAATGGCGACGGCATCGGCTGAAAAGGTCAAGCGTCAATACAATCGCTGGGTGGCGACGGAGTCGATCGAGGACTACGCGTTGCGCTATTCGCCGGCGAGTTTTCGCAAGTGGTCGCCGTCGGTGATCGGCAACACCATGATCGGCACCAACTCGGCGCTTTCCTACGAGGCGATCGGTGCCCTGCTGCTGCTCGATTTCGGCTTCGCCAACGCGATCTGGGCGCTGATCTTCGCCGGCATCATGATCTTCGTCGCCGGCCTGCCGATCTGCCAGTATTCGGCGCGCCACAACATCGACATGGACCTGCTGACGCGCGCCGCCGGCTTCGGCTACGTCGGTTCGACCTTCACCTCGCTGATCTACGCCTCCTTCACCTTCATCTTCCTCGCCGTCGAAACCGCCATCATGGCGCAGGCGATCAAGCTCTATTTCGGCATGTCGTTGTGGCTCGGCTACATCGTGTGCACGGTGGTGGTGATTCCCGTCGTCTATTACGGCGTCACCGCGATCAACCGTTTCCACCAATGGACCCAGCCGCTGTGGCTGATCCTGCTCGCGGTGCCCTTCTATTACGTGCTGACGCGCGAGCCGGCGGCGCTCGCGGCGATGACCCGCTTCGCCGGCGAGGTGTCGAAGAGCAACGGCTTCGATCCCTACCATTTCGGCATCGCCGCCGGGATCTCCTTTGCGCTGATCGCCCAGATCGGCGAGCAGGTCGACTACCTGCGCTTCATGCCCGAGCGCGAACGCGGCAACCGCGTCGGCTGGTGGTTCAACATGCTGCTCGGCGGCCCCGGCTGGATCGTCATCGCCTTCCTCAAACAGCTCGGCGGCATGCTGCTCGCCGCCGTCGCGGTGCTCGCCGGCGTCGCCGTCGCCGATGCCAAGGAACCGATCCAGATCTTCAACACCGCCTTCCGCTACGCCATCGACAATCCGGAAACGGCGCTGCTGATCGGCGCCATCTTCGTCTGCGTCTCGGAACTCAAGGTCAATGTCACCAATGCCTACGCCGGCTCGCTCGCCTGGTCGAACTTCTTTTCCCGCGTCACCCACTCGCATCCCGGGCGCGTTGTCTGGCTGATCTTCAATTGCGCCATCGCGCTGCTCTTGATGGAACTCGACCTGTTCGAGGCGATGAACAGCGTCCTCGGCCTCTATTCGAACATCGCCGTCGCCTGGGTCTGCGCCGTGGTCGCCGATCTGTCGATCAACAAGCCGCTCGGCCTCAGCCCACCGCTGGTCGAATTCAAGCGCGCCCACCTGTACAACTTCAACCCGGTCGGCGTGCTCAGCATGACGGTGGCCTCGATCGTCTCCACCATCGCCTTCAGCGGCGTGCTGGGCGACTACGCGCAGGCCTATTCCTGGCTGATCGCGGCGGCGCTCGCCTTCGTCCTCGCTCCGCTGATTGCCTACGTCACCAAGGGCAAGTATTACATCGCGCGTCGCAGCAGTTTCCCGGAGCGCTCGAACGCGCTGGTCGCCTGCGGCGTCTGCGAACACCATTACGCCGAGGCCGATTCGGCCTACTGTCCGCACCACGGGGTCAACATCTGCTCGCTGTGCTGCACGCTCGATCCGAATTGCAAGGATGTCTGCAAACCGAAGGGGCGCAGTTGGGCCGAGGTCTATCGCGACGCCGTGCACGCGGCGCTCAACCGCCTGTCGTGGCGCGAGGTTTCCGGGCTGACGGCGCAACGCGTCGCCACCTTCACGCTGATCTGGGGCTTCATGCTGCTGATGATCGTCATCACGCTGTGGGCGACGCTGCCCGGCGGGATGAAGGCGTTTTCCCCCGAGGTGCTGGACAAATTCGACGACTACCTGATCCGCATCTTTTTCGGCCTGGCGGTGTTGTCGAGCATCGCCACGTGGTGGATCACGCTCTCCGAGGAGAGCCGCAATCGGGCCGAAGACGAATTGCGCAGCGCCAAGGAAAGCGCCGAAGCGGCCTCGGCGGAACTGGCGCGCGCCGCCGAACGCACGCGCATGCTGCTCGATACGGCGAACGATGCGGTGATCACGATCGATGCGCAGAGCATGATCGTGGACTGGAACCCGGCGGCGGAACAGATTTTCGGCTGGCGGCGCGACGAAGCCATCGGCCAGAAGATGAGCCAGTTGATCGTCCCCGAGCCCTATCGGGAAATGCACGAAGCCGGTGTGCGCCGCTTCGCCGAGACCGGCCAGGGCAGCCTGGTCAACCAGCGGATCGAAATCACCGCGCTGACCCGGGACAAGGGCATCATCGACGTCGAACTGTCGATCTGGCCGGTCAAGGTCGGCGACAGCTACACCTTCAGTTCCTTCGTCCGCGACATCAGCCGGCGCAAGCGCGCCGAGGAGGAACTGGCGCGAGCGCGCGACGTGGCGCTGGAGGCGACGCGGCTGAAGTCGGATTTCCTGGCCAACATGAGCCACGAAATCCGCACGCCGATGAACGCCATCATCGGCATGTCGCACCTGGCCTTGAAAACCGATCTCGACGCCCGCCAGCGCGATTACATCGCCAAGGCCAACCTGGCCGCCACCTCGCTGCTGCGCATCATCAACGACATTCTCGATTTCTCGAAGATCGAGGCCGGCAAGCTGGAACTCGAGCGCGTCGCGTTCGCCCTCGCCGAGGTGTGCGAATCGGTGCGCACCGTGGTCGGCGGGCGGGCCGCCGAAAAGGGGCTGGAACTCCTGATCAGCGTCGATCCGGCGCTGCCCGGCCATTTCCTTGGCGACCCCCTGCGGTTGGGGCAGGTATTGATCAATCTCGCCAACAACGCGGTCAAGTTCACCGAGCGCGGACGCATCGAGATTGCCGTCACGCCGCAGGAAGTGCACGGCGAGCAGGCGGTCTTGCGCTTCTGCGTGCGCGATACCGGCATCGGCATGACGCCGGCGCAACTGGACAAGCTGTTCCAGCCATTTTCGCAGGCCGACGGCTCGACCACCCGCAAATACGGCGGCACCGGTCTCGGCCTCACCATCAGCAAGCGCATCGTCGAGGCAATGGGCGGCGAGATCAAGGTCGAGAGCATCGCCGGCGTCGGCTCACAGTTCAGCTTCGCCGTCGCATTGCCGGTGCTCGACGCCGAGCAGTTCCTCAGTCAGACGCACCAGACGGCAGACGACACCCTGTTGCCGACCGGCATGCTCGACGGACTGCGCATCCTGCTGGCGGAAGACAACCCGATCAACCAGCAGATTGCCATCGAGCTGATGCGGGAGGCCGGGGCGGCGGTCGATGTCGCCAACAACGGCCGGCAGGTGCTGGAAATACTGGGCGCCGCTACGGCGCCCGCCTATCACCTGGTGCTGATGGACCTGCAGATGCCGGAAATGGACGGCATCGAGGCCACCCGGCGGGTGCGTGCCGACGCTCGCTTCGCCGAACTGCCGATCGTCGCCATGACCGCGCACGCGATGATGGAAGAGCGGCAACGCTGCATCGACGCCGGCATGGTCGATCACGTCGGCAAGCCGATCGATCCGCCGAGTTTCCTGCGTACCATTGCCCGCTGGGCCCGCTACGCCGGTACCCAGCCCGGCGCCGGCGCGCCGCTTCCCGCTGCCGGCCAGCCCGCGCCGGCGCCGGTGTTTCCGGCGATTGCCGGCCTCGACGTGGTCGTCGGCCTGCGGCGGGTGAACGGCAAAACGGCGCTGTACCGGGAAATGCTGCTGCAGTTCGTGCAGCATCAGGCCGAACACGATGGTCAGTTGCGCGGCGCGCTCGCTGCCGCCAACAAGACGCAGCTCGCCCGCCAACTGCACACCCTCAAAGGCGTGCTCGGCAACCTCGGCGCCGATGCCTTGCACCAGCAGGCGGCCGAGCTGGAAAGTGCGCTGCTCAAGGACGAACTGGCGACGGCGGCGCTCGCCGGCTTCCTTGACGCGCTGGCGGCCCTCGCCGAAGCGATCCGCCAGGGCGTTCCGGTGCCGGCCGGCGAGGCGCCGGCCGCGTCGCCGTCGACTTCCGGCGAAACCGCCGCCATCCTCGCGCGGCTGGCCGGCTATCTCGCCGATCAGGACGGCGCGGCGATCGATTACCTGGTCGATCATCTCGCCGCCATCCGCGCGGCCTTGCCGGGCGCCGCCGGCGAAGCTTTCGAGAAAGCCGTCCGCGACTACGAGTTCCGGAGCGCGCTGGACATTCTTCATGCCACTCAGGGAGGGCTGCGCCATGAGCAGTGATGCCGTCAAGACCAGCATTCTCGTGGTGGACGACACCCCGGAAAACCTGCGCCTGGTCAGCGCGCTGCTGATGGACGACTACAAGGTGCGGGTCGCCACCAACGGGCCGCAGGCGCTCGAACTGGCCGCCCAGTCGCCCTCGCCGGCGCTGATTCTGCTCGACATCATGATGCCTGAGATGGATGGCTACGAAGTTTGCGCCCGGCTCAAGCAGGATCCCGCGACGGCCGACATCCCGGTGATCTTCCTCACTGCGCGCACGGAAGCCGAGGACGAGCGGCGCGGCTTCGAACTCGGTGCGGTCGATTACGTCGGCAAGCCGATCAATCCGCTGATCCTGGTCGCCCGCGTCCATACCCATGTCGCCCTGAAGCGCAGCCGCGACCAGTTGGCGCAGCAGAACGCCTGGCTGGAACAGGAAGTGCAGAAGCGCACGCGCCAGGTGCAGCGCATCCAGGACGTGACGATCATCGCCATGGCCTCGCTCGCGGAAACCCGCGACAACGAGACCGGCAACCACATCCTGCGCACGCAGCGCTACGTCAGGGCGCTCGCCCGGCACCTGCAGCGCAACCCGAAATACGCCGGCGCACTCGACGAGCTGACCATCGAACTGCTCTACAAGTCGGCGCCGCTGCACGACATCGGCAAGGTCGGCATCCCCGACCACATCCTGCTCAAGCCGGGCAAGCTCGACGACGCCGAATTCGAAATCATGAAGACCCACACCACGCTCGGCCTCGAAGCGATCCGCCGCGCCGAGCAGCACCTCGAAGGCGAGGACGGCTTCCTGCGCATCGCCGGCGAGATCGCCCATGCGCACCAGGAGAAATGGGACGGCAGCGGCTATCCGCTAGGCCTCGCTGGCGAAGCCATTCCGCTGTCGGCGCGGCTGATGGCGGTGGCCGACGTCTATGATGCGCTGATCAGCAAGCGCGTCTACAAGCCGGCCTTCAGCCACGAACAGGCGGTCGCCATCATCCTCGACGGCAGTGGCAAGCATTTCGACCCCGAACTGATCGCCGCCTTCCGGGAAATCGAGGACGAATTCCGCGCCATCGCCCGGCAGTTCCAGGATCACGAATAGGCCAGGCTCCGGCGTAGCGACAGCGCCGAAGCGTGCCGCCTCCTTTCGCTCTGCGGGTTCGCCTTGGGGCAGCCTGCAGCCGGCGCATTCCGGAAGAAAAGCCGCATCTTGCGCCTGTCTTGTCACCGATTGGACACACGAACTGCCTAGACTGTCGCCGACGAGTTCGCCGCAAACAGATAACGCAAAACCCCATTTTCCGGAATGCTTGCCTTGGAAATATCCCCCCATCTCCCCGCCGATTGTCGTCCGCGCTCTCAGCAGCCGACCGCCGAAGATCTCTGCATCCAGACGCCCTCGGTCACGGCTGAAGACAGCAATGAAACGGTCATGGAGATATTCTCCAAGTACCGCGACCTGACGAGTCTGCCAGTGATCGAGGATGGTATCCCCATCGGCCTCATCAACCGCGGCATCTTCCTGTCGCAGATGAGCAAGCCGTTCCGCAAGGAGGTATACAGCCGCAAGAGTTCCATTGCCTTTATGGACAAGGAGCCGCTGGTGGTCGAGGCGGACATGGACATCGAGTCGTTGACCTTCAAGGCGGTGGAATACGGCGAGAAGGCGCTGGCCGATGGTTTCATCATCACCCGCGGCGGCCGCTTCGCCGGCGTCGGCCACGGTTTGCAACTGATGCGGGTGGTGGCCGACATGCAGGCAGCCCGCAACCGCCAGATCATGCAGAGCATCGAATACGCCAGCGTGATTCAGCGTTCCATGTTGCGTACTTCGCGCGACACCATGCTGCACACACTGGAGGACGCCGATCTGGTTTGGGAGCCGCGCGATCTCGTCGGCGGCGATTTCTACTACTTCGTTGCCCGCAGCGATGGCTGGTTCGGTGCCGTCGCGGATTGTACCGGTCACGGCGTGCCCGGCGCCTTCATGACGCTGATCGCTTCCAGTTGTCTGGCCCAGGCAATTGACCAGCATGGCCCTGCTGACCCGGCGCTGTTGCTGGGCAGCGTCAACTGCGGCATCAAGCAGATGCTCGGACAGGTCGGCGGGCAGGATGAAACCCCGGAATCGGACGACGGCATGGATGCCGCCTGTTTCTGGTACGACATCGCCACCCGCCGGCTGATATTCGCCGGCGCCAAGACCAGCCTCTTCGTGCTGCACCCCGGTGGCGATGGGGTGGAAATGGTGGATGGCGACCGCAAGTGCGTCGGCTACGTCGATAGCGAGCTGGATTTCACCTGGCAGAAGCGGGCGGTGCAGATGCAAGCTGGCAGCCTGGTGTTTGTCACCACCGACGGTCTGGTCGACCAAGTCGGCGGCCCCAAGTCCATTGCCTTCGGCAAGCGTCGTATCCGCGACCTCATCCTGGCCAACCGCGACCGACCGAGCAGCGAGATCAACCGCGCCGTACAGCAGGCGATCAGCGAATGGCAGGGGCCGAACCATCGTCGCGATGACGTCACCTTTTTCTGCTTCCGCGTTCAGGAAGCGCAACGGACAAATCAAGCCTCATGAAGGACTTCGGCTCTTTTTTTGAGATTGCCTGCCAGCAACGGGTGATTTTCTACTACGTCGGTTACTTTTCGCAGAACGTCGTGGCGGCGATGGCGGACGCGGTCAGGTTACAGCTGGAAATGAGCGGCGTCAGCGGGGCGACCCGTCGCAAGCTTTTTTCTTCGTTCGTGGAGATGGCGCAGAACATCATCCACTACTCGGCCGATTCGCTGACCCCCAGCAACCAAGACAACCATGAGTTGCGTCATGGTTCGGTCTGCATCAGCGAGAAGGAAGGACAATACCTGTTGCAGTGCGCCAATCCGATCGATGCCGAGGTTGCCGAAGGCCTGCGCGAGCGCCTGCAATCGCTGCGCAGCATGACGCTGGACGAAATCAAGCGCGCCTACAAGGATTCGCTGCGCGCCGAGAGCCCCGAGGGCAGCAAGGGGGCGGGGCTGGGCTTCCTTACCGTGGCGCGCGACTCAAGCGAACCGCTGGAGTTCGACTTCCAGCCTCTGGAAGGCCATTCGGGCAAAGTGGTATTCAACCTGAAAGCCACCATTTGAATACCGGTATGACAATCGTGAGAAATTGGTATGGAAAACTTGTATATCGCTGCTACCCCCAGTTCACCGGAAGTGAATTTTGATTTTGCCCAGCACCAGCTAAGCATCCGTGGCGAGTCCTATCCCGAGAATGCGGCTGCCTTTTACGGCGATATCATCAAGCGCCTGCGTGAATATCTGGCTTCCTGCAACAACATCTGCATCAACGTTGACATCGGGCTCGCCTACTTCAACAGTTCCAGCACCAAGATGCTGTTCAATATTTTCGAGGCGTTCAAGACTGCGGTAGACGCCGGCAACGAAGTTGTACTCAACTGGCATCATTACGAAGAAGACGACACCATCTTCGAGTTCGGCCAGGAACTGCATGTCGATTTCCCGGAGATCACCTTCGTCGATCGTCCCGTGAAAGCCGCCTAGGTGATTGCCATGTCTCAACCAGATCCCGATCTTTTCGATCAGGAGAGCAACGCCTTGTTGTCGGCGCGTGTCGTGTACAACGTCGAAACCGGCGACGCCGCAAGCTACCGCGCGGCTCTTGGCGAACTCATCAACAGCTTCGACCAGCTGATGCGGCAAACTCGCCGACTGATTCGTCACAGCGATCGCCAGGAGCTCGAGATGAATCGGCTCAACCACCGACTCACCGATTTGTCGAATGAGCTGGAATACCGGGCTACCCACGATCCCCTGACCGGCGCGCTAAACCGTGCGGCAGTGATTGAGCGCGCCCATCGCTTCCTGGAAAATCACGACATGGCGATGATCGTGCTCGACATCGACCACTTCAAGCAGATTAACGACAGCTTCGGCCATCCGGTGGGCGATGCCGTGATCTGTGGCCTGGTCGAATGCCTGCGACGGACGTTGGCGACACCCGGCGAGATCGGCCGGGTGGGCGGCGAGGAATTCACGGTGATCCTGCCCCAGCAGGATTGTGCACAGGCGCAGCAGATCGCTGAACGGATGCGCCTGGCAATCGCCGGCCATGATTTCTCCCTGCCCAATGCAAGCCGCATCACTGCCAGCTTCGGAGTTTGCTGGATGCCCGCTGGCGGCGATTTCAGAACAGCCTACAGCGAGGCCGACGAAGCCATGTACGAGGCCAAGCGGACAGGGCGCAACCGCGTGATTCGCGCCGACCAGATTTTACGGGCCGGTAAACGCGGCCAATAAGACAGCGGGTGCTTGTTGTCGTTTTGGCTATCGGAGCCAAGGTGCCGATCCGGGCACCAGCGAAGCCATGTGCTGCTGGTGCGAAGGCGGCGCCGGCAATCACCCTCGCCGTCGGCGATGCGAAAAATTGCCGGAAGCATTCTTCAATCGGCAAGTAGATCCGTCTAACATTGCGTAACACAAGCGCATCGATCAGGAATGCGCCGCTAGACATCGGGAGCTGGGCGGAATGGCGACGGCATCGGCTGAAAAGGTCAAGCGTCAATAATCGGCAGCAACTCGGCGCTTTCCTGCGAAGCGATCGGCGCCCTGCTGCTGCTCGATTTCGGCTTCGGCTACGTCGGCTCGACCTTCACCTCGCTGATCTACGCTTCCTTCACCTTTATCTTCCTTGCCGTCGAAACCGCCATCATGGCGCAGGCGATCAAGCTCTATTTCGGCATGCCGCTGCGGCTCGGCTACATATTGATCGGCGCCATCTTCGTTTGCGTCTCGGAACTCAAGGTCAATGTCACCAATGCCTACGCCGGCTCGCTCGCCTGGTCGAACTTCTTTTCCTGCGTCACCCACTCGCACCCGGGGCTTGTCGTCTGGCTCGTCTTCAACTGCGCCATCGCGCTGCTCTTGATGGAACTCGACCTGTTCGATGCGATGAACAGCGTCCTTGCCCCGCTGATCGCCTACGTCACCAAGGGCAAGTACTACATCGCGCGCCGCAGCAGCTTCCCGGAGCGCTCGAACGCGTTGGTCGCCTGCGGCATCTGCGAACACCATTACGCCGAGGCCGATTCGGCCTACTGCCCGCACCACGGCGTCAATATATCTGCTCGCTGTGCTGCACGCTCGACCCGAACTGCAAGGATGTCTGCAAACCGAAGGGACGCAGTTGCTCCGAGGTCTATCGCGACGCCGTGCACGCGGCGCTCAACCGCTTGTCGTGGTGCGAGGTTTCCGGGCTGACGGCGCAACGCGTCGCCACCTTCACCCTGATCTGGGGCCGCATGCTGCTGATGATCGGGGTGACCTTGTGGGCGACCCCGCCCGGTGGCATGAAGGCGTTTTCCCCCGAGGTGCTGGACAAGTTCGACGACTACCTGATCCGCATCTTCTTTGGCCTGGCGGTGTTGTCGAGCAGGCGAGGGCGGCTTCCTGCGCATCGCCGGGGAGATCGCCCATGCGCAGCAGAAGAAATGGGACGGCAGCTGCTACCCGCAAGGCCTCGTCGGCGAGGCCATTACGCTGTCGGCGCGCTTGATGGCGGTGGCCGATGTTTATGACGCGCTGATCAGCAAGCGCGTCTACAAACCGGCCTTCAGCCACGAGAAGGCGGTTGGCATCATCCTCGAAGGCAGTGGCAAGCATTTCGACCCGGACCTGATCGCCGTATTCCGGGAAATCGAAGACGAGTTCCGCAGCATCGCCCGCCAGTTCAGCGATCATCAATAGTGGGGCATGCCTGGCCGTTCTGCCGGGCTGTTTCCAGGCGGCAACGACTCTTGCTGGTTGCGTCGAATCTGTTCAAAGGCCTCAAGCTGCTCGCCGCGTGTGACTACCACATGAGCAAGGATGTCCGGAGTGGGCCAGCGGGGCTTTCTTCTTTCAGGGCAAGCAGGTCGGTTCCGGTGTGTTGAGACGCGAAGCCTCCGAATTCATCGACGAGTTCACGCTCCTTGGCGAAACCGTGACGCCGTGGCCGGAAAACCCCCTGTGTTTTTCAGAGGGCGAATCCATTTGCAATTCCCGGATGCGCTCGAAGCCGAGAAGGCGTTCAGAACCCCCGGAACGGACGGGAAAGCCGGCCACAACTCGGGTGTTCCCCAAACAGCCTGGTCCGGTGTCCACCCGGATCAGGCTCTGGGGCTGGCTCAGTCTTTCTTGTTCCCCATCCCGGGGATTGCTCGGCTATTTGGACAGATCGATGGCGTAAACGCCCAGGCCTTTGCCGGTGCCGTTGTCGTTGCTGACCAGACTGATGTTGGCAAGCCCGGCAGCTTGAGCCACAGCAAGTTTGTCGCTGCTTGACGTGAAGGTCACCGGGCCTGCCGTGGCGACCTTGGTGAAGCGCCAACTGCGGGCAGAACCGTCGGCAGCCAGGGTCAGGTTATTGCGGGCCTTGATGTAGTCAATCAACACGTCGCGGTTGGCATCGGGCGAAGCATAGATGGTGTTGGCCGCCGTCAGACCAAAGGCTGTGCCACTGGTGGCGCGGTAGTTGTTCGTCGCGATGATGAACTCGGCCGTGGCATTGATGGGCGCGCCCTTGTACATCAGGTTTTTGATGCGGCTGCCAATGGCCTGCGTCACGTCGATCTCGTAGCTGATGTCAGCCGAGGTGAACATGTCGAAGTTGTAGCCGGGGAAGCTGGACACCAGGGCCTGGGCGGTGGTCAAGGTCGGATCGATGCGGTTGAATCGCTCGGCCGCCTTCTCCAGCCAGGTTTTGATGCCTGCACCCGTCACCTTCACGGCGTAGACGGTATTGGGGTACAGGTAAAGGTCGGCGGCGTTATTGATGGCGATGGGGCCTTTGGCCACGTCGGTGAAGTCGGTGCCACCGGCAAAACCGCTCTTGAACGGGGCGCTCACCGACAGCACCGGCAGGTCTTTGTACTGCGGCAGATTGGCGCTGACGTATTTGGCCACGTAGTCAGCCTGGGCGGCGTTGACCACCTGAATGGCCGTTACGTCACCGACATCGGCAAAGTAGCTGGACAGCGCGAAGTCAGACTGGCCTATGGGCGTCTTCACATAGGTGATGGCGGCCTCGTGCTCGGTTTTCACGGCATTGCCAATGGCCGGGTCAACTTCGACATAGGTTTTGGCCGTGGCATCGAGCAAGGTTTTGCGCACGCTGACCTCGGTTTTGCCGGTGTCGATGGTCCATTTGCCGTTTTTCACAACCAGGCTGTAGTTGATGACGCCGATGGCCTTGCCCCAGTAGCTGGGCATGACGGCAGGTACGCCAAAGAAGCTGCCCTTGATCTTGTCCACGCCCTCGGCGCCGCATGCTGCGGTGGTGCAGGTGGCGTTGGGGAATTCACTGTGCGAATGGCCCATCAGGATGCCGTCAATACCAGCCACCTTGGCCAAATGGTAATTGGCATTTTCCATGGTGGGGGTGTAGGTGCTGGTGTCCCAGCCGCCATGCGAGGCAGCGATGACGATGTCTGCTCCGTCGGCGCGGGCCAGGGGCACGTACTTTTGGGCAGCCTCGACCACTCCCTGCACGTCCACCTTGCCATCCAGCCAGCGCTTGTCCCAGTTCAGGATAGGCGGGGGGGCAAAGCCGATCACCGCCACTTTCACGGTGCTTTCGATGGCTTTGCCGTCTTTGTCTTTGCCGGTCACCTTCTTGCTGATGAGGGTGTAAGGCTTGTAGAGCGTCTGCCCGTCCTTCTTGCTGGTCACATTGGCCAGCACCAGCGGGAAAGCGGGACCGGTGCAGGTGGGCTGGCTGGCCACGGCTGCCATGCCATCCACGTTGAACTTCGCTCCCGTGACCTGCGCCAGGTAGGGCAGACCGTAGTTGAACTCATGGTTGCCCAGAGTGCCAGCGTCGAAGCCAATGGTGTCCATGGCCTTGTAGGTGGCCAGCTTCTGGTTGCAGGCCACCGGGGTCACCAGGGCCTGGTAGTCGGCCAGGGCCGTGCCCTGGATGGTGTCGCCGTTGTCGATCAGCAGGTTGTTGGGAAACGCCGTGCGCGCCTGCTTGATGAGGGTGGCAGTGCGCTCGAATCCCAGGCTTTTATCTTCGGCCAGCTTGAAATAGTCGTAGCTGAGGAGGTTGGCGTGCAGGTCGGTGGTTTCCAGAATGGCTAGCTGGGCGGTGCTGCCATCGGGCAGGAGAGCGCCGGCGTCGTCGTCACTGCCCAGGCAGGCGCTGAGGCTCAGGCACAGCGCCGCGAGAAAGGTCAATCGGATGCCAGAGTGGGCCAGCGGCTCGGCGGATGGAGAGGTAAACATGAAGCGCTCCCGTTCGGTTGAAAGAGCGAGAGACTATGGAAGCACCATGACACGCCGGTGAAGCCTCCGGGTCAGCTACATGTCAGCCCGGCAGGACTTCGATATTCATGGTCGTCTGCACCGCAGAACGTGCTGCCGCGAGCCCGGAACGGGTTGGTTGATGGTAAACAGGCAGGCATCGGCCACGGCTTCAATGGGCGCTGGAATTCGCTTGACAAGGAGCAGAAGCAATGAAAAGCCCCGTCGTAACCATACGGTTTAATGCAAAACTGCGTCACGCAAGAATTTTTGGAAGAGAACGACAGGGGCTGGCTGATCGAAGCCGGTGCCGGCGAAAACTGGCACAGCTCGCGGCCTGGACGCCGGAGCCGGCTTGGCCCTGCCTGAAGAGCATGGCCCTGATCCCCGGTACCGGGGGCGCCAATTCCGGCGCTTCCCCGATTTTGATTTCCATCAAGGCCGCATTCCGGCGCGCCAGCGGAGAATGCCGGCGAACCCCAACTGGAGCCTGGTCATGAGCATTCGTGAATTCCTGATCGACGATCACCGTCATTGCGACGATTTCTATGCCGCTGCCGAGCAGGCGGTCGAACGCGGCGACGCGGCGGCTGCCGCGGCGGCCTTCGGGCAGTTCCGCGCGGCGCTGCTGCGCCACTTCGCGGCCGAGGAGCAGACGCTGTTCCCGGCCTTCGAAGCGCGTACCGGCATGACCATGGGGCCGACGCAAATGATGCGCATCGAGCACGAGCAGATGCGTGGGCTGGTCGAAGTCGCCGAGGAGGCGCTGGACGGCGGCGACCTGGAGGAATTTCTCGGCCAGGCGGAAAGCCTGCTGATCATGATGCAGCAGCACAACATGAAGGAAGAGAACGTCCTCTACCCGATGTGCGACCAGCATCTGGCCGGCGAGCCGGCGGTGCTGGAACGCCTGCAAAGCGAGCTGGCCTGATGGACATCCCCGCCGAACGCACGGTCGACGCGCGCTACCTGGAGCCGCCGCAACCCTTCGTCGACACCATGGAAATGCTGGCGACGCTGCAGCCGGGCGAGGAAATGCTGCTCCTCCTGTTCCGCGAGCCGCACCCGCTCTACCGCGTGCTGCAGCAGAACGGCCACCGCTGGCGGACCGAACTGCGCGACGACGGCACTTTCGCCGTGCGCATCACCTGCTGAGGCGGTCGTGGCCAGCGGCATGCTCTCCTTCGACCAGGTGCCGCCGCTGGCGGCGCCGCTGCGCTTCTTCGTCACCGCGCCGCTGTTCATCGCGCTCGCCGGACTGCTCGCCGTGATCGACGGGCCGGCCATCCTGGCTTCGCGGTGGACGCCGGCGGCGCTCGCCGCGACCCATCTGCTCACCGTCGGCTTCATGCTGCAGGTCATGCTCGGCGCGCTGATCCAGGTTCTGCCGGTGGTCGCCGGCGCCGCGCTGGCGCGGCCGCTGTGGGTGGCGCGCGTCGTTCATCCGGCGATCAACCTTGGCGCGCTGGCGCTGGCCGGCGGCTTCCTGTGGTCGGCGCCGGGCTGGCTGCATGCCGCCGGCACGCTGCTGGCGCTGGCTCTGCTGGTCTTCGTCGGTGCCGCCGGCAGCGCGTTGTTCCGGGTGCCGTCGACCAGTCCGAGCATCCGTGGCCTCAAGTTGTCGCTGGTCGGCCTCGCCGTGGTCGGCGGCAGCGGCCTGTTCATGCTACTGGCGCTCGCCGGCGGCTGGTCGCTGCCCTTGCTGGCGCTGGCCGACCTGCATGCCGCCTGGGGCCTGGCCGGCTGGGCCGGCGTGCTGCTGGCGGCGGTCGCCTACGTCGTGGTGCCGATGTTCCAGTTGACGCCGGGTTACGCGGCGCGCCCGGCGTGGGGTTTCCCGGTTTTCCTGTTCGCCGTGCTGCTTGCCTGGAGCGCCGCGCTGGCGTTCGACGCCGATTGGCCGGCGCGGCTCGGCCGCCTGCTGCTCGCCGCCGGCGGCGCCGCCTTCGCCGTGCAGACCCTGCGCCTGCAGGCCAAACGGCGGCGGGCGCGGCCCGACACCACCTTCCGTTACTGGCAATTCGGCCTCTACGGCGCATTGCTGGCGCTCGCCATGCTTGCTGCCGGCGCGCTGGTCCCGGCGCTCGCCGACGATCCGCGGTGGACGCCGGCCTTCGGCCTGGTCTTGCTGCTCGGCGCCTTCGTGCCGTTGATCGTCGGCATGCTGGCCAAGATCGTCCCCTTCCTGCTCTGGCTCGACCTGCAGAACCACGGCCTGGTCGGCAAGGCGCTGCCGCCGATGAACAAGCTGCTGCCCGAGGCGCCGATGCAGCGCCAGTTCCAGGTCTTCGTCGCCGCTGCCGGACTGGCGCTGCTGGCGGTGTTGCTGCCCGACTGGCTGAGCCGCCCGGCGGGTGTGCTGCTGATCGCCGCTGCGGTCTGGCTGGCCGTCAATCTCCTGCAGGCGGCGTGGCGGCACGGCCGGCAGTTGCAACAGGCGCCGGCATGAACACCTATCTGCTGCTGCGTCACCTGCATATCTCCTGCGTCGTCCTCAGCGGTGCTGGCTTCCTGCTCCGGCTGTACTGGATGGCGAGTGAATCGCCGCGCCTGCGCCAGCGCCTGACCCGCACCCTGCCGCATGTCATCGACAGCGTGCTGCTTGGCAGCGCGCTGACCCTGGCGGTGTGGAGCGGCCAGTATCCTTTCGTCGATGGCTGGCTGACCGCCAAGCTGGGCGGTCTGCTCGCCTACATCGGACTGGGCACGATGGCCTTGAAGCGCGGCCGGACGCGCGCCGCCCGCCTGGGCTACGGCGCGCTGGCGGTGCTCGCCTATGCCTACATCGTCAGCGTCGCGCTGACCCGCAATCCTTTCCCTCTATAACTTGCCGAGCTTGCGGTACAGCGTGTTGCGGCTGATGCCGAGCTGGCGCGCCGCCGCCGAGACGTTGCCGTTGGCCTGGTCGAGCGCGCGCTGGGCGAGCTGGCGGCCGACTTCCTCCAGGCTGCCGACCGGATTTTCCAGCGGTGCCGCCGCCCACTGTGCTTCGCCGCTGGCGGGCGCCAGCGGCGCCTCGAACAGTTCTTCCGGCAGATGCGATTCGTGCACCGTCGTCTCGTCGTCGTCGAGCAGGGCGATGGCGACGCGGATCACGTTGAACAACTGGCGGATGTTGCCTGGCCACGCGTAGCGCTCGATCACCTGCAGCGCGCCTTCGGTGAAGCGCACCGGGCCGCGCTCGCAGCTTTCGCCGGCGGCCAGCTTGGCGACCAGTTGACGCAGGTCGCTGCGCTCGCGCAGCGGCGGCAGGGTGACGCTCATGCCGTTGAGGCGGTAGTAGAGATCCTCGCGGAAGCCGCCGCGGGCGACTTCCTCGCGCAGCTTGCGGTGGGTGGCGCAGACCAGTGAGATGTCGACCTGGATCTCGCGCGTGCTGCCGAGCGGCGTCACCGCGCGTTCCTGCAGCACGCGCAGCAGCCGCGCCTGCATGTTCATCGGCATGTCGCCGATTTCGTCGAGGAAGAGGGTGCCGCCGTGCGCCTGCTGGATCTTGCCCGGCGCGCCTTCCTTGCGCGCGCCGGTGAAGGCGCCGCCCTGGTAGCCGAAGAGTTCGGACTCGATCAGGCTTTCCGGGATCGACGCGCAGTTGAGGGCGACGAAGGGGCCGTCGGCGCGCGGGCCGCTGTTGTGGAAGGCCTTGGCGAACATCTCCTTGCCGGCGCCGGATTCGCCCTGGATCATGATCGGGATGTCGCGCCCGAGCAGGCGGCGGGCGCGGTCGATCGCCAGTTGCAGGCGGGCGTCGCCGGTGTTCAGGGTGTCCAGCGTCAACACCTGCGGGCAGGGCGCTTCGGCGCGTCGGGCGGCGGCCGGACGGCTGCCGCTGTCAACGTTGTAGACGCGACCGGCGGTGGGTGAAGCTGGCAGGCTGCCGCGCAGCACCAGGTTGATCGTCCGGCCGTTTACCGTGATCGTGCTGTGGCCCTGGCTGTTCTGTCGCTGGCGGTCGATCAGCGTGCCCAGGTTATGCTCGAAGACCATCGAGAAATCGCGCCGTACCGCGTCGACGCGGCGGATGCCGAGGATTTCCAGTCCGTTGTTGTTGATCGCCTTGACCTGGCCGTCCGGGCTCACCGCCGCCTGGCCTTCCTTGGGGCTGCCCAGGTAGTCGGGACGGGAATGGAAGCAGACGATGATGTCGCCGGCGTGCGCCGATTCGAACAGGCGCTTCTCGGCCAGCGCCGTCGATAGTCGGGCCAGGCCCAGGGTGTGGCGCTGCGTCGCCCGGTAGTCGCCGGAAATGTCGAGGACGCCGATCAGTGCGCCGTCCGGGCCGAAGATCGGGCTGGCGCAGCAGGTCAGGAAACCGTTGTGTTCGAGGAAGTGTTCGGCGCCCAGCACTTCGATCGGGCGCTCCTCGGAAAGTGCCGTGCCGATGGCGTTGGTGCCGCGCTGGTTCTCGTCCCAGGAAGCGCCGGGGGCGAGGGCGACGCGGTCGGCACGATCGACGAAGTCGGGGTCGCCGACGGTATCGAGCAGCAGTCCGTTGGCGTCGGCCAGGATGACCATGCTGCCCGAGTCGCGAATCTGCTCATAGACATGTTCCATGATCGGCCGCACCTGTTGCAGCAGGTAGCGGTTGCGGTACTGCTCGGTCTTCAGCGCCACCCGGTCGAGCGATTCGACGCCCGGCAGCGCGTAGTTCTCGGTCAGTCCGAAACGCCGGCAGCGTTCCCAGGAACGCAGGATCAGCGGATCGATCACGCCCGCCGGCAGTTCGCCACGTTCGAAAAATGCCTGCCGCGCCTCGCGCAGGCGCGGGCCGTGCAGGCCGGCCACCACTTGTATCTGTCCCATCTTGTCTCTCCTCCGTCCCCGGATGCGTTTTTATGTGCTGTTGTTTCATAACGTAGCACCTGCCCATTTAAGGAGCAATTGTCTGTGCAACGCCGCTGCCGTTGAAGCCAGAAACGTGCCATGTTGTTTCGGGGGGATTTTGCCAATGGGCGCGGCAAAACGGGGGAGCGGCCGCTGTTTCGGGGGACTGGCACAGGCCTTGCAGTCAGACCCGGTACAAGCTGTTGTTCCGCATTCACCAAAGGAGACCCCGTGAAGCATTTCCACCTTTCCCTCGGCGCCCTGGTCGCCACCCTGTGCCTGGCCACTTCCTCGCTGGTCTTCGCCCACGGCGACGTGGTGCCGCAGGCGGTCGACACCACCGGCCTCAAGCAACTCGGCACCGACTGGCAGACCGCCAACCCCTACCGCGACAACAAGACGGCGATCCGCATCGGCGACTCCGCCTTCAACCAGAACTGCGCGCGCTGCCACGGCCTGGGCGCCGTTTCCGGCGGTATCGCGCCCGATCTGCGCTACCTGCCGAAGGGCGACGAGGGCGACGAAATCTTCCTGCAGCGCATCCGCAAGGGCGCCGTGCGTGACGGCCGCGTCTACATGCCGCCGTTCGAAGGCACCCTGTCGCAGGAAGCGATGTGGGCAATCCGCGCCTGGCTGGAGACCGTCCATGAAGAATGATCGCCGCCGCTGCCTCAAGGCGCTTGCCGCGCTGCCCTTCTGCCTGGCCCTGCCGGCGGTTGCCGATGCGCTGGAGACGATTCGCCAGCGCGGACGTCTGCGCATCGCCGTCTATAACGACTTCCCGCCGTACTCGCTGGCCGGTGGCAAGGGCATCGACGCCGACCTCGGTCGCGCCATCGCCGCCCGCCTCGGCGTCGCTGCCGAGATCGTCGGCTTCAACGCCGACGAGGACATGAACGACGACCTGCGCAACATGGTCTGGAAGGGCCATTACCTCGGCACCCAGCCCGCCGACCTGATGCTCCACGTGCCGGTCGACGAAGGCCTGGCGCGGGCCAACGACAAGGTCCGCATCTTCGGCACCTATCACCGCGAAAGCCTGGCTGTCGCGCGCAATCCGCAGCGCGTGCCGGCGCTTGCCGGCTCCGCCGCGGTGGCGCTGGAAGTGTTCACCCGCGAGAAGATCGGCGTCGAAACCGCCTCGCTTGCCGATTCCTTCCTGCTTTCCGTGCTCAACGGCCGCCTGCGCGAGAACGTCGTACACTTCACCACCGTCGCCGAAGCCGGCCGGGCGCTGGCCGCCGGCCAGATCGCCTCGGTCCTCGCCCCGCGCGCCGAGCTGGAAGCGGCGCTGGCCGGGCAGCAGCAGGTGGTGCTGGAAAGCGCCAACTTCGCCGAGCTGAAGATCGACGGCTGGCCGCTCGGCATGGCCGTCAAGGCCGAGGAAGCAGCGCTCGCCGAAGCGGTCGGCGCGGCCGTCGCCGACCTGCGCCGCGACGGCAGCATCGCCGCCATCTTCCGCCAGCACGGCATCACCTACCAAGCCAACTGAGGCCAACATGCGCGCCATTTCCTGTTTCCTCCTCGCCCTGTTCGCCGCCGCCGCCGGCGCCAGCGCCGAACCCTACGCCTACGTGCCGAACGAGAAGAGCGCCAGCGTCAGCGTCATCGACACCGCCAGCGATACCGTCGTCCGCCAGTTCCCGATCGGCGAACGGCCGCGCGGCATCGCCGGCGGCAGCGGCCGGCTCTACCTGACCGACGGCAAGAGCAACAGCCTGCTGATCGTGGACAGCGCCGCCGGCAAGCTGGAGCGCCGGGTCAAGGTCGGCGATTCGCCGGAAGGCGTCAGCCTCTCGGCGGACGGCAAACTGCTCGCCGTCGCCGTCGAGGACGACAACGTGGTCACGCTGCTCAGCGCCCCGGCGGCGAAGGAGCTGGCGCGCATCAAGGTGCACGGCAAGAACCCCGAGCACGCCGTGTTCAGCCCCGACAGCCGCTGGCTCTACGTCAGCGCCGAAGACGCCGAACAGGTCGATGTGATCGACGTCGCCGCCCGCCGCCAGGTCGCCAGCATTCCGGTCGGCAAGCGGCCGCGCGGCATCGGCTTCCTGGCCGACGGCAGCCGCGCCTACGTCGCCTGCGAACTGGCCGACAAGGTCTACGCCATCGACGTCGCCAGCCACAAAGCCATCGCCGAGATTCCCGCCGGCCAGTACCCCAACGGCGTCGCCATCCATCCGGACGGCAAGCGCGTCTATATCTCCAACGGCCGCGACGGTACGGTGATGGCCATCGACGTTGCCAGCAACACGGTCAGCGGCACCGTCGCCGTCGGCAAGCGGCCCTGGAACATGGCGCTGACCCCGGACGGCGGCAAGCTCTACGTCGCCAACGGGCGCTCCGGCAGCGTCTCGGTGATTGACACCGGCCGCTTCGAGAAAACCGGCGACATCGCCGTCGGCGAACTGCCCTGGGGCGTCAGCATCCGATGAGCGCCGCCCGCTACACGCTGCCGGCGATCCTGCTGCACTGGGCGCAGGCGATCCTGATCGTCTGGCTGCTCTGGCTTGGCTGGACGATGATCGACCTGCCCAAGGGCGCCGAACGCAGCGCCGCCTACGGCCTGCACAAATCGCTCGGCCTGCTCGCGCTCCTCCTGGTGGCAATCCGCCTCGGCTGGCGCCGCTTCCACCCGCCACCGGCCTCGCCGCTGCAAGGGCCGCTGGCCAAGGTGGCCGGCGCCACCCACCTGGCGCTCTACGCCTTTCTGCTCCTCGCCCCGCTCGCCGGCTATCTGGCCTCGGCCTTTACGCCCTATCCAGTCAAATTCTTCGGCCACGAACTGCCGCGCCTGTTCGCCGCCGACGAAGGACTCAACGCCGCCTTCAAGCAAGTGCATGTGGTTCTGGTATGGACCGGCGCCGCGCTGATCCTCCTCCACCTCGCCGGCACCCTGAAACACCTGCTGCTGCGCGACGGAACCTTGCAGCGCATGTTGCCCGGTGCGCTGTTGCGGAAATGAACAGGTGTTGAGAAATGGAGCAGGTGGCGCGCGGCCTACTGAAATTAATCGGGTTCATCTTTGATGCGGAGCATAAAGTGGCTTGCGTCAGCGATTGCACGGCGGATTGGTAGAGAGGCCAGGTCAGCATTTGTTCGTATGGCATCCCGAACGCTCGTGGCCACTTCATCGTTCATGCGGGCCCCGAAAATGACACCGGTAACGGCGTCAGCAGGAATCTCGAAGAGACTGATCGGATAGGGAGTGTCCGGGATGGTAGCAACGGCGTCAGCGAGTGGGCGAACGATGCGCCACTCGCGTTCGTATTCCCAATGCCCGCTTTTTACGAGAAAGAGTTCTATAGCGCTCATGTGGGATAGTGGGGCACTCGGTCTGTTCTCCCGGTAGCAAACCCGCTGAAGATGGCGTAAGTCGTCATCGTCCGATTTTTGTTGATGAAAATACTGGTGCCAAGCATCAAACTCGACAACGAAGCCGGTGTGGCTGCTTGCATAGTGAGCCCACATGAGAAGGCTATCTGGTACTTCGGAAAGGCACAGAACTCCTAGCATCTGGTCAATCTTCCCTGTTATGAACGACACAGCACGAGGGCCAATTGATTCAAGCGCGTCCAACATCTCCGTCTGTTTAACTTGGGCTAACTGCTCTGCAAGCAGTAGTGCTTGCTTGTAACTGAAGGTTGCCTGGATGTGTTGAGGGAGTTGCTGGTATACCCGCTCAATTTCTTCCGGCAAAACTCGCCTGAGCGTGGTCAGCATTTCCTCTCTAGTGGACAGAGAAGTAATTTCTGGTCGGCCTTCAAACGGATCGTTAAACGCGCCAAGTTGGCTGTAACGGATTCGAAGATCCGAAAAAAACTTCGCTCGATCAGGGGCAAAGTACTTGTACAACAGTCGAGGACAGTGACGTTTCAAGATAATTCCGTGATCTCAAAATTTTTGGGCTGGGTATCTGATGCTGGTTTCGCTATCAATCAAGCATCTTGTGAAAAAGGCCAACATCTGCCGTGCGGCGTTTTTGGGAGGCCGGCGATGCTCGTAGGTGGAAGACTATGCCACTGACAACGGAATTTTGCCTTGACCTGCGAAGGCGTCGCCAGCATTTCCCGCCCAGCGTGATTCGCGACGAGGCGTTGCGTGATCCTCGCGAGCCCCATCGAGAATGCTCGGCAGCGCAAAGCCGCCCTCATCCCAGCGGAATTTTCCACCCTCGTTCAGGTCTATCCGACTCCTGCCCCGCGTGGGCTGTTCTGGAGAGCGGCATGGTCTGGCGTTTCCTGTTCGGTGGCTTGCTGTTCGTCGCTGTCCTTCCAACCGCCCGCGCCGCTGGCGAGGTGCAGCGCAGCGAGAAGGCGGCTTTTCGGGTGGTTGAGTTGAGCGCAGGGCTGGAGCATCCGTGGTCAGTCGCTTTCCTGCCCGATGGCCGTTTTCTGGTCAGCGAGCGGCCGGGGAGTTTGCGCCTGGTCGGGGCCGACGGGCGGCTCGATCCGCGGTCGGTGGTCGGGGTGCCGGCGGTGGTGGCGCGCGGTCAGGGCGGGTTGCTCGATGTCGTGCTGCATCCGCAGTTTGCCAGCAACGGCTGGGTCTATCTGTCCTACGCCGGGGGCGGTGAGGGCGGTGCGGGAACTGAGGTGGCGCGCGGGCGCTTGGTCAGCGATGGCGGTGGCAGCCGACTGGTCGATCTGCAGGTGATCTATCGCCAGCAGCCGAAGTCGCTCGGCCGCGTGCATTTCGGTTCGCGCCTGGTGTTCGGCGGCGACGGCATGCTCTACATCACCCAGGGCGACCGCGGCGAGATGGAGCGGGCGCAGGCGCCCGGCGATCTCGCCGGCAAGCTGCTCCGTCTGCACGACGACGGCCGGGTGCCGGCCGACAATCCCTGGCGCGGCGTTGCCGGCGCCCGGCCGGAGGTCTACAGCACCGGCCATCGCAGTATGCAGGGGGCGGCGCTGCATCCGCAGAGCGGCGCTTTATGGACGCACGAGCACGGGCCGCAGGGCGGCGACGAGATCAACGTGATCCGGCCCGGCCGCAATTACGGCTGGCCGCTGATCACCTACGGGGTCAATTACGGGCTGGGGACGAAGATCGGCGTCGGTACGCATTTGCCGGGGATGGAGCAGCCGCTGTACCAATGGACGCCGTCGATTGCGCCGTCCGGCATGGCGTTTTACACGGGCGGGCGGTTTCCCGGCTGGCAGGGCAATCTCTTCGTCGGCGCGCTGAAGGCGCAGGCCTTGCTGCGGCTGGAACTGGACGGCGAGCGGGTGGTCGGCGAGGAGCGCCTGCTGGTCGGCCAGGTCGGCCGCATCCGCGATGTCCGGCAGGGGCCGGACGGCTTTCTCTACCTGCTGACCGACGCGGCGGACGGGCGGCTGCTGCGGCTGGAGCCGGCCGCCCGGCCGTGAGGCTCATTCCAGCGAGAGCACCCAGGCGATCGCCTGCTTGAGGTCGTCGTCGCTGATCTTGTCGGCGGGGTGGGGCAGCATCGGTACCGTGCCCCAGTTGCCGGCGCCGCCGTGGCGGACCTTGTCGAAGAGGGCGGCGGGCGCCTTGGCGTCACCTCGGTACTTGGCGGCAACGTCCTTATAGGCGGGGCCGACGCGCTTGACGTCGACGGCGTGGCAGGCAACGCAGCGCGCCTTCTTGACGATGGCTTCGCTGGCGTGGGCGGACAGGGCTGGGGCGAGCAGGCTGGCGGCGAGGAAGAGGCCGGCGGCGCGGAAGACGGATTTCATGAAAACTCCGGGAATTCGAAAAAAAGGGGGCGGTCGCCCGCCCCCGCAAGTTCCCCGCAAAGGGACAGTGGAGGAGATTCGCTCAGAAGAAGCCGAGCTTCTGTTCGGCGTAGGAGACGAGCAGGTTCTTGGTCTGCTGGTAGTGGTCGAGCATGACCTTGTGCGTCTCGCGGCCGATGCCGGATTCCTTGTAGCCGCCGAAAGCGGCGTGGGCCGGGTAGGCGTGGTAGCAGTTGGTCCACACGCGGCCGGCCTGGATGGCACGGCCCATGCGGTAGGCGACGTTGCCGTTGCGGCTCCAGACGCCGGCACCAAGGCCGTAGAGCGTGTCGTTGGCGATCGCCAGGGCTTCCGCTTCGTCCTTGAAGGTGGTCACGGCGAGCACCGGCCCGAAGATTTCTTCCTGGAAGATGCGCATCTTGTTGTGGCCCTTGAACAGCGTCGGCTGGATGTAGTAGCCGCCTTCGATGTCGCCGCCGAGGTGGGCGCGTTCGCCGCCGATCAGCACTTCGGCGCCTTCTTCCTTGCCCAGCTTGAGGTAGGACTCGATCTTGTCCATCTGGATCTGCGAGGCCTGCGCACCCATCATCGTCTCGGTGTCGAGCGGCGACCCCAGCTTGATCGCGGCGACGCGGGCCAGGCAGCGTTCCATGAACTTCTCGTAGATCGATTCCTGGATCAGCGCGCGGCTCGGACAGGTACACACTTCGCCCTGGTTGAAGGCGAACAGGACCAGACCTTCGATCGCCTTGTCGAGGAAGCCGTCGTCCTTGTCCATCACGTCGGCGAAGAAGATGTTGGGCGACTTGCCGCCCAGTTCCAGCGTCGCCGGGATCAGGTTGTTGGCGGCGGCCTGGGCGATGACGCGGCCGGTGGCGGTGGAGCCGGTGAAGGCGATCTTGGCGATGCGCTTGCTGGTGGCGAGCGGCATGCCGGCTTCGCGGCCGAGACCATTGACGATGTTCAACACGCCCGGCGGCAGCAGGTCGGCGATCAGGTCCATCAGGATCAGGATCGAGATCGGCGTCGATTCGGCCGGCTTGAGGACCACGCAGTTGCCGGCGCCGAGCGCCGGAGCGAGCTTCCAGGCGGCCATCAGGATCGGGAAGTTCCAGGGAATGATCTGGCCGACGACGCCGAGCGGCTCATGGATGTGATAAGCCATGGTGTTCTCGTCGATTTCCGAGATGCCGCCTTCCTGCGAGCGCAGGCAGCCGGCGAAGTAGCGGAAGTGGTCGACGGCGAGCGGGATGTCGGCCGCCAGGGTTTCGCGGATCGGCTTGCCGTTGTCGACGGTCTCGGCGTAGGCCAGCAGTTCGAGGTTGGCTTCGAGGCGGTCGGCGATCTTCAGGAGGATGTTGGAGCGCGTCGTCGCGTCGGTCTTGCCCCACTTCGGGAAGGCGGCGTGGGCGGCGTCGAGCGCCAGTTCGATGTCTTCGGCGGTGGAGCGGGCGGCTTGCGTGTAGACCTTGCCGCTGACCGGGGTCACGACGTCGAAATACTGGCCCTTGACCGGAGCGGTCCACTGGCCGTTGATGAAGTTGTCGTACTTGGCCTTGTAGGCGATTTTTGCGCCAGCGGCGCCGGGGGCTGCGTAGATCATTTTGTCTCCTCGTCTTTTACGGATCGGTAAATGGCTTGCCTGTCGGCCGCGTTTCCATATCAAGGCCCGTGCCAGCATTACAGCCGTTTGATTTCATTGATTTATCGGGCCGCGGCATGACAGGAAAATCGTTGCCGGAACGTTGCAGACGGGAACAGGTGTAACAATTTGGAACAGACGGACACTTTTACTCGCGCAAGGCTTGCATCGCCCGGCATGCGGCCTATACTCGGCAAAAAACGGGCCGCGACCCGACAAGGAGACAATCCCGATGCACGCAAATCCCCCGCTTGCCGGCCCGCTCTTGCGCCAGGCCAGGCTCAAGCTGCTCGACGGCGGCAACTTTTCCGACAGCGAAATCGACGAACGCCTGGCCCGCTCCTGGCGGCGCAGTCTCGCCGCCGGCCTGACGCCAACCGGCCGCCTGGCCGTCCCCGATAATCTGACGGCCGGCGAACTGGGCCGCGCCCTGGGGCGCAACCGGGAACTGCTCAACCACTCGCGGCCGATCATGGAATACCTGTTCGAACAGGTGCGCCACAGTCACAGCCTGGTCGTCCTCGCCGACAATCACGGCGTCCTCATGCACACGCTGGGCGACACCGATTTCCTCGGCAAGGCCGAGCGCGTCGCGCTGATGTCCGGCGCCTGCTGGGACGAGCGGCAGCGCGGCACCAACGCCATCGGCACGGCGCTGGCGGAAGCGAGCGGCATCGAGATCCACGGTGACGAACATTTCCTCGAACGCAACACCTTCCTGACCTGCGCCGCCGCGCCGATCGTCTCCGCCACCGGCGAACTGCTCGGCATCCTCGACATTTCCGGCGACCGCCGCAGCCGCCACCCGCACACTCTGGGCCTGGTCAACACTGCCGCCCGGATGATCGAGAACCGGCTGGTCGCCGACGCCTGCCGCCGCCACCTGCGCCTCTACCTGCATCCGGACCCGGCCGGCATCGGCACCGTCGCCGAAGGCATCGTCGCCCTTTCCGAGGACGGCTGGATCATCGGCGCCAACCGCAACGCGCTGCGCCTGCTTGGTCTGTCTGCCGCCGATATCGGCGGCACCCCGCTGTTTCGCGCCATCGATACCCGGATTGGCGACCTCATTGCCCAGGGCCGGCGCCGCCCCGGGCAGGTGCTCGCCCTGCACGGCCACGACGGCAGGACCTTCTATGCGCGGATCGACGGTCACGAGCCACGCGTGCTGTCGGTGCCGAAAACCAGCAGCCCGCAACATAACGACGCGCTGACCGCGCTCGACACCGGCGACCTGCGCTGGCGGGCGGCGGCCGACAAGGCGCGGCGCATCCTCGGCAAGGACATCCCGCTGCTGCTCAGCGGCGAATCCGGCGTCGGCAAGGAATTATTCGCCCGTGCCGTGCATGAATCCTCGCCGCAGCGCGACGGCCCCTTCGTCGCCATCAACTGCGCCGCGCTGCCGGAAAACCTGATCGAAGCCGAACTCTTCGGCTACCAGCCCGGCGCCTTTACCGGCGCCCGCAAGGAAGGCTACATCGGCCGCCTGCGCGAAGCCGAGGGCGGCACCCTGTTCCTCGACGAGATCGGCGACATGCCGCTGGCGCTGCAGACCCGGCTGCTGCGCGTCCTCCAGGAGCGCAAGGTGCTGCCGCTTGGTGGTGGCGTCGCGGTCGATGTCCGCTTCTCGCTGATCTGCGCCACCCACCGCGACCTGCCGGCAGCCAGCGCCGCCGGCCAGTTCCGCAGCGACCTCTATTACCGGATCAACGGCCTGACGCTGAACCTGCCGGCGCTGCGCGAACGCAACGACTTCGCCGCGCTGTGCGACAAGCTGCTCGCCGAGTTCTTCCCGGACGCCACGCTGGCCATCGAACCGGCATTGCAGCACCGTCTCGCCGGCTATGCCTGGCCGGGCAACCTGCGGCAACTGGCCAGCGTGCTGCGCACTGCCTGCGCCATGCTCGACCCTGGCGAATCGCTGATCGACTGGCCGCACCTGCCGGACGATCTGGTCGACGCCCTGCACCGCGCACCCGCGCAGCCTTGCCGCGCCAACGCCGAGCCCGCCCAGCGCAATCTCGCCGCGCTGTCGCTCGCCGCCATCCACCAGGCAGTCGCCGACCATGCCGGCAACCTGAGCGCCGCCGCCCGCCAGCTCGGCATCAGCCGACAGACCCTGTACCGCAAGCTGAAGGGCGAACGCGCCTGATCTGCCGCCCCAACCCGGAAACAACGATGACCAAGCTGCCCAGCCCCGAAATCCACGCCCTGCTCGCCGACCTGCCGCTGTTCACCAACATGTCGCCCGACGAAATCGACCGCATCGCCCGCGGCAGCCGGGAAATCCGCGCCACCAAGGGCAGCCTGCTGTTCCACCGCGGTGACCCCTGTCTCGGTTTCCATCTGCTGCTCTCCGGCCAGATCAAGCTGGCCTTCACCTCGGCCCAGGGCAACGAGAAGGTGGTCGAGGTGATCCGCCCCGGACAGAGCTTCGGCGAAGCGCTGATGTTCATGGAATCGCCCTACATCGTCGACGCCCAGGCGCTCGCCGACTCCCACCTGCTGCACGTCGCCAAGACCACGGTCGACGAGGAGCTGGCCAAGGACCCGAAACTGGCGCGCAAGATGCTCGCCAGCATGGCGATCCGCCTGCACCAGATGGTCAACGACCTGGAGGGCTACTCGCTGCATTCCGGCAAGGAACGCATCGTCGCCTACCTGCTGCGCGAACTGGCGCCCTGCGCCGCGCCCGGCAATGCGGCCCGGCTCGCCCTGCCGACCACCAAGGGCATCGTCGCCTCGCGCCTCAACCTGACCCAGGAACACTTCTCGCGCATCCTGCACGAACTGAGCGACGAAGGACTGATCGTCGTACACGGCCGGGAGATCGAAATTCCCGACCTGGCAAGATTGCGCGCCAGCCTGGACTGAAACCGGCAGACAAAAAAAGGGGCTGGATCAACCAGCCCCTTTCGCTATTGCCGTCCCGGGAAATCAATCGGTCAGCAGACGCCCCTGGTTCAGCAAGTTCTGGATCACCTGCTGATCCGACGGGCTGCCGCCACCGACCAGATCGACCCCTTCCAGCACGATCTGCATGACATCGTTGCTGGAGACGTTGCTGGGCAGGCCACCGGCCGTATTGCCGTTCGAGAACGCCCCGCTGGTGCTGACGTAGATCGTCGTATTGCCACCCGAGTACTGGAAGTGCAGGAAGTTGTCGAGATCGGCTGCGCTGGCATTGACCGGCGCGTTCAGCAGATCGCGCAGGTCGAGCACATCGCCCTGGGCGGTGTTGAAGTCGGTCACCCGGTCGATCGTCGGCGATTGCGTAGTACCGCGATCGCCCAGCACCCACTGGAAGGTATCGGCACCCAGGCCACCGGTCAGCGTATCGCCACCGGCGCCGCCCCAGATGATGTCGTTGCCTTCGCCACCGTTCAAGGTGTCGGCACCGGCACCGCCGGACAGGATGTCGTTGCCGCTACCGCCCGTGAGCTGGTCGCTGCCCGCGCCACCCGACAACTTGTCGTCGCCGTCGCCGCCATTGATGACATCGTTGCCGGCCAGCCCGTTGATGACGTCGTTGGCGGCAGTGCCGTCAAGGGTGTCGTTGCCACTGCTGCCGTCGATTTCACCGCCCGCGTTACGGGAGATGTTCATCGTCAGTTCGCCGTTGGCACGGTCACCATCGTTATCGACCAGCGTGAACCCGACGACTTCCTGGACCGTACCGGTCAGCGTCGCCGACGGACGATAGGTGTAATCGCCGGAGTCCATATCGACGGTGAAGATGCCCTGCAGTTCGGTGGTGATCGTCAGCACATGCGTTGCCGCATCCCAGGTGTAGCTGCCCGTTGCCCCGGCATCCCGGACCACGGAGATGGTATTGCTCGCCGTGTCCCAGGTGTAGGTGCTGCGGTCGCCGACCGCACCGATCGCAACGCTGACCAGGTGGCCACCGTCGGCCCCCACCGCACCCGGCGTCGCACCGGTGAGCAGGTTGCCGGAACTGCTCGGGATCGCCGTCGCCTGTAGTACCGCCGACAGGTCGTTCTCGTTGAGCACCTGGATGGCGTTGGTGTTGGCCCCCGTCGTTCCGTTGTAGGCCACCGGATCGATCTGCGCCATCTGCGTGGTGCTCAAGCCGGAACCGACGCCGAGCGCGATCGAGTTGATGTTGTTGGCGGTCAGGAACTGCGTCCAGATCGACTCTTCGCCGGACTGGATACCCTGGTCGGCGCCACCGCTGGAAGTTCCCTGGTTGAGCAGCGCGTTGACGTCGCCGTCGTTGGCATTCGGCGCGCCGTCGGTCAGGAAGTAGGCCACGTTCTGCAGCGTACCGCCCGGCGGCACCGTCGTCAGCTTGCCCTCGTTGCCCCAGGCCTCGATCGCCTGCGCCAGCGCCGCATCGTAGTTGGTGCTGTTGGTCGAGGTAACCGCGTTGATCAAATCGATGGCGTCCTTGGCACTGACCCAGACACCGCTCGACATGTTGGCAACGGTGCTGAAGGTGACCAGTTGGACCGCCACTTCACCATACCCGTCATAGGTATTGATGAGGTTGATCAGCGCCGCCTTGGCCAGCGCCAGACGCGTCGTCGAACCGACCGTGTCATTCATGCTGCCCGAGTTGTCGAGGATGATCATCACGTTGGTGTTCTGCGTCACCACGACATCCTGGGTCAGCGTTCCGGCGACCGGCGAATCGTCTTCGACCAGCACGGTCAATGGCGTCGTCGTGCTGTTGGCGCCATTGCTCACCGTCACCCCGATATCCAGGCGCAGCATGTCCTCGAGGTCCGTCACCGGATGATCGAGCGGCCCCTTCAGTTCAACCTGATAAGCACCATCCGGCTGCACCGTCACGGTCAGGATGTCCTGGCCATTGGCCGAACCGGTCAGGATGGTGGCATCGCCGACAGTCGAGGTGACCCAGCTCAGCGCCGTGCCATTCGACGTCACGTCGGTCGGCGGCGTGAAGGTGATGCTGAGATCGCCATCGCCGGAGATCGCCAGCGTGCCGCTGGCAAGCACCGCATCGGTGGTATCCGGACTGCCGCTGTTGTCGGCAGTACCGCCCGCCAACCCTTCCTCGGACACCGTGGCGATGCTGGTGACCAGCCCGACCGTCGAGATCGAGGCCGAACCATCGGCGAGATCCGAACCGTCGCGCGCCGTCGCGGTGACCGTCACGGTCATCGACTGCGTCATCTCGACCGGCGTCGTCATGGTCAGGCCGGTGATCTGCACCGCCTTGGTGACCGGGTCGATGGTGACGGTGTAGGCGCCGTCGCTGACCAGCGGCAAGGTCCAGGTCCCGTCCGGATTCAGCGTTCCATGCGACAGCGTGACGCCGGCCGGTACCGACACCGTGACCGTCGCGACATCTTCCGAGTAGTCGATATCCTGCGGCGTCACCGTGATCGTCAGATCCTGGGTCTTGGTCTGGGCGAAGGTGATCGAGTGGATCAGGTAATCGTCGCCGGCGCGCGGGGCGCTGAATTCGATGTAACTGATCTGCTCACCGTTGTCGCTGACCACCGTGAAGGGCGAGTCGAGCACGTCGGTTACCCCGTTCATCGAACCCTGGCCGATCACGTTGCCGGCACTGTCATACAGCGTGTAGCTGGCACGCTCGCTGGAATGCAACCAGGCGAGCTGGATCGTCGCACTCGACACCGGGTCGTCGAAGCTCACCCGAATCTTCTCGGAAGCGCCTGCGGCGTGGCCGATTTCGCTATCGTCACCAGACGACACCTGGTCGACACCGAAGCCGGTCACGTTGCCGGTGGAACCGCCGTTATCGACGACGCTGATCGTACCGGTACTGCCGTCCAGGTTGTAGGCGGTGACGGTGAAGCCGGCGCCGGCCAGGACGCTGGTATTGTCGATGGTGATGTTGTTGGTCACCGCGTCGCCAATCTGGATCGTCACCAGCGGCGTGTCGGCAACCGGCGTCACTTCGACCGTTACCGTCGCGCTCGCCGTGTCGTGACCGTCGGAAACGGTGTAATCGAACTTCGCTTCACCGCTGTAATCCTTGTTCGGCGTGAATTCGATGCTGACCACGTTACCGTTGCCGTCGAAGGTCGCCGTCACGGTACCGACCGGATTACCGCCGGCATCGCGGGCAACGCTATCGACGCCGACCACGCTCAGCGGATCGCCATCGACATCGCTGTCGTTGGCCAGCAGGGCCGACGGCAGGATGGTCAGTGGCGTGTCTTCCGGCGTGCGCAACTGGTCGCCGAGGGTGGACGGATCGTCACCATGAACCTCGGGGATGTCATTGGTGCCGGTGATCGTGATCACCACGTCGTGCTCGGTGCCGTCGGCGGTCTTCACCGTGAAGGTTTCGACCTTGGTTTCGCCAGCGCCCAGGTATTGCACGTCGGCGTTCGGTACCGTGTAGGTCCACACGCCCGCTTCGGTGATCGACAGGCTGCCCAGCGCACCGGCGCTGGCGACGATGCCCGTCGTCTGGAACACCGCTTCGTCCGTGCCATCGACGTCGCTCACCAGCAGCGTGCCGGTGTCGCTCAGCGTCGGGTTCGACGCATCTTCGGTCACCGCACCCTTGTCGTCGCCGCTCACTTCGGCGCCGTCATTGGTGCCGGTGATCGTGATCACCACGTCGTGCTCGGTGCCGTCCGCGGTCTTCACCGTGAAGGTCTCGACCTTGGTTTCGCCAGCGCCCAGGTATTGCACGTCGGCGTTCGGTACCGTGTAGGTCCACACGCCCGCTTCGGT
>OFJB01000031.1_pt1 | contig 114068 bp, 110 predicted proteins | sample 1775081 | NCBI WGS metagenome assembly OFJB01 (sample SAMN08195771, study PRJEB24354) | sludge metagenome | isolation source: initial sludge from phenol fed wastewater aerobic bioreactor | place: India: Nagpur | collected 2016-06-05 | reverse complement strand
GGCGGCTGGAAGAAGAACAAAGTTTCGTCCGCAACGAAGAACCCCTCCCGCTTCACAAAAACAAACGCGTCCTCCGCGCCCAACGGCAACGCGATTTCAAACTCTTCCTCCTTCTCGCCATCCCCCTCGCCCTGATCGTCATCTGGTTGATCCACCGCCTCACGCAAGCCGCCTGACGCCGCGCGAAGCCCTCGCCTTTTCCCCGCCCGGTCGCAAAAAAGTCGCACACGCAGCTCACGTAGCAAACCTAACGCAAACGCTCCTCCCGTTTTCCTGCTAGAACAGGAGTCATGCGCGCGGACTTCAACCCCAGAGAAATCTCCAATCTGAAAGGCGAAGTCGCCCGGTTGGGTCGACACCCCGGCGACACCCAACAGAGGCGGTCGACTCTTGTAGTCGTTTGTCGACGCTATTTTTTTTCGCAACCTCCCCTTGTTCCAACCTCATAATCCATCCAGCCCACCCTCCGGTTTTTCTTATTTAGTTGCCGGAAATTTGTGCCGATAGAAGGGGAAGATAACGCCGTATCCCCATGATTACCGTCCCAGTACAATCACTGAAGCCAGGTCGTATCTTGGCTGCGGATATCAAGAACGCCCATGGCCAGCTCTTGATCAAGAAGGCTATGGAGGTTACAGAGAAGCACTTGCGTGTCCTGAAATCCTGGGGCGTGGTCGAGGTTCAGGTGGAAGGCGATCCCACCGACACCACCGATGAAATGGTCGTGGAACAATTCAGTCCCGAAATTCTCGAACAGGCGCGAACTGAAGTGCTCGCCCGCATGCGACACAACAGCGTGGAACATCCCGCCATTGATGAACTCGTGCGACTCAGCGTGCAACGCCGGGCCCGGCAATTGACCGGAGCTGCCAGCCCGTAAGCCTCTAAACCAAACCACACCCATGCCACTCCTGACGGAAGAACTGATCGCGCGCTCCAACGAACTGCCGTCGTTGCCCACCATCTATTTTGACCTGAAGGAAGCGATCAACGATCCCCGTTCCACCAGCTCCACCATCGGCCGCATCATCAGCAACGACCAAGCCCTCGCCGCCCGCCTGATGCGGCTCGCGAACAGCTCCTTCTACGGCTTTCCCACCTCAGTGGATAATATCGGGGACGCCATCACGCTCATCGGGTTGCAGCAAACGCGCGACCTGGCCCTCGCCACCTTCGTCATCGACGTGTTCAAGGGTATGTCCGACGACCTGGTCGACATCAATTCCTTCTGGAAGCACAGCATCGGCACCGGCATTTGCTCACGGCTCTTTGCAGCGGAGCGGCGCGAGCACAAGACGGAGAAATTCTTCCTCATCGGCCTGCTGCACGATATCGGCCGGCTGCTCATGTTCATCCGCATGCCCAAGGAAGCCAGCGAAGTGTTGCAGCGCTGCCGCGAATCGGGCGAGCTGGAGTACCGCGTCGAACGTGAAATTTTCGGTTGCGACCATGCCGAACTCGGCGGCCGCATCCTGCAAAAATGGCAACTACCCCAAGGCGTCTGTGAAGCCGTGCATTGCCACCACCAACCCGGCGTGGCCCAGATCGCGATCACCGAGACCGCCATCGTTCACGTTTCCGACGTGGTGATCAATTCATTGGCCCTCGGGTCCAGTGGCGCCACGCATGTACCGCCCCTTTCCAACGACGCCTGGAACCGGCTGGGAATCAAACCCGGCGCCCTGCCCATGATTGTGGAGGAATTGGACCGGCAGATGGCAGATGTCTCCCGGATTCTAACGAGCCGGTAATCGACCACCATCCCCGTGCCCATGACGGACCCTTCCCCCCTCAACTCCATGCCGAAATCGATGGCCGAGTGCCCCTTGAAATCGGGCTCGGATTGCGAGGTCGTTTTGCGTCTCTATCAGGAGACGCTGGTGCATATTTCCGCATTGGAGGAATTCCAGCGCGCACTGCTGGAAACGGAGGCCCTGCTCGATGTCGTCGAGTTAGCCCGCTACCAGGTCGAGAGGGTTCTACGCTGCGAGTCGATGGGCTTTTGCATCGTCAACGCGGAGGACGCCAATTTCGAACTCGCCGTGGCCTCGCCTTCCACGACGTTCAAGCGCATGGAGCAAATGATGCTCGCAGAGATCGAGGCCGGCACGTTCGGCTGGGTGATCAAGCAATTCCACCCGACACTTGTCCGATCGAAGCTCGACGGCTCGCATCTGTTGCTACACCAGCTTGGGACGCGCAACGGCACGTTCGGCATGTTCCTTGCCGTGCTGCCCGCAAGCCAACCGGATCGCACCGACCTGTCGCTCGATTTTCTCTCACTCATCCTCACCTCGGCCTCGAACCGGATCGAAAGCCTGCAACTCACCTCGGAAATCAACGCCTTCAACGCGCGCCTTCAGGAAATGGTCGAGGAACGCACGGCCGACTATCTGCGCGCCAAGAACGAAGCCGAGACGGCCAACCGCGCGAAGAGCGAATTCCTCGCCATGATGAGCCACGAAATCCGCACCCCGATGAACGGAGTGATCGGATTCGCCAATTTGTTGATGGATACGCATCTCGATCCCGATCAGAAGGAGTTCGCGGAAACCATCCGCAGCAGCGGCGATGCGCTGCTCATGCTCATCAACGACATCCTCGATTTCTCCAAGATCGAAGCCGCGCGCATGGATCTGGAAATGCATCCCTTCGCCCTGCGCCGGTGCGTGGAAGAGGTGATGGATCTCACCGCCCAGGCGGCCGCCGCCAAAAAAATCGAACTCAATTACATCTTCGAGGAAGGTGTTCCGGAATGGATCGTGGGCGACGTGTCTCGGTTGCGGCAGATTCTCGTGAACCTCGTCGGCAACGCGGTGAAATTCACCGAATGCGGCGAAGTCTCCCTCACAGTCCGGCTTGCGCCCGACACAATTGGCGAGGCGCTGACCACGCCGACATCCAACGCGGCCGTGAAACTCTACTTCGCGGTGCATGATACCGGTGTCGGCATCCCGGCGGATAAACTACCGCGTCTCTTCAAGGCCTTCAGCCAGGCCGATTCCTCCACCACACGCAAGTACGGGGGAACCGGCCTAGGCCTCGCCATTTGCAAGCGGCTGGTGGAACTCATGGGGGGCACCATTTCAGTGAGGAGCCAGCCGCAACAAGGCTCCACGTTCTATTTCACGATCACCGTGGGCGTCAAGGTACCGGAGACGCCTGACTCCGAACACGCAGAGGAGGAGAGCTATCTCGACGGCAAGCGCATTCTCATCGTGGACGATAACGACATCAACCGGCGCGCCCTGTGCGCGCAATTGCAACATTGGGGCGCTCTCCCGGAAATAGCCGAGGGCCCCGATGTAGCGCTGGGCTATTTACGCCAGGGCCGCGCCTATGATCTGGCGCTCATCGACCGGCATTTGCCGGAAATGGATGGCGCGCAGCTCGCCCAGCGCATGCGATCCCTGCCCCAGGCCAGCGGAGTCTCCATGGTCTTGCTCACCTCTCTGGCCCAAAACGATCCCACCCTTCCCAATACCCGGGAACTGTTCGAGGCAAAAGTAACCAAACCCATTCACCAGGCCGACCTGCGAACCACCCTGGCCGAGGTCATGCGCAAGCGTGCCGCCGCCGCAGGCGAACCTGTTTCCGCTCCACAATCGCAGTCCAAATCACTGACCCTTCACACCGAATTTGCGCAACAGTACCCCTTGCGTTTGCTCCTCGTGGAAGACAATCCGGTCAATCAGCGCGTCGCCTTGCTTATTCTCACCAAACTCGGATATCGTGCCGATGTTTGCTCCAACGGCGTCGAGGCGATCGAAGCGGTACAACGACAACCGTACGACATTATCCTGATGGACATCGGGATGCCGGAGATGGATGGATATGCCGCCACCCGACAGATCCGCGCGTTGGAAAAAGGAATTCAATGGAAGGAAACACGCCGACCGCACGTGCATATCATCGCCTTGACGGCCAGCGTGCTGCAAAACGACCGCGCCCAAGCGATCGCGGCTGGCATGGATGATTTCCTGACCAAGCCGATGAATCCCAACCAACTTTGCGCTGCCCTGCAGCGCGGCTTCGCGACGCTCCAGGCCGAGGTCTGAGCCGTCCGGTTTCCCTATTGATAATCCATCGGGGAGTTACGTCGACGATTGACTTTTGCGACGCAGAGCCGTCTCATAGGCGGCGATATGTCCACGGCCCAATTGATCGACGGCAAGGCGATTGCCCAAGCCATCCACTCTGAAACCGCTGCCCGCGTGGCGGCCTTGAAAACCAAGGGGATCACCCCCGGCATCACCTTCGTCCGCGTCGGCGAAGACCCCGCCTCGCAAGCCTACGTGCGCATGAAGGGCAAGAAGGCGCTCGAGCTGGGCATCAAGTCCGATACCATCGTCCTGCCGGAGGCAACGACGGAGGCGGAGTTGCTCGCGCTGCTGGAGAAATTGAACGCAGACAAATCCGTTCACGGCATTCTCGTACAGGCCCCGCTGCCGAAACATATTTCCGAGACGAAAGTGTTCTCCACCGTACTGCCGAGCAAGGACGTCGACGGCTTTCACCCGGTCAATGTAGGCAAGCTGCTCCTCGGCGAAGAAGGTGGTTTCAAACCATGCACGCCCGCCGGGGTGCATGAGTTGCTGATCCGCAGCAAGATTCCGGTCGAGGGCGCGCACGTCGTCATTCTCGGTCGCGGCAATATCGTCGGTAAACCGATGGCAGCGATCCTGGTGCAAAAGGCGAAGCACGCCAACGCGACCATCACGGTGCTGCATTCCCGCAGCCGCGACATCGCAGAGCATTGCCGTCGCGCGGATATCCTGATTGCCGCGATGGGTCAGACGGAATTTGTGAAAGCAGACATGGTCAAACCCGGCGCAACCGTGATCGACGTAGGTGTAAATCGCGTGACCGATGCGAACGATCCGCGCGGTTACCGGCTCGTCGGTGACATCGATTTCAAGGCGGTCTGTGAAGTGGCCGCGCACGTAACGCCCAATCCGGGCGGCGTCGGACCGATGACCATCGCCATGCTCATGGCCAACACTGCCACGGCGGCGGAAGCGGCGGCTTGACGCGCGAGACGAATCACCGCATTTTCGAGCCATGAAAGAGGGGGACTTGGTGGAGCAACGTTTGCGGCAAAAACCGCAGACGCGGATCGGCAAGAATGGTTTGGCGGAGGATCTAAAACTCTCGCGCTTCCAACTCTATCGCCGCGTGAAAGCGCAGGCGGGCATTTCCCCGAAGCAACTCGCCGGCAAGCATCGCATTGAACAGGCCTGCATGTTGCTGAGGGAGACGCCTCATAGTATCGCAGCCATTGGAGTCGAGCTGGGCATCGACGACGCGAATTACTTCACCCGCTTTTTCAAACTGCACACCGGTCACAGCCCGCGCGCGTGGCGCAAGCAATTTGCCACTGCCGGCAAGACGGAATCGGTTTCCACACCTTCAGCCGCAAGACCGCTCGTGAAGACGAGGGCTACCGCCGTCGAAGAGGATCTCCCCGTTCATTTGCTTTAGGCAGTCGAAGGCACTTTCAACTTTGGTGAAGGCCGCACTCGCGGACGAGTCCAAAGAACCGAGTCTGCTCCTCGGTCATGCCATCGGTGAGCTTGCGCGTTGTGTGGACGTCGCCGATGGAGAGATAGCCCTGCTCGCGGAGGGGATGATAGGGCAAATTGTGTTTCGTGAGATAGAGGTGCACATCCTTATCGGTCCAGTCGATGATCGGGTGGACCTTGATACGATTATTCTGGCGGACGAGCACATCGAGGTTTGCGCGGGTGGAAGCCTGCTTGCGGCGCAGACCGGAAATCCACGCTTCCGCGTGCAGTTCCGTGAGGGCGCGCTGCATCGGTTCGACCTTGTTGATCTGGTTGTATTGCTTGATTCCCTCGACGCCTTTTTCCCACAGCTTGCCGTAACGTTGTTCCTGCCAGGCGGGGCTGTGGGTGGCGCGATAGACGCGCAGGTTGAGCTTGAGCCGCTCCGTGAGTTGATCAATAAAGGCGTACGTTTCCGGGAAGAGATAGCCGGTGTCGAGCAGCACGACCGGAATCTCGGGCCATTGGACCGTGACGAGATGCAGGCTCACCGCCGCCTGCGCGCCAAAGCTGGAACTGAGCACGATATTCGGTTGGAATTGACCGAGCGCCCACGTCACGCGCTGTTCAGCGGTTTGTTTTTCCAGCTCCGGATTCAACCGGGCGAGGTCACTGTCGGAAAGAGGTGTGCTCATAGAGGAAGGGATCAAAGCCCCACGGAACACTATAATCTCTATAGGATTTTCATAAAGTGTCAAATCCTGCTAGATTAATTCTCACAAACAACTCGTAATAAATTATTTATAAATGAGCAAAAAGGGACTCATCCGTGCACACCAAACACTTCAATGAGGTTGGAATCCAACCCCAATGAAGTGCGAGGGGATTGCGAATTTACGCCCGCAAGCATTCCTCCATGTCGTGCGCCACGGTGCCGATCGGTTTCAAACCGAATTGTTCCGTGAGCACTTTGCCAACGCCGGGCGAGATAAAAGCTGGCAAGGCGGGTCCGAGCCGGATATCGCGAATGCCGAGGCTGAGGAGGGTCAATAAAACTGCGACCGCTTTTTGTTCGAACCACGAAATGACCAGCGAAAGCGGGAGATCGTTGACGGAGCATTTGAAGGCATCGGCCAACGCCACGGCCACGCGAATGGCAGAGTAGGCGTCGTTGCATTGTCCGCAATCGAGCAAGCGCGGGATGCCGCCGATGTCGCCGAAATCCAGTTTGTTAAAGCGGAATTTGCCGCAGCCGAGCGTGAGGATCGCGCAATCGTTGGGGACCGCTTCGGCGAATTCGGTGTAGTAGTTGCGGCCGAACTTCGCGCCGTCGCAACCGCCGATGACGAAGAAATGTTTGAGTGCGCCGGACTTCACGGCGCCGATGATTTTCTCCGCGTTCGCGAGGATGGCCTCATGACCGAAGCCGACAAGAATGGTTTTTCCGGGGCCGTCCTCGGTGAATCCCGGAGCCGCGAGCGCGGCCTCGATCACAGGGGAAAAGTCGGCATTCGTGAGATGCCGCACACCGGGCCACGCGACAACGCCGCTGGTGAAGATGCGATCGAAGTAGAGATCCTTCGGCTTTTGGATGCAATTGGTCGTCATCAAAATCGCGCCGGGGAATTTCGCGAATTCCTCGCGCTGGTTTTGCCACGCGCCGCCGTAATTACCAACAAGGTGCTTGTACTTCTTCAGCAGCGGATAGCCATGCGCGGGCAACATCTCGCCATGGGTGTAGACGTTGATGCCGCGTCCCTCGGTTTGCTTGAGCAATTCCTCCAGATCCTTGAGGTCGTGACCGGAAACGAGCAGACATTTTCCCGCCACCGGATCGATGCGCACGGGCGTGGGTTGCGGACTGCCGTAGATGTCGACATGTACGCCGTCGAGCGCGGCCATGATGGCGAGATTCACTTCACCGCAGCGGAGGTTGAGCTGGAGCAACGTCGGGACGTCGGTGACGTTGTCCTCGATGGCGGAGAGGGCTTCATGCTGGAAAGCGAAGTACGATTCCTCCTCGCGACCGAGCACGGAGGCGTGATGCGCGTAGGCGGCAAGACCTTTCAAGCCGTAGGTGAGGAGTTCCTGCAAACTGGCGACGTCGGGATCAAGTCCGGCGAAACGGGCTTCGAGTCCGATCGTTTCTCCGGCGTGAATGAGATCGTTGAGCTGCGGCGCGGGGGTCCACTGCGTGGCACCGTTGAGGGAAACGGGAGTCGCCTTTGCGGTCTGGCAGGCGGAAAGATAGAGTGCGCGAGCCGTCTGCAACTTTTCCCCTGCCTCGTTGAGTAAGCCCTGCAATCGGGTCGGGTCGAAATTGACATTGGTGACGGTGGTGAAGAGCGCGTCCATGACAAAGCGGTCGATCACGATATCGCGGGCTTCGTGCGCGCGCGCACGATGGGCATAAGCCGAGATGCCGCGGCAGGCGTAGAGCAGGAGATCCTGCAGGGCAGCCGTCTCCGGGTCTTTGCCGCACACGCCGAACGCGGTGCAACCGCTCATTTGGGAAGTCTGTTCACACTGATAACAAAACATGCTGCTCATAGGGATATCTCCTGGGGGTTGGTTCAAAGACCCACCGTAGCGGTCGAGGCGGAGAATTCCTTGATGCAGATCAAGGAGTTGCTTTTTAAGAAATAGCGTCGACAAACGACTACAAGAATCGACCGCCTCTGTTGGGTGTCGCCGGGGTGTCGCCCCAACCGGGCGACTTCGCCTTTCAGATTGGAGATTTCTCTGGGGCTGAAGTCCGCGCATGACTCCAGTTCTAGCAGAAAAACGGGAGGAGTGTTTGCGTTAGGTGAGCTATATGAGCTAGGTGTGCGATATTTTACGCGGAAGAAATCGGTAACATTCGCAATTCGTAGAGTTACGCAGTCAAACTACCAACCAGATCGATCGTTGGTAGATCATGTCACCTGATCCATTTTCTGGTTCATGGCCTGACGCTTCGGCCACTCGGTGCGCAACCCTACGCCTTCTTGTGATGAGCGGCCCCGTCGGCGTGGTCCTCGGCTTCATCCTCTTCCTCGATCTCGCGACGCCAGGCGTGGGAGAGGAAGGGACGGAAGAAGCCGTAGAGGAGGTAGCTGATGAAGATGACCGCGAACATCCATTTGTAGTAGAGGATGACGAGGAAGAGGAGCACGGCGACGAGGATGAACTTGGGGATGGAATGTTGCGTGCGCCAGTTGACGGATTTGAAGCTGGGGTACTTGACCTTGCTGAACATCATCCACGAGAGGAAAACCATGAGGCCGGCGAGGGCATACTTGGCATAGCCGGCTTCCAGCGCGGGAACGCTGTCGTAGAAATGGAGAATGACGAGGGTGATGGAAGAGATGAGGCCCGCGCCCGCCGGGATGGGGAAGCCGGTGAATTCCTTGCTGGAGGTGTGGGAATCGATGGCGGCGTAGACGTTGAACCGCGCGAGACGCAAGGCACCGCAGACGAGATAGAGCACGGCGACGATCCAGCCGATTCGGTTGGGCAATCCAGCGAGCACGATCTTGAAGACGAGCAGCGCGGGAGCGACGCCGAAGCTGACGATGTCGGCCAGCGAATCGAACTCGCGGCCAAAGGCGCTCTCGCGGCCGCCAAAGCGGGCGAGGCGTCCATCGAGCAGATCGAAGATGCAGGCGGCGAGGATGAAGTAGAGACTGGATTCGTAAGTGCGCGCCCAGTTTTCGGCCCCGGCCTGACGCTGGAGCGTACCTTCAAAAATCTTGAGCACGGCGAGAAAACCGCAGATCAGGTTCCCGGCTGTCGCGAGGTTGGGCAGCAGGTAAATTTTGGCGGGATCGTCGGTTTTCATGGCAGTGATGGGATGAGGTCAAACGCCGTCAGCTGGCTTGGCCCAACGGGCAACGGGCGTGCTGGCCCCGGCCACGCGATCGCCGAGTTTGACGAGGATTTCGCAGTCGAGCGGCAGATAAATTTCCGTGCGCGAACCGAAGCGGATCATGCCGAAGCGGTCGCCGCGTTCGAGGGATTCCCCCACATGCGCCCAGCCGACAATGCGGCGGGCGATGAGTCCAGCAATCTGGCGGACGACGACATGGCCACGCGGGCTCTCGATCAACCACGCCTTGGCTTCATTGGCCGCGCTGGCGTCGGGATGGCGCACGTCGTGGAATTTTCCCTTGGTGTAAACGGTGTCCTTGATGCGACCGGAAACGGGCATGCGGTTGACATGAACATCGAAGACGGAAAGGAAGATGGCAACGCGCTTCATGCGGCCCTGCTTGAATTCCTTTTCCTCGATTTCCTCAATGCCGACGACGAGGCCGTCCGCTGCAGCGACGATGAGGTGCTCGTCTTCGGGCAACTCGCGTTCCGGATCTCGGAAAAAGTAGATAGTGAAGAGAATGAGAGCCGACAGAATCACCGCCAGGACGGTGGCCCAGGTGGTGTTGAGGAGGAGGAGTACGAACCAAACGACGAGGAATGGCGCGATGATGCGCAGTCCTTCTTTCGATGCGGGTGCCATGATCCCATCATTGGTAGCGAGGTTCACTCTCGTTGTCCAGTCGGCGCAACGCGTTACCGCAAGACCGATCGCGACCTGATCTGGAGCCAGCCGCCACAAGCCTTTCGCAGGAGTCTCATGGTTCGGGCCGTACACCGCGCCCCATTGCCCGTGTATGATGCAAAATGATTAGAAGCTGATCTTCACGCCGGTCTTCACATAGGGCGCGGGTTTGACGGTGGGGTCGTAGTCGGTGTCCTTGAAATCGAACTCGCGGTAGACGACGGCACCGGTGGAGAGTTCGAGGGCGACATTTTTGGTCAGATTATAGAGGGCACCGAGGCCAATCCGGACTTCGTTATAGCTGAGCGAGCGGTTGTTCAATTCGGAACGGCCTACGGAATCGCCGTAGGTCGAGCTGGTCTCATAAGTGCCACCGAGGAAGCTGGTCTCCAGTGACAAGGTCAGGTTGGACAGTAATTGGTAGTCGATCGCGGTGCGGGGGAACCCGGCATTGAGGGTCCACTTGTCGGCGAAGGCCCAGCGGACGCCGAGGATGGGGAGGATCGGAAGCCGGTCGGTACCGGGATTGACCCCCAGACCGAACTGGATGGAAAGGTCTTTATTGAAATCGTAGTGCGCGCCGAAGCCACCCGCCCATGTGACGTTCTTCGCTTCGATTTCGTCCCAGCCGTTGATCAGGTTGAGGCGCGGTCCGAACATGGCGAAGAGGCTCCAGTCGTTGGAGAGTTTGTAGTAGCCGAGCAGGCCGAGGTTGAGCGTTTCGAGGCTGTCGGGCAGGAAGGAATTTTCGGGCGTGCCAAAATCAATCCGGTTGTAGCCGAGACCGAATCCGACGCCGACCGTATCATTGATGGGAACGCGCAAATCGTAGCGAAAATCGGAGGTCTGTTCGGTGAGTTCGCCGTTGCCATTGGATTTCAGATCCGAGCCGCCCACGTAGGAATAGTGAGCGGCGACGCTTTCCACCAGAGCGGGCCGCAAGGCGGGTTCAATGTCCTTCATCGCCACCTTGTTGTCGTCGGTCTCGGCGAGAAGGGCGGTGGTTAGCAAGAAGAGGCTGGTCGCGTGCAGGGCGCCCACAAAAGGGAATCGTGTCATGACCCTAGAGACCGCGGAAATCGTTGATCGGTTACAAGATTCAATCACGATTCTTACGCCAGAGGCCGATAACGGCGTGTAAACGGTCTTTTTTGAGCCAGCGGAAAATAATCGTAACCAATCGACCTTTCCGGTGGTCTTAGTAGAGGAAGCCCAACCGTGTGAACGACTCCAAAGACTTTGCCGACCTAGACCTCTCCCCGTGTCTGCAGAGGATCGACTCTGGAGATGAAACCGCCGCGCGGGAATTGGTCCGCCTGATGAGTCCCTTTGTCATGAAAATCATTCGCTCCCATCTGCCGCCCCTGGAAAGCGAACATGATCTGGCGCAGAAGGTCTTTATCAAGATGTTCCAGAATCTGCGGCAGTACTCAGCGCGAGTGCCGTTTCATCATTGGCTCTCGCGCATCGCGGTGAACACGTGCCTGAACCAGATTTCTAGCGAGAAGCGCCGACCGGAATTGCGGTGGTCGGACCTGACGGAGGAGCAATCCCTCGTGGTGGAGACGCTCGCGTCAACCGACGAGGAATTGAATCCGTCGGAAGCGATGGCCTCGCGCGATCTGGTGGAGCGGTTGATGGCGAACTTGAAGCCGGCGGAGCGGTTGTTGATGACGCTGCTCTATCTCGAGGGCCGTTCGGTGTCGGAAATTCAGGCATTGACCGGCTGGAGCACTCCGGTGATAAAAATCCGTGCTTTTCGCACCCGCGCGCGCATGCGGGCTCATTTTAAACGTTTGACTGAGGAGAAACCATGAACACTACGGATCATCGCTTGGACCGCTTGTTTCGTTGCGCCTCGCAGGCCCAGCCCGCGACGGAAGAACGGCTGCCGCATTACGTTGAAAAGGGAATCCTCTCGCACTGGCGCTTGATGCAGATTCCGCCTCCGAGCATCTGGGCGACGGAATGCTTCATTCCCGCGCTGGCTGTGGGCGTGGCAGTCCTGCTGTGCGTGCAGGTCTGGCAAGTGCTGCAACCGGCCCCCGCCCTCACCGACAGCCAATTCACCCTGCTCGCCCTCTACAAATTATGGACTCTCTAAAATCACCACGCTTTATCACCATTTTGGTACTGGTGACCGTGTTTGCGCTGGGACTATTGGTGGGTTGGTCGTTGAACACCACCCTGCAAAAACAGAAACTGAACGTGAATAATCTGGATTCGGAATTGAGGCCCGAAGTTCTGGAGAAAAATGCCCTGCAGAAGTTGCAAACCGTATTGAATTTGAGCGCGGTACAGGTCCAAACGATCCGTCCGATTCTGACCACCGGAGTCGCTGAGATCGTCCAGCTACGCAAGGAATCCCTGCGCAAGATTTCGGACTGCCGCACGAAATACCTGGAGCTTATTGCGGTCCATCTGAATCCGGACCAGCAGGAGAAAATACGCCAGTTCGAGCACAGGAAGGATGCGGAACTGAAGAAGCAGCTCGAGAATTAGCGCCGGTTCCCTTTAGCTTCTCGCACATTTACAAGAATGAAGGCGGGTGGAGCGAGGTGGCGTGTCGCCCGCTCTGATGACAGAGGAGCGAGGGGAATCAGGCGGCAACGCTTGAACCTCGGGTGAGGGCAGCGTCACAGTAAGCCGTCCACTTCGGGCTGCAGGGGTACAGCCCGATCCATGGACGGGGTTACTGGGACGGGCCTTCGAGAGGCGCGGGAGTGAGTTTGTTCTCTTGTGTCAACTCGCCACCGATCAGTTTAGCCAGACCATCCACCAACATGGGCGGAGGATAATGGCCGTCGCTGACCTTCTCGTAGTATTCTTGTACCACTTCCGGGCGAGTCTCCGGCATGGCATTCACCTTGTCCAGAAGACGTGCAACCATCAGCGAATTCGGTGAGATTTTCACGTTGTCTTCCAGCTCAAGTGAGGTAGACACAGTCGAACTTTGCGCACTCTTGATCTCTTCGAGGCGTGTAGCGCGTTCTGTTTGGCCTACTAGGGGTAGTTCCATATCCTGTATATCGGCACACGGCGGAAGAGATTAAAGTTTTTTTAACTGATCTTACAATCTTGTAATAACAAGATTTAAATCGCTTATTTTACAGGGGATACGATTGAATTCTTAAGCGATTCGGCGCTAGCGGTGGCCGCATATTTAAGAAAAGGCGGATTACTTTGGAGAATAATCAGGCTCTTGTCGGGAGATTGATGTTTGTTGAGCCGGGTCTGGTAGAAGCTGCGGGCGGAGTTGGCGACACGTTTGTTGTTGGTGTCGTAGTCCTGAAAGGCGGAAACAATGACGGTGCGGGAGGCGGTCTCTTCCAGCGAGTAGCGAATGCATTGGCGCAACGGGGGGAAGAGGGCGGAATCCTCCATGCGAACGAAGAGGATGGCATCGCAGTGGAGGCGATTGGCCACCTCGCGGGCTTCCTCGGGTTGAACCTGTAATTTGGAACCGCCCAAGGTGCCGTCGGGCCAATCGACTACCGTCCAGTGTTCATTGGCATTGAGAACGGCGCGGAAGGTGTTGGTGAATTCCCGCTTGTAGCGGTCGTCGATGGGGCCGGTGACAGGGAGCAGGAGGATGCGTTTGGGGATGTAGGCTGAGGCTTTGTCCACGGGCGGGGTGTAACCCTTGCCGATAACGAAGTCCATGTTGTACTGCATTTCCTCGTAGGCCATGCAACCGCCAAGCAGAAGCAGGATGACGGTAAGCAGCGAGAGATGAAGGCAGCGCATCATGACGCGGGAGCGGGGTTACTCAGCGGCAGGGTGAATGTAATGGGCAGGAGGATGCCGGGATCGACGCGGTAGCTGCCGCCGGCGGTCCGAAAGAGAGCGAGCCAGTTTTCCCATGGCGGAAGATGACCAAGCGGACGCGGGATGGTGTCGTCGAGGAGTTCGCTGAGGAACTCGGAACGACAGCGTAATTCGAGCTCGGTGCCTTCGGTGCGGGTATCAATCTGGAGCTCCACAAGCTGTCCGGGCGGCCGATACCGGCCAATCACCTGACAGAAGGAGCTGGTCCAGAAGATCAGTTGATAGGGCGTGCAATAAATGGAGCGGCCTTCGGCGACAGACTGGAGCTGAAAGCTGGAGGGCGGTTGAAAAAAGCGCGAGAGGAACCGCCCGGCGACGTCGTTGAAGTAGGCGAAAGAAATGGCCTGGGTATGCTTGGGCTCGGCCTGAAAAAACCAGCCGAGCATGAGAAATTCGGTTTTGAGGGAGGAAAAGGAATCGCGGACGATGGAGATATCTTCTTTGAGGTTCTCGGTTTCAACCCCGAGCGATTCCCAGCAGGAGAGGATGCCCTCGACACCCATGACCTTGCCGTTGATATCATGGGAGAGCATGCGGGAGAGCGCCTCCAGCAGGCTGCGTTCGATGAGCAGGGTATTAAAATCGGGTGTGGTCATGCGACAATCTGGTGGATCAGGTCGGGAACGTGGCTGAGCTCGGTCTGGATAATCCCACGATGACGTTCGACTTCCGCCTCGCTCTTGTGGTCACAACGCTTTTCGTATTGCTGCCATTCCTCCCACGCAAACATGTCGCCACCAGCCTCGACAAAGCTGCCGGAGCAGCCGAGTCCAAAACGGTGGGCAATCCGGTCGGCGAGGCAAAGGAGGCAGGAAAGGGTGGCCTGACGGCCTTCAATCTTCCAGGCGTGATGCAGGCGGATCGGCTCGAACACCATGGCCGGCAATCCCTGCTGCTGGAGGTACCAGGCACCCAAAGTGGCGTGATCGATGCCAAGCAGTTCAAATTCCACCTGCGAGGTGTCGCAGTGCCGTTCGCGCGCCTGGGTGAGCACCATGGTGAAATCGTCCGGCGCGAGATAGGCCAAGGCGAGTTTGCCGATGTCGTGAAAGAGGCCCATGATATAATACGATTCGGGCGTGAGGGGCCGCTCCTCCATGTGCTGGGAGAGAATGCGGGTAATGAAGCCGACGGCGACTTCGTGCAGCCAGAATTCCTTCCACGGCAGAAGCTCGGAGGAAATGTTGCACGTCTGCTCAATACAACGCGTGGTGAAAATCGTGGTACGGACGTGGCTGAGCCCGAGATAAATGAGCGCTTGATCGACATCGAGAATCGGTTCCGCCGGGGCGAAATAGGCGGAATTCGCGAGGCGCAGGATGCGCACGGCGAGACTCTGGTCGCTGCGGATGAGGCGGGAGATCTCCTGTATCATCACATTGTTGCGGCCCGCCAAATCCTCCAGCTCACGCAGGACGGTGCTGAGCGAGGGCAGGTGCTGGGACGCCCGGGGATCGGCAATCAGCTCAAAAATGGTCTTTTTGGGCCCATGGCCTGCCGCAAGTGGTTTCAACGCAGACGAAGACATCTTCCAGCAGCTATCGGAAAAAACTGCCCCACGGGTTAGCGTAAATTTCCAAAAGTGGCGGAAAAGCACGGCTCGGCACCTGAATAAAAATTTACGTTCGGAAAAATGTTAAAATTTGCCGCTCCCCTTCCGATAGCAGGTCGTAGGATGCATGTCATATCTGGATTTATAAGAGGCGCTGTATGCGAAGTGTTCGCCACCATGTTGCAGCTGGAGGCCATTGCCGAAGAAGGCGATGACGCCAGTCCACCACCGGTGAGTATCAGCGGTGTGAGTGGACAGGTCAGCTTCACCGGCAAGATGACAGGTACTCTCTACCAAAACTTTAGTGAGAAGCTGGCCTGCACCTGCGCCGGTCGCATCATGGGAAGCGGCGACGGCACGAACATGCCGGAAAATGAAGTCAACGACGTGATCGGTGAGCTGACCAACATGGTCACCGGCAATCTGAAATCCAAGATGGCCGACAAAGGATTCAACTGCACCTTGAGCATCCCCACCGTGATCCGCGGCGGCAAGGTCACCATCGACAGCCACGACGCCGAGATTTCCCTGCACAACCTGTTCCGAATCACCGAACTCAATGAAGTCCTGATCGTCCAGGTCTTTGCCCGTCTGGAGGAAAAATAATCTATGATCGCGCCAAAAATACTCAGCGTTGATGACAGCAAGATGATCCACATGGTCATCACGCGAGCCTTCAAAAGTTACGACGTCCAACTCTTCTTCGCCAGTAACGGCGTGGAGGGTCTCGCCCAATGCACCCGAGAAAATCCCGATATAGTCCTGCTCGACGTGACGATGCCGGTGATGGATGGTGTGGAGACGCTCAGCAAGATGAAGGCGGACCCGGTCATCAAGGACATCCCCGTGATCATGCTCACGGCCGAAGCCGGTCGTGAAAACGTGGTGAAGATCGCCAAGCTCGGTGTGCGCGATTACATCATCAAGCCTTTCACCGAACAGATGATCGTGGAACGCGTCGGTCGCGTGATCGACCTGCAGCAAAAGGGCGCCGCCACCGCGAAGATCAAGACGATGGAAGATCCCTCCTCGATCCTCGTGGTGGATGACAAGCCCGCGATTGTGGAGCAGATCAAGCAGGCCGTCGGCTCCGCGCCGTGGAAAGTCGTGGGAACGTCGCAATGCGGCGAAGCCATCGACATCGCCTCCAAGGAAGTGCCGGATGTGATCCTGGTCAGCCTCTCGCTGCCGGAGCGCGCCGCGTTCAATTTCTTCCAGATGATGCGGGCTAATGCGCGCACGAAATCGGTGCCGATCCTCGGCATGAGCGTGAAGACGGCCACAGAGGAACAAAGCCAGGCGCAGGCCATGGGCTTCACCGGCATCGTGACGAAGCCGATCGACACGAGTGAACTCAATTTCCGCCTCACCCGCGCGATGAATCTCGACACGTCCATGCGCTACTTCTCTCAGGAAGAGAGCATTCAGCATGTGAAGGTGCCGAATAATCCGAGCACGCTCGTCGCTTCGGAAATCACCAACTACATCGGGCCAAAGACCCGGGAAATGGTGGAGTCCGGCTTGAACCGGCTCGTGCTCGATGTCAGCGAAGTCGCCAAGATCGACATGATCGTCATTAAACTCATCCTGCAAGTGGTCCAAAGCTGCAAGGAGCTTGGTATCAAGTTCCGCGTGGTCGGATCACAGGATTTTGCAGCGCAATCGAAAGGATTCGAGGAAACGAAGGACCTTGAAATATACGCCGATCGTACCAGCGCTCTCGCCGGATTCTAAAGTCCCGGGAGCGTGGTGCCTGCCCGCCATCGGAAAAGTCGGGCTGCTTTGGGCAGCCACGATGGCGCTTTGCCTCGCCCCGGTTCAGGCCGGGATGCGCACGACCACCAACCCGTCGATCCCCTCCGATAATTCATCCGTTACGCCAACTGCTCATGACCGCACGACATCCGAGGCCAATCCGACTGCGTTCGTGCCTTCCACCCAGCCGATCCCTTATCAAAACGGTCCTTTCTTTGCCGACAATCGTGTCGGCGGTAATGATGTCAAACTTCCGCCCCTGCCTCCGTCGCTCTATCCCGTGCCGCCCCCGGAACGCAAGCCGCTCCCGGTCGTGCTGCCGCGCCCCGGCCTTATCGATATCCCCGCACGCCGGGAGCCCGTCGCCGTCAAACCTTCTGCACAGCCAAACACGGCCGTTAACGCCGCAAGTGTTTCGAGTGCCTCCGGACCGAATGTTATCCTGGGAACGTCCGACACTCCGGAGCAAAATGTGGCGGTCTCGCCGTTCATCAACTGGATTACGCAAAATCCCAATGCCGCCGATGTGGCCCGTCAGTCGCAAGATGGTTACAGCGTCAATGGCGTGGCGGAAAACGCCATCGGTAGCACCGATCTCTTTTACAACATCCGCTTCCCATACACCGGCGGCGCTCAATCACCCCCGGGCAACAGCGCGGTGATCTACATCACACCGAAACGATAACCCTTTTACCATGTCCTTTTCCGCTCTTCTCATTCGACTGGGTCTCGCCCTGCTGGTGGCGTATGTTCTCGGCCCGAAAGCCTCGGGGGCGGAGGAATCTTTGTCCGAAGGGCCTTCCATCGATATCGCGCCACCACCGATTCTGGCCACGCTGGCCAATGTGGAACCGGCTTCCGCCCCAACCCCAGCCGCCACTCCAGTGGCAACCACGGCGACAGAGCCGGCTACGCCAGTCGCGACCGAGACGACTGCCCCTGCGGAAAAAGTCGCCGCTCCTTCCGCGCCCGCGCCTCTCGCCACCGCCCCGGCCCCTCCCGAGGTGGATGCGTCGTCGATGTTGGCCCGTGAAAATGTGGTGTTGAAGCAGGCGGAGAAAAAGCTTCTCGAGCGCGAGGCGCAGATTGTCGACCCAATCCGCGAGCTGCTGCTGCGCGAAGCCACCCTGATCAGCGCGGCGACACAGAAGCCAAGTACCAAGCCTGTCGCCGTCGTCAAGTACGACCGGGTGAGCATGGCGGAAAAGCTGGTTTTGAATCACGACTTCCGGATGGCCGTGCTACTTCTGCGGGACATTGAAAGCAGCGCCGGTGTTTCCGAAGAGGAGCGCGCGCGCGCGCAGTTGTTGCTGGCCAAGATCGATCTGCACCAAGGCCGTTCCTCGGACGCGGTGGTAAAACTCTCGGCCTGGCTGGCGGAATTTCCACGGCGCAAGGAATCCCCGTTCGTTTACTATTTGCTCGGGCAAGCCTACCGCGATCTCGGCGTTTATGAATTGGCCCGCGACAATTTTTATCGGGTGATGAGCGGCACGCTCATGTCCGTCGCAAATTCCGATGACCCCAATTATAACAGCGAGAAAAAGCTGGTGCGCGCCGCTGTCTGGCAATTGGCCGAAACGGAATACATGCATCAGAACTGGGAGCGGGCCCTTGTCTACTTCGACCGTTTTTACACGCAGAACCCCTCCGGCGACCAACTTGTCGAGGCGTCGCTCTACCGCAAGGCCGACTGCCAGTATCAACTGCGCCAGCAACCCACCGCCATCGCCAGTTATGAAAAGGCGCTCGCCGTCGCGCCATTCCATCCCTTTGCCCCGGAAGCGTGGTTGCGGCTCTACTTCCTCTATGGAGCCACGCAGCAATCGCAAAAGCAGGCCGAGGCGATGCAGGCATTGAACTGGGTCGTCAAGCATTTGCAACCCAACCGGCTCGCCTACTGGCAGCAGCGCGCGGTGTCGATGGTGATGGAATTGCCGTTGGAAAACCGGAAACAGCTTGTCTCGCTACGCGATGGCCTGCGCCAGCGCGCGGAGGATCCGGGCTGGAAACCGCTCTACACTTATCTCGACGACATGTGCAGCCGTCTCACGCTGGTGGCCGGACATGATTCCAGCGGCCAGCTCGCGAAGCCGCCGCAGGCTGGCGCACCGCAATCGGCTGACGAGTTTGCCCAGTGGAAGAGTGATTACACACGCAAGCGGGAACAACTTCAGGAACAGGCCAAATCCCTCCTCAAACGCCAGCCGGTTGGCGATACGGTGAAACCTCGAGGAGTGCCAACCCAAGGGTAGTCTTATGCAATTCGAACGCATTATTGTAGTCGATGATGATCCGGTGATCCGGCGCATGCTGGTGAGCCACCTGCAAAAGCAGAATGCGAGCGTGCTTGGTGTGGCCACCGCGCAGCAGGCTCTCGACGAACAGAAGCGGGAGCCGGCGGATCTGCTCATTGTCGACTTACAACTTCCCGACAGCAATGGCCTGGAATTCATGCAGGCAGCGAAGGCGCTGGGGCAACCGGTCGAAGTGATCATCATGACCGGTTTCGGCACGATCGAGTCGGCCGTGGAAGCGATGAAGCTCGGTGCGGCGAATTATCTGCTGAAGCCGTTCACGCTCGCGCAGTTCGACGTAGCCATCAACCAACTTCTCGAGCAGCGTCAACTACGCCACGAGAATGCGTATTTGAAGGAACAGCTCACGGCGGAAAACGATTCCTCCGAGCTTCTGTTCCAAAGCACCGAGATGGCGCGCATTGACCGGCTCGTGCAGCGCGTGGCGCCGACGAATGCCACGGTGCTGATTCAAGGTGAAAGCGGAACGGGCAAGGAACTGATCGCGCATAACATTTACCAGCAGAGCCTGCGCAAGGATAAGCCCTACATCAAAGTGAATTGCGCCGCCGTTCCGGAAAACCTGCTCGAGAGCGAGTTCTTCGGCCACGAAAAGGGCGCCTTCACTGGCGCGACGGGCCGCCGCGAAGGCCGCTTCGAATTGGCCAATGGAGGCACGTTGCTGCTGGATGAAGTCACGGAAATCAGCCTCGCGTTGCAGGCGAAGTTGCTGCGCGTTTTGCAGGAACAGGAATTCGAGCGGGTCGGCGGCAATCGCACGATTCATGTGGATGTGCGCATCATCGCGACGACGAACCGGGATTTGAGCCAGGCCGTGGAGGAGGGCAAGTTCCGACAGGATCTCTATTTCCGTCTGAATGTGGTGCCGTTGAAAATTCCGCCCCTGCGCGAGCGCAAGGGCGAGGTGGAGTTTTTACTGCAAAGCTTCATCCAACGCTTTGCAAAAAAACACCGCAAGCCCGCTCCCTCCATTAGCCCACTGGCGTTGGAGCAGCTTTCTTCCTACCCGTGGCCGGGCAATGTGCGGGAATTGCAAAATTACACCGAGCGCGCAGTGATCATGGCGGAGGAAGGCCGCGAACTGGCCTTTGGCGACTTCGTTTTGACCGCACCGCCCACGACTGATTCCGTGCTCGATACCGGCGACGGCCTGCCGACGGTCGCGGAGATGGAAAAACGTCTGATTCAGCTCGTGATGAAGAAAACCAAGGGGCATCGCAACGAGGCCGCGCGTCTGCTCGGCATCAATGTCCGGACCTTGCGGAATAAACTCCACGAGTACACCACGAATGGTCATGCGACCAATGGCGCTGCCGCCGAGCACGACGATGCGGATGATTCTGGAGAGTCGTCCGAGGAGAATTAGTCCGTATCTCCATGAGCTAGGGGAGGAATGATTTTGGAGTGCGGTGGATGGCCGCCACTTTACCATTCGGGAGCTGACTTCCGTTTCTCATTCTTTCCCCCTCTCCGTCAGCGCATGGCTGCATTCCATATCATTCCTCGCGGTGGCATCCTCTGCCGCGTTTACATTGTTTCGAGCCTGGCATTCGGTACGTTTCGATGACGGAATAGCAGTTTTGACCCCGCTATGCGGAAAAAAATTTCCGATAGGCAACAGACGATGGAAAATTGTTCCGCCTTTTTGCGGCATGGAAAGCGGCACGTTTTTATAATCCTTTGCGCGGGAACAGGTTGATTTTCGATCCGGGCCGATGGCATATCCGTTGCTGAAAAAAGAGGTATGTCGAACTCTATCGATGCTCTCTTCAATGACCCGACATATCGCAGTCTCGGATTGAGTCTGGATGCCGCGGCGAAGCGGCATGCGGCCCTTGCAAGCAACATCGCCAATGTGAGCACGCCCGGTTACAAGCGGGTCGATCTGAGCACCGGATTTCAATCGGCTTTTCAACAAGCTCTGCAGCAACTGGATCAGACCGGTACGGCCACGACATTGCCGACGCCCACAATTGCTGTCGCAGAGAATCAGGGCCTGGCGCGGCAGGATGGCAACACGGTGAACCTGGAGAAGGAGATGGTCGATCTGCTGCAGAATCAGTCGCGTTTCGATTTCGCGGCGCAGATGACGGCTAAAAAGTTGCGCGGCCTGCGGATGGCGGCGACCGGCAAGAGCATGTGATTTTAACCCGTTTTTTCTGAAACCCCAAAAACCATGAGCAGCATTCTCCCCTCCCTTGATGCGACCAGCAGCGCCCTGCAGGCCGAGAGGACGCGACTGGAAGTGATCGCGACCAATCTGGCCAACGCTGAAAACACGAACGATGTGAACGGCCAGGTGTATCGTCGCAAGCAGGTTTTGTTTGAGTCGCTGGTGAATACGTCCAGTGCGGCCGGAGCCGGTGGAAATGCCCAAAACGGCGGGGTGCGGGTGACCAAGATTGTGGACGATCCGCGCCCGCTCCAGGTCGTGCATATGCCGGGACATCCCCGCGCGGATGCGAATGGAAATGTGACCATGCCCAATGTGAGCGTGGTGGAGGAAATGGTCGACATGATGACGGCGGGCCGTTCCTACGAAGCCAATTTGCAAGCGCTGCAGGCGGCGCGTTCGATGTTCACCAGTTCACTCAAAATAGCAGCGGGTAGCTGATTCTTCCCATGATCCCGATTAACTTCTCACCGATCCTGACAAGTGTGACGGGCGCAACGGCACCCGTTGCGGGAGGCGCTGCGTCGTCGGTGGGAGGCACTCCGTTTGCGTCGAAGCTCGGTACGCTCAGTTCCGAACTGGGAACGCAGGGGATTCCGCTGACCGGTGGAGTCAATGCAACCGCCGCGACCAATGCCGCGCTGCCCAGCCCCACGGTGGGGGGAATCAACGAACCGACAACGTTCGGACATCTCGCCCAGCAAATGATTCGGGATGTAAATGAAAAGCAACAGGTTGCCGGACATCTTGTGCGCGATGTGCTGGCCGGAGGCCCCACCCCGGTGCATGAAGCGTTGATCGCGACCGAAGAGGCGAGTGTGTCGTTCCAGATGCTGACGGAAGTGCGTAACAAGGTGGTGGAAGCTTATCAGGAAGTGATGCGAATGTCGGTTTAGCGCGTGAAGATCTGCGAATTTTTTGCCCAGTCAGCCTCATTTAACCCCCCCGATCAGCCGATTAATTACTGAGATGAACGAGCTTAAAACATCCTTCCTGCAGGTATGGCAGACGATCTCGACCACGCGCAAGGTATCGTTGATCGCCAGCTTTATTGTCGTGGTGGCCGTGCTGGCGGGGATGATCTACTTTTCGAGCAAGCCGAAGCTGACGCTGCTGTTCGCGGGTCTGGCGCCGACGGAGGCATCGAAGATCGTGGAGTATCTCGACAGCAAGAAGATCCAGTACGAGCTGGCCGAGGGTGGCGCGACGATCCTGGTTCCCTCGACTCAAGTCTATTCCACGCGACTGGCGCTGGCCGGTCAGGGCATTCCGCGCACGTCCGATACCGCGGGCGGAGTCGGTTTCGAGCTGTTCGACAAGCCCTCGTTCGGGATGTCGGACTTCATGCAGAAGGCGAATTATTACCGGGCTCTGCAGGGCGAACTGGCGCGCACGATCAAACAGATGGATGAAATCAGCGAGGCGCGGGTGATGATCGTGGTGCCGGAGGAACGGCTCTTTTCAAAGGACCGGCGCGAATCAAAGGCTTCGGTCTTTGTGCAGCTCAAGCCGGGCCGGATGTTGTCGCCGGGACAGGTACATGCGGTGCGCTTTCTGGTGGCGAACGGCGTGGAGGGCTTGCAGCCGAACCGGGTGGCGATCATCGACAGCGCGGGGCGGGCGCTCGCGGAGGATGACGAGTCGACGGGTTTGAATCTGACGGTGAACCAGCGGCAACTCGTGAAAAGCACGGAGGAGCAATTGCGCGACAAGGCGCAGTCGATGCTCGACATGGTGCTGGGGCCGGGACAATCGGTGGTGCGCGTCTCCGCCGACATCAATTTCGACGCGGTATCGCAGACATCGGAAAAGTTCGATCCGAAGAGCGCGGTGGTGCGCTCGGAGTCGATCACGAACGAGAATAATACGAGCACGACGGCCAATGGTGCCAGCGGCGCGGTAGGAGTGACGAGTAATACGCAGACGGGCGGTCAACAATCCTCCAGCAGTTCCAGCGGCTCTCCCACCAGTTCCACCAAGCAGGAAAAGGAAAGCACGGTCAACCAATACGAAATCAACCGCACGGTGGAATCCCGCCAGCAGGCCGTGGGCGACATCAAGCGCCTGAGCCTCGCGGTGTTCGTGAATATGCGGCCCGTCGCAGCCGGAGCGCAACCGACACCACGCACACCACAGGAGATCAAGGCTCTGGAGGATATCGTGAAGGAGGCCGTCGGATTCAGCACGGCCAACGGACGGCAGGACTCGATCAAGCTGCAGGAAACACAATTTGCCGATCTGTTCCCGCAAAGCGCGCCGGCCTCGACAACCGCCACGGTGGCAAAGGAAATGGATCGCTGGCTGCCGTACATCAGCCAGGGTTTCCTCGTGGTGCTCGCCGTGGGCATCCTGCTCTACTTCCGCAGCATCATCCGTAGCGCGGGCGATACCACGCAGGAAGTGGAGCAGGAGTTCTCCGCCCTACTCTCGCGTATCGAGCGTGAGCGCCCTCCCGATCCCAAGGATCAGGCCAGCACGAAACAGCCCGGCTACCTGGGTGTGGATGAGATGACCAAGCTAGTGCGCGAGCATCCGACGAATACAGCCCAGGCGATCAAGGAATGGATGCTGGAAAACTAAGCGGATACTTCCATGGCAGCAACCAACGATAAAAAGGGAGCCGTAAAAGCGGTGCTGAACGCGGAAGCGGCGGCACAGGCCACGCTCGCGAGCATGAGCAAGGTGCAGAAACTCGCCGCGCTGCTCGTGGTGCTGGGTCAGGAAGTGGCGGCGCAGATCCTGAATGAATTTGATGAGCGCGAGGTCGAGGCAATCACGACGGAGATGGCCAAGATCACATTCGTGCCGATTCCGTTGCAGCAGCTGTTGTTGAAGGAATTCTCCAACGTTGCCATGCAGGCGGTGACGTCGGCGGTAGGTGGACCCCAATATGCGCGCGACGTACTGGAAAAATCCCTCGGCGGTTTCAAGGCAAATGAATTGATCAGCCGGATCGCGCCGATGCGGACGCGCACCATCGACGCTTCCGTGTTGCGTGAAATCCAGCCACGGCAATTGGTGAATCTGTTGCGCAAGGAACAGATCCAGACGTGGGCCATGGTGCTGTCTTATCTCGAGCCGGCACGTTGCGCCGAGGTACTCTCCCTGGTGGCGCAAGAGATGCGCACGGATATTGTGGAGCGCATTGCCACGATGGAGCCCGCTCCATCGGAGGTGGTGCAGCAGGTGCTCAACCACCTGAAGAACCGCATCAGCCTGCGGTCGCAGATGGACGTGATCAGCTCGGGCGGCACGAAGATTCTCGCGGAAATTCTCAACACGCTGGACGATTCGATTTCGAAGCAGGTGCTCACGGGCTTGGAAGAACGCAACCCGGAATTGTCGCGCTCGGTCAAGAAGCTGCTCTTCGTCTTCGAGGACATCGGCGAACTCGACCGCACGGCCATCACGCGGTTGCTGCGCGAAGTGGACTTCCATGTGCTCGCGGTGGCCCTCAAGACGGCCAGCGACAAGCTCAAGCAGGCCATCCTCTCTTCGCTGTCAAAACGTGCCGCGGAAACCATCGCGGAAGAAATCCAGTACATGCCGCCCGTCAAACTCAGCGAAGTCGAAACCGCGCAGGAGCAGGTCATCGAAATCCTGCGCAACCTCGAAGCCAGCGGCGACATCGTGATGAGCCGGAAAGGAGAACGCAATGACGTCGTTGTTTAGAATTGCCCTGCCGGGTTCCGTTCGCAAGGTGGAACCACACCCGATCAGCCCTGTCGCTTCGGACGCGCCGGAGAATTCTCCCGGCTACCAGGCTGGATTCGACGCGGGTTACCGCGCCGGTCAATGGCTGGCCAAGCTCGATGGTCAACGCGAACGCGAGGTGCTGGCGGGGAAAGCCGACGTGCTGCTACGCAAGATGAAGGCCGTCCACGAGGAATTGCTCGTTGTAGCGGCGGAGCATTTACCGGAAATCACGCTGACGGCACTAAGCCGCGTGTTGAACAAGCACAGCATTCCCAAGGAAGGCTTGGCGGAGGAAATCCAATCGTTGCTGCAAGAATTAAACCAAGCGCATCAAGTCACCGTGGAGTGCAGCGAGGAGGATCTCGCCACGTTGCAGTCCGGAGTGGAAGCGCTCGGGGTTTCGCTGGGCCAGGGGCAGATTGTCTGGCGCGCCAGCACCGCGCTGCATCAGGGGGAATACACGATTGAAAGTGATCTGGGTTCCGTCGACGGCCGCCGATTGGCTCGACTCCGTCATATCCGCGAAGCACTCGAAGGCATTCATTCATGACCGCACACCATTTCGGCAACATGCGGCGCAACATGGCCGCGATTCGACCGCTCTGCGTGACAGGCCGGGTGACGAAAGTCATTGGCCTGACGGTGGAGTCGCAGGGGCCGCCCGCCTCACTCGGGGAAGCGTGCTGGATCGGCACACAGGGCGGACGTCACCGCAAACTTGCAGAGGTGGTGGGTTTTCGTGATGGAAAGATTTTATTGATGCCATGGGAAGGGCTGGAGGGAGTGGCCGCAGGCGACAGCGTCGAGCCGACGGGATCACCGCCCCAAATTCCGGTGGGCCCTTGTGTCCTGGGCCGCATCATCGATCCAATGGGCCGCCCCATCGATGATCACGGTCCGCTGGTGGGCGAGATGCGTTCCACGCCGATGATTCGCGATGTGCCGCCGCCGTCGCGCCGTCCGCGGATCCGCGATGTTTTTCAGACCGGTGTGCGCGCGATTGATACGTTCGCCACGTGCGGAAAGGGGCAGCGCCTCGGGATCTTTGCGGGGAGCGGCGTCGGCAAGAGCAGCTTGCTCGGCATGATCAGCCGCCACTCGGAAGCGGATATCGTCGTCGTGGCGCTCATCGGCGAGCGTGGTCGTGAAGTTCTGGAATTTGTGGAGAAGGACCTCGGTCCGGAAGCACTGAAGCGCAGCGTGCTGGTGGTCGCAACGTCCGATCAACCGGCGCTGGTCCGGATCAAGGCCGCCTATGCGGCCAACAGCATCGCGGCCGATTTTCGCGCGCAGGGCAAGCATGTATTGCTGCTCGTTGACTCGCTCACGCGACTGGCCATGGCGCAGCGCGAACTCGGTCTCGCCGTCGGCGAGCCGCCCGCCACGCGCGGTTATCCACCCTCCGTATTTGGCCTGATGCCGGTCATCCTGGAGCAGGCTGGCTGCGTCGGCGACGGGGCGATCACGGGTTTCTACACGATCCTGACCGAGGGCGATGACTGGAATGATCCGGTCAGCGATTGCGCACGTTCCATCCTCGATGGCCACTTGCTGCTGAGCCGGCGTCTCGCTTCGGAAAATCATTATCCCGCGATCGAGGTGCTCGATTCCCTGAGCCGTTTGCAATCCGACATCATTTCCAACGAGCAGGCGCAACCGATCTCGCAGGCACGCCAGATTCTCGCCATACAGCGTCAATACCGGGAAATCATCGAGATCGGCGCCTACACGCCGGGCAGCAATCCAAACCTGGATCGCGCGCTGCGGATTTACCCGGAGTTGGTGAAAGTCCTGCGCCAGCCGATTTCAGAGAACAGTCCGCTCGCCACCTCCTTTGACGCGCTCAACCGCGCCCTCGCCACGCCATGAACCGTTCCGCCATCACCGCCCTGCGCCGCTTGCGGCAGTACGAACTCGAAAAGGAAGAGTGGAAGCTGCAGGCGCGTCAACGCGAGGAAATGGAGATGCAGGCGCTGTGTACGCACGCTCAGAACCGGCTGGGGAATGAGATGCTGGTGGACGTCGGCACGAGCGCCCTCGACTGGAAACGTCGAGCGGATGGCGTGCGCGAACTAAGTCATGATTTTGAAAAAGCGCAGCGTCAGTTCCGGCTGGCGCAGCAGGCGCGCAACGAACAGATCCAGGTGGTACTGAATGCCAAGCGCCGTGTGGAAATCGTCGATCGCCTGCTCGAACGCGATGAAGAGGTGCGACGGGCGGAACGCGACCAGCTTGAGCGTAAACTGCTCGACGATCTGGCCGCCGGACGGGCCACTCAACCGGAGTTCGCTGGAATTTAACCCGAGATCCCCATGAAACGCATCGGCATCCTTCATCTCCTCATTCTCATCCTGGGCAGTGTGTTGTGCTTTGGCGGCAGTTTCTTTTTTGCCATGCAGAAGGCCATCGCCACGGCGAAGGCGAACATGCCGCCGCCTGCACCGGTCATCGTCGTCGAGCCCAAAAAAGAAGAACCACCTCCGGAACCCGGCACCGAAAAATGGGTGATGCCGCAGAAGTTGGCAGAGGAATTAAATACATGGCGGCATGAGCTGGAGGAGCGCGAGAAAAAGCTGCTCGCGCAGGATGCGGAAATTTTGCGCCGCAACAATCTGATCAATGCAGAACGCGAAGCCCTGGGCAAGGAACGGGCGCGCTTGTCGGAGATGCAGAAGAACATCGAGGAGCGGTTAATCCTCGTGAGCAAGACCGACAATGCCAATCTGGAACAGGTTTCAAATTTGTACAGCACGATGAAGCCCATTGAGGCCTGCGGCATCATGCGGCAGTTGCCCGACGAGCAGAACGCGAAGCTGCTCGGCATCATGAAGCCAACGAAATCGGCCAAGATCCTTGAAACCTGGAGCCGCACTTTTCCCGATGATCGCGAACGTCTCGCCCGCATCTCCGATGCGATGCGCGTTGTCCTGAAAGAGGAACCCGCCCAAGTCAGTTTGAATGCCCAATAATCATGAACGCCGTACCCACTGCCCTCAACAGTCCGTCCCCGGCCTCTTCCACCGCCACTGCCGCCGCCAGCCACAAGTCCTCAGGGACTCGGGAAAAATCATCGTCGAGCGATAGTTCTTTCGATGATCTCATGGGCGACGCCATGGATTCGCAGGCCAAGGAATCTCCGGAAACACCGATAGCGGCCACGCCGGAGCCCTCGGCCGAAGCACCCGCCTTTTCACCCAATACGACCGATGCGTCAGAGGATGCAACGGTCACTGACCCGACCGCAACCCTTCTGGCCGGCACCGTGCCTTCGCAAGTGGTCCTCGTCTTGGCCGAGCCAGCCACCGCCGAAACCACCACACCTCCCCTGCCTAGCGAGACAGCAAAAAATACTTCGGGCCAAGTGGTCGTACCGGAAGTTTTCGCGACTGATCAGGAGACGATTCCGACTCCCGAGCAGTCGGCGCCACTCGTGGCGAGCGCGTCGACCGTGCTCTCAAGCGCTACCGCAGTCGCGGCAACAATTTCAGAATCAACCGCGCCGACGACCGATTCCGTAACCGAGGAACCGGAAAAAAACACCGGCTCCAACGACGAAGTCAGCACAAAAATTCCGATGGCGACGACAGCCTCCCCCACCCCTCCACAAAAAAGTGCGGCACAAAAATCCGCTACTTCCAACGTCGCCTTCACGCAACCGTCACAATCTCAAATCGATAGCCGCGCCACCCTGGTGACGGCAGTTAATACCGCGGAGGCAAATACCGCTCCCGCCACTTCTGCTGGCATGGACCGTGCACCAGAACAACCGATGCAAACGTTGAAAGATGTGTGGAGCAATACGGCGTACCGCACCCTGGTCTCCCAGGCCGATGTCGTTTCCACACAAACGGTCATGTCCTCTTCCGTGAAGAAGGAGACCATCACGGTGAGCAACAGTGAACAATTTGCCGAGGCCGTGCAGAATGCCTTGAACACTCCGCGCGAACTTCTGCCCCGCCGCGTGGAAATCCAGGTTCAGACCCCGCCCGGCGCGGTTGTCACCCTCTCCCTCACCCGCAGCAATGGGGAGTTGCGCGCGCAATTCGACGCCAACAATGCTCAAACTTTGCAATGGCTCAATAACGAGGTGGGTCGTCTGCAGAATATGAATTTTGGTCTGACCGTCCGCTGGGCACCGCCCCAGATGGCCAACCAGCAGCAACAAGAGGAGCAACGCTCCACAGAAAATCGTCAGGAAGATCGTCGCCGCGAGAGTGGTCGACGTCGCCAACAAAACAGCATGGATGCGCTAACCGGAATCGCGTCGCGAACTACCGCGACAACTTCCAAGAAAGGTTAAAAGCATGTCACCCATCGCCGCCGTCGGCCTTTCGAAGGCCGTGGAACCCGCCATCACCACCGCCAGTAATCTCCTGGCTCCGTCCTCCCCCGCTCAGGCCGCATTGCCGGGATTCGCCCGGGAGCTGCTCAATGAAACGGGACGTTCCGAGGAAATCGCGGTGCCGGTAGACCATGAACTTCTCGCCCTCTGCAACGAGGCTCGCCAGAGAGATTTCGGCGCTGCCATTCTGGGGCAAACCGTCCAGGTCTGCGATACGAAGGGGCAGGTGCTCTCCGGTCGTGTGGACAAGGTGTGGATGGAAAACAATGTCCTGAACTTTGCCGCAGCCGGTCAAAACTTCACCCTGCATGACTTGCGGGCGGTCTATCAAGCCACACGGCCCACGTCGCTGCGCGGTATCACCCCCAAAGACGGGAGCATGAAATGAGTGCGGTGGGTGGAGTGGATTCGGCATCGAATTCCAAATCGGATACCGCCTCGCGGATTCCGACCAAGACGATGACGCAAACAGATTTTCTGAAGGTGCTGGTGGCGCAGTACTCGAACCAGATTCCGACAGACGCGGCGAGCAGCACGGAGTTCTATAAAAACATGATGGATCTCAGCAACTATCAGGCGATCCAGGATGTTTCTACGAAGATGAGCTCGATGAGCGCCGAGCAGATGATCGGCCAGTATGTGAGCGCCACCAACGATGACGGAGACAAGATCACCGGCACGATCAGCGCCGCCACCTACGACGGCACGAATTGGTATTACCTGGTTGGCGATCAGGAATTCAAGCCGTCGCAGATCACCAAGATCACCACCGCTCCGGCCACCACCTCCAGTAACTAATCCGAAACGAGAGGACACCCCCATGATACGCAGTCTCTATTCCGCCGTCAGCGGCATGCTTAACAATCAACGGGCAATGGACGTCATCGGCAATAACATCGCCAATGCCAATACCGTTGCATTCAAGGACAGCCGCACCGATTTCGCCGATGCGTTCTATCAAGTCTCACGCAGCGCGACGGCGAATCAGCCCGTCAGCAATCAAGTGGGGCTTGGTTCCATCATCGTTTCCACGCCATCCCAGTTCACGCAGGGCGCCTTCCAGCGTACGGATGTGCCGACCGATGTGGCCATCAATGGCGATGGATTTTTCGTCGTGCAAAATTCCACCGGCACCAGCAATGCGTTGACCCGCGCGGGCGATTTCATCCTCGACCAGGGCGACGCCACGGCGACTCCTCCCGTTCTCGGATATCTTCGCACGCAGGATGGCTGGTATGTGATGGGTAATGCGGATGGACCTCCCCCGACTGCCATTCCCGCAGCCGGTCAACCCATCTCTGGCATGGATCGAATCTATATTCCGGTCGAAGTAGCGGCTGGGGAACTCACCTCCAGCTTTAGCATCGACAGCAATGGCACGGTGACGGCTGTGGGCCAACTCGGCACCACGTTGGTCGTGGGCTACGTCGGCGTCGCCAGCTTCCCCAATCCGAACGGATTGATCCGTACAGGCAGCAATCGCTTCGAATACAACAGCTCGGCGGGCGATTCGGCTACAGCGGTCAAGACTCCCGGTGACGGTACGGCAGGCACACTCCAGCAGGGAGCCTTGGAACTCTCCAACGTCGATCTGGCCGAACAGTTTAGCGATATGATCGTCACGCAACGCGCATTCGACGCGAATGCAAAGACGATCACGACGAGCGATGAGATGCTCCAGACCATTACCAACCTCAAGCGTTAAGGAGTAAGCCATGTCAGCCGAAGCAGAAGAACCAGCCAAAGCCGCGCCAGCACCTGCCGAAGGCGCACCCGCGGCGGCGGGGGGAGGAATGTCGCCGATGGTTTTTTTCGGCGCCATGGGGTTGAGCTGGGTATTGATGCTCGGAGGCGGCTTCGCCCTCGTGCAGTTCGTGCTGCCCGCCAAGCTGGCCGAAGCCATGAAGCAACCGGCCGCAACTGCAGAGGCAGGCAAGGACGGTCATGGTGATGCCAAAGCCGATGCGAAAAAGGAAGAGGGCGGTCACGGGGAAGCCAAAAAAGAGGAAAAAAAGGCCGAAGGCCACGGCGAAGCCAAGGCAGAGGGCAAAAAGGAAGAAGGTGGCCATGGCGAAGCCAAGAAGGAGGATGCCCCGGCCAAGGCCAAGGAGTTTGTCCTGAGCGAAATTGTCGTCAATGACGCCGGTTCCCGCGGGGCGCGTTACATCAAGGCTTCGGTTTATTTCGACGCCTCGCCCGACGTGCTGGAGGAATTGGAAAAGCAACGGGCCCGGATCATCGATTTGGTTTCCACCGCACTGGCCGCGAAGACCATGGATGAATTGACGGCCCCCACCGCGCGCGGCTTGCTGCGGGAGGAGATGATGGCGACCTGCAACGGATTGTTGAAAAAAGGCCAAATAAAAAACCTCTACTTTGTCGATTTCCTTATCCAGTGAGTCAAGAACCCCCAGTCGTACCTTATCATGGATAATCCAGAAGCCGCATCCAATGTCCTCAGTCAGGCTGAGGTCGAAGCCATATTGGCTTCCGTCACCAGTGCACCGGAAGCCAGCGCGCCAGTCGTCGGCAATAAAAGCAAGGCGGGAGCCACCCACTCGGTCCAGGCGTATGATTTTCGCAGCCCGGTCTTCCTGACGCCGGGAGAGTTGCGCCGGTTGCGTATCCGGCATGAGGAATTTGTGCGCGGCCTGAGCGCGAGCATTTCACTGTATCTGCGCATGGAGTTCCTGTTGCAGATGTCCAAACTCGAAACCATTTCCTACCGCAACATGCTGGAGTCGTTGCCGGTGCCCAGCCATTTGACATTGTTCCGGCTCAATCCACTGCACGGCATCTGTCTGCTGGATGTTTCCCCGCGGCTGGGATTGACAATGATCGACCGGATGCTGGGCGGGCCGGGCCACTCGGTGAAGAACGAGCGCGAGTTCACCGACATCGAGAAGGAAGTCTTGCAGAATATCATCGGTCTGGTCCTGAAGGAGTACGCCGCGAGCTGGTTGCGCTACCAGAAACTCGACTGGGAAATCATCGAGCATGAAAATACCGCCCGGTTCCTCAAGATCGTGGAGCCCGACGAGGTGATGCTGTTTCTCGAAATGGAAGCGCGCTTCGGAGATTGCGTCTCCAGCCTGCGACTGATCATCCCCTACCAGACGATCGAGAACTTGGTGGATCAGATCATGAAGGAAATCAGCCAGGACCAACTCAAGAGTCCCGCGCTCGGCTTGCCCGCTAATCTCGCAGCGCCGCTTTATAGTGTGCCCGTTCCGGTGTCGGCCCATTGGAATGGCTTCAGCATTTCATTGCGCGAATTGAAAAATCTTTCGATCGGCGACACGCTTTGGCTGGAACCCAGCAAGTGCCAGTCGGCCACCGTCCAGCTCGGGGCCCTTCCCAAATTCTCCGCCAATGTGAAGCGCGATCATCGCAATCTCTCGCTCGTCTTAAACTCCAAACTGACCTAATCCTATGCCCGACCTATCCTCCCAATCTGACAAACCCGACCTGATCATGGACATTCCCGTCGGCCTGAGCGTCGAGCTGGGTCGCACGCAAATGCCGGTGCGCGAGGTGATGAACCTGGCCCCCGGGACGGTGATCGAACTCGACAAGCAGGTCGAGGAACCGGTTGATCTCTACGTGAATGGCTGCTTGATCGGTCGCGGTGAAGTGGTGGTGGTGGATGATTCGCTTGGAATCAAGATCACCGAGCTTATCGCCCAGAAAATCCCTTCCTGATGCGCTGGGTCGTTTTGGCTTCCCTCCACGTGGGATAGATCAGCGTTTCGGTCAGGGTGGGAGGTTGTCCCGTTTCTCCCCGCATCAGCAAGGTATGGAGCAGATCGATGCAGGCCATGCCGATGCGTTCCGAATCGTGGATGATGCTGGAGAAGGAATCGTCGAGTTGATATTGGGTGAGAAGGGCGAGCCCAATGTCCCGGGGTACTTTCCATCCACCTTCTTCGAGTATACCGCGCAAGGTGGGATAATTGGCGATCACGCACTCGGGCTGATATTGCGTCACCCAGCGGAAGAAGGCGTCCTTGTCAAAATCGTCCGGTAAATAGGGCGGTACGACCTCGACGCGCGGCGGACGGATGTAGCTTTCCTTCATGATGCTGCCGATCCATTCGTAGCGGTAGCGGGTTTCCGTGGCCATGTCGTTCACCAAACCCACCCGGCGATACCCCAGCTCGGCCAGTTTCGTGCAGGCAAGATCCATGCTGGCAAAGAAATCCGGACCCACGCGGTGGAAAAGATGATTGGCCGGTTGCCGTCCCAAAGCCACAACGGCGTATTTGTTCCAATCCAGCTTCAAGGGTAATTGGCCATCCGTGGTGCTGAGAATGGCGAGGCCGCGAATGCCACGACTGCGCAGAAGTTTGTCGGGTTGCTTGTTGTGCACCAAATCCCGGTACAAATGCAAGATCTCCAAGCTATAGCCATGCTGGGAGCAGGCCTGGCGCATGCCGTCCACAATGACGTCAATCCAGCGCGTGTTCATCGCCTTGTACCAGCGGTCGTCCACGATCAGCGCCAGATTGGCCAGCGTCTGGCGACCGCTATGAAGATAGCGGCGCGACACCAGGGCCGACAGCATGGGGTCGGGCCGATAGCCCAACTGCCGGGCGGCCCGTTCCACCCGGGCCCGCGTCGTCGGCAGGATGCGAATGTCTTTTTTCAACGCCATGGAGACCGTGCCAATGCTCACCCCGGCGAGTTTGGCCACATCGGCCTGAGTGCAGGGATATTCGGGGCGGTGTTTCATTGATGTGATTCAATAGCACCAGCGTTGTACGTCAGCAATATCCATTGCACGATTTGTTCGGTAGGCGGATTGGTCGTCGCCTCGCACCTCACTTAAACATCGAATCCTTCCGCACCATGAAAAAAATCCTCTCCGGCCTCTCCGCCGTATTGATCCTCGCCGCTGGCATGACCCTGCCGTCGCGCGCCGATGTGACCATTGATTTTGAAAATGCCCAAGGTTATACCGCCGGCTCGACGATTGTGGGAGTGGATGACTCGGGTTTACCCGGAACTAAGACGTGGTCGAACTTGTTCAGCACGACGGCTTCGAGCATGGTAGTTTCTTCGGGAACGGGAATCGGTGGCTCCCAGTCTTTGCGACTGAATGATACCTATTCGGCAGCGAGTGGAGCGGCACTAGGTACATTCGTGGATCTGGCGAGTTCCTCATCGGTTTTTTCGTCGACGTTCAAAATGACCTTCAGCCTGGCCGTGACCAATCCGGGGGGATCGGGAAATGTGGCTCAAGTTTATCTGGGCTACAACGGAGTCGCGGCGGGTACGCAGCGTTATTGGATGGGGCTGACGATGGGCGTGGATGGTGCCTTGACCTTGATCACCGATTCGATCTCCGGCGTCGGCACGGCGAATTTCAGCCTAGGCAATTACGCCACTTACGCCAATGCCGGGGAGTATATTAACTTTGAACTGGTGATCGATCCGACGACCAAAACCTATACCAATGTCGCGGTGTCTGGTTCCCTCACCTCAGCCAATTTCACCTCCACCCTGTCAGCCAGCTCCACCCATCATAATGGCGGAATTCCCTACCTAAGCGGCAACGCAACCCCGGCTGCGCTGGCGTATAACTTGGATCTGGTCGCAGGCGGCTTGAGCACGGGCACGGTCGATTTCGACAATTTCTCCCTCTCAACGGTGCCTGAACCCGCGACATTCGGGCTGGTGCTGTTGTCCGTCGGCGCGCTGGCAGCCACAGGGGCACGCGTCGCCGCACGGCCCGGGGTTGACGCGCTCAACGTCCCATCGCATTCTGATCCCGTGAAGAAGCGTTGTCTTTTCCTCTACGGGATCGTCGTTTCTTTAGTTCTGCTGCCTGTCTTACCACTGGCCGCAGCCGAACCGATGGGAGCCTCGCTCAAGGTCGTCGGTCGCGTGGGCGATGCGCCCTGCATCGATGTGACGTTGCACGAGGGCGTACTCTGGTTCATCGGGGACGGCAAACTCACCTCGGCATCGGTGGCCGATCCGACGAAGCCCCGGATTCTCGGCTCGCTCGACGGCCTCGGTCACGTGCGACAAATCGCCTGCGCGGGCGGACAAGCTTTCATTGCCTCGCGCGATGACGGGATGTATGTGGTGGATATTTCCAAGCCTGAATCGCCCCAGCTATTGTATCACTACGATACGCTGGAAAAGGCCACCGGCATGGCCGTGGCTCCTCCCATCGCCGCAGTGGCGAATCGTTATCATGGCGTGGAATTGATTGATGTGTCGGACCCGGCCCAGCCGAAGTATCTCGCAACCACTCTACAAACGAAGGAAATCCAATCCGTCGATATCAACGGCTCGTTCCTCTACGCCGGAGGTTGGGCGGAGCGGCGGGTTTACGTGGTCGATATCCGTAATCCGCGACAGCCTGTCCTGGTGCATGAGGTGGCCCTCGACGGTTACGGCGATGGCGTGCGGATGCGTAACGGACTCTGCTTCGCAGCAACCGGCCATCACGCCGCGAGCTACACGAAAAATCATTTCGAAGCCCCCGGAAAAAACAAGACCGGTTACGGTGAGGGTCACGGACTGGAGATTTTCGCCGTGGGAGAAAAAGGGGCTCTGCAAAAGCAATCGACCACAAAATTCCCGGCCTTTTATCAAGGCTATCCCGATACGTGGCAGGTGGAAATTTCGGGGCGGCATGCCATCGTCGCGGATGAGTATAACGGCGTGGTGGTAGTCGATGTATCGACCCCGGCTAAACCGACCATCGTGGGACAAGCCATTCTGCCGAACGGTGTGCGTACCCCGACACTGCCTGAACCGGCTTCCGCCGCCGTGCCCGGCGATGGCGTGATCTACGCGGCCGGTTATGAACGCGGTGTCTACGTCATCGCGTGTGAGGGGGTGAAGCCGGAGCCGACGCTCGATTCTCCCGCTGTGAATATTCCCGCTGCCACCAGCAACGAACTCATCACGCGCGACGGAGAAACGCTCCGCTATCGTCCCGAGGGACAGTTGGCTGCGGCTTTCCCCTACGACGATGGCAAGGCCGCGCTGGCCGCAGGGAATGGGGGCGTGCATCTCGTCCAGTTGCAACCGGAGTTCAAAGTGCTATCCGTGACCCCCACCCGCGGCATCGCGACCGATGTGGCCGTTTTCGGCAAGCGTCTCTACGTGGCGGAATTGTCGGATGGATTATCCGTATGGGAGCTGGAGGGTAATGATCCACCACGCGAAATCGGCCGTTTCGCCAAACCCGGCTGCTCCGTGCAACAAGTGGTGCTCTCGCCCGATGGCGCGTGGGCTGCGATCGAGAACGGTCCGCGGTTGGAAATTCTGGATCTTTCCGACCCGAAGGACATTCGCGTGGTGCTGAGCGAGACCGGTCCGGGATTATTTTATGGCAAGATGATCGCACCCCGACCGACACCGCACGGATTGGTTGCGGCAGTCTGGCACATGGGCGGCCCGGTCTGGTACGACTTGAAGGCGTCACCGCCACGACGCCATTCGCCCGGCACGGTGCCGACTGGAAAATTGATGAGTGGGGTCGCATTGCTCGAGGAGGAACGGGCCGTGGTGTTGTTTGATAATGGTTATTCGGTTATCGGAGAAGGCAGCCACGCGGAATTGACCAAGCCTCAAGTGTTATTGCCCAATAATGAGCCCTTGAATGGAATTCCCCGCGCCTTTGGCCGAGTCCTGATCACCGTCGCCGCCGCATGGAAAACAGTGCGAGTCGTGGATGTAAGCGATCCGGCACAGCCAAAGGTACTGGAAAAGTGGAGACCTCAGGGTAATCCCTTCCCCCCGGCTGTGTGGAAGGAGTATCTCTTGCTTCCAGAAGGGCGCGAAGGCCTGACGGTAATGCCAAAGGCATACCTGAAGGGGAAGTAGAGCGGCGCCCAGAATCCGAAAATTCGTCGTTTCTGGCTTTCGGGTGACCAGCGACAGGCCTCGTCCTACGGCCACGGATCCTTAAAAAGGGCTTCTTTCCTCGAAAAACCGTCTTTAAAGCCCAAAAATCTGCCTCTGGCGCGAGAATTTTTCTTCATAAATCCCTGTTTTGGATGCGTTTAGCGAAGCGGCGCCAAAATTATCCGAGTCACAAGTGAGGCGAGATATTCCTTCCGCTTTGGGAATGCGCCTTTTTTCCGTCCCGTGGCAAAGGGAAAAAAGATCGCCTCACGAATGCCTGTGAATACCAGTGACGGGAACCGGTTCTGCTATTTTCAGGCGCGGGAATTTATGCCATGCCCAATTTTGCAGCGGCATTTTCCGACCCGGAAGTGGGTACCGATTCTACCATGAGGGGGCTAATTTCGAGCGAGATAAAGGGTTCTTAATCTATCGCAAGATACTCACTTCAAGCGTATTGCAAAGATTTTGAAAAAGGTGAATTTGGGGATTTTGGAGGAGGGTCCCGGCACCGTTGTTCTGCGCTACGGCGACGATAGCTCAGGTATGAAAACAACTCAACAGACCTCCTCAGGGTTAAAGAAAGTATGCTGGGCTGCGGCCTTCCTCGGAGCAGCGTTAATGATGTCTCCCCTCCAATCCAAGGCCGGCGACGATGGCTGGTCCATGGCGCTGGCCTTGGATCTCCCTGGCAAGGGCGGGTGGAATACCTGCGCCCCTTACGCCAAGGAGCTCTATAGCCGGATCACCCGTGCGGGTGGCGAAGCCTACCTGATCGTGTTCGATTGGCAGGATGATCGCCGCATGAGCGACCGCCACGCGTTTGTCGTCTATCGCGACGCGAAGGGCCGCTACTGGGGCATGGATCAACGGATGAACAAGCCCGTGTGGCTCGCTGGCAAGAATCCGTCGGAATGGGCGGCCTTCTTCTCTCGTACGGCAGTGACTGAAGTACGCACCGCCTACACGAATCCGGCCAATCATGGGCAATATGCGGACCTGTCGCGGGCCCCGAAAAATGTGGTTTACGTTCCGTGCTCCCCGAAGGGCACTGTGAGCGTGGCGTCCCGGTGATTCACCGGGCGTCCGCTCTCGCAGACTCCTTCTCTCTCCCCCAATAAGACACTACACACTCTCCACGGAATCACTCCCATGATCACAGACGCACTCGATCAGATCAAGCCCTTGACCCGAACCTCGGTGGCGGAGGACATCGTCAACTCCTTGCGGACGATGCCGCCTTCGCCACCGGTGGCCTTCAAGTTGTTCTTCATGTTGAAGAATCGCAACTTGATGAACTCCGATGTGGTGGAAGTTATCCGCCATGACCCGGACCTGACGGCGCAGATTCTGCGCTTAAGCAACAGCGCCAGCTACGGAGACGATCCGTGCGGGACGCTGGAGGAAGCCGTGCTTCGGCTAGGTTACAACCTCATTCAGGAAAAGGTCATGGCCATCACCTTCGGCCAGTTGTCCCTGGTGTCGCTGAGTGATTACGGGATTGATCCGGTGGAACTGTGGCGACACTCCATCAAGTCGGCCATCGCGGCAAAGATCCTGGCCCCGATGAGCCAGAAGCTGAAACTCGACACGAGTGCTTGCTATGTGGCAGGCCTGCTTCACGACATCGGCAAGAGTGTGCTCAATGTCACGACCCGCCGCGAGGTGGGTAAAATCCGCCTGGTGATGGAACAAGAAGGATTGTCGTGGTCGGATGCCGAGCTCATGGTTCTCGGCGCCGACCACGCGGAAATCGGAGGACTACTGCTGGAGCGGTGGTTTTTCCCGGAGGAGATCGTGAGTGCCGTGCGCTACCACAACGATCCGGAACTCGATACCCAGAGCCACGGCCTGGCCAAGCTGGTGCATGTCGCCAGCGCCTGCGCCCGGTGTGCCGACCTCAACGTCTGGGACGAAGAACAATTTTTGACAACAATCAAGCCTTACTCCCTCGATTACCTTGGCCTCGAAGTCGGGGCCATTGAGGAGGTCATCGGACGAGTGAAAGACGAGTCACGGGGCATTGAGTTGTTTATGTCCGTGACTTGGTGAGCGGGGGCGCTTGTGCGTCCCCGCTCAGCTCCCCGTCCAATCCGGGGAGCCCGGGCCGGTAAGAGTAAAAAATTTGGGGCGGGTGGGATGAAGTGCGCGCATCCCGCCCGCCTCTGCTTTTGCAGGGCTGAGCCCTGCACCCGGCGACGCGGCTCGCGGTGCTCGCCGTCGGGGCGCAAATTGTGTCCAGTCTCAAGGTCCTTACCAATAGAGTTAAAGACCTCCCATTCCCTGCCGAAAAATGAGAAGAGTTCATAACGGGCAGACCAAGACCGGCAGGATGTCGGCAGATTGTACAACACATGAAAGCACTTGTAGTAGAGGACGACTACGCGACGCAGCTGATTATCGGCGAAATTCTCAAGGCGTGCGGGCATCAGCCTGTCATGGTCACCACGGCGGAAGAAGCCCAGGTGATGTATCAAAAGGAGAATAGCGACCTGATCATTCTCGACTGGTTGCTGCCGGGCATGAGCGGCCTCGATTTCTGCCGCTGGCTGCGCTACCAACCGCAGGGCGACCGGCCCTACGTCCTCATGGCCACGGCCAAGGACAAAGCCCAGGATTTGCACGAGGTGCTCAAGGCGGGAGCGAACGATTACATCTCCAAGCCGCTCGACTTTAGTTTGTTGAAGATCCGCCTGCTCGTGGCCAACCAGCAGGTGCAGTTGATGAATCAGCGCCACGCCATGGAAGATGCCATGCGCGAGAGCGAGGAACGATTCCGCAGCATGGCCAACAGCGCGCCCGTAATGTTGTGGATGTCGAAACCGGAAATTCAACACGATTTCTTTAATGACCCCTGGCTTTTATTCCGCGGCAAGGAATCGAAACAGGAAATCGGCGAAGGCTGGCTCTCGGGCGTGCACCCGGATGATTTTGAAGTATGCCGTGACCTGCACCACAATAAATTCAGCACACTGGTCAATTACGACGTCGAGTACCGGTTGCAACGTGAGGACGGCGAATACCGCTGGATTCTCGAAACGGGCCGCCCGTACGGCGTGCACGACAATACCTGCGTGGGGTATGTCGGCTCATGCGTGGACATCACCGACCAGAAACGCGCGAATGACGAATTGCGCATTTTCGGCGAGGCCATTCGCAGCATCAACGAAGTCGTCGTCATCACCAACTCCGAATTGGAACCGCCCGGCCCGCAGATTGTCTTCGTCAACGAAGCCTTCACACGCCACACCGGTTACACGAGCGAAGAAGTAATCGGCAAGACGCCGCGCATCCTGCAAGGCCCCAGCACGGACCGCGATTTTCTCAACCGTCTCAAGAGCACGCTGCAACAGGGGCTCCCCTTCCGCGAGGAAACCGTCAACCAGCGCAAGGACGGCACGGAGTATGAGGTGGATGTGCAAATCTCTCCGGTGCGCGACACCGAGGGAAACATCACGCACTACATCGCCATCGAACGCGACCTCACCGACCTGCGCAAGCAGGAGCGCGAGATGTTGCGCTCGGCCAAGCTGGAATCGCTGGGCTTGCTGGCGGGCGGCATCGCGCATGATTTCAATAATCTGCTGATGACGATCGGCGGCAATATCTCGCTGGCGAAATTGCAATTGCCTCCGGATGATCCGAAGAAAGAATTTCTCGGCGAAGCCGAAGCGGCCACACGGCGCGCGGCAGACCTGGCGCATCAACTCCTGACCTTCTCGAAAGGCGGAGAGCCGGTGAAGAACATCTGCAATCTCGATGATTTGATCCGCAAGACGGTGTCATTCAACCTGCGCGGCTCAAATGTCAAAGAAGAATTCAACATCGCTCCCGATCTGTGGCGTGCCCGTGTGGATGAAAATCAGATCGCACAGGTCTTCGACAACCTGGTGATCAATGCCCGCGAAGCGATGGAACGCGATGGCGGCATGCTCCACATTAGCGCGGAAAACACGACGCTCACCAGCGAGTTCGGTCATGTACTGGCGCCGGGAACGTACATCAAGATTTCCGTGCGCGACGAAGGTCACGGTATTCCCCCCGAGATCGCGAGCAAGATCTTCGATCCGTATTTCACCACCAAGGAAACCGGTACCGGCCTCGGACTGGCGGCAGTATACTCCATCTGCCGCCGTCATGCGGGACTCGTCACGGTCGATTCCGTTCCGGGTCACGGCGCAACCTTCCACATTTACCTGCCCGCCACGCAGGAGAAGGCGCAACGCCGGCGCAGCCAACCCCACGCCTGGATTCGCGGGAATGGCCGCATCCTGATCATGGATGACGAGGCGACCATTCGTCGCGTGATGAGCAAGACGCTCACCAAGCTCGGCTATGAAGTCGAGGAAGCCCAGGATGGACAGGAAGCGCTGGATCTCTACGAAAAAGCCTTGTCGATCGATCAACCCTTCGATGTCGCCTGCCTCGATCTCACCATCCCCGGCGGCATGGGCGGCGATCGCATCATCGGAACGATGCGCGAACGCGATCCGCACCTGAAGGCGGTGGCGTGCAGTGGGTATTCGGATAATCCGATTATCGCGAACTACAAGGATCACGGATTCTGCGCGGTCCTGCGCAAGCCGTTCAACCTGCACGAGCTCGCGGAGAAAGTCGGTGAATTGACCGGCCAGAAAATCAGCGATACCGCTTCACTTCCACAGGCCTCGCAGTCATAGATCGCAGAGTAGGCGGCACTGCGTGCCGCCCGACAGCAAGGCACCGGCTTCTGGCATGCTAAAACTCACGCGGGAGTGTGCGCGATTCCTCGGTCTTGCGTTTGAGGGCGCGCTGGAAGCGGTAATTATCCCACTTGCTGTAGGCATAGCTCAGCAAGGAAAGGCCAACTAGCACGGCGAACACAAGCCCGATCCATTTCGCGCCGGAAAGGATGCGCTCCCGGCTCGCAATCTCGGGATTTTCCGGCCAGAGTTCCTTGGCCTTGGCAAAGGCCGTTTGCGCCGCGCTGAAGCGAAGGTGAATCAAATCATGCTCGGCCTGCGAAACGGCACGGCTGGAATCTTCACGGCGGCTGATGATCTTTTCCTTGAGCGCAGCGTGCCATTTTTGGAGCGACACGGGAGCATTGTTAAACATGATGGAGGAAGCCCGTTCGAAGTCGTTTTCATCGTAGGCCGCCATGGCGTTCTTGGCGAGATTGAGGCCGGGTTTGAGCGCTTCCATTTTCTTTTTAATCTCCTCGAACCGGGGTGGCCGGGAGGGAGTGGCGGCGATCATTTTTTCCAAAAGGGAATGGGCCTGAGTCGCTTCACGAATGCGTCCAGCCAATAAGTCAGCATCGATTTGCGCGAGCTGCTTGGTCTCAAGGTCTAGAAAAAGGGGCGTGGTGAGTTCGTTGCCGGGCCAGGCCTTGTCGACCTCCATCAGCACAGGCAGGGCGGCAGCCGGTTTGAGTTCGGCAATGCGTTCCAATTGCTCCAGCGCTTTCTCCTCAATGATCGCTTTTTCCAGCGGCCATTTTTTGCTCCACTCCCCGAGCACTTTTTTCGCGGATTCGTCGGTGAGGGAAGTTTGAATCGATTGGATGGCGTTGTGGGCGGCGCGATGCAGTTTCGGGTGTGCTGCGGTCTTGGCGTGTTTTTCCACCTCGGCAAGACAGCTTTGCAGTTGGTTCAGATCTTTCGCCTTTAAGGCTTGCTCGAGACGTGACTGCATGTCTTCCAAGGTGAATTGCACACGATGCGCAGCGGCTTCGGTGGCACTGTACCAACGTTCACCACGGCGCACTTCTCCAGAGGTGACACGGGCCGCTTCCGTCTCGAATGCGACCACGCGCTCCTTCATTTCCAGGGCGAGTTTGTGCGTGCCGTATTTCTCCAGCCAGGGCTTGAACACCGTATCGATCTTTTGTTTGTACCAGGCGGCCGGTTCGGAATTCACTGGCAATTGTATGCGGTACGCGGGGTCATCTCGGGCTGGGTCGGGCCGGTTGGCCCGCTCGGTGCGAATCGCTGTCACACGTTCCCAGAGATCGGTATGTTCCGCGGGAATCGTGGTGGTGCTGACGCCGTTGCTGATCTCCAGTTTTTCTTCCGTGATAGCCACCAGCGTGACGACGGTGAGATCCGGGACGGACATGGACCCGGCTTCCTTGCCGTTGAGAATAATTTTGAAAGGCGTGGCTTTTTTGAGCAGGACCTGCTTCGGCCAGTCCTCGGGATGATCCTTGAGATAAGCCAGGGTCGATTCTCCCGGATCGGCCGCCCAAGCTAGTCCGGCACAACAAATGACCAACCACAATCCCCTCCACATCATGACGCCAGCTATAGCGAAGGACTGTAAGAATTCGAGGATTTAATCATCCGTAATGAGTCGGCTAACGATTCGTCGATGTCGCTTCCGGGGCGGGAATCGGGCGATAGCCGGAACGCACAAAGGTGCATTTGTCGAGGATGCGCTCCGGCGGGTAGATCAGCGAGTCACTGATCGAAGCGGGTGCGAGTAACTTGTAAGCAGCCGGTTGGGTAACTCCCAGATAGTTCTCTTCCGCGAGCCGGGCGATGATCTCCGGCGTAAAAAACTCGGCAACCAAAGCCGCCGATTTTTCCGGTGCGGGACTGTTGGCGGGAATGACAACGCAATGCATATAGATGACAGAGCCTTCTCCAGGCAGAACAAAGCGCCAGCCCGGCTGAGTGGCGAATTTCTTTTTCAGATTGGCAATCGAATCGACCTGAATCGGTTCGCTTCCCTCGTCGACCGTAGCGGTGGCCGATGCTGCGGAGGAGCTGACGGAACTATTGCGCAGACCAGCCTTGGCCAGAAGACTTGACTCCAGCCCCGGATCAGCCGGCAGATGAGCGACCTTGTAATGAGCTTCGTTGAACAGTTGATTCCACTGACTGAGCGGCGTTTTCACATCCGCCGCGCGAACGGCAATGCCGGCAAGACTGAAGGCATAGGGCAGACTGTATTTGTTGTCGCGGTCGTAGAAGTGATGGAGATATTTGGGAGCTGGTTGCCGGGCCGTCGGGAGCGCAGGCAGTGGAGCAAGTCGCTGTTCGCTGAGGAGATGGGGAATGAGACGGTAGGAGACAAGCGCGAGCGCATAACCCGATCCGGGAGCGGCGATCTTTTTCGCGGCGTCATCCCACCCGGAATAGGTCTCTAGTTGGACATCGAGACCAATCTTTGTGGCGAGCTCCTGCCGCAAGCCATCGCTGATTTGTCCTTCCGGGACGAGCAGCCGGAGGCTGGTCACTTTTACCGGGGTGGGTATCGGCGGCGGGACAACCGTGGGTACGGCATTGGTCGCAGCGGTTTCCGGCGGCGTAACCAGGGCAGGAGGCGCATTTGTGTGAGCCGTCGTCGGTCCCAGCAGCGGAGCGGGCGGCAATTCCACCGGGGACAGTGTCAGAGAAGCGGTTGCTGTCGGAGCGGCGGGGGTAAGATTGAGCGCGGTAGTGGCGGTCGAGATGGATTCGGTCGCGGGAGGAGTGGCTTGGGGCTGCGCTGTTTTGGGCGCGGGTGCAGTGGGATGGCAGGCCGCCAGAAGGGCCAGGGCCCAAACAGCTAAAAGGGGGAAAATTCTTTTCACGAATGCGTTGGATTGAAGTGGCTACTTGAGCTTATTTGCGGTCGGGAAACAATCTTGTTTTTACACCATGATCAGGTGCGGTAATGGAAGCCCCGGACCATTTAATAAGTGCGTCTTGTTTCCGATCCAGATGGTTAATGGAGCTAAATATGCAGGATTGACGAGCACTCCCTCCTATCCTTAGCCTGAATCACTGATGAAATACGGGGGAGCGGGTTTATTTGTGAGTGGAGGGCTGTTTTTGGCCATGAGCTTCGCAACTCAAGCGGAGAATCTCACCACGGTCGGGGGTGTCACGTACACCGATATCACCATCTCAAAAGTCGAACCCGATGGCATTCGCATCCTGCATAGCGGCGGTGCGGCGCGCATCCCAGCCAGCCAGCTTTCGGCGCACTTCAAGCAACAGCATTCGCTGACCAATTTTGTCGCCACGCTCACGCCCCCGGTGGAAGCACCCCAGACGATTGTCACGCTCGATGGTAAAACGTACGCCAAATCGATCATCAAACGGATCGAACCGGACCGCCTTTTCATCGTCTATGAGGAAGGCGCCACGGTGCTCGAATTCACCAATCTGTCGGCTGACATGCAGAAGAAATACGGATACGATCCGGTGAAGGCACAAGCGATGGCATTGAAGCGCGAGGCGGATGAAAAGGCTCGCGTGGAAAAATTGTTGGGCGCGAAGAATACAGCTTCCTCGCCCCATCCCGGAACGCCCCCGCCCGTAGCGATCCACCCTATTGCGATCCCGGCAGCAGCACCTGCTCCCACACCAACGCCTGAACCCAAGGCGGTGGCTCCGAGCGAAACGGGCAAAAGCATTGCGCTCGTCGATCTGGTCCAACTGGCCGAGTCGATCGATCTCGCCCGGGAAGAGGAACGCAGTCGCCTCGGCGGTACGGTGAACTGGCGCCCGCCGGATGATTACTACGATTATTGGTACTGGTACTACGCGAATAAACGCGGTGAAAATGCCGCCCGCCAAGCCAAACAGGCCGTGGCCAGCGGTAACCGCGCCACTTGGTCCACCGCTGTGGCCCAAGCGCGGGAAATGCTCAAGCAACCCGCCGATATTCCGCCAATCAAAAGCTGGCTTGAGAAGTTCATCAAGACATCGGAACTGGCTGGAACCCGCAACCGGGACGATTACCATCGTCGCTGCAAGGAATTGCTCGACGACCTGGATTTCCTGCTGAAAGCGGACGCGAAGCCGTAGATAGGATCAACAGCCGTTGCGCCGCCGCTTGCGCGCCGCGAGGAGAATCGTTCCCGCCCCCATCGCCACCATGGCGTAAGTCGTGGGCTCGGGGACGGCAGACGCCATAATGGCGGCAATCTGCGTCTTGTAGGCAGCCAGATTCACCATGTAAGAATCACCATCAGCAGCCACTGCCTCGAGAATCCCTGCCAATTCCCACGTGCCAGTCGTACTATTGTAAATGAATGCCGCACCCCCAGAATCTCCCGCCACGACTTGAGCTGAATTCGTATCGGAATGGTCGGTGCCAAAATCGTTGGAGGTGTAGGTGGTAACCACCCCGGTACTACTGGTCGCTGTTACAGAAAGATTATACGTGACGCTATAGACTGGCTGGCCAAATTTTGTTCCGGTCTGGAATTGAGAAACCGTGTTCACGCCCCAGCTTTCGACCTGACCCGCACAACCAATCATCACCACTTCTTTACCAAGTGTAGGGCTAGTCTGACTGAGGGTCAAAGATGTGGTAGGCAACGTCGAAGACGAAGTGTCGATCTGGAACATCAGCAAATCCACTCCGTTTTGCACCGTGGTCGTAGAGCCTGCCACGATCGAATATGTATAGCCCCCGAGCGTAAACTCCCCTGAACCGACGTGCGCCGCCGTGATCACCCAACCATTCCCGAGATAAACGCCGCTGCTGTAATAGCCATCGGCGCTACCGCCACCGGTGGCAGTACCGTTCACGACGCCCACATAGTCGAGCCCATCGTAGCCGCCACTACCCCAGCCTGTACTCCAGTTCGTGGCCGTAACGGGTGTCCCCACCGTATTGGTCGTTGTGCCTTCCGTAGTGACAATATTAACAGCACGCAAATCTGTCGCCGCCGCAAGACAAAAGGCCACAATCCAGAGCACACCGCAGAAAGGAGATTTCATGTCCATTACGACAGACGCTACGGTTGCCAAAAAGTTTCGGTCTTTTTGAAAGTCACCCCTTTTTTCAAGGCCGGCCTTCCGCCCTTGAATTCGTAGCGAAGTAGTGCGAATCATATCGAAAGATTGACGCTCTCTGTAATTTACAAGAATGCTCATTTCGATACAATCCTCAAAAACAACAGTCCAACTTATGGCTCCTATTAAGCTTTTTCATCTTCCAGGACAGTTTGTACTCGTTCTGGCCCTGCTAACGGTCATGAGTGGCTGCGCCTCGTCGCCGAACAAGGACGGTCTCACCGCGCTGGATGCAACCGAGCGGCAATCAGCCAATTATGGAACGACCGACAAGAATCGTGAACGCGATTCCGATACGAGTAAACTCGATCTACTCAAGTATAAAACAAGCTTTTAGGCAGCACTAATGTGCTATTTCCGATGTCGCCGTATCTGGCTTGACGGTGATCGATGCGCTGGCCAATTGCGGCTCCTTTAATTTGCCCAAATCTTCGTGGAGGCGGTCAAACGCGCCTTCCAGCCGGGCCAGCAGCCCTTCCAGGTCGGCAGTGGGCGATCCGAAGCCGGCTTCCACAGCGGTGACCAGACCGCGAACATCCATCATCCACTCATCGTCGGAGCGTAATCCAAGATTGCACAAAGTGGAGCGGAGGGAGGAGCAGCCCATTTTGACGGCGGCTTCCTCGCGCGCGCTGGTAGCCTCTCGCAATTGGGCGTACTGGACACGCAGTTGCTCGGCCGCCTGTTGGAGGAGTTCAAGCGCCGTGGTGGATTCAACGCCGAGATTGCAGCAAATCAGCTCCAGGCTCGTGATGGCTTTGCCATCCCATTGCGTACCCGCAGCACGGATCAAGGTCTGCTTGAGCAGTTCCTTCTCGATGGGTTTGACGAGAAAATGGCGGACACCCAGGAGGGTGAATTGCTGTACAGCCTTGCGATCCAGCGAGGCACTGCAAACGATGAGTGGCAGCTTACGAATGGATTCCTCCGCATGACGACGAATCCGTCCGGCCAAATCCAGACCGTTCAAATCCGGGATCATATAATCCAGGATGGCGGCGGTGTAGCGTTGCTGTTCGATCTTCTCAATCGCCATGGAGGCCGAAGTGGCGTTGACCACTTCATAGCCGGCATTCTTCAGGAGAATTGAGTAGAGCCGTTGCGCCACGACGTCGTCATCAATGCATAAGACGTAATTCATCGTGTGTTCGTGCTGTCCCGTAGGGTGTATCGCCCATTTCGAGCATGAGTTTAGCTTAAAAATAGACATCGAAATCCTCGCCGAGCCGAGTAAGGTGTTTCGCATGAAAATCGGATTTATCGGCTCGGGCAAAATGGCCCTCGCCCTCGCGCAGGGCATCGTGCGCCAGAACGTGGCCGCGCCCAGCGACTTGCTTATCGCCTCCCCCAATGACGGCACCCAAGACGTCTTCCTTTCAAAATTCCCACCGCAGACCGTGCACTGGACCTCGGACAATGCGGAAGTGGCCCGCGCTGCCGACCTGATCATCATCGCGGTGAAACCGCAGGTGATCAACGACGTGCTGCCACAATTGCGCGCCGCTAGCGCGAACAAGCTCGTGATCTCCATCGCCGCGGGCATCTCGCTCATCAAGCTGGAAAGCGCCCTGGACAAGCGCGCTCGTGTCGTCCGTTGCATGCCGAACACGCCGGTGCTCGTCGGCGCGGGCGCGTGCGCCTATGCGCTGGGCCGCAACGCCACGCCGCAGGATGATGCGTTGGTGATGAAGCTCCTGAGCTCGGGCGGCTTCGCCAGTCGCGTGGAGGAAAAACAAATCAATGCTGTAACGGCGACCAGCGGAAGCGGCCCGGCCTATGTGTTCTATTTCATCGAAGCGATGATCACGGCAGGCATCAAACAAGGTCTCTCGAAAGAACTCGCCCGGGAACTGGCGATTCAAACGACCATCGGCTCCGCCTTGATGGTGCGGGAAACCAAGCTCGAACCTTCCACTCTCGCGGATGCGGTGAAAAGTCCCAAGGGTACTACTGTCGCCGCCTGCGAAATTCTGGAGACCGAACAGTGGCGTGAAATCCTGGTGAAGGCCATCGCCGCCGCGAAAAAACGCGCCGACGAATTAGGCGCGGCTTAAGCTTGGGGGGGCAATGCCCCACCCCGATCCTTTCCGGCGACGACGACAGCGATGACCAGATCGCCGGTGACATTGAGCACCGTGCGGCACATGTCGAGGAAGCGGTCGATCCCCAGAATGATCGCAATCGCTTCGCCGGGCACACCCACCGTCACAAGCACGCCGACCACGAGCGGAAGCGAACCACCCGGCACTCCCGCCGTGCCGATGCCCGCCAAGATGCAGAGCAAGGCCACGACGATTTGCTGGCCCAACGAGAGATCCACGCCGAAGACTTGTGCGAGAAAGAGCACCGTCACGCCTTCATAGAGCGCGGTCCCGTTTTGATTCGCCGTCGCGCCGACCGTGAGCACGAAGCGGGAGAGTTGCGGCGGCAGCTTCAGTTTTTGTTCCGCCACTTCGAGCGAGACCGGGAGGGTGGCGTTGCTGGAGGAGGTGCCAAACGCGGTGTAGATGACCTCCTGAATCTCGCGATAGAACGCGATGGGCGATTTCCCTCCCAGCGTGCGCAGGACGACCGGGTACGTGACCAGTCCATGAATCAGGTAACCGAGCATCACGGTGACAACGTACGCGCCAAGCGTTGTCACAATCTCGAAGCCGAGCCGAGCGGTGACATTAAACGCGAGACAGGCCACGCAGACTGGGGCGAGCTTCATGGCAAAATCAATGATCTTCAAACTGATCGTGAAGACCGAATCAAAAAAGGCCGTGAGGGCCCGCGTCCTTTCCTCCGGGCATGATATTATCGCCAACCCGACCAACACGCTGAACACCATGACTGCGAGCAAGGCTTTGCCATCGTCCTGCGCGGTAAAAATCTTTGCGGCTTCCGCAATGGGATTTGTGGGGATCAGCCCCAGCAGAAATCCAGTCACGGAGACCGACTGCCCGCCTTGCGTTACCTTTTCCTGCGCTGCACTGCCGTATTGTTTCTCCAACGCCGCGCTTTTTTCCGCGCTCAGGTAATGACCGGGCTGAATCACGTTCACCAGCACCAGCCCGATTGCCACGCTAGCCCCGGCCAGAAGCAGCGTCATGCCAAGACACTTCACTCCCACGCGGCCCAGTTGCCGCAAATCGCCCATGCCTGCCACGCCCAAGGCAATGGCGGAGATGACCAGCGGCACAATCACCATGAAGATCAGCCGCAGAAAAATCTGGCCGACTGGAGCTGTGACATTCGTAATGAATGCATCAAGGCGCGCTCCGGTCCCCAAAGCCTGCACCAGCAGACCGCAGGACGCGCCGATGAGCAAGCCAACCAGAATTTGCGTGGCGAGGCTCCACTGCCAGAATCGCCAGTTGAACGCGCGCATGCTACCCGATTAGCCGATTACGTGCCGTCTTCGCAAGGAAATAGCCTTCCTGATAGTTTACTTCCGTAAAACAGGATTCACCCTTTCGGCACTTGGCAGTCATCATTTTGACGAAATCGCGGTTCACCTTGGCCTCCTAAAAAAGGAGTTCCATGTTTGCACGTTATCTATTACTCGGCTTTCTGGTCAGCACCACTCTCAGCGTTACGGGCTTGTCCGCACGCTCTGCGGAAATCACCATCAAAGGCTCGGATACGATGGTCATCCTGAACCAGAAATGGGCGCAGGAGTACATGAAGAAGCATCCCGATGTGAACATCCAGGTCACGGGCGGGGGCTCCGGCACCGGCATCGCCGCACTGCGCAATAACACGACGGACATCGCCGCCGCGTCGCGACTGATCAAACCGAAGGAAATCCAGGACTTCCTCGTAAATTCCGGAATCAAGCCGATCCAGTACAAGACCTGTCTCGACGGCGTGGCGGTCTTCGTCAACGCCTCGAATCCACTGACGGAAATCTCGCTGCCGACGCTGGGCAAAATCTTTCGCGGCGAAATCACCAACTGGAAGCAAGTCGGTGGCTCTGACCAGCCCATTGTGCTCTACAGCCGCGAGTCGAACTCGGGCACCTATGCATTCTTCAAGGAAGAAGTCCTGCTGGAAAAGGATTTCTCGCCGCGCGCGCAAACGCTCGCCGGTACGGCGGCGCTGATCGATGCGATCAGTAAAGACACCAAGGGCATCGGCTATGGCGGCATCGGGTATTCCCACGGGGTGAAGGCGCTGAAATTGCGCCGCACCGAGAGCGATGTGGCGACCGCGCCGACGCAAGAAAATGTGGAAGGCGGTATCTACCCGCTCTCCCGCTCGTTGAATTTCTATCTGAACCCGCGCTCGACCGATCCGGAAATCGAGAAGTTCGTCAAGTGGGTGCGTAGCGCGGAAGGTCAGAAGATTGTCGCTCTAGTTGGCTACTATCCGCTGCCCGGCACGTTGCCGAAGCCGGTGGCGAAAACAACGCCTGCTCCGGAAAACAAACCCGCGCCGTTAGTCGAAGAGAAGCCGGCCGTGACGATTACTCCCGCCCCCGCCACGTCGGGCGAAATGGCCGCTTACACTGCGCCGACACCCCCGGCTCCTGCGGTATCCCAACCTGTTGCGGAAGTGAAAGTGGAAACGCCCGCTCCGATTCTTGCCGCAGTCACTCCGACTCCTGCCCCGACGGCAACAGCAAGCGCCGCACCCGCTACGACTTCCGCCACCGAGGCGCTCAACGCGCTGACCGGTCCGGTTGATCCGAATGCGAAGCAACCGGTCCTCTCGACGAGTCTGCTGAATCAATTCCGCACGATGATCGCTGATCGCGAAAAGAGCGTGATGTTCCGTGAAGAAGCGGTCGCCAAGCGCGAGGAAAGCATCGCCCGCCGCGAACTCACCGTGGCCGAGCGGGAAGCCTCACTCGCCGCCCGCGAGGAGAAGCTCGCCCAGTTAACGCAAAAATAGCCAGTTGACCGCAACCGCTGCCACTCATGATCCTTTACCCCCCCCCAGCGCAACGCGCCGGGGGGGGTGATCCCTCTCTTCTCAAACAATTTTCTCATGCCGACCACCTTGCAAGATCCGATCGATTCCGCCACGGGCGCGATGCCGCCTGTCGTGGACGTGTCGCGCCAGCTTGAACTCGAGTTGCGTACGGCGCTCTATGAAAAGGGCGAATCCTGGCGCGAGACGTTTGTTGAAAAGGGAATCTTTCTGGTCTCCCTTACCGCCATTTTTGCCATCCTGCTGATCTTTATTTTCGTCGCGCGCGAGTGCCTCCCCCTGATCCTCGGTCAGGTGGACACGGCGCGCTCTGCGGAATTGATCACGCCGGAAAAAGCGGTCGATCTGTCGAGCGAACAACTGGCCGTTTATCTCAGTCAACCGGTGGACAAAATCCGTCCGCTGAGCCCGGATGTCCTGAAGGATCTTGTCGCCTCCCGCAACGAGGAACTCGCCGCGCATCCGAATCCCGATTCCAAGCTGAACACCGTCTCGTGGCCGATGCTGCTATTGCCTTACCGCTGGCAAGAGTACACGAAAGCGGAGTTCATCTGGCAACCCACATCACTGGTGGAAAAATACAATCTGGTGCCGCTCTTTTTCGGCAGTGTGAAGATCGCCGTACTGTCGCTGCTCATGGCCGTACCGCTCTCGCTCATGGCGGCCATCTACGTCTCGCAATTGGCCTCCGGCACGGTTCGTGAAGTGGTGAAGCCGGTGATCGAACTCCTCGCCGGAGTGCCTTCCGTTGTGCTCGGCTTTCTTGCACTCATTGCCCTCGCGAGTTTATTCCAATGGCTGTTCGGCTATGAGGTGCGGCTGAACACCTTCGTCGCCAGCGTCGCGCTCGCGCTGGCCTTGATCCCAGTCATCTTCACCATCGCCGAGGATGCCCTCTCCGCCGTGCCGCAAACGCACAAGGACGCCGCCCGCGCGATGGGAGCCACCGAGTGGCATGCCACGGTCCGCGTGATGGTGCCCGCGGCATGTCCCGGCATCTTTGCCGCCGTGATTCTCGGTTTTGGCCGCGCGATTGGCGAGACGATGGTGGTGCTGATGGCCAGCGGCAACGCGTCAATTCTCAGTCCGTCCATTTTCCAATCCTGCCGCACGGCCACGGCAGCGATTGCGGCGGAACTGGCCGATGCGCCGGTCGACAGCCCGCATTATCGCGTGTTGTTCCTGATCGGATTCATCCTCTTCGTCATCACGTTCGTCGGCAATGTGTTTGCCGATGTCATTTTGCAACGGCTGCGCGCGCGGCTCGAGGGACAGCGAACCTCTCAGGAGGCGACCTCATGAGTGCCATCCCCCAAAGCGATGTGTCAGGTCAGCCGCTCGATTTGACGAGCGCCCCGACGTTGAGCCAGACAACGCTCTTCACCGCGCTGTTTCGCAGCGTGGCGTTCTTTCTCGTCGGCGTCGTGGCCCTCTTGGTGGCGTACATTTTCTCGCAAGGTTTTCATGGGCTCAACCCCTCCTTTCTCTTCGGCAGCGCGACAAGTCAGGACAGCAGCGGGATGTTCGACGTCCACAACGCGGGCGTGTTCGAGATGGTTTTCGGCACGATCCTACTCGTGTTCCTGATGACCGTGCTGGTGATGCCGGTCGGAGTGATCAGCGGCATTTATCTCAACGAATTTTCCGACCCGAACGCATGGACCACGCGCATCATCCGCAGCGCGGTGAATAATCTCGCGGGCGTACCGTCGATTATTTTCGGACTGTTCGGTCTTGGCTTCTTCGTTTACTTCATCGGCGGTTCGATCGATGACTACGTGCTACACACGGCCAGTCCGGTCTTCGGCAAGCCGGCCGTGATCTGGGCGGCGCTCACGCTGGCGGTGCTCACCATGCCGGTCGTGGTCGTCAGCACGGAGCAGGCGCTTCGCAGCGTGCCGCTCCCCTTGCGCGATGCCGCGCTCGGTCTCGGCGCGACCAAGCTGCAAACGCTGCGCCAGATCGTTCTGCCGCAAGCCGCGCCCGGCATCATCACTGGCGGCATTCTTGCCGTCAGCCGCGGCGCGGGTGAAGTGGCTCCGATCATGTTCACGGGTGCGGCCTATTACCTCGCACACCTACCGCAGAGCATCACCGACCAGTTCATGGAGCTCGGCTACCACATCTACATCCTCGCCACGCAATCGCCCAATGTGGACCGCACGCGGCCCCTGCTCTTTGCGACGGTCGTAGTGCTGCTGTTGCTCACCTTCTTGCTCAACCTGATCGCCATTTTGGTTCGCGCCTGGACCCGTCACCGCATGCGTTCCTACCGCGCTTAACCCCTGAAGAAAGACACCCCCATGACCAACGCTCTCCCCACCATCGCCCATCCTCCCCGCGTCCGCATCGCCGCACCGTCCGGCATCACCCCGGCAGTGAACGTCTCCGCGCCGATCAGCCATCAGGTGGAATCGCTCGACCCCGAGCCCGCCGCTGAACCCGTCGCCGTGGCTCCCATCATCCAGGTGCAAGACCTGAGTTTACTCTATGGCAACGTCGCCGCCGTGCAGCACGTCACGCTCGATATTCCGCGCTACCGGGTCACCGCACTCATCGGACCATCCGGATGCGGCAAATCGACCTTCCTGCGCTGCCTGAACCGCATGAACGATTTCATCCCGAATGCCCGCACCTCGGGCCGTGTGCTGTTTCAAAACCAAGACATCTACGCACGCGAGATCAACCCGATTCGCCTGCGCCGTTACATCGGTATGGTGTTCCAGCGCTCGAATCCGTTCCCGCAAAGCATCTACGACAATGTCGCGTTCGGACTGCGCCTGCACAAGATGGGCCGCGCGGAAACGATTCACGATCAAGTTGAACTCGCGCTGCGCAAGGTCGGTCTCTGGGACGAGGTGAAGGATCGGCTGAACCAAAACGCCGTAACTCTCTCAGGCGGCCAGCAGCAACGCCTCTGCATCGCGCGCGCCATCGCGATCAAGCCACAGGTGTTGCTCATGGATGAACCCGCCTCGGCGCTCGATCCGATCGCGACCGCGAAGATCGAGGAGTTGATTCTCCAGCTCAAGGAGGATTACACCATCGTGATCGTCACACACAATCTGCAGCAGGCGGGCCGGTGCTCGGATTACACGGCGTTCTTTTACATGGGCCAGCTCATCGAATTCGACGCGACGGAAAACATCTTCGGCCAGCCCGCGGCGGAAGCCACGGAGGCGTACATCAACGGTCGATTCGGCTAACCAGCGCGCCGCCATGGCACCTCTCTTTCTCAAACAATAAACTGATATGATCAAACCCCTGAAAAAGCACCAACGCACCCACCGCAGTGTCGCCCTCTATCGCTGGCAAATCACCATGCGACTGGCTTCAGAGATCGATGCCTTGAAGAAAAAACGCCGCCGGATGCGTCCCGCCTCGGACGACTCCCGGCCCAAAATCTCATTCGACAACTAACGCTCGATGGCCCCCACGACCACCACCTTTACCGTCCGCGATCTGATCAACTCCAACGCCTGTTTGGAGGAGAGCATGCTCGTGCGCGATCTGGTGGCGTGGTTCAAGGAACATCCATTCAGCGAATTTGCCGCTGTGTTCGACCCCAACGGTATCGCCGGACTCGTGGGCCGGGAGAATCTCAACGCCCGCATCGCCTCCAACAAATATGGCTTCTCCGTCCTCGCGGACAAGCCGATCCTCAAGGTGATGACGGAAAGCCCACTTATGGTCGACGCGGCCACATCTGTCCCGGAACTCGTCACGCACCTGCTCAACGAGCGGCAGCACAGCAACCAGTTTTACGACGATATCATCGTCCACGACCAAGGGGCCTTCCTCGGACTCGCTTCGGTGAAGCGGCTCATCGTCCGCCAGATGGAGACCATTCTCGAGCAGAACCGCTCGCTGCAAAAGCAACAGGCCGCGCTCGCGCAAAAGAACCAGGAGTTGTTCGAGGCCCATATGAGCCTCGACAAAAGCCAGTCGCAGTTCAAATCGTTCTTCGAAAACTGCTCGATTCCCATCGTGGTTTTCGACGACATGCACCGCTTCCTCAAGGCCAACGCGCGTTTCATCAAGATCAGCGGTCACGCCCCCGATGCGCTCAGTGAGCAGAACACGAACACGGAAACGCTCTTTGCGGGTGGCATCGTGACGATGCTGGAGGATTTCAAGAAGATGCGCGCGGAATTCGCCGACCGCCGCTTTACCTATTTCCTGAACCTCATCAAGAACGACGGCCAAAACGTGGGCTGCGAGGTCTCATGCGAAGTCGATCACGCGACGAAGCAAATCATCATCTCCATCCTGCGCCTCACCGATGCGTTGCAGAAGATGGATGCCTCACAGCGCAATTTCAGCGGCGACCTCGGCGAGTTCTCGGTGATCGATCTCGCCCAGATGCTCGTGCAGAGCCGCAAGACCGGAGAGCTCACCCTCGTGCAGCAGGATGGCCGCAGCGGCGTGATCTACCTCGACAAGGGTCTGATCGTCCACGCGCTCGCCAATGGCCAGAGCGGGCGTCCCGCGCTGCGGGAGTTGCTTGCGATCGAAAAGGGCAACTTCCTCTTCAGCTACGAGATTGCCGCGACGGAAACCAGCATCCCCGGCTCCGATCCGATGGGCTTGCTCATGGATGCGGTCAGTGAACTCGACGAGTCCACCGCGGATGAGGATGATGTGCTGGAAATTGTCTGAGCCGCGCGATGTTTGCCAGACGGGCCCCCAGAACGAGAGCGTAGAGCGGCGATGCCGCTAAAAAGAAAAACACCCTGTCCCGGTTGTCATCACGACAGCGAGACAGGGTGTTAATGAATCGAATCAGAACTAGCTGACGTGATTGCTGACAATCTTCGTCAATTCGAACATCGAGACCTGCTTCTTACCCTTGAAGAGAACCTTCAGGTTGTCGTCGGCATTGATGTTGCGCTTGTTCTTCTTGTCCTGGAGCCCGTTCTTTTTGATGTAGGCCCAGATCTTTTTCGTCAGTTCAGTCCGAGGCAGCGGCTTGGAACCGACAATCACGGCGAGATCTTCGTCGGGTTGGACCGGTTTCAGGAACGCTGCATTCGGCTTACGGGCGGATTTCTTTTTAGTTGCCATGAAGTTGGTGCTAGCCGTTCGTTTCCCTCTGGTAAATCTTTTTTTTAGAGAATTTGAGAGGGAAACCCCTCTGAAATGTCGACGGCTGCAGCATTGACGCCCTCTCATTCCCCCTCTAAATTGACATTATGAAGGCGAATCCATCGCTTCTTCTCGCTCTGGTGACAACGCCCTTTCTCGCGTTTTCCCTCGGAGCGCAGGATAATTCCATCCCAGCTGAGACCGTTTCGCGCCTCGAAGCCTCAAAGGCTTTCGGTGTCACTCCCACCCCCACCAATCCTGCTCCCGCCTCAGGACCCGCCGCCGTTATCACCGGTAAAAAGGAGGCCGACATTTCCCGCGTACTCGATATCAACCCCTTGCAAAATCCCATTTTCGACGCCCCACCTCCTGAAGTACTACAGCCGCAACAACCGCAGCAGCCACGCCCTGTCCGGCGGATCGATGCCAATGTCAAAAACAAGGATGCCGACTGGCTGCTCAAAGGAATTGAGGAGCAACAAAAGCTGATGGACGAGCGGGAAAAAGCCGAGAACGATCCGAGAAAAAAGGAGTTTGCGGAAGATCCGCTCAAGCCCGCTAAAGCCTCAGAGACGGCCGATAAAAAGAAGAATGATAAAACCGATCCCACGGCCAGCACCACATTTTCCTCGCCCTTCAATTCCGGTCTAGGTGTCTACTCGCGCTATACTCTGAGCGGCATGGATGCCATGAAGCAAGCGAGCGAGCCCATCGATCCCCTCAGTATCGACGGGGTGAATCACAAGCCCACATTCGTGCCGGACGATCCGCTAACCGCCGCAAGTGATGCCACCAAGATCCGTTCACCGATCATCGATCCTCTGGCCTCAGTCAAACTTGAACGGACTCCGAGCCCGACTTCCCGCCTCTCCGTGGACGATTGGCTGGCGAACGTGAAGGAGCGCGAGCGCGCGGCTCTTCTGCCCCAGCAGGCACCCAACATGCAGGATTTTTACGACAAGAATCAGGTACGCGCCAAAGCGCCGGAACCCAAGATCACACCGCCACCGGTTGTTGACACCCGACCCAAGGCGAGCACGCTGAAAAACTCCATCCCCCCAAATCGCACGATCCCGGATCCGAACGAATTTTAGCCTGCAGGGTCCGCGCTACGGACCTTCTCTATGCCTTCCCCATCCAAGGACCTTCAGCGGTCGATCTTGAAAGATCAGACCGAGTTCATCAGCCGCCTCAAAGCCGATGGCACCTTTCTTTACGTCAATGAGGTCTATTGCCGTTACTTTGGCCTCAGCGCCGAGGACTTGATCGGCCGCACCTGGCAACCTCGCGCCTACCCGGACGATGTCCCGCGGATCCAGCAGGAGCTGTCCGCCCTCACTCCCGAGAATCCCGTAGTCATGATCGAGAACCGCGTCGTTCTGGATGACGGGCGCATCCGTTGGGCTCAATTTACCAACCGTGGTTTTTTTGGCCCGGACGGCGCACTCGTTGAAATTCAATCCGTAGGCCGCGACATCACCGAACGCAAGGAAGCCGAGGAGCGATTCCACGCCATCTTCAACGCCACCTTCCAGTTCATCGGCTTGCTCAGCCCCGAGGGCGTCGTGCTGGAAGTCAACCAGGCTGCACTGGAATTTTGCGGGGTACCGCGTGAAGAACTGGTGGGCAGGCCGCTCTGGGAAAACCCGGCGCGAAAGCATAGTATCGCCAGTCAGCAAAAATTAAAAAATTACATGGCCCGCGCCCAACGCGGTGAATTCGTCCGCTTCAATGACGAGGTGCGAAACCGGCACGGACAGATCGTCACGCTCGATATTTCAATCAAGCCCCAATGCGACGCGCAAGGGACGGTGACTTACCTGATCTTTGAAAGTCGTGATATCACCGCCCCGCGTTTGCAGCATGAGGAACACCTCAATGCCGCCAAACTGGAAGCGCTGGGCGTGTTGGCGGGCGGCATCGCGCACGATCTGAATAACATCATGATGTGCATCAGCCTCAACCTGGAATTGATCCGCCTGCAAGCCAGCCGCGGCGCGGTAGACCAGGAGCGCATCAGCGATGCCTTGCGCAATGTCGTCCGCGCCAGCGATCTTTCCAAGCGACTGCTTACCTTCGCCAAAGGCGGCGACCCGGTGCTCACACGGCTGAATTTGGAGGAAGTGATCCGCTCCGCTCTCGCGCTTTCGTTGACCGGTTCCAATCTGAAGCCGGTGTTCGAATTTGCTCCCGGACTGCCACCAGTCCTGGGCGATCAGGGACAATTGACCCAAGTCATCGATCATCTCGTGATCAATGCCCGCGATGCCACGCCCAAGGGTGGCTCTCTCTACATAAGCCTCTCCCCCGTTCAAGTACAGTCCGGCGACGCCCCCCTGCTTTCCCCCGGCTCTTATCTCAAACTCGAAGTCCGTGACGAAGGCTGCGGCATTTCCCGGGAAAATATGGGTCGCATTTTCGATCCCTACTTCACGACAAAGCCATCCGGCTCGGGCATCGGACTCGCCACCTGCTTTTCCACAGTGCGACGTCATGGCGGTTCCATCACGGTCGCCTCCGAATTGGGTAAAGGCACCACATTTACCATTCTGCTGCCAACCGCGACCGAGATGGCAGCCCCCGCCAACGAGAAGACCCGCAACTCCATTAAGACCAGCGGCGACGGGCGCATCCTGATCATCGAAGATGACTTGAGTCTGCGCCATGCCCTTTCCGAGATGCTCAGCTTGAGCGGATACCAAGTCACACTCGCCGACAAGGGCGAAACCGGATTCACGCAATATCGCAAAGCGCTACGCGCGGGAAAACGCTTCGATGTAGTGCTCATCGACGCCACCATCTCCGGAGGCAAAGGGGGCGCGGAAGCGCTCGAACTCCTGCGCCGCGCCGACCCCAATGTCTGCGCTGTCATCATGAGTGGTTATAGTCACTCCGGAGTGATGGCCGACTGGCAGGAATTGGGCTTTCGCAGCGCACTCGCCAAGCCATTCACTTGCGAAAAAGTGGTGTCCATTTTGAACCGTTTAATGGCGAAAGCGTGAACGTAGTGCTGACGGCCATCCGCAGGATTTAGCACATTTTGGACGAGGTCAGGACAATTTCGACATTCGCACAAACGATACTCCGCGTTGGCAGGCTTTCTATACTTATCCCTTTTCCAATTAACAATTTATCCAATTTTCACTTTGTAATCTTTACTTATATATCAGTAAATGCATCATAAATAATACTTATGAGCACGGTTGTTGAATCCACCTCGATTTCCTATGCCTTTTGTGTCCGTCTAACCTATGCCAATCGCATTGGCGCTTTTGTGCGCATTGCGCAAAAAATCAGCGATGCCGGCGGCGATCTCGATGCCGTGGTAATCGTGACGTCGAACCGTCACACGATTACGCGCGATGTCGGCATCCGGGCGCGCAACGAAGCGCACGAACTCGAAATCGTCAAGGCTCTCCAGCAAATCGAGGGCGTGGAAATCGGCAATGTACATGACCGCGTGGTGGACCTGCATCGTGGTGGCAAAATTTCGATCCAAAATAAAATTCCGCTCGATTCGCGCGATGCGCTTTCGCTTGCCTATACGCCCGGTGTGGCGCGTGTGTGCGAGATGGTGCATGCGAATCCCGCCCGCGCCTATGATTTGACGATCAAGGGTAACTCGGTCGCCGTTGTCAGCGATGGCACCGCCGTGCTCGGACTCGGTGATATCGGTCCGGAAGCGGCCATGCCCGTGATGGAAGGCAAGGCGATGCTCTTCAAGGAAATGGCCGGCATCGACGCCTACCCGATTTGCCTGAACACGAAGGACCCGCAGCAGATCATCGAAGCGGTGGCGTACCTCGCCCCCGGTTTCGGCGGCATTAACCTCGAAGACATCTCGGCCCCGCGTTGTTTTGAAATCGAGGAGGCGCTCAAGGCCCGGCTCGACATTCCGGTATTCCACGATGACCAGCACGGCACGGCCGTGGTGACGCTCGCGGCTCTCTACAATGCCGTGAAATTGCGCGGCGGCTCGATTGCCGCGCTGCGCATCGTGATGGCTGGAGCGGGGGCTGCAGGTGTCGCGATCTGTAAGATTTTGCAATCCGCCGGAGCCACCGACATCACGCTGTGCGACCGCAAGGGAGCGATCCACAAGGGCCGCACCGATCTGAACGATAGCAAGGTCTGGCTCGCCAATAATACGAATCCGCATCAGCGCTCGGGTTCGATCAAGGAAGTCCTCAAAGGCGCGGATGTTTTCATCGGCGTCTCCGGCCCTGGCCTGATCCACGCCGAGGACATCGACAACATGGCAGCCCGCCCGCTTGTGTTCGCGATGGCCAACCCGAACCCGGAGATCATGCCGGAGGAAGTCGTGGGCAAGGTGTTCGTCATGGCCACGGGCCGCAGTGATTACCCGAACCAAATCAATAACGTGCTCGCCTTCCCCGGCATTTTCCGTGGAGCACTCAACCGCCGCGCGAAACAGATCACCGAGGAAATGAAAGTCGCCGCCGCAAAAGCCATCGCCTCGTGCGTGTCCGACAGCGAACTGAACCCCGAGTTCATCGTGCCGAGCGTGTTCAACCGCGAGGTAGTCAAGCGCGTCACCGCGGCGGTTGAAGCCTGCGTTCCGGCCTGATTGCATGACCCCCGCGTTCCATCCCGGCGAAATCTGGCGCGATACCAACGGCCTTCCCATCAATGCGCACGGTGGTGGAATCGTGCGCCACGACGGCGTCTACTACTGGTTTGGTGAGCACAAGGTGGAGGGCGAGGCGGGCAATCTCGCCCAAGTCGGCGTGCATGCCTACTCTTCCACCGACCTACTCACGTGGAAGGATGAAGGCATCGCCCTTGCCGTGGAGGACGATCCGCTAAGTGAAATCGCGCGGGGTTGCATTCTCGAACGGCCAAAGGTCATACACAACCCCCGCACGGGCAAGTTCGTCATGTGGTTTCATCTCGAAATCGCCGGCGCGGGTTACTCGAGCGCGCGTTGCGGCGTCGCCGTGGCGGATGTCGCAACAGGTCCGTACACTTACCTCAAGAGCGTGCGACCGAATGCCAGGCACTGGCCGCAGAACGTCGCCCCCCAATTCAAACAACCGCTCAATGCCGACGAACGCGCCTGCGTCAAGGAGCTGGTCCTGCCGGGCGGTCCTGTGCAGAATTACCCAACCGATTTACTTTATCGCCGTGATTTTGAAAACGGTCAGATGTCGCGCGACATGACCCTCTTTGTGGATGATGATGGCACTGCCTATCATCTCGCCGCATCCGAGGATAATGGGACTCTGCATCTGTCCCGTCTGAGTGATGATTTTCTCGATACCACGGGCGAATATGTCCGGCTTTTCCCGGGTCACTTTAATGAAGCTCCGGCCCTGATGAAACGCCGCGGCATCTACTTTCTCATCACCTCCGGCTGTACCGGTTGGACACCCAATCCGGCCCGTTTGTTCAAGGCCCGCACAATCTGGGGGCCGTGGGCGGAACTGGGAAATCCCTGCGTCGGCACGGACGCGCAAAAAGAGAGCACGTTCGAATCGCAGTCGACTTACTTGCTGCCCGTCGCGGGAAAGCCGGATGCCTATGTGTTCCTCGCCGACCGCTGGCGTCCGGAAAATGCCATCGACGGACGCTACGTCTGGTTGCCCATCCAGTTCCGAGAGGATCAACCCGTCATCGCGTGGCAGGATTCGTGGGATCTCGGTTTTTTCGATCCCGCGTGACACCGCACGCGGACGGCGCGCATTTCTCGTCGAGTGCTCTTGAGTATTTGCCGGGGACTCTCTAATGTCCCCGGATGATCCCACGTTATTCGCGCCAGGAAATGGCCGCCCTTTGGACCGACGAAGCCAAACTCAATCATTGGCTCGAAATTGAAATTCTCGCCTGCGAAGGCATGGCCCTCTGCGGCATCATCCCCAAGAAGGATGCCAAGATTATCCGCCAGCGCGCCAAGTTCCGCATCGCTAACGTCAACGAAAACGAAAAGCGCACGCAACACGACGTGCTCGCCTTCCTCGAAGAAGTCGCCGTCCACGTCGGACCCTCGGGCCGTTTCATTCACCGCGGGTTAACCTCCTCTGACTTGCTCGACACCACGCTCGCACTGCAATTGCGCGCCAGCGCGGATCTCCTCCTCGCCGACCTCAAGGCGTTGCTCAAGGTCATCGGCAAGAAAGCCAAGCAGTACCAATTCGTCCCCATGATTGGCCGCTCGCACGGCATTCACGCCGAGCCGATCAGCTACGGTCTGAAGCTCGCCCTCATGTACGACGAATTCCGCCGCGCCGTCACGCGCCTCGAGCAATCGCGCCAGGAAATCAACGTCGGTAAATTGTCCGGCGCCGTCGGCACGAACGCGCACCTCGATCCGCGCGTCGAACAATACGTGTGCAAGCACCTCGGCCTCGGCGTCGATCCGCTCTCCACGCAGGTCGTGCAGCGCGACCGCCATGCGCAATTCATGGCCACCCTCGCCATCATCGGTTCCAGCATTGACCGTTGGGCCACGGAATTCCGTCACCTCCAACGCACCGAAGTGTTGGAAGTCGAAGAATTCTTTGCCAAGGGTCAAAAGGGCAGCAGCGCCATGCCGCACAAGCGCAACCCGATCACGGGCGAAAAGCTCAGCGGTCTCGCCCGCATCCTGCGCGGCAATTCCGTCGCCGCGATGGAGAACATCGCCCTCTGGCACGAACGCGACATCTCGCACTCGTCCGTCGAGCGCATCATTTTCCCCGATAGCACCATCCTCCTCGACTACATGCTCGTGCTCACCGCCAAGCTCGTCGAGAACCAGATCGTCTATCCCGAGAACATGCAACGCAATATGGACTTGTCGAAGGGTCTCTACTATTCGCAGAGCGTGCTCCTCGCCCTGACCGATGCCGGCATGGCTCGCCGCGATGCGTACGAAGCGGTGCAATCGTGCGCCATGGCCTGTTGGCGTGGCGACAAGCAACTCGGCGAGTACCTGAAGGAATCCGAAGCGATCGCCAAGTTCCTCACGAAAAAGCAGATCACCGAACTCTGCTCGACCAAGCGCCACTTCCAGCACATCAAGCGCAAGTTCAAGCAAGTGGGGCTGTAAGCGACGCGGGAATTTCTCCGCGCATGGCTTCTGTACGGCGGGACGGTGTCCCGCCATGGCTATGCCGTGTGCTAACACTTCACCGAAGCGCCCTACAACGCGAAAGAATTTCCAGTTCGAGCCAATAGACCGCTCACCCGTTGGTGACGGTCTTCGAATAAAAATGGATGAGGACGATGCCGCCCATGATCATGGCAATGCCGATGATGGCGGGGGCGTCGAGACGTTCCCCGTAGAAAATCGCGGCGAGGATGCAGACGAGGATGATGCTCAATCCCGCCCAGATCGCGTTCGCGATGCCGACGTTCATCACACACAACGTGAGCGACAGGAAATAGAACGTAACGAGGTAGCCCACGATGCTACCCGCACTCGGCAGCCAACGGGTGAAGCCATCACTCTTTTTCAGAAGTGTGGTCGCCGCCGCTTCCGCGAGAATCGCAATGAGGAGATAGAGATAGGCTTTGGTCATCGGGAGTCGCGATTGGTGATGTCGTCTTTCGTGCCGAACTTCTTATCTGGCCCGGCGGAGATAATGAGCGGTCCTTTGTCGTCGTAGGTAATGAGGTAAGGCGTTTTCCATGGATCGCAGATTTCGCCTTTGGAATTATTGTCTTTCTTGTTGAAGCTCATGAATTGGATGCGGCGGGGGTTCTCGCCTTCGACCGTGTTGCCATCCAAGAGTTGCTGCAATTTTGCATTATCCGTGGTGGGCGGATAGTGGCCGTACTCTTCTTTGAACAAAGTGCTAGCGATCGTGATTTGCGTGGTCATGGTATGGGTCATGGCCTTTTTTGCCGCAGTGAGTGTACGGTTTCCACTCAATGGAAAGAGAAGCGCGTCGAGTATTACGAGAAGCAGAAATACCAATAGAATCCGCGTTGGCCACCACAGCCAGGATCGTTTCGGTTTCGGTGGCGTGTCCTGCCCCTGCATCGGATTTGGTTCCGCGCCCATGATGGAATGATGTTCGGCGCAGGGGCGGGGTGGTGTCAAGACTCACACAGAGTCTACGAGTGGCTGACCGTCTTGGAGAGAACGTTGATGATCACGACTCCGGCGATGATGAAGCCGAGGCCGACGATGGCGGCGAGGTCGAGCTTTTCGCCGTAGATAAAGAAGGCGAGCAGGGAGATGAAGATGATACCGAGGCCGCACCAGATGCCATAGGCGACGCCGACATTGAGGGTGCGCAACGAGAGCGAGAGGAAGTAGAAGGTGATGATGTAGCCGACCGTGCTGACGGTGCTGGGCCAGAAGCGGGTGAAGCCGTCGCTCTTTTTGAGGAAGGTGGTGGCGATCACCTCGGCGACGATGGCAATGAGGAGGTAGAGGTAGGCTTTAGTCATCGGCGTTTGGTGAGGTCGTCGGGAGTGTCGAAAAGTTTGTCGGCACCAGCGGAGGTGACAGTCACGCCCTGATCGTCGAAGACGATGCGATAGGGTGTTTTCCATGGGTCGAGGACGACGCCGTTCGGGTCAATGTATTTGGGTCCGATATCGGCGAAGCGGATGCCCTGCTGATTGTCCGGGCTGGGCTGGTTGCTGTGGAGAATGGCGTAGAGTGGGGCGTTCTCAGCCGTGCTGGGAAAATGGCCGTATTGTTTTTTGTAGGCATCGCAGCCGACGGCGAGTTGATCGGCATTGAGCGCGGCGACGATGCGCCATTTCTTTTGGGAGTCGGTCTCCACGCTCGGCGAGGAAAGGTAACCGCAAAGGCCGAGAATGAGAAAGAGGAGACCGAGGATGCCCAGGACGGCGAGCATCTTGACGAACTTCAGTTTCTGCAAAACCTGCCACCACGAGTAGAGCATGAGGGAATCATGTTCGGTGTGGTCGGGGACGCTGTCAAGGCAGCGTGGCGATTATTCGGATTTACGAATTCCGAGAAAAGCGAGCAAGGCGCGCCAAATGCTGGGAGCGGTATCTCGCTCGTCGTGGTGTTGCCACCAGTTAGGCCAGAGCAGGTGGTGCGGCGTGTCGTGCGGCCGCGTGTTGGAGGGACTCATGATGTTTCAAAACGATCTCGCGCCAGCGCTGGCCACAGGTGTGTTTCTGACGGAATTTGTCGAGCGCAGCGGCGCCGATGGAGACGAGCATGTCGTCGTCGGCGTGGAAAAGATCGTGCGCGCGGCGGGTGAGATCGGCCTCATCGGTGGCGAGGACGATTTCCTCGTCGTGCTTGAACTCCGCGGCGAGTTCGGGCCGGGTGTCGGAGAGCAACGCCGAGCCGGAGGCGGCGCATTCGAAAACGCGGAAGGGCAGCCCGCCCTGCACCGATTGGGGATCGGTGAATTGCAATTGGAAGCGGCCACTGCGGAAGATACCGGCCCAATGCTTGGGTTCGATATCGGTGGTGTTGCGGAATTGGAAGGACTCGTCCGCATGGAGCGCGGCGCGTAGTTCAGCCTCGCCCGCGAAGCGTGCGGTGTGGTGACCGCTGACGACCGCGACGGGTCCGCTCTTCATCACGGCGGCGAGGCCGCGCAGACGCGCAATGCGTTTGCTCCAGTGCCAGACCTGATGATTGAAGAGCGCCTGATGAGCGGGATTGACCAGCCATTGATCGATGACGGCGGAGAGCTTGGGAGCGAGGGCCGCGCGTTCCGCGGCAGCCACTTCGTAGGGTTGCAGCGGCCAGGCGGATTTTTCAAGGGTGGCCACGCACGTGTTCAGATAGTTGCGAACGGGGACCGGCAACGCATGGGCCTCGTCGTTGAGGGCGGCGAGCGCCGGGATGGTGCCGGTGAAAACCGCGTGCGCATGCAACTCGGGAAAGACGGAAACGGTATCGGGCGAGAATTGTTCGGGGTCGGCGGAAAGATGAATCGGTAACGCGGGATGATGCGTGAAATTCTCCCACTGCGTGCGCCAGTGGCCGTCCCAAATGAAGGTGGTGACGTGGTCGTTTTGTTGCCAATGGCGCCAGATATCGGGATGGGCAAGCGTGTCGGGGCTGCGGAGATAATCGTCGTACCAGAGCGAGATTTTCGGGATGTCGTGGAGGTGGGCCGACTTCCAGAGACCGGACGATCCAAGCGGGGCATCCATGAGGAAGGCGATGAGGTCCACCGAGCCGGCGCAAATCGCATCGCGTAATTCGCCATCGAGCAGGCGGCGGCCCTGGCCATCGCGGAGAGTAACGACGCGATATTTCCATCCGGCCTGACGGGCACCGTGGCGCAGGAGGCGGGTGAAGAGCGATTCCACGCCATGGCGGGATTCGACAAAGACGACGGTGGGGGTTTCCGTGTGGAGTGGGCTGGCAAAGGGGGAAGACATGGCGATTTTGACGGGGCTTAACCCGTGGCGGCGGCGTCGGTGCGTTGATACGCGAGGCCTTCGGCCTCCTGCCATGTATCGCGTAGCTGGGTGATGAGCGGGAGGAGACTCGTGATGATGGCGGCATCGCGGGTGTGAAGGGCGCGGGAAAGCTCGGTGGTAAAGAAGGAGTAGAGTTGCGAGAGGTTGGCGCACAACTCCGGATTCTGATCCTCGCGCAGGGAGGAGGCGAGTTCCGTGAGGATATCGGTGGCGCGCTGGACCGCTTCGGCCGCCAGTTTCACTGTCGTGGGATCTTTGCTTGCCAGTTTTTCTTCTGCCTCTTGGGCAAATCGCAGCAGCCCATCGTAGAGCAGCACGATTAACCCCCCCGGAGTGGCGGATTGAATTTGAGCAACGAGGTACGAACGTGAGGCATTCATCATAATTTATACGGCATTCTTATTGGCACGACCCAGGTCGTCGACGTGTTGCAGCAGAAACTCGCGGTACTGTTGCAGCCAGGGGACGAGCCTGAGTTCGAGAACATCGGAAAACTGGACCACGTCGGCCGTGGAGAGCGCGGCAGCGGCGCTCTTCATGATCTCGTTGAAATCCTCCATGCGGCTGGTGATGAGGTGATCGACCTGGGATTCGCTGAGGATGTTGCCGAGCTGGGGGATGAAGGAAATCTGTTGCTTGAGATTCTCGCAAATCTCGCGCCAGAGTTTGACAATGTCCTGCGGATCCGCGAGGAGGCTCTCGGTGACGAGCTTGTCGCATTGTTGCTCAATCTCGCCGAGGTAATTGCATTGCAGCGCCAGGGCCGATTGCAGGGCAATATCAAAGGGGACCGATTCGATTTCGCAGGTGCGGGAGGAGGACAGGATGGAGTCGGCCTCCTCGACGGAGTGGATCACATGGCCGTCGAACTTGCAGGTGGCAATGGACCGCTTGCGTGGCAGCAGCCAGTTCATGACACCGGCGCAGAGTTCGCGAAAGGATTGGGATTCCGCGGCGGGAATCTCCACGGGAGTTGAATCGATGATGAGTTTCATGCTGGTTTCTGGTCTGGTTTTACGACGGGATTACAGGTTGTTGAGCAGGGTACTGAGCACGTTCTGGGACGAGTTATAGGCCGCTTCCATGTCGGCAAACTCACTGCGCAGGAAAGCGATTTCCGCATCCACGCGGGCCTGCATCTGGGTGATATTGTCGGCGATGGTTTTCTGCTGGGAAGTGATGTTGTTGGTGCGCAGGACAATGCTGCCCTTGGTGCTGTCGGCGTAAGTGTTGACGCGGTCCTGCATCTGGGCGACGAGACCGCTGCTCGAATCGGTGAAGAGCGTGACAATATCCTCGAGGTTATTGGTCATGGCGTTCTTCAGCTTGGTGGCATCGACGGAGGTGATGGTGTTGTCGGAACTGTTGGTCTCGATGCCAAGATCGGAGAGCATCTTGATCGAGCTGTTGCCGTCCATGACGGTGCTGAGGACGCCTCGCAGGTCGCTCGGGAGGAAGGTGAGCGTGGAATCGGTGGAGAGAATGCCGCTGTTCTCGGTGTCGTCAGTGTCGACCTTGATGTAGCTGGCGACCACGTTCTGGGACGAGTTGTACTGGGAGATGAAGTCGTTGATGGCGGTCTGAACGGCGGTGACGTCGGAGCCCACGGTGATCTGGGTGGAGCCGGAGCCGATGACTGTCATCGAGACACCCTTGATGCCAAGCTCGTCGGCGGTGAGCGTTTCGTCCTCGCTCTGGCGGACGGTGGGATCGTTGCCAACGGTGAACTTGGTCGACTTGCCAATGGCGAAGGTGCTGTCGGAAGAGGTCAGCCGCATGGCGGAGGCCAGGTTACTGGTGCCGTCGGTGACGGTGATGCCTTGCGCACCGCGCTTGGACGAAGTGAGCGTGATCCGGTCGGTGTAGGAATCGTAGGTGGCGACCACCCCCGCCCCGCTGTTGGTGATCTTGGTGAGGATGTCGTTGAGGGAGTCGCCGCTATTATAGGTGATGGCGGTTCCGTTGACGTAGAAATTGCCAGTAGTCGGCGTGGTGGCAAACCCGGCCGTATTGAGGCTCGCGGTGGCGTTGACGCGGGCGATGCCGAGCGTGCTTTCCACGGAGCTGGTACCGTTGTTGAAGAGCTGGGCCTGACGGAGGAAATTGCTCGTGTCGGCCCCGGTGCCGAGAACGATGGTGGAGGCGGAGGTGAGGCTGAACTTGCCGGTCGTCGCGTTGTAGGAGGCGGTGACACCCGCGCCGGAAGCGTTGATTTTGCCGATGACGGAACCGGCAGTGCCGTCGTCAATGGCTTCGCTGCCGGTCAGCGTGATTGTCTTGCCGTTGATGGTGAAAGTTTTGTTGCTGACATCCATCCCGTTGACGCTGCCGATGGTCGCTGTGGCGGCGGGGATGGCGCCCATTTGGGTGTTGGCACCGGTGCCGCTGCGCAGGGAGGAAGAGGTGGCCACCTGGGTGATGCTGATATCGTAGGTGCCGTTCGATGCCGTCTCGTCGGCAGAGGCGGTACCGACCGTGCTGGTGGTCACCGAGGCGGTGTGGCCACGGTAAAGCTGGGGGTCCTTCAGGGCGTCGAGCTTGGTTAACAGCGTGCTGAGGCTGGAACTGATGAAGCCGTAGGCGCTCTTTTGGTTGGTGAGCACCTCGCTCTGGGATTCCAGATTGGTAATGGGAATCTCGGAGGCGGCCTTGATCTTGGTGAGAATGGATTCGGTGTCCATGCCGCTGTAAAAGCCGCTCATGGTAACCGTACCCAGACTGCTGGCGCTAGTGGTTGTGCTCATAGACGTAATCCATCGTCCCCACTCGTTTTATCGACCTGCCTGCCAAGGGCTTTAGCCAGAACTGGTCCGGTTGGCAGCCAAGAGGCAGGAGCGATCGGAAGGGATCAGCTAAGTGGCTGTGGATCTGGCGGTAGGAAGAAATTACCGGCGCGGCAGACGAGCGGACTTTTTTGCCGATCGCGGGGTCAGGCTCCTCGCAATTTTAGGAGTGCGAGCGCCGAACCGCTCCCAACGTCACCACCCCTTCCCTGGTCCTGAGACGGTCCCGCGCCGGACTGGTATTCCGAGAATTTCCCGTTCATGCCCCCATTTAAGCACGAAAAGGGCGCATGCGTTAGGCTTAGGTTGGTTAGGTGCGCTGCGTGTGCGACATTTTCGTACCCAAGGGCTGTTTACTGGACGATCTTGCTGACCTTGCCGTTGGTGAAGGTCACGGTGGCGCGCTCATAATAAGCGGTGCGGAAGCGGGGACGTTGTTCCATGTAGACGCCGGCAACCTGTCCATTGCCAGCCAGCCGAGGCACTTCCACCATGTCGTAGCCATCGAAAACCTGGCGCGAACCGAGATAAATCCACACCTCGCGCTTGCCCTTTTCATCGATGACATCCTTCTTCGTATCCGGCTTGCCCCAGGCGACATAAACCATGTTCTGGGTGAAACCAATATCGATCTTGCCCTGCTTGACGCTGGCCTGGACATCGGGCGGAAAGCTGGCGTAGAGCGCGGGATCTTTTTCAATACGCGATTCCGGGGTGGAACATCCGGTGCAAACCATGAGGGCGAGTACAACGGCGCCCAGCGAAACGGCAAAACGGGAACGTGCGTTGGCCATACCTATACTGAAGCGCGAAAATCACTTCCCCGCAAGCCCCGGCGCAACCTGCCGAAGCGAATGATCCTGCCAGCGGCTGAAAAAGAGCATGGCGCAAACTGCCCCGATCATCGCCAGGAACATATCGGTTTGCGTGTCCCAGACATCGCCCTGGGTGCCGAGGAATTCATCCGCCCCCTGCCCGAGCCAGAGCGCTGCGCCCCATTCCAGAAATTCATACGACGCGCTGATGGCGAGGCAAATGCAGACGACGAGAAAGGGCAACCAGCCCCGGCGCGCGATCACGCCCTGCCGCAAGAGCACTTCGCGCGCGATGAGGGCGGGGACGAAGCCTTGGGCAAAATGACCCACGCGATCGAAATGATTGCGCGTCCAACCGAACCAGTCCTTGCAATAATCGAACAACGGCACCCGCGCATAGCTGTAATGACCGCCGACCATGAGAATAATCATGTGCAGCGCGAGAAAAACGCAGACCAGCTCGGAAAAGCGAAAGCGCGGATAAAGCGCCACCAACGTCACGATACCAATCAGTGCCGGGATGACTTCCATCCACCACGTCGCGCGGTCGAACGGTCCAATGGCCGACCACGTGAGCACGATCAAGACGAGGGCCAGTAACGCCAGATCGCAGGTAAGACGGCGAGTACTCCTCATGGCGCTTTCGGTATCGCTTGCAGCCGGTTATTGGTTTCCACGCGCAATGGCCAATCGGGGGGAGCGACGCGCAGGGCGTAGGTAAATTCAGAGGCAGCGTTCTCCGTATTCTTCAACTGCAGGTAACATAGCCCGCGGTAGTAATAGGTATTGGCATGCCGGGTATCGTACCGAATCGAGAAGGTAAAATCGGTCAGGGCATCTTCGTACTGGCCCTTGGTGTATTTGATATAGCCAATATTGAAGTAGGCGCGGGCAAAATCCGGTTTCAGCCGAGTTGCGTAACCAAGCATCGTCAGGGCATCATCGAATTTCTTTTCCTTGATCAGCTCTTCCGCGCGGGTCGTGTAGGTCAACGGGCTGACCTCCATGGGGGGATTGCGAAGGTGCGAAAGCTCATAGCGCAGATCGAAGATCGGAACAGTGAAGGCCGTCATGACATGACTGGCAGGCGCAACCAAGTTAAAGAACACGATGAGTGGCACAGCGGCGCTCATCCATTGCGGACGATGCCGGTATCCATAGAAAATGCCGAGTAACGGAACCGATAAGAACATGGAGAGAGAGCGGGTAACGTCACCCGCCACATAAAGGCTGCCGGCGAAAATGGTGAGCATCACCAAGCCAAGGATAATGGACGCGATACGATAGTAGTAGCGATACATGATCCAGAATAACAGGCCGACAAAGAACCAGAGACCGCGAAAGCTATTCCAGATTCCGAGAAGCAGATGAAGAAACAGGTTGGGTGTGTTTAAGGCAATACCAAAATTTTTGACACTCTCGCTCTGATCTCCTCCCATTTTAATGATTGCCAATCGAATCAAGATGTAAGGTGCTATGGAGATGATGACGAAAAGCGTTTCGTCTTTCCACTTTTTCCAGTCGTAGGAACTCTCATTGTGAAAATAGAATCGACGCACAAACAAGACCACGGGCAACGCGAGAATAAAGCGTTCGTCCACCCACGGACCCAGCAGGCAGGCAGCGAGCAAAAGCCGTCTTGAGGGTGAAAAGGCAATCAGCAGAAGGGCTAACACATACCAGGAATCAAAGTAGCCCAGCCATCCGCTCGAGACAAAAAACCAGGAGGTCGTCCCGCTAAGGAGGGCAATCAGCAAGGCGACAAGTCGATCCTTCGTCTCGCGAACAGCTACATGCGCCATAAAGGCAAAGACCAGCAGTGCCCCGACATAGGGCATACTCAAATAGAGTTTATCGGGGAAATGAAGTGCATGCCCGACGAGAGGGAAAAGTAAACGCCAGCGAATGATGCTATTGTTTGGACGAAAATTGGTTTCAAACGGATTGGCAAGTTGCTTCAGCGCATCATTGCCGCGGTTGACTTCCGGATTGAAAAAAGATGGCGGGATATGGAGTCCCTGCCAGGTGACAAAGCGGGGGCTGTAAAAGTATATAATTACGACGGAAATCAAAAAGGCGCTGAGGGCCAGATATAGCGGATAGGGTAAACGCCCTAGAAATTTCTTCCCGAAATCCATCATAGTTTCCCCTTCCAACCTCGAAGGAAGCGGTTAGATCCAGAATCTGCGCGTGAGAGATGGAAAAATCAATCGCTTAAAATCGGATTAATCTCTTTCCGCGCCGATGCGGTAAACCACCGCGACCGGATAGACGCGCGTTTCTTCGGAGTGGTCGGGCGGACACACCCATCTGCACCGAGCAAGAAAGGGATTATCGTTTTGACCTCGGCGTCATGGGCCGATACGGTCCAAATACATTTTATGGAACAAGGGCGATCTGCCTGTAAGAATTTCCCGGAGGCCGTGTGCGCGTTGCGCGACTGGCGGCAGTGGCGTTTGCCGCTGGAGGCTGTCGGCCCCCTGATCGCTCTGGCGATCATTCTCATTCCCGCTTTTTGCTACGGACCGTGGTTGCCGTTTACCGACTTTATCGCCTACTCGTCGGTGAATAGTTATCCCCCTTCGCTTTCCTATGGGCCGGATCACTATTATCTCTTGCAGCTCACCTATATTTTGCCCGTGATCATTTCGCGGCTGTGCGTGGATCTGGGCTTGGCGGTGCCGTATCAGGTGATGCTGTTTTATTTGATCCATGCGCTGTCCTATTTCCTGATCGGTTGGTTTCTGTTGCGACGTTTCATTACGAATCCGCATGTGCGCAACGGGGCGCTGGTGGTGGGCGCTTTGTCGTTCTGGGATGGGCAATTTCTCTGGGGGGGGCCGCTGGCTTTTTCGCTGGGGGCCGTGCTCGGGGCGTGGGCGATTTATTTGAGCATCAAAGAGGCCGATCGGCCGGAGAAAAACTGGTCGGGGCTGATCCTGTTGTTGATTCTCGCCTCGGTCTTGAGTCATCCCTTCATGGTGCCGTTTGGTTTGCTGCTCTATGGGGTACGGTTGATTTTCATTCCACAACGACGACTCAATAGTCTCGTGGGAATCGGTCTGCTGTTGCTCTACCATGTCGTCATTCGCAACGAGAGCCCGGAGCCGATTCCCGGTCCAATCCTGTCGCGATTATTCGGGTGGTATCCCGAACAAGCGGGGGAACGACTCCATGATCTGTTCCAGTGGAATGGGGAGGCGACGACCTATCTCTTAGGCATTGATCCACTGCCATTGCGGATTTATTTCTACGCACTGGGTTTGGTGCATCTGATCGGCTTTGTATTTTCGCCACTGGCTTTTTGGATTTCGCGGGACAAACCGGGACAACGCCTGTTCTTTGCGTTTGGCACGTTGGCCGGGCTGCTCTTTTTCTGGTCGAAGATGGATAATGAATTGATCTGGTGGTGGCCACAGCGAATTCTCACCGTGTACTCGGGCCTTACTTTTGTGACGGGGGTGGTGGGCCCGCTTGTCGTGTTGCGATGGGTGCAGGATCGGAAGCCGTCGCGGCGTTTCGGCTTCAATCGCCTTTTCGTGATTTCGAACTGGGTGTTGATCGGCGTGACCAGCGTCGCATTGATTTACTGCGAGATTCGCGTTTTCCGGCTCAACACGATTTTGCTGCAGCGGTATGCGGAACTGAAGGCGCAGATCATGGAGTCGGGCCTGAAGGATACGGAGTTGCAATTGGCGGGAATTTATACCCAACCATTCCTGCGGGCGGCCCCCTTCATTTTGTTCAGTGATCCCGATCTCATCCGGCGCGGCATTTTGGTCTCTACGGAATGGCACTCGCAGGGGCGGCATCCGACCCGGATCAACCCTTCCACCACCTTGAAAAAGGTGCCTATCGTGGTTCAGGGCCAAATTGATGCGACCATGCGGTTTACCATTCCGCGCGATCCTAAACCGAATTTCAATCCACCGGGTGGATTACTGCCCTCGAAATAGCGGCAGTTATTCCGCTAAAAAGGGATTGGTCTCTTTTTCCTCACCGATGCTGGTGGGTCCGCCGTGGCCGGGATAGACGCGGGTCTCTTCGGGCAGGACGAGTAAATGCTGGCGGATTCCGGCAATGAGCGTGTCGTGATTGCCGCCGGGCAAATCCCAGCGACCGACGCCACCAGCGAAAAGAATGTCGCCACCAATGACGAGGCTCCATGGCGCGTGATAAAAGGCGAGGCTGCCCAGCGAATGACCGGGGATGTGAAACGCCTGGAAGGTTTCACCCGCCACGGTGAAAGGGGCGGCTCCGAGTTGGGGCACGTCGATCAATTGCAGGTCGTTCACGGGCGCGATGACTTCGCGCACGCCAAATCGCGCGAAGATGCTGGGGTCGCGAATCATGCCGGCATCATCGGCATGGGCGTAGACGGGGCATTTGTGATCGGCCTGAATGAGCGCCGCGTCCCAGATGTGATCGAAGTGGCCATGGGTGAGGATGAGGGCGCGGACGGTGATATCCTTTTTGCGCAACGCCGCGGCGAGACCTTCCGGAGCGTCGAAGCAGAGAACGCCTCCTTCAACAGGTAAAAGATAAGCGTTCGTGGCGAGGTCGCCACCGGTAAAGGTCGAGGGTGTAATCATGGGAATGCGTTGCTATTAATACCTATACATCATCTCTCGTGAACTTCCAGCGCAGCGTGACGCTGCACCCAATAGCTGGCTCGCGGTGCTCGCCGCTGTGGTGGAGTCGATCATGAGAGGTGATGTCGCAAGAATCAGGCCAAGCTGGGATGTGGTTATCCCGCGCCGTAGTCGTGGCTGTCGCAGAACTCAGAGCTGTTAAAGTCCGAATTTTTGATCGACGATGAATTTCGGGCGTTGTTTCACCTCATCGTAAATACGCGAGAGGTATTCGCCAAGAATGCCGATGGCAACGAGTTGGATTCCGCCAAAGAGTGTGATCAAAAATGCGAGGACGCTGAGCCCCAGCGGCAGACAACCTCCCGCCAGTAGAATGACCGCCACAAGCAACGCCCACAGCAGGCTCAAGCCGATGAGTGCAAAGCCAACCATGGAACTGATCGACAGCAACGTGCTGGAAAAACAGATCATGCCGTTCAGGCCGATGCGTAATGACCCAAGAAAGCGGTTGTAATTGCCCGCGCCGGAATGGCGCGCCGGACGGTCGAACAGGATGGACGTCTGCTTGAAGCCCACCAACGCGACGAGTCCGCGCAGGAATCCGTGGACTTCCTTGAGCTTGTTGATTTCGTCCACCACGCGGCGGCTCATCAGGCGGAAGTCGCCGGTGTTCGGGGGGATTTCGACTTCCGCAATGCGGTTGATGATCTTGTAGCCGACGGCAGAGACGACTTTCTTGATCAGCGTCTCGCCATCGCGATTGCGGCGTTGCGCGTAGACCACGTCAAACCCCTCACGCCATTTCGCCACCATCTGCGGAATCAGCTCCGGCGGATCTTGCAAATCCACATCCATGACGATCACGGCCTGCCCGCTTGCATATTGCAACCCCGCCAGAGTGGCCATGGGTTGACCGAAGCGACGGGAAAACTTCAGGAGCTTGATCCGGGGATCGTGATTGCGGTGTTCAAGAATGATTTCCTCGGTCCGGTCGGGGCAAGGATCAAGCGCAAAGATAATTTCAAAGTCGGGAGAGAGCGCTGCGAGCAACGGAACCATGCGGGTGAGGAAGGGAGAGATGTTGCCCTCCTCCTTGTAGACGGAGACCACAATGGAGAGGAGTGGGGCGGATGCGGCGGTGGCCATGGGAGGAGATCATTTCGGCTCGCTTGCGCCCTGACAAGGCAAAAGCAGTGGCGACCGTTCCCTGCCGTATCCCGTCCATGAACTATAGGAAGGCAAAATTTGCCCCGTTGTAGGTGGTTCGCCTGCATCATTGGTGCACCTGATTTAAGCAATACGACGCTAGACCTAGGAGGTATTCCGTTCTATACTATGCGCCTGGATGAATTCTGACCTGCGCCGCGATACGGTACGACTCGGGAATCTGCTCAGCATAGCCGAACAGATTCAGGCATTTGCCTTGAGCAACAAAACGGGCGAAATCTACATCACCAATGTTCCCGCGCCCGCGCGCATCAATCTCGTCGATGGCGAAATTGTCGACGCGCAATTCGGCCTGCGCTCCGGCCTGGAAGCGGCCATCGCCCTCATCAATCTCCGCGATCCCCAGACCGAGTTCATCGTCGGCGAGCGGCCCAAGCGACAGACGATCACCATGCCCTACGTGCAGGTACTCTGCGAAGCGGCCCGCATCAAGGACGAGAGCGGCGATGAATCGACCGAGACGCAACCGATCCGGCTTTCGCCCACGAATCCCTATTTGCGCATCACCCTCGGCACCGAGATCAAGACCTTCCCGATTCGTCCCGGCCTCGCTTACATTGGCCGGGCGTCGACCAACGACATCGTTGTCCCCGATGCCACGATTTCCCAACGCCACGCGTCGATCGAATATTCCCGCAACGGCGTTTTCCTGAAAGATCTCGGCTCGACCAACGGCACCTACGTGGCGGGTCAGCAGGTGAAGGAACGCTGGCTCAGCGTGCAGGACAGCATCCAGTTCGGCGGCGTCCATTGTCTCTTCATCGGCGGCGTGAAGAAGTAGGCAACGTGACGCTGGACCCAATATTGTTGCCGAAAGAATTTCGGTTTCCGCGTAAGCGTAGTGGATGCAACGTCACGCTGGTGACAATCTGGTGACGCTGCATTTTGCGCTGGCTTTCCACCGCAACGGACTAAAATGACGTCCGCAGACAGCCTTCCTGAGAACATGTCCAAAAAAGTCCTCATTCTCTCCGTCAGCGCGGGCACCGGCCACGTGCGGGCCGCGCAAGCGTTGGAAAAAGCGTTTCGTCTCGAAGACCCCGCCGCCGAGGTCGTCCACTTCGACGCGCTCGTCTACACGAACAAACTCTTCCGCGACTTCTACTCGAAGCTCTACATCAAGATGGTGCAGGACGCCCCCACCATGCTCGGCTGGTTGTACAAGACCAGCGACGAACCGTGGAAGACCGACAAGATGCGCCTCATGCTCGACCGGCTCAACACCCGGCCACTCATCAAATTCATCTCCGAGTTCAATCCCGACATCGTCGTCTGCACCCATTTTCTCCCCGCCGAAATCATCGCCTATCTCATGGCGAAAAAGAAATTGGACACGCGCCTCTCCATCGTCGTCACCGATTTCGACATGCACGCCATGTGGCTGTGTAGCCTCTTCCATCGTTACTTCGTCGCGCTCGACGAGACCAAGGTCCATCTCGAAAATCTCGGTCTGCCTGCCGAGCGCGTGACCGTCAGCGGCATTCCGATCGACCCCGTTTTCAATGAGCCGTGGGACCGCGCCGCCATTCGCATCGAGGCGGGGCTCGATCCCAACATCCCGCTCTTTCTCGTCTCCGCCGGAGCCATGGGGGTCAGTCCGGCCGAAGGCGTGATCGAAGGCCTCTTCCGCCTCCAACGGCCCGCGCAAGTCGTCATCGTTTGCGGCAAGAATGAGGAACTCAAGGCCCGGCTCGCGGAACGCGTCGAGCGCGCCGCCTCGCCTCATGTACGCGTGAAACTGCTCGGCTTCACCACCGAGATGCACAAGTGGATGGCCGCCGCCGATCTCTTCATCGGCAAACCCGGCGGACTCACCACCGCCGAAGCGCTCGCCATGGAATTGCCCATGGTCATCGTCTCGCCCATTCCCGGACAGGAGGAACGCAACAGCGATCATCTCCTCGAAAAAGGCATGGCCATCAAGTGCAACGAATTCACCACGCTCGCCTACAAAATCACGCAACTTTTGGAGAATCCAGCCGCTATAGAACGGATGCGAGCCCAAGCCCGCCGCTATGGTCGTCCCCACGCCGCCCGTGAAATCGCTCGCGTGCTGCTGCAGGAGCCGTCGTCGCAAGAACCCATCGCCGTGCCGGAAGAACAGCAGGCGGAGATGCAAAAAGTCGCCACCCTCGGCAAGAAATCATGAGCCATTCCGATTCCCTCCTTCAGCCAGAATGCGCGGGAACAGCGGAAACGAGACGCCGTCATTTCATGTGGGGCGTAGCCACCTCCGGCTATCAGGCCGAGGGCGGTTACAACGGCACCGGCCAGCCGTTGAACAACTGGGTCTGGGCCGAAAGTTCCGGCGACGTTCCCGCCAGCGGACGCAGCGCCGATTTCTGGCACCGCTATCCCGCTGATTTCGATCTCTGCCAAAATCTCGGCCTCAACGCCTTTCGGCTGAGCTTGGAATGGAGCCGCATCCAACCCACACGCGAGTTGCCCACGGACCGCCGCGCGATGTTGCCGCCGCCGCCGTTCGATGACGAAGCGCTCCATCACTACGCCCAAATGCTTGCCACCTGCCGCCGCGCCGGACAGGAGCCGATCGTCACGCTGCACCACTTCACCCATCCCGCGTGGCTCGGGATGGACGCATGGCTGAATCCCGAGACCATCACCCACTTTGTCGATTACGTCCGGCACACCATCGACTACCTGTTACGCGTGCTGCCGGAAGAATTCCAGTGCGAACCGCCGCATTTCTACATCACGGTCAACGAGCCGAACATGCTTTGCATCAATCACTACATCTCCCGCGCTTTTCCCAGCAGCGTGGGTGGCGGGATTGGCAAAGCGGCACTTTGTCTCGGTCATTTGCTCGAAGCACACGCCCGCGCCTGTCGGGCCATCCGCGAGACTTATGCCGCGCACAACGCGAAGCGGCCCGCGATCACGTTCAACAACTACTCCAGCGACCTGTACTGGATGGACGTCGCGCTGACCGATCTGTTTCTCTGCCGCGCGCGTGGCGTGGCGCGTCGCGATGTGCATGCGCATCTGCACCACAAGATGCTCGAGTTCAATCGCGCTTTCGCGGCGGAGAAGCTCATGCCGAACCACAGCCCGCGCTATCACATCGGGCAATGGATCAAACGCTGGCATGAATCCATCGGGGCCGCACCCCTGCGCACGCCCGCGTGGCAGCGCGTGATCAACCTGATCTACCAGAACGACGAACCGTTGATCGATTACATCGCGTTCGATTATTACGATCCATTTATCGCGCATGCCCTGCGCTGGCCGCACTTCGGCGACTACGAACCCCGCCGCCGCTCGCTGCGCGACTGGCTGCTCGAGGCCGTCGCCAGCAAATGGTGGGATTGGCGTGTCCTGCCGGAGGGACTTTCCTTCTTCGCGCATCAACTGGCCAAGCGCGGCCTGCCGCTGCTCATCGCCGAGAACGGCATGGCCCAGCGCCGCCGCACCGACAACACCGCGTTCCGCCGCCGCGATCAATTCGCGCGGAGTGTCTATCTTCGCGAACACGTGCGCATCGTGAAGGAGTTGGTGAACGAAGGCTGTCCCCTTATCGGCTATCTGCACTGGTCGCTTTTCGATAATTACGAGTGGGGCTCCTACACCCCGCGCTTCGGGTTGTACCATATCGATTTCACCGGTGAGCCCGACCGCATCGCCATCGATTACCTCGGCGATAATCCCTCCCAGACCTACGCGGAAGCCATCAAGCCAGCGTAATCCCCGGACGCGGAAGCCAAGCACCGAGCCTCCGTTGTTGCAGAATGGGGAGACCGGTCTATGCTATGGGAATCATGTCTTTCTCGTCCGAATTCATCCATCGTCATGGTCCCCTCACCGGTGCCGTGGCGCGATTCGCCCAACTCTTGGAACCAAAAACGGGACCGGAACTGGAAGCGATGGCGCAGGAAGCCAACCGGCTGACCCGCCAACATTTCGGCCGCACCATCCGCATGTTCGGACCGGTCTATCTGTCGAATGAGTGCATCAACAACTGCAAGTACTGCGGCTTCTCGCGCGATAACCCGATCCTGCGCGTCACGCTGACCGTGGATCAGGTCGAGACTGAGGCAAAATTCCTCGCGAACCAAGGCTTCCGCAGCATCCTGCTCGTCGCGGGCGAACATCCGAAATTCGTCTCGGAAGATTACCTGGTAAAGTGCGTCGAAAAAATCCGCCCGTTCACACCCTCGATCGGCATCGAAGTCGGTCCGATGGAAACCGAAGGCTACATTCCCATCGTCAAAGCTGGCGCGGAATACCTCATCGTTTTTCAGGAAACGTACGACCCGGTGGTGTACGAGGACATGCACGTTTTCGGCCCGAAGAAGGACTACGCTTGGCGTATGGATTGTCCCGAGCGCGGCTACGCGGCGGGCTTTCGTCGGCTTGGCATCGGCGCGTTGTTCGGCCTCGCCCCGTGGCGCGAAGAAGCCATCGCGCTGGCGATGCACACGCAGTATTTACTGAAGCATTGCTGGAAGGCGCTCGTCCACGTCACGCTCCCGCGACTGCGGCCAGCGGCGGGCGGTTTCCAACCACGCTACGAATTCACTGATCGCGACATGACGCAGGTCATCTGCGCCCTGCGCATCTGCTTCCCGCAAATCGGCATCACGCAGTCCACGCGCGAACGGCCGGAATTCCGGGACGCGCTCATGCAGCTCGGCGTGACGACGATCAGCGCCGCCTCGCGCACCGAACCGGGCGGGTACACCGGCGCGGGCCGCGATCAATTGCATCAGACGAAAAAAGGCATTCGCGGCGAAGCGATCAAGGACGTCACCCCCGACATGAACGCCGAGGAACAATTCCACATCGCCGACAGCCGCACCGTGCCGGAAGTGGTGGCCCGCCTGCGCGAGATGGGTCTCGAACCGGTCTGGAAAGATTGGGATCAGTCGATTCAGAACGAAGAAGTCACTCTGGCAAAATAAGCGACCATGATCGCCCAACAGAAAATCACTGTCTTCGCCAACGGCCAAGCCAAGCAAGTCGACGGCGCGACCACCCTCGGCGCGCTTGCCACGTCGTTCAACCTGCCGCACCAAATGGTGCTCGTGGAACTGAACGGCACCGCCCTCCTGCGCGACGAGTGGCCCAGCAAAATTCTCTCCCACGGCGACCGCGTCGAATTCATCAAAGTCGTCGCGGGTGGGTAGTTGGATTGCGAGCCGCAAAAACGACAAGGATAAGATCAAGGTGGCACAACGACTCCGAAGGGAAACGACCGTGACAGTCAGCTGGATAGCCCAGCGTCTTCAAATGGGTACAACGAACTCCCTTTCAACGGTGCTTAGTAAAATCAAGTAATCAAGGAACTGACCCCTTTCCTCTTTCACTTTCAGATGACAATGATGACCGAGACTAACCGATTATTTTGTAAAGTATGGCAGGTTGCCATTATTTTTGTATGCATAGTTCTGATTGGGCTGGGAGTGTGCTTTTTATTCAAAAAGTCTGACGTTTCAAGCGGGAATAATGTAGAGCAGTCTGTTCAAAAAAATAAAAGTATAAATGCCATGTCCGCCTCCCATACGCCCCCCAAAAAACCATTACATGAGAGTATCGATTCCAACTCAACTAATTCCAGCGTTGCAGTTGGCCACCCTTTAGGCACGGAATTAGGCAATCAAATTCAGTGGCTAGATGGTCGGGGCGAAGAAGTGTCAAAAATTATTACAGAAAAGCTTCCTCATGCAGAAATGGCAGAATCGTGGACAAAAAACCCTCCTAACGATAGGCGGGCGGCATTTTCGTACTTAAATCGGAGTATTAATATGGCTAAGTGGCCAAGTGTTGCGGTTGAGCTCACCGATTATTATGTTTTTTCTGGCGGAACGAGTACACGCAACATAACAGATTTTTCTTCGGGAATTGCTATTAGAAAATCCGATGGGAAAGTTTTTGTATGGCAGTCAAAATGAGATCGAAATAGCGAGAAAGTAAGAGAAGAGAGAAAGGAAAGGGGTCAGTCCCTTGATTTCTTGATTGAGGAAAGATAAAAGGTGACTTTTCCCTGACGCTAATACTTTTGGAGCAAGTCAACCGATCCTTCGACAAGCTCAGGATGACGTAGAATGAAGGTAATGTCTGAGGGTAGGCTTCTACTCTCACAAGAACTCTTCGCTATCACGCGAGACTGCCTCCCCAATCCGTCATCCTTGTCGAAGGATCGGTTTGGTTGTTTCAGGAGTCGTAGCGACGAGACTCAATGCAAAAGGCCGACACTTTCATGTCGGCCTTTTGATGTGCAAATGAATGCGTCGCGCGGTTAGCTCTGCAGCTCGTACAGGATCGTGCTGAGGGTGTAGATCGCGGCGGTTTCGGAGCGGAGGACGGTCGGGCCGAGTGAGACGGGAAGAAATCCGGCGGCGCGGGCTTCACCGATTTCGGCCGGGGTGAAATCGCCCTCGGGTCCGATCATGAGGACGACCTTGCGCGGGCCTTTGGTGGAGCCGATGGTTTCCTGCAGAATCTTTTTCAGCGGACGCGCTTCGGATTGGAGCGAGCCGATGATCTTGATCGCGGTGCGCGGCAGGGAGTCGACGAACGCCTTGGGCTTTTGCGGGGTGAGCACGGTGGGCACCCAGTTCTGGCCGGATTGCTTGGCGGCATCGATCGTGATCTGGCGCCATTTCTCGGTCTTGGCTTCGGCGGATTCGCTGTCGACTTGGGCGACGCTGCGATCGGACTGGAGGGGGACGATTTCGCTGATGCCGAGCTCGGTGGCCTTCTGGATGATGAGGTCCATCGACTTTGCTTTCGTCAACGCTTGCGCGAGGCAGATCACATCTTCGGAGCGGTTCGTGCGGTTCTGGCTGACTTTTTCGAAGTGGACGATCTTCTTGTCGGTGCCGGTGATCTTGACCTTGAGTTCGAGTCCTTTGCCGTCAAAGACGCTGCAGTAGTCGCCTTCCTTTTGGCGCATGACGGTGAGACAGTGGTGAGATTCTTCGGGGCCGAGGCGACCGATTTCAGGATTGGGGCAGTAGTATCGTTTCATCGGAAAAATTCCTTCGCTTTGCGGAAGAAGCTTTGCTCTTCCGGGTGGGTTTCTTCATTGCAACTGTCGGCGAAGGCCTGGAGCTTGGCCCGCTGGTCGGCGGTGAGCTTGGCGGGAACTTCGACGTAAACCTTGACGTGCAGGTCGCCCATGGAGCGGCCGTTGAGCGCGGTGACGCCCTTGCCGCGCAGGCGGAAGACCTTGCCCGAGGCGGTGCCGGCGGGGATCTTCACGTGCGCTTCGCCTTCGAGCGTGGGCACCTTGATTTCGCCACCGAGCGCGGCCTTGGCGAAGCTGATGGGAATCTCGCAGTAGAGATCCTGGCCGTCGCGTTGGAAAATATCGTGCGGTTCGACATGGACGACGATGTAGAGATCGCCGGGGGTGCCGCCGCGCGAGCCGCCCTCGCCCTGACCGGTGGAGCGCAGACGGGAGCCGTCCTCGATCCCGGCGGGAATCTTGATTTTGATCTTGCTGGCCTTTTCCTGACGCCCGGCACCGTGACAGGTGGGGCACGGTTTTTCGATCATCTGACCCGCGCCATGACAGCGGGGGCAAGCCTGCGCGACACTGAAAAATCCGCGCGTGACGTAAACCTGACCCGCGCCACGGCAGGTCGAGCACGTCGTGGCGGAGGAACCCGCCGCCGCGCCGGAGCCGGAGCAATGCTCGCAGGTCTCCATCTTGGTGACGGAAATTTCCTTTTCGCAACCGCGCGCGGCTTCTTCGAAGGAAATCTGCATGTCGTAGCGCAGATCGGCACCACGACCGCGGCTGGAGCGTTCGTTGCCGGAAAAGGCGTCTTCAAAAATACTGCCGAAAATGCCGCCGCCACCCTGCCCGAAGACTTCGCGAAAGACTTCGAAGGGATCGTGTCCACCCGCCCCCGCACCGCCGCCCATGCCTTGGGAAAAGGCGGCGTGGCCGTAGCGGTCGTAAGCGGCGCGCTTGTTCTCGTCGCTCAATACTTCGTAGGCTTCACCGATTTCCTTGAACTTCTCCTCGGCGGTTTTGTCGCCGGGATTTTTGTCCGGGTGAAACTTGACCGCGAGCTTGCGGTACGCCTTCTTGATTTCATCGGGCGTGGCGGTGCGCTCGATGGCGAGAAGCTCGTAGTAGTCGCGTTTATTGGAGGAATGAGAGTGGCGCATAGGTCAGCGATTTCGGAAACAAGATGAGTAGCAGCACGCACCCCGGCGCTAGGGTTGACCCTCGGACTTTTTCGCCACGAAGACGGAGGCGGGTCGCAGCAGGCGGTCCTTCAATTTGTAGCCCTTGCGCATCTGGCCGACAACGGTGCCTTCCTCGTGCTCGGCGGATTCCTGATGACCTAAAGCCTCGTGACGATGTGGGTCGAACGGATGACCGATCGCGTCGATGGTTTCCACGCCCACATCCTTGAGCAGATTTTGGAACTGGGTGTAAATCATCTGCATTCCCTGCGCGATGGCGGCCGCCTCGGTCGCGGTCTTGGCGGCTTGCAGGCCCATCTCGAAGCTGTCGAGGATGGGGAGCAATTTTTCCATCACGCCTTCCGCGGCGTAGCGGACGGCTTCTTCCTTTTCGCGGATCGCGCGCTTGCGGTAGTTATCCCAATCGGCTTGCGTGCGCAGTAGGCGGTCGCGCAAGGCTTCGGCCTGGGCGGCGGCGTCCTGAAGTTTCTTGAAATCGTCGGCGGTGAGGGTGACGGGTTCGCTGGGCTTCGCTTCCGAGACGGGAATGTCCGTCGCGGCGCCGGGTGCGGCAGGCGCGTCAGCGGGAGTGGCAGGGGCGGCGGCCGCTTCGTGAGCAGCGTGCGCCGCATGTTTGGCGTGATGTTCTTCGTGATGCTTCATACTTCCTTACGTTGTATTGCGGCCAGAGTGATATCGTCGTTCTGAGCCTGGCCACTGCTGAAACGCTCCACGCGTTCCACAATATTTTTGACCAGGACGTCGACGCCGCGGGGGGCGGCGGCTCGCAAAGCTTCCTTTAAATGCTCTTTGCCAAACTCTTCGCCCCGTTCGTCAATGGCTTCATTGACGCCGTCCGTGTAGATCACCACGGTATCACGTGGCTGCATGGGTATAATAGCATCCTGGATGAGTTCGTCAAAAACGGATCCACTGTCGATGCCGAGGGCCATGCCGGGGGGGTTGATGAGTTCGACCGATTCAAAATTGTTCGTGCAGATCATCGGGGCTTCGTGCCCGGCGCGGGCGACGCGCAACTCGTTGGTCTTGGTATTGATTACCAAGTAGACCATGGTGATGAACATGTCTTCCTGAATGTCGGGATAGAGCAGGCGGTTCACCTCGCACAACACCTTGGCGGGGGAGTGGCAGCCGGTGGCCTTACTGCGCAAGACGCTGCGGCACATGGCCATGATGAGGGAGGCGGGAATGCCCTTGCCGGAGACGTCGGCGATGGCGACGCCCCAAATGTTCTCATCGACGGGAATGAAATCGTAGTAGTCGCCGCTGACCTGCTGCGCAGGCAAATTGAGCGCGGCGAATTCGTAATGGTCGGCGCGGGGCGCTTCGGCAGGGAGCAGGATGCGCTGGATTTCGCGGGCGAGCTTGAGGTCGTGATCCATTTTGCGCTTGTCGGCGAGCTGGCTGTAAATCTGCGCGTGGTGCAGTGAGTAGGACGCCTGATCGGCCACGGTCTTGGTCACTTCCAGATCGGAGAGTTCGAACGATTTCCCGTCCTCGCGATTGGCCAAGGCCATGACCCCAAGATCGTCGCCCCGGTAGTGCAGCGGCACGGCGATATAGCTGTGCGTACAGAGGGAGGGTTCGTGGAAGGCAGGGAAGCGTTCGTCGCCTTCGGCAAACTCGACGAGCATCGGCTGCCGTTCGCGGGCCACTTGCGCCAGCACGGAGGTGGAATTGGCCGGAACAGGTTCGTTCTTGAGCATCGTCTCGAGGTACTCTTCGCGCGTGGCAATCTTGTCCGCCACGGCCTCCGGCACGGGAAAGGGCGGCGGGAAAAGACCGATCACGGCCTCGGCCTTGAGCTTCTTGCGGCCGGCATCCCAGAGATAAATCGCGCCGCCCCGGGCATCGCACACCCGGCGGGCGCAGCGGAGGATGACGCCGAGCATCTGGGCGCGGTCGATGTTTTCCTCGGTAAACGCTTCTCCCAGATCATGGAGGAAATCAAAGACGATCTTCTTCTCTTCCTGCAGGGCGGTTCGTTCCTGCTCGAGCAGCAGCATGCGGGCACGAGCCACCCGGAGCTTGCGACGCAGGGTGAAGACCACCCAGCCCAAGCCAATTGCCAGTAACAGAAAGAACCATTTCATGCGTGGAATCGGCTCAAGCCGACCGTCTTGCATCCTACATAAGCGGCCGGACTATGCCAGCATACAGTTGTGGGGCGGGTTTGCCGCACAGGGCCGCGCTTTTCCGGCTGGGTGGCAGGATCGATTCGGTTAAAAGTTCGGTCGATTCAGCCATGGATTATGCGAGTCGTCTTTGGGAGGATCGTTCGCATGGAGACTTCCTCGAAAGTGGTGACAATCGGCTTGATCGGCGCCGGAGCCCGTCTGCGTACGGTGGTGAAAAACCTGACCTCGGCCCATCCCGGTATCCGGGTGGGGGCGATTCACGATCCGGACCCGCTTTCGGTAGAAGCGGCGCAAGCCGAGTTCGGCCGTGAGATTCCGGCGTTTGATTCCGTTCCGGCGCTGGTCTCGACCCCCGGTCTCGACTGGGTGTTCATCGGCTCATTCAACCATCTGCACAGCCAGCAGGCGATCGCCGCACTGCAAGCGGGCAAGGCGGTTTTTTGCGAAAAGCCGCTGGCGACCCGGTTGGAGGATTGCCTCGCCGTGCAAAATGCCGTGCGCACGAGTGGACGTCCCTTCGCGTTCGGGTTGGTGCTGCGCTATGCGCCGATCTATCAGAAAGTCCGCGAGCTCATCGCGGCGGGAGTCTTGGGCGAGCTGATTTCGTTCGAGTTCAACGAGACGCTGGAATTCAATCACGGCGGCTACATCTTCGGAAACTGGCGACGGCAGACCGCGCTGGCAGGAACGCATCTGCTGGAGAAATGCTGTCACGATATCGACCTCGCGAACTGGATTACCGGCAGTCTGCCGATGCGGGCGGCGAGCTTCGGGGGCAAGGATTTCTTCGTGCCGAAGAATGCGCGGCACATGGCGCGCCTCGGTCCTGATGCGCAGGGGAGACCGGCGTATCGCGTGTGGCCAGACCCGCACGGGGTGAATCCTTTTTCCGAGGGTGCCGACATCGTGGATAATCAGGTGGCGATCCTCGAATATGCGAACGGTGTGCGCGGTACGTTCCATACGAACTGCAACACGGCGATTCCCGAGCGGCGCTTTTATCTCTGCGGCACGGAAGGGGCGATCCGCGCGAATGCGATCACAGGCAAGGTCGAGTGGCGGCGCATCGGGCATGAGACGAAACTCGAGGAAGTCCTCGCGGGCCCGGCGGGCGGTCACGTCGGCGGCGACGAGGCGATGGCGGTGGAGTTGGGCCGGACCTTACTGGAAGGCACTCCCCCCGCCGCGACGGTGGAGGACGGGGTGCGCGCGTGCGTGGCGGCGTTCGGAATCGATCAGGCGCTGGACGAGGGACGCATCGTGGATTTGCATCCACTGTGGCGTCAGGCGGGGATTAATCCGAAGTAGAGAGACCGAGGTCTTCCTTCAGGTAGGTGACAACGTCCTTGAACTTCGGGACGTTGCGCGGGTCCCACGACATGAGATTCTCGTGGGCTTCGAGCATTTGCTCGGCGGATTCAGTCTTGTCGACCGGCTCGGGTTTGACTTCCTTCAGCGGAACCGGAACTGCTTGCGTGAGATCGCGGGGGGTGACGTCGATGTTGAAGAGACGGTCGAGCCCGAGGTTGCGTAACAGCTCGACGTTGCGGGCGTTGACGTTGACAATGTGGAGTTTGCCCTTGCCGGAAGATTTGTCCTTCAGGCGCATGCCGAGTCCAGTCAGGGTTCCGAGAAAGGTACTGTCGAGATAGGTACACTCATTCAAGTCCACCACAAAGCGGCTGACGCCCTGTTGCAACAGCTCTTGGTAGAATGACTTAACCGCCCCGGCATTCTGGAAGGAGCCCCGGCCGCAAATCTGAATGACGGCCAGCTCGTCCTTACGGGCGACTAAAATTTTCGAAGTTTCCACTCCCTTAATAATAGATGATGGCTAAGACGAGTCAATCTCTGGAGAGTAACCCAAAATACTAATAATTGTAACTGATACCGCTGGTGAGATGTGAGCTCTTTTATTGGGTAGGGAATGAGATCGAGGAGCTGTCCGGCTCCAAGTAAGAGCGAAGAAGATTCAGGTTCTTACCTGATTCCTCTCTCTGCCCCGATGCCGGATTGCCGACGAGCTCGCTACTCGTACAGATAGTTATCGCGGCGGATGCGGTTGATGTTGTCGCGGAATTCCTGCTGGTTCGGACCGCCGAGCTGCTCGAGCTTGCGGTACACCGTGATCGCGCCGCGCCAATCCTTCGCGTCTTCCTTGATGCGCGCGGCGTCGAGCCCAGCCTTGATCTGCCAGATGAATTCCGGTGGCGGCGTGGCAGGCTGGCCATCGGGCGTGACGAGGAAGCGGCCATTCAACACGTCGAGATAGAGCGCCATCGCGTCGTCCTTGCGCTTGAGCATTTCCAGACATTTGCCGCGACGATAACCGGATTCGTTGCGCTGCAGGAAATTGCCCTGGTTGCCGTTGAGGATGAGTCCATACGCAGCGGCAGCCTGCTCATATTTCGTGTAATCTTTCTCGCCGAGTGCGAAGAGGACATTGCCGCGACCTAGCGTGGCTTCAACATAACGTGGCCCGCTCTTCTCTGTGTCGAGCACGGCGTCATAGAGCTTGAGCGCGTTGTCGAACTTCAATTGCTGGTGGAAAATCTTCCCTTGCAGCAATCGCGCCTCGGGTTTGAGCGGCGAGGTGTCGGGCACCTTTTCGAGAATGGCTATGGCATCGGCATAGGCTGCATGCGCGGCGGCGGCTTTGCCTGCCCAGAAAAGGGAGTCGTCCAGCAGCGCGCTTTTCGAATAATCCTTCGCCACCTGCTCAAAGCGGCTCTGCGCGTTCACATAGTCCTGTCGATTCCAGTACAACTCGCCAAGGTGGAACAAAATCTCGGCGGCATGCGGATCCTTCGGATATTTCGCAAGCAGCGCCTGCAACGCCTGCACAGCCTGATCTTCGGGAATTTTCTGCGCGGCAAGCCCTGTGATAATTCCCTTTCGCGCCACATCAGGCAGCGCGGGGTCATTTGGAAACGCAGCGGGAAATTGATCATAGATCTGCCAGGCCTCTTCGTTCTTGCCCGCGAAGGCGAGCAGGTCGCCGAGGCGAATCGTGAGCTGGGCCTTCTCCTCGCCCGTGGTGGCGGCAATGGCCTTCTCGTAAATCGCGCGGGCTTGATCCACCTGCCCGAGCCGTTCGAGTTGCCGCCCCTGCAATAAGGGCAGCTCGCTGGCGTGACTGCTCTTCGGGTACGCAGCGAGGAATTTCTCCATCGCCTTGTGAAATTCCTCCGGCTTGTCGAGCTGCGAGACGGAGAGGAGCAGATTGTAGGCGGCTTCTTCGCCAAGCTCATCCTTCACTCCCTGCACCTTGTCGAAATAGGCGATGGCCTTCGCATAATCCTTTTGCTCGAACGCGACCCGGCCCGCCTCGATCTGAGCCTTGCGGGTCAGCTCGGTGTTGTCGGAAATCTCGATGCACTGGTTGAATGCGTTGAGCGCGCTCTCGGCCTTGCCGGATTGTTTGTAGAGCGTGCCGAGGAGGAAATTCGTGGGCGCGCGCCAGACCGATTTCGGATAAGCCACGAGGAGCGATTCGAGCACGCCAATCGCTTTTTCGCCTTCCTTGTTTTCCGCGAGCGACTGACCGATGGCAAAGAGCGCGGCGGCGGCGTTGGGATTCTCGGGATTCTTCTTGCTGAATTCCTGCAGCTTCGTCGTGGCTTCCGGCAATCGCTTGAGCGTGCGCGCGGACTGCAGGTAGTGCTTGAACGCAGCCATCTTCAACTGCTCCACATCGCCGAGGATGTAAGCCTGCTCGAACGCCGCCATCGCTTTCTCGGGTTGGTTGATCGCGTTGAAGGCGCGGCCCTGGCCGAACCACGCCTGCGCGACAAGCGACTTGGGGAAGGCCTTCGGATTACCAGTGACTTTCTGATAATGCTCGATCGAATCTCCGGAGCGGTTGCCGAGGTAGTCGAGTTCACCGAGCAGATAAGACGCCTCGAAGAAAATCTTGGGCTTCGGAAGCTGGGCAATCAGTTTTTCCAACTCGTCGTTCGCTTCCTTGACTTGTTTTTTACTAATCAGGTTCTTTGCCAGCATGAGCGCCGCGCTCTGACCTGCCTCGCTCTTCGGGTTATTTTCCGACAGTTTGGCCAGTATCTCGCGCGCATCCTTTTCCTTGTCCTGGCGCAGCAAGGACCAAGCGAGGCCGAGTTGCGCTGCGGGCACGTTTTTATCCTGCGGCAATTTTTCGATGAAGGCGCGATAGGCCGCCTCGGCTGGAGCCCACCGCTGCAATGCGTTGAGCGTTTCCGCCTGCCAGAAAAGCGCCGGATCGGAGCCGCCTTTGACGACGGTGTCAAATTGCGCGAGGGCCGGTTCGTAGCGACCGAGATAGTAGAGCGCCTGTCCGCGCAGGAGCTGCGCCTCGGTTCTGAGTTCACTGGCAGGAAACTTCGTGGCAAAGGCTCCGAGCCGTTGCTCCGTTACCTCAAACAACCCATCCGTAAAAGAGCGTTTGCCGAGTTCGAAGGCCGTCGTTTCCTCCTTCGTGGGTGGCACGGCGTGCAGTGAGGCGGCACAGGACAGGACAAGCAGGCAGGCGAGGCTGCAGAAAAGTCGGTTCGTATTCATGATCGAGAGTTCGAGGCGCGACGGCTCGCGTCCGATCATGATAGGAGGGCCCGCGACCAGAATCCAATGAAATTGCGCAGCGAATCAGGACGCCACGGCGTTCTGCTGGCGCAGCGTGCAGTCGATCTTGCAGATATGCTGGACGAGCCACTCGCTGAGAATGTTCTTCAGCTCGATGACAAGCTTGGGGTCGAAGCCGTGTTGATCGTAATTCGAGCGCCATTTTTTGTAGGTCTCGAACATCGCCTTGTGCGCCTCGCGATTTTTCTCCGCGGCGGGACAATGCGTGGCCGTCATGATTTTCTCCTCCATGGAAAAATGTTTGGCGGCGTAGTCGCCCAAAAAATTGAGGAGGCGGTCGACCCCTTCGCGACCTCGCCCCTGTTCGACCGCTTCCTCAAGCTGGTTGACCATGTCGATCAAATTACGGTGCTGCTGATCCACCGCGTCGTGGCCCGTGGCCATCGTGGCCGGGTCAAACGCAAGCTTCGGTTTGCCCGAGCCGTTGGTGGCCGGTGTAGCCGTGGCGTCAGTGGAAACGGCCGCGCTCGCCTCGTGATCCACTGCCGCGACCGCCGCAGTGCCGGTCTGTTGATTCTGCGCGGCAAAACCATTCAACACCTCGGAAATTTCGTACTGTTGATAAACGATGTCCTGAATATCGTCCTCGATTTGCTTGCCGGCCTGAATCGCCGATTCGCTGGTGATGACGGATTGCCGGATGATGGCGGCAGTGCTTTCGGACGCTTTTTTGCAGCGCTCGGCGATTTCCTTGATCTGGTCCGCCACGACGGCAAAAGTGGCTCCCTGCGCACCGACATGGGCGGCTTCAACTCCGGCATTGAGCGCGAGGATTTTGGTCTGGAGACTGATCTCATTCAGGTCGCGCGTAATCGTGGAAATGGCGTGGTTGGCCTCGATCAATTTTTGGATCGCGGTCGACATTTGGGCACCGGTGCTCTTGATGTGCTCCACTGCCTTGTTCATCGCGTCGTTGGCGTCGAGACCTTCCTGAATTGATTTCATGGCGTAGGAGTGCTGGATCGGATACGGGAATCGCACCGACAGTAAGAAAAATATCGGTGCAGCCGCACCAAATAATGAGACGGAACGTATCACGACGTAGTACGTCGTTGAATTCGAAAGAAATCGAAAAGAAAAAGCGACGTTACTTCCGGCACGCTGAAAGGGGCGTGCAAAGACAGGGGCCGGGATGACGCCCGGCTCCAGGAGGGCATCAGGACCAGGGGGATTGATCGGTCGGATCGGCCGTGTTTTGCGCGGGTTGTTCCGCTTGCTGCATGGCCTCGTTCTGGACGACCGGATCGACGGTGGAGATATAGGTCATGACCGAGGAGGGATTCGGTCGGATCCAACTTTCGTGTACACGGGTGGGGATGGACTGGGGAGCGTAGTTTGAGCTCATGGCCGGTTTCCTTTCTGGTTTGTTTTTCCGTGGTTGGTGTTCCTGTTCTCACAGCCCATAGGGGCTGCTGTTTTCTATCGCAGCAAAATGCGTGCACAGTTCGTCAAAAAGGTGACTTTTTTGTGACGGAGCCAGAAGAAGAACGGATCCCAAACCCGGAATCATTGTCTCTGGCTTACTGTGGATCAGCTAAAGGCCGATCTGTGAAGGCGTCAGCGTCACGCGGATCGCCTAACGCAGAGACGCGCCGCGGTAACCTTCAGGGTCAAACTCCACCTGGGTAAAACCTAGGGCGCTCAACTCCGCCGCGAGCGATTGCCGCAACGCGCCGTCATTCAACCGGGGTAATTCCTCCGGTGCGACCTGCACGCGCGCCGTATTGCCCAGATGCCGCAACCGATAGACGCGGAAGCCCGATTCGCGCAACACTTTTTCCCCGGCCTCGATCAGTGCCAAGGCCTCGCGCGTGACCGATTGCCCCGTCGGCAGGCGCGACGACAGACAGGGTTGCGCCGCTTTGTCCGCCGTGGGCAATCCGGCGCGGCGGCTGAGCTCGCGTATGTCCGCCTTGGTCAACCCGGCATCGCGCAAAGGGGCGAGCACGGCGAGTTCCTTCGCAGCCATCTGGCCCGGTCGAAATTCGCCCGCGTCGTCGGCATTTTCACCATACGCCAACCGTGCCACGTGATGCTCACGCGCGTAGTCGTCCAGCCGGTCGAAAAGCTCCTGCTTGCAGTAGTAGCAACGGTTGGCCGGGTTGGCGACGTAGAGGGGATTTTCCAACTCGTGCGTGACAATCACTTTCAAGGGCCACCCCCGGGCCGCCGCCAAGGCAATCGCGGCATCGTGTTCGTGCCGGGGCAAACTCGGCGAATCCGCCAAAATCCCATGCACGCGCTCGCCCAAAACCTCATGCGCCACGTGCAGCAAATAGGCGCTGTCGACACCCCCGGAATAGGCCACCACCAATGACGATAACGACTCCAGTTCCGCCCGCAAGACCCGCGCTTTTTCTTCGAGTTGCATCGCTTCCCATTATCTCACATCTCGCGCCCATGTGCTAGATTATTGGGAGCCAGGATGACGCTGGACCCAATATTGTTGCCGAAAAATATCCGGTTTTCCGCGTGAGCGTACTGGATGCAACGTCACGTTGCCTTGAATGTTGGAGAAAGAGTGGCCAAGGTGGGAGAGTTGATATGAGTGCCCTGCCGCCGGAAGCTGTGACGATTCAAAGTATGTTTGGCCGAGTCGCCGAGCGGTACGACGTGCTCAATTTGGTTTTGAGCGGCGGGAACGATCTTTATTGGCGCTGGCAACTCACCCGCGCCGTGCGGGCGCAACGACCAGCTCGCGTCCTCGATCTCGCGACCGGCAGCGGCGACGTCTTTCGCGCGCTCCAACGAGGAAAGGCTTACACCCACTCGTGTCTCGGCGCTGATTTTTGCCTGCCCATGTTGCAGGTCGCGCAGAAAAAAGGGATCGGCCCTCTTTGCGTGGCGGACGGACTGCGCCTGCCGTTTGGCGAACAACGTTTCGACGCGTTGACCATCGCCTTTGGACTGCGGAATCTCGTGGATCGCGCCGCCGGTCTGCGCGAGATGCGGCGCGTGCTCGCCCCCGGCGGTCGCGTCTATATCCTGGAGTTCTCCCACCCGGTCTGGCCCGTGAACCGCCCCTACTTTTGGTATCTGCGGCATATCCTCCCCACGATTGCCGGCTGGTTCGGCTCCGAATGTGCCGCGTATGATTACCTCGGCACAAGCATCGAGGCTTTCCCCCAGCAGGAAAAACTCGCCGAAATGATGCGCGAGGCGGGATTCGAATCCGTCCGCTACCAGAATCTCACGCTCGGCATTGCGGCCCTGCATATGGGGCAAGTTCCACTCTAGCCGATTGCCTGAACACGGTGTTACGCCGTATTCCATTAATTTTCAATAACTTGCAAAATTCGAAGAAATTACACCCAACCAGTTGAAACGAAATTGTGGCTTCGACTTGCAAAAATCGTAAAAGATTTTGAACGTTTTCATAAGGGGTAGTGTCTTAACTCCTATAAGGCACACGTGCGGGTGCTCGTTTCCTGAGGGGTCTCCCCACCTCTCAACCTCCTTGGCGAGCACCCGCATCATTTTCTCAGGAGCTGCGGCTTCTGGCGAATCAGGCGACTTCTCCCGGTCGCCTTTTTTGTGCCCTGAAAGCGTGGCGCCCCACCCCAATCCGATAAGATCTCCCTCCCACGTAAAAGTTTGCCGGGGGGCTAGGCGCGTGTGCTAGGCTTGGGGGTTATGGCCATGGAGGAAATCCGGATCGGGGGTGCCCGGCAGCATAACCTGAAGAATATTTCGGTTTCGATCCCGCGCAACAAGCTCACCGTCATCACCGGCTTGTCGGGCTCGGGCAAGTCGTCGCTCGCGTTCGACACGCTCTACGCCGAGGGCCAGCGCCGTTACGTCGAGAGCCTCTCCACCTACGCGCGCCAATTCCTCGAGCAGATGGAAAAACCGGACGTCGACTTTATCGACGGCCTCTCGCCTGCCATCGCGATCGAGCAACGCACCACCGGCGGCAATCCGCGCTCGACCATCGCCACGACCACGGAAGTGTACGACCTGCTGCGCCTCCTCTTCGCGCACCTCGGCGTGCCGCATCATCCGAAGACCGGAAAACCGCTGCAACGATTCTCCGTGCAACAGATGGTGGACAAAGTGCTTTCGTTGCCAGAAGGCACGCCCGTGCATCTCCTCGCGCCGATCATCACGCTGGAGAAGGGCGAATTCCGCGACATTCTCGAGAAGATCAAACGCGAAGGTTTCGTTCGCGCGCGCATCGACGGCAAGATCGTCGAACTCGAAACCATTACCCGCCTCGACAAGGCGAAGGCGCACACCATCGAAGCGGTGGTCGACCGCCTGAAAACCAACGAGTCGATCAAAACGCGACTCAGCGATTCCATCGAACTCGCCCTGCGCACGGGCGGCGGCGTGGTGCGCATCTACGGCACCGACAAGGATGCCAACTCGTTCGAGTGGACGCTGAGCAATCAGAACTTCGATCCCGAGACCGGCTTTCGTTTCGGCGAACTCACGCCGCGTCATTTCTCCTTCAACAGCCCGCAAGGTGCGTGTCCGGTCTGTCACGGCATCGGCACGGAACAAGTCTTCGACCCGGACCTGATTGTGCCCGAGCCGGAAGTGCCGCTGAACGAAATGCCCATCGCGCCGTGGCGCCGCTCGAACCCCGCCATCGCCGCGCTCTACGAAAAGACGATCCAGTCCATCGCGGACCATTATCGCGTCTCAATGGCCACGCCGTGGGGCGAGTGTCCCGAGGCGTTTCGCCACACGATGATTTTCGGTTCCGGCGATGAACGCATTCCCCTGCCCGTGGCGCGCAAGGGCGGGATGACGCTGATCGAGCGTCCGTTCGAGGGCGTGCTGCTGCAGCTCACGCGTTTGTTCGAATCGAGCAAAAGCGAACTCACCCGCCACCGCCTGCAAACCTTCATGGGGCGCGAGACGTGCAAGGCGTGCAACGGCGCGCGGTTGAAACCGGAGATGCTCTCGGTCACGCTGGAGTCGCCCCCCGGACCCGCGCTCAATATTTCGCAGTATTGCCAGCTCTCGATTGCCGCCGCAAGCGCATGGTTGAAGTCGCTGCCGATGACGCCGACGCAGGAGAAAATCGGCGGCGAAATCCGGCACGAAATTCTCGCTCGGCTCGGCTTCCTCGAAGAAGTCGGTCTCGGCTACCTCACGCTCAATCGCGAGAGCGGCACCTTGTCGGGTGGTGAAGCGCAGCGCATCCGGCTCGCCACGCAGATCGGATCGAAACTCACGGGCGTGCTCTATATTCTTGATGAACCGAGCATCGGCCTACATCAGCGCGACAACGACCGGCTGCTTTCCACGCTGCGCGAACTGCGTGATCTCGGCAACACAGTGGTCGTGGTGGAACATGACGAAGACACCATTCGCCAGGCGGATTATTTGATCGATCTCGGTCCGCAAGCCGGTGCGCGCGGCGGGTATATCGTCGCGGCCGGGACCGTGGCGGAAGTCATCGCCACCGAGCGGTCGCTCACGGGTCAATACCTCAACGGCACGATGAAAATCCGCACGCCCAAGGTGCGGCATGAACCGGAAAACGGCTGGCTGCGGGTGAAAGGCGCGCGGGAAAATAATCTCAAAAACCTCACCGTCGGTTTTCCGCTCGGCCTCATGACCTGCGTGACGGGCGTGAGCGGTTCCGGCAAAAGCACGCTCGTCAACGATGTGCTCTGCCGCGCCTTGTTCCGGCATTTTTACGGCAGCAAGGAAAAACCCGGTCTGCATGACGGCATCGACGGCTTGAACGACGTCGACAAGGTGGTCGTCATCGACCAGACACCGATCGGTCGCACACCGCGTTCGAATCCGCTGACCTACACCGGCGCGTTCAACGGCATCCGTGATCTCTTCGCGCAACTCCCCGCCGCCCGCGTGCGCGGTTACGGTCCCGGCCGCTTCAGCGCGAACGTGAAGGGGGGCCGCTGCGAACATTGCGAAGGCGATGGCGTGATCAAGATCGAGATGAATTTCCTCCCACCGGTCTACGTCACATGCGAGTTCTGCAATGGCCGCCGCTTCAACCGCGAGACGCTCGAGATCACCTACAAGGGCCGCAACATTGCCGACATTCTCGAAATGACCGTCGACGACGGCCTCAACTTCTTCCGCAATATCCCCGGCGTGCACGACAAACTCGAAGCGCTCGCCAACGTCGGTCTCGGCTACCTGAAACTCGGCCAGCAGGCGACCACGCTGTCCGGCGGCGAAGCGCAACGCATCAAGCTCGCCGCAGAGCTCGCGAAACGCGCCACCGGCCGCACCGTTTACATTTTAGACGAACCAACCAGCGGTCTCCATTTTGGCGACATCGAGCAACTCCTCGAAGTGCTCACCCGCCTCCGCAACGCTGGCAACACGCTCATCATCATCGAGCACCAACTCGATATCATCAAGTGCGCCGACCATGTCATCGACCTCGGTCCCGAAGGCGGAGACGGCGGCGGTACCGTCGTCGCTACCGGAACGCCCGAAGCCATCGCCGCCCATCCCACGAGCTACACCGGCGGCTTTTTGAAGAAGATGCTCAAAGGGTAGGATTCAAAATGCAGTCTCTTTTGAAGCACGGGGGAAACCATGAGTGATAGTGTTCTGACGGGATATAAAATGAGACTGGAATTCGAAGACATTCATAGGAGAGCGGGATTTCCTCATGTGTTTAGCGAATCCGAAATTCGGCAAGCTCTCCTTGCTCTTGCGCAATGGCTTGATCAAAACAAGCTCACTACCCGACCACTTACCCCAGTTGATGGAGTCATTCACGACGACTTCAAACTATTCATAAGCGACTTAAACGCTGAAGGCTTCGAACTTGGCCGAAAAGGCTACATCGATAATTGGACTGCAAAATCAAAGGTACCCACCGACGTTTCAATTCTTGAACGTGGGTTGAAGAAATTACGGACAATCAAGTCTCGAGCTGATTAAAAACGTATCTTACCAGATTTTCTCCTTCCTAAGATGATCAGCAAACAAATTGGGCTCGGTTGCGTGGTGCTCCACGGGATGCTTTATTTCTGGACCATCGACCAGTTGGTGCACACCTATGATGCCCAGCGCGAATTGATCTGGATTCCCTTGGTGATCGTCGATTTTCCGGTGTGGTTGCTGGCCTATTTTCCGGGCGATTGGTGGAGCGGTTACAATGCATGGCTCGACCACTGGAATCATCCCGCCCTGAGCACCCTCTTCTCTTCCCAAAGTCTCATCTTGGGAATTCTCGGCTCGTTGTGGTGGTACTTTCTCCCGCGCCTTTTTCTCCCCAGCAAATGGGGCGGCGTTTGGTGAAAGCAAAGACTCGCGCTGACCTTGCGCGAGTCTTTCAGCAATCCGCTACGCCTGCTTCTGGACGATGCACTGAATTTGGGCCATCGCTTTTCCGACCGTCTGGTCGCAGCGAAAGTAGAGAGGTTCCCGCTTCTCAAACATCTGGAGTCGGTATTTGTAATTGAAAACTCTTCTCCGGATACAACGGTACACCCGGAGCACAAGCCACATAATCGGATTGGTAACGTGCGGCGATCCGAACGTGAGAAGCCTCCGGTCGTAGCCGATATCCTGCAGTTCCAACTTAATCAGCTTTCCCTTCGGCAGGGAATTAGCCAAGTCGAGCACATTGTGCGAGACGGGAGACCAGCTCCGGTGTTTGGAAAGGGTAAAGGTCGCTTTATGATCGATATTGAACGTACTGGGGAATCTGCCCTGTTCGTAGAGATCTTCATCCGGCACGATAAAGACTAGGTGCCCGCCGGGCTTGACCAATTGCCACCATTCTAAAATCGTTTTTTGGGGATCGAACATGTGCTCGAGGCAATGCGAGGAAAAAACAAAGTCGAATTGCTCATGAACATATTGGGTAATGCAGTTCGCGTCTCCATCCTCCACATCAAACCGCCGGACATTCGGCAGAATCGGGTCGGGGCCGCAACCAATATCAATGCCGTTCCCCTGCAAAATTTGATGTTCCAGCGGCCCCCAAAGGGCTTTCGTTTTACTTGCTTCGTCCATAACTCATGCTCCCCATAAAAGCCGACCCTTCCAACTCACCGGTTGAATGACCTCGTGCTCCGTGCCAATGAGGTAATCAAAACTTCGATAGCTTGACAATATTTAAGACTTTGGCAGACGACTGATTCTCGCCATAATCGAAGTGCGGCATCTCACTGGAGATCTGACTTCACCCCGGCCCTGTTTTGTAGTAGACTGGGTGGCTTGCGCGAAAATCGGTTTCGGCCCTGCACCCACCGGAACGATTCTTCGCCTCAGGAAACAGGAATCAGGAAACGAATCACGATCATGTCCACCCACCTTGAAGAAGGCTCCGAGCTGACGCTCGATTTTACCAAGCTCCAAAAGATCGCCGCCACCGGCATCCCCGTCCTGCCCGTCATCGTCCAGCATGCCGAGACGAAGGAAGTGCTCGTGCTCGCTTACGCCAACGAGGTCGCCCTGCAGGAAACCCTGAAACGTCAGGTCGCCTGCTTCTGGAGCACCTCGCGCAATAAACTTTGGATCAAAGGGGATACCTCCGGCGATTACCTCGACCTCGTGGAAGTGCGCGTGAATTGCGAGCAAAACAGCCTGCTCTATCTCGTCCGCCCCCGCCAGGCCGGAGTCTGCCACACCAAGGACTCTCACGGTCACACCCGCCACACCTGCTATTACCGCGCCCTGAACCAAAACCAACTGACGATTCTGCCGGAACATATATAAGTCATTGATAATAAACAATATTGGAGGATTCCATCCTCCAAACCTCCTGCCAAGGGGGTGACCCCCTTTAGCGGGGTCTGGGGCAGAGCCCCACTCACCTATGTTTACCTACCCGAAGCCTTACGACGTGATTGTGATTGGGGCGGGCCACGCCGGCATCGAAGCGGCGTTGGCGGCGGCGCGCATTGGGTGCGAGACGTTGCTGTTGACCATGAACCTCGACACCATCGGGCAGATGTCGTGCAATCCCGCGATCGGCGGCTTGGCAAAGGGTCATCTCGTGCGCGAGATCGACGCTCTTGGCGGCGAGATGGGAATCAACACCGACGCGACCGGAATTCAATTTCGCATGCTCAATGCGAGTAAGGGCCCCAGCACCCGGGCTCCCCGCGCGCAATGCGACAAGAAGGCGTATCAATTTCGGATGAAGGCCACGATCGAACGGCAAGAACGACTCGATCTGAAACAAGGAAGCATCGCGGAGATTTTAGTCGAGAACGACCGGGTGATCGGCGTCTCCACGAATCTGGGGGTCAGCTACCGGGGGCGGACCGTGATCGTCACCACCGGCACGTTTCTGCAAGGACTACTGCACGTCGGCATGAACAGCGTCGCTGGGGGTCGCATGGGCGATCAAGCCAGCGGGCTGTCCGCGTCGCTGAAGAATCTGGGTCTTGACCTGCAGCGGCTCAAAACGGGGACTCCGCCGCGCCTGCTCAAAAAGAGCATCGATTTTAGTCAGTGTACGATCCAACCGGGAGACGAACCGCCGCCGGCTTTCAGTTTCATGGTTGATCATTTGAAGGCAAATCCGGATGATATTTTCACGTTAAACGAATGGAAGGGCGGAATGTTCCACGTGGAACAACTGCCCTGTTACATAACGTATACATCGACCGAAACGCACGAGGTCATTAAACAAAATTTGGATAAATCACCACTTTATTGCGGCGTGATCCAAGGCATCGGCCCGCGCTACTGCCCTTCCCTTGAAGACAAGGTGGTGCGCTTTGCGGACAAGGAGCGGCATCAGATTTTCCTCGAACCGGAAGGCCGCCACACCGATGAGTATTACGTGAACGGCTGCTCGACCAGCTTGCCGTTCGAGGTCCAGTACGCGTTCATCCGTTCGATCCCCGGCCTTCAGAATGCCGAGATCATGCGGGCGGGCTATGCCGTGGAGTACGACTTCGCGCCCCCGACTCAGCTCCTCCCTTCCTTGGAAACCAAACGGGTGGGTGGACTCTTCTTTGCCGGGCAGATCAACGGCACCTCCGGGTACGAGGAGGCCGCCGCGCAAGGTCTCATCGCCGGGATCAATGCCTCGCTACAGGTCCAGTCGAAGCCTCCCCTCATCCTTGGTCGGCATGAAGCCTATATCGGTGTCCTCATTGATGATCTCGTGACCAAGGGCACCCAGGAACCGTACCGGATGTTCACGTCACGAGCCGAGTATCGCCTCCTGCTCCGGCAGGATAATGCGGACCTCCGGTTGACCGAACGTGGCCATGAGGTCGGTCTGGCCAGCACGGAGCGGCTCGAACGGGTCCGGGCCAAACAAGCGAGCATGGCGGAAGTCCGCACGATTTTGACCTCCACCCAGCACGAATCCGGCATCGGTCAGAACCTGGCCCAATACCTCAAACGCCCGGACTACGGCTGGAAGGATCTCCCGCCCCAGTTCCAATCGGTCAATCCCGACGTGGCCGTCCAAGTCGAAACCGAGATCAAGTACGCCGGGTATATCGACCGCGAGCTCGCCCATATCGAGAAGTCGCGCCAGTCCGAACATCAGCCGATTCCGGCCTGGATGAACTATGACGAGGTCAAGGGTCTCAAGTTCGAAGCGCGGACCAAGCTGAAGAGGATTCAGCCCCAGACCTTCGGCCAAGCCGCCCGCATCAGCGGCATCAACCCGAGCGACATCGCCATGCTCCGGGTCTACGCCAAGCAGCATGACCGCGCCGAAAAGGATAAGCGGGAGGCCGCAGCAAGAAAAGATCAGACGCCATGACCCTGCCCGATTTCGACCGGATCACTACCGACCGCCTCCCCGAACCGGAGGTCCTGTTCTCCCTGTGCCAGTGGATGGGGTTGGCCCCCGAGTTTACGAGTCTCCTGATGGAAGCCTTGCCAGCCCTTCAAGCCGATCCCGCCGTGGCCGAACGCTTCCCACGGGATTGCCACCATTACCGCACCTGCTCGGATTACGAGAAGTTCAGACCCACGGAGGCGGAGGCGCTGTCTTTCTATTATGCCTTCGTCCACTTCGCCTCGCTTCCCACCATGCGGAATCAATGGCTCGCCCGCGGGATCCCTGAAACGCAAATTCAGATCACGGCAGGCGAGTTCGACCGCTGGCTCCACCGCTACCGGGAGCAACATGGGGTTTGGGGTTTCGACCTGATCAACTGGTCTTCGGTCTATGCGCAAGGTCGGCTCGCTCCGCTGGGTCGACTCGGATTCGAGGTCATTCCCTTCCCCGCCTTTTGCCATCTACCGGAAAAGACCGGCACGACACCGCTTTTGCAGGCCGGCGATCCGGTCATCAGCGTCCACATCCCGGCCAAGGGGGCGTTGACTCCGGCCGATTGCGACCACGCCTTCGCCTTGGCCCGCGAGTTCTTCCCGCGCTACTTTCCCGAGCACAACTACAAGGCATTCATCTGCGTCTCATGGATGATGGATCGGCAACTGGCGCTTTACCTGCCGCCGGAGTCTAACCTCATCCACTTCCAGAACCGCTTTCAACCGGCTGTCGTGGACAACGCCAATGACGACAGCTTCTGGTCCTTCATCTTCAACATTCCGAAGCGCCCCGCCAACCTCACCGACATGCCGCGCGACACCCGCCTGCGCCGAATCATGCTCGAGCATATCGAAAAGGGGAACGCGTGGCAGATCGCGGCGGGATATATTCCGCGCTGACTCAAGCCGCTCGCTTCAACCCAGCCTCTTGCAGTACCGCTTCGATCTGGTCGCGGGTGGCGACATCGGGGACTCCCACCAAAAACGGACTTCCCGAAGTACGATGCAGGCTCAACGTCCAGAAACCCCGTTCCGTATTCTCAATCCATTCATAATCGGACAGATCCCGAAAGGAAATGGATCTGCTCCAACGATTCCGACGACGGCTTATTCCCCGGTCAGAAATGGCCACACTGCTCATGCCAAATCCCTTGAACCAAACCCTAAAGTACCCACTCAAAAGTCCAACCAGAAGCGGGAGCACGGTCAACTCCCACCATTCCGGAAGGGGTCGATTCTTTACCACCGCATCGGCATACATCACCGCGGAACACACCACGGCAACTCCGATTACCGTAAGGGGACGCACCCATACCGCCTGTTGACGTACTTCATACTCGTCTAGGAACCGAACAAAGGCTTTCGGCTCATACCACTCTATAAGAGGAAGTCGCAAAAAACTCCGCATCTTCGAATTAAACCAATTATTCATTTATAAGTAATTAATATATAATTACTTATGACTAAATTTTGATCCGAAACGCGGGCAGCGGCATATCCGCTTCGTCCACGGCGTTGCAGATCGGGAAGAGACCCTGGCCATAGGCAATCTGGTCGCCGCGTTTCGGGAGGAGATTGGTGCGGACGACAATCGAGTTGGGTTTGCGCGGGTGGCGGAAGGCGGTCGTCACGCCAATCGACGGGTGCGGTTTTCCGGCGGCATCGAGCACGGAAAAACCATGGATGCCACGGGCCGGTTGCCACGCGCCAGTCACGCCGGTAATGGTCAGATCGGTCTCGCCGAAGTTGCGGTCATTGAGGTGAGCCACTGCCTTCACCACCCGCGGGCCATCGGCCAGCGCCTTTTTCTTCGTCACCAGACCGAGCGCGAGCCGCGCCATGCGGCGGCCCAGTCGGGCGAGACCGGGCGCGTCGATGTGGATGGTGTCGTTGATCTGGAGATCAATCGCGGAAGTGACAGCCGTGTTCGCGAGCTTGCGGGGCAGATCGAGCTGAATCTGGCGCATCGCGTTCCAGCCGTCCACCGAAGCATTGAAATCAGTCACCACGCCGAGTTGCACCGTGATGACCGGGAGATTCGGAATCCCCGTGTCGCGGCGGACCGCTTTCACCCATTGCGTGAAACGCGCGGCGTAGGTCGCGGAGAGTTCCGGGCTCGCGTCCGACTCTCCCTGATACCAAAGGATGCCTTTCAGATTGCCGCCCGCGAGTTGGATGCGCGCCATCATCGCGCCATAGAAACTCTCCCAGCCTTGGTCGAGCCGATTCGAATTCCAATCTTCCAGGCTCGTCCCGCCATGCGCGGCGGCGACCAGCCCCACCGGTCGTTTCGTCGCCGTCGCATAGGCCGCTCCGAACGCGATGCCAAGACCCGCGCCGACGTTGGCGTTCATATCGACCCAATATTTGCGAATCGCCTTGTCCCCCTTCGCCTTGATCTCGGGAGGCGCGCCCGCCTTGCGGTAATTCCAATCCACCGGCGCCGTGCTGTTGATCAAATCGTGCATCGGATCTTTTGCGATGCCCCAGCGATTTTTCAGATCGAAGCACCAGACGCGGCGATCCGGTTTCAACGCCTCGCGGCGATACCCGCAGCCCTCCATGTTCGATTGACCAGCCATCACCCAGATGTCGGCGTTGGCGGGAGGACGGGGAGCGGAAGCGTGGCGGGAGGATTTCATCCCCGCACTTTAGACAATCACGGGAAATAATTCGAGCGGGGAAAGAAACCACTCGCTGGAAAGTAGTAAACCGAACACCACTGGTACCGGACTGATCCACGGCATGAGGACCGGGCCCCAAGGTTTGAGTTCTTTAGCATCCGGGAATTTCGTCTCGGGCGGCGGTGGAACTTCTCCAATCAACGGCGGTGCCTCGTCCGGAGATTCCGGCAGACATTTAAATCCGACGATGGCCACGCAGGAGGCGTTCATGTAGTAGGGGAACCGCGACTAACCTAACACGATCCCGCCTGTTCAGAAAGTCACGCGAGCCAGTTAGCATCAAAAGTGATACGTCAAAGAATGCGGCCTTATCCGCTACTCTGGAGATTCTCCTAGATGGCTCCAACCTCGGCCACGGCCGTCTCAAGATTGGTTTGCAACGGAATGATGCGGTTGAAGCCGGAGATCTCGAAAATCTCGCGTGTGGAAGTGGATAACCCGGTGACTGCGAGCTTGCCCGAGTTCGCCTCCACCTTTTTCACCAAGGCGAGAATCGCGCGTAATCCGGCGCTGGTGATCACCTCGATGCCCGCGAGATTCAGAACAATTCGCAGCGGGGTGAAATCCGCTTTCGACAGGAGCACTTTTTGCGCGTCGTTGGCGCTGCTGCCGTCAAACCGTCCCGTCAGGTGGAAGATTTCCACGCCATCCCGGCTTTCGCATTCGATTGTCATAGTGATTTCCTTTCGTGCAGAACGAGGTCACTCAGGGCTTCGTCAAATTCCTGCCAGACGGGCAACGCGCGGATCGCTTCCTGCCCCGCCACGCCGTTGAGATTGAGCAGGACAATGCGACCGCGACCCCGGCCATAGAGATTGGCAAAGTCGTACACGCCGCCCACGATGGCCAGCTTGCCCGCGTTCACCACCGCGCCGTAGCGGCGCATGGCGAGATCGACTTGATAATCGACATTGTGTTCCACCGCATCGAGCCACGCTTTTTCAATGTCCTCCTGCTTCTCGCAACGCAGCAGCGGCAGATGCAGGCCGTTGAGCTCGCGGATGATCTCCCACGATTCGCTGCGGTAATCGGACATCGCCGCGCGGATCGCCCCGCAGCGGGTATGACCTAGGATCAGCAAGAGCGGTGTCTTCAGGTGATGGATGCCGTAATCGATCGAACCCGAAGCCGGTTGCAATTGGTTGCCGATATTCTGCACGACGAACGTGCGGTCGATCGGGTCGAAGTTGAACACGAGCTGGTGCAACCGCGCGTCGCAGCAGGTCAACATCGTCACCGACGGATGTTGCGATTTCTCGTACGCCTCGAATTGACGCGGGTCCCGCGCCTGCACAAAGACGTCGTTGCCGTAAAAGACTTCCCGCAGTGCCACCTGCGGCGTCGGGGAAGGATCGAGAGGAGGGTTCGGGTTCATGAGGGGTTTTCTCCGGGGAGGGTGTTGCACACGGAATCAGTGGGGGCCAAATGAGCTTCGAGCGTCTTGCTGATTTGATTCAGCAGCCACATCACCCGCTCCTGTTGCGTGATGATCGCGACCACCGCCGCGCGTTCCTCGTGGCCGAGGTCTTCGTGCGCGTTCATGTAATCCTGCCGCAGCCGGTGCGCAACTTCGCCGGGGGAACTGGTGAGCCGCTCGAGAATGGCGATGTCTTCCTGCTGACCGCCGAACGCATCCAGCGCGGTGAGCAGCAGCGCATCGAGCGACTCGATCACATTGTGCCGGATCGTGGCCACTGCCGGACTCGGCTTCAGTCCCTGCAATTGGTGCACCACCTGGAACGTCGCCTCCTCCATGCCGCAGAGCAAATCGAGCCGCCGCTGCACCTGCAACAGATTCACCGACGTCAGATGATTCTTCAACCGGCGGTCCGACAGCACCGCAAGGAAGGATTGCAATTCGTTGATCACCGCGAGAAACGATTGATGCTGCACCGCCACGGGTGGCACCGCCCGACCTCCGGCGCTCTCGCAACCCGCGCTGCGCAGGTAATCCGGCAACCGCGCCACGAGCCCCTTGATCTCCTGCTTGGCCAAGCTCAAACCGGTTTCAATATCGTACACTGCCTCGTCCTGGATGAAACGCGGCCGCGACAGATCCTGTTCCACCGTGCGCGGCGCCAGCTTCTCCAGAATGCCACTCATCCGCCCCATCAACAGATAGGCGAACGCGACGCACACGCTCTGCTGCAGGAAAAAGACGAGTGCAAGCCGGCTTTGGATATGGCCGGTGAGGTTATACACGTGGCCTTCCAACAACGAGAAATGCCCCAGCTTTTCCAGATAAAAGAATCCCAGCAGCAGCACGCCCGCGGACAAATTCACAATCGCTTCAAACAACGCCACCTGCCGCATCTCCCCCTTCAAATGCGACGTCAGAAAATACGCCGCGAAACCCGTGCCCAGCGACGTGCCGTAAAAGAGCATGATGGTTTCCTGCTCCGTGAAAATGCGGCCCTCGTACATCGTGATGCCGATCAGTGCCACGGCGGAGGTCGATTGCACCGGGATGCGCAACAAGGCGCCGAAGGCAAATGCGAGTAGTTCCGAAGCAGGGAGCTGCGCCATGAACGATTCGAACTGCGGATGTTCGGAAAGCTGATAGAGCCCATCCTTCATCAACCGTAGTCCGTACAGCAACATCCCCAACGAATACAGCGGTGGCATCAGTCCGCGAAAACGGCCGCCGAAACCGAAGTTCGTGCAGATTCCGCCGAAGCCGATCAGAAATAGCGCCACCTGCGTCACCGGCAGGTTGTTCAGGAACACCAGCACGACCAAACCCATGTTCGACCACGCGATCACCGGCAGCGCCTGTCGCACGGTGGAAAGTCCCCGCGCAATCAAGCCCGCGAAAATCACCGCGACTCCGATCGAGGTCTGCGTCACCGTCCCCAACAAAAAACCGGTCACCGCCGCGAGCACCGGATGTCGTGACGCCCGCCCGATGCTTTCGCGAAAACGGATGCCCGGCACCTGTTGCAGGCTTGCGCGAATGCCCGACACGCCCATGAAGTACAGGCCTAATCCCGCCAAAACAATGGGAAGAAATTCCAACATACGAACAGCGATTGAGTCTGTTCTTTTAGGATGAAACCCAGTGAACCGCGAGCCCGCACATGCGAGTCACAGAAGTTATTAGAATCCGCGTCGCTTGCGCCAAATCGCTCCAAAGAAACTTATAAAGAGGGGTTTGATTTTTCCCCTCCAACACCACACCGCCGAGATAATACTTGAAACGCGCCACACAACGCGGCGGAATGAGTCCGTGTCATGATTCACCGCCTGCATCTCTTCACCACGAATGCCTATCTTGTCACCGAGGGGGCGAATGCATGGCTGATCGACAGCGGATTGCCTCGCGATTGGGGCCGGTTGTTGCGTGCGATCCGGGCGCTCGGCGTGGAGCCCGGTCAGTTGAAAGCGGTGCTGCACACGCACGGGCATTCTGATCACGCGGGCAACTCCAAGCGCTTGCGCGAGGAATTCAACCTCCCGCTCGTCATGCATCGCGGTGAACTCGCCCGTGTCGAGCGCGGTGAAAATGGTCCGCTCACACCCGCCTCGTGGATGACCCCGTTTACCCTCCCCTTTCTCGTCCATCATTTCCCCGGCTTCACGCCCGATGTGATTCTCGATGACGATCTCTCCCCGATCATCCGCGACTTCGGATTTCCCGGCAAGGTCCTCTTCACGCCCGGCCACACGATGGGTTCGCTGACTTACCTTCTCGGCCATGAAGCCATCGTGGGCGACTTAATCCGGGGCAGCCTGATTCCGTTCCGGCGCAGCGGTGCCGGTCACTTTTATCACGAGAACGCAACACTCGCTCAGCAAAGCCTGCAAGCCGTGCGCGCTCGGGATGTCGTCACCCTCCATCCCGGTCATTTCGGCCCTGTGTGCGTGGGAAAGTAGTCTTCCCCTATTCTTTCGCGTGCTCGAGGGGGGCAGTGCCGTTGACAGGGTGTTGACCCCGTTTTTGAGCGAGGAGACGCAGTATTTGTGGCAGCACAATGATCGTGGTCACCATGCCGATCGCGATGCCCATGCTCATCAGCAAACCGATGGAATGCATCCCGCGATAGCGACTGACGAGGAGCGAGACGAAGCCAAAGAAAGCGGTGAGTCCGGTCATGATGATCGCCTTGCCCGTGCTGGTCTCGAAGAGCTGGAAGCGACCATCCTCGCGGAAGCGTTCGACGATGTAGACCCCGTAGGCGACGTCGATTCCGATGATGAGCGGCAATGTCACAATATTGGCAGGATTAAATTCGATATCCCACCAGCCCATGATGCCCGTACGCCACGCCACGGCCAGCACGAGCGGCAGGATGGCGAGCGCCGTGTACTTCACGTTCTGGAAGTGGAGGAAGATGATGACGCTGATCGCCACGAAAGCCCAGACCGCGGCGCTGAGGAAGCTGTCGCGCAGCAGGCCGATGTATTCGTAATTCTGCACTGGCGTGCCGGTGACGTTGGGATCGACGGTGCGCAGTTCGTTGACAAACTCCACATTGGCATCGCGCTCCCAGATATCCTTCTTGGCGTAGACCTGGAGCAACACCTTGCCCGAGGGTGAAACGAATTGCTGCAAGACCGTGTCCGGCAGGTCGGTGATCTGGATGGGGCGATCCACCTGCTGCTTTTTCAGCCAGACCAGATTACGCTGCATCGCGCCGAAGACTTCGTCCTGCGCCCGGTTGAGGCGGCGGTTGAGTTGGTCCGGAGTGAGCCCAGCGATGGCTTTGCTGGCCCGCTCGAGCGGCGGAATGAGACCGCCGAGAACCTCGGAAGCCTGCCGCGCGCGCTTGGAAATTTTCTCGAATTTCTTGGCCTGTTTGACGCCTTCGCGGCACGATTCGAGGAGTTGCTCGAGCGATACCTTCACGCGCACGGGATCAATCTTCTCCTGACTGACAGGAGCCACCTGCACGGCAGCCATGGTGGCGGCAATCTTGCGAATGACTGGCATCTTGGCTTCCTGATCAACGGGCAGCAGGGCCGTGATGGAGTCAACACGGGAGACACTCGGCAGAGCGGTGAGTTTCTTCTCCAGCTCGCGGGCTTCGTCGATATCCTTCGCGACGACGGAGGCGTAGAGCGTGGAGTTGTCCGTGACGCGGAAGACTTCATGCAGCACGCGCACGGAATCGAGCTTGGGATTCTGCAGGTTGAGCAGATTGTAATCGAACTTTACGTGGAAGATGCCCCAGATGGACAAGGCGGTCAGCAACACGGAAACCCAGAGGACCGTGCGGGGCCGGGAGGTGAGCACGCGGTCGACGTTGGCAAAGGAACCCCAGTTGGAATTCACGCCATGGGTGAGAAGCACTTCACGGGGGCGGTTGCGGTCGCGGAGATAGAAAATGGCGGGCAGAACCACCAGCGTGGCCACAATGCAGAAGAGGATGCTGCTGCCGGCAATGGCACCGAGTTCGCGCAGGCCGACGAATTGGTTGAAGCAAAGCGTGTAGAAGGCGATGGCGGTCGTAGTACCACCGGTGATGATGGCCACCCCGGTGTTTTGCAGCGAGTGTAGCAGGGCGTTGCGGGGAAGGCCCTCGCGGCCGAGTTCCTCCTCATAGCGACTCAGAAGCTGGATGCCGAAATCGATGCCAATGCCCAGCACCATGGGGATGACGGCGAAGGAGATGATATTGAAGTGACCGACGACCACCATGGTGAAAGCGAGGCTCCACATGATGGCGATGGCCAGGGCGGCGAGGGCGTAGAGCGGGCGCTCGAGATTGCGGTAGCTGAAGAAGAAGAGGCCGCCGATGAGGACGAGGGTGATGATGGAAGCCACCTCGGTATCATGCGTGGAGGTCTGGAGTTCGTCGTCGCTGAGGACCGGCTGACCGGTGAGGCCTAGTTTGACGTCGGGGTATTCCTTGCCGAGCTCCGCCAGATAGGTGCGGATGGCTTTAACCGTATTGGAAAAAGGCGAGACCGAATCCGTTTCGAGCTGGCCGCGCATGCCGAGGACAAGGACCGAGCGACCTTGATCGAAGGAGATATATTCATGCTCCTGCAGGGCGGCGTTGACATCCTGATACTGGTCGAAGGCTTTACCACCGGTCGCAACGGCAGGCTTGGGAGCGGGTTTCTTGGCGCCTTCAAGGCGGTCAGCGAGTCGGTTAAGGATGTCTTTGAACTGCTCGATGAAGGGGATGAATTCCTTCCAGTTTTCGGACTTGCGAAGATATTTGTCATCGAAACTGCGGTTGGCCTCCTCCAAGGCCGCATTGAAATTGAGCTTGGGCGGAGCTTTGGTCAGCGCCTGCGCCTGGGTCGCGAGCTCACGCTCCATCATCTGGAGGTCTTCCATCGGCAGGAGGAAGAGGAAGCGGTTGTCCAGCTTGGAGAAATCGATCTTGTAGTAGCTGCGCTCGACGAAGGGCTTGAGCGTTTCGAGGTATTTGCCGACCTTGTTGGCCACTTCGCGATTGCGCTGAACGTCGGGTGACTGGATCAGGATCAGGTAGAGTTCATCCGTGCCGAACTCCTTTTCGAGCTGGGCGTAGTTACGGCTCACGGCCGAATTCTGCTCCAGCAACTGTGCCGTGTTGTTGATGACAGCGAAGTCCTTGTAGGCGATGTAACCGCTGGCAATTGCGAGGACAATCGACGAAAGCAAAATCGTCAATGGCCAGCGACATACCAGCTCGACAACCAGAGCCAGACCTTTTTCTATCCCTTTACGTAACGAAAACATGCGAATCTTTGAATTATAGCGGTATTACAAACTTTGCAATCACCAAGCAGCGAGACTATTCGCGCTGGCTTGCTTTAATAGTTGGCATGGTCTATGCCTAAGGGCTGTCCATGAAAGTCGTTTTATCCCCTTTTCTATTCATCATCTTAATATCAACCAGCCTGGCTGGTAATGGCGGCGGCATGAAGCAGCCCGGTACGTCCACCAGTCCAGCCAGCCCCACCACCACCTCCGCCCCCGCCAGTACGCCCGTCACCGTGGGCAATTCCCAGCGTTCCGGACAGGTCAAGCAGATCGAGACGTTCGTCCGATCCGTACTCCCGGCCATCATCGCCACCGAGAGCGGGGATGAGAGCAATCTGGAATTCCTGAAGGACAAAGTCACCTACTTCGACACACTGCGCCAACATTGCCAAGCGGCAAAGGCGGGCCATGTGGAAACCCTGGCTGTGATCAAGAAGCTCGACCCGAGCGACATCACCATCGATTCCATTAAAAACGAAGCGCGGGTCAATGTGATGGGTAACGTATCGGTTTCCGGGACTCCTTCGCCCACCCTGTGGGTGGTAAACGTCAAAATCAATCCGGCCAATGCCGCCCAGCCGTTGGCTGTGAGCCAAATCATCGCTGCGAAGCTTCCCGCGCAATAAGCCAGCAATCTCCCTGCACCACTTCGCCACGGGTGGAACTCCGGTTGGAGTTCTTCTCGGAGCCACCACGAAAAAAACGTGGATGGGCTCATACTGCCGGGAGAAACATCCTCCATGTGGATGATCCCCTGCCTTCCTGCCCATTCGTAATTCGATCGAGCAGTCCCCCCAGCCACATTCCTCCGCAAGCGCCGGTGCTGGCTGCAGACCGATTCTCACTTTTTGAGCGGTTCGTTCCGATTACTCCTTTTAACCCCCAGACCTTGCAGGAACCCATGGAAACCTCGAATCGCTACGCCCCCTCCGTATCGCCCCAAACCCTCGGCGTCTTTCAAAGCTATTTTCCCGATCACCCCCTCGTTCTCTCTGCACTGGAGGAGGCCCGCACCCAGCGGATTAATTACGGCACCTTGGCCAATCTCGCCGCCCTGGCCGATCAATCCCATGCTCCGGACCTCACTCAAGCCGTATTGGAACTCTTCGCCATCATGAGCCATAGTGCTTCTCTACGGCCCGCACGAACCCGGTCCGTGGCCGCGTCGCATCCCATCTATGCGTAACGGCACACCCTGAAATTCCCCGATGGATAGCGACCGTATCGTGTCACCGCACTTTTCAATCCAAACCATAAAATTATGTCCACCGGCCAAACACCCCATCCTGAATTCACTGCGGAACGCGAACGCCTCGTCTATGCGAAAGTGATCTGGCGCATCATCCCGGTCATCTTTCTCTGCTACGTCGTGGCCTACCTCGACCGCGTGAACGTGGGTTTTGCGAAACTGCAGATGCTCTCCGATTTGCAGTGGAGCGACACCATCTACGGCCTGGGCGCGGGTATCTTCTTCATCGGTTATTTCCTCTTCGAAGTCCCAAGCAACATCATGCTGCACAAGGTCGGCGCCCGGCCCTGGATCGCCACCATCATGATCATCTGGGGTCTGCTCTCGGTCTGTACCATGTTCGTGAAAACGCCCATGGAATTTTACGTCCTGCGCTTCTTCCTAGGCATCGCGGAGTCCGGATTCTTCCCCGGCGTGATCCTCTATTTCACCTACTGGTTCCCACCGAAGATCCGGGCGCAGATCGGAGCGCTCTTCATGACCGCCATTGCCCTCTCCGGCGTCATCGGCAGTCCGGTCTCCGGCTGGATCATCCAGAATTTCCACAACGTCAATGGCTGGAACGGCTGGCAATGGCTCTTCCTGCTTGAGGGGATGCCCTCGGTGGTGATGGGTTTGGTCGTGCTCGCCTGCCTCGATAACCGCATAGACGATGCAAAATGGCTTACTGCCG